>ENA-ORXC01001400-ORXC01001400.1-marine-metagenome-genome-assembly--contig:-NODE-1400-length-14233-cov-5.336536_pt1 | contig 14233 bp, 26 predicted proteins | sample MGYA00237865_ERZ511478 | MGnify/ENA metagenome assembly ERZ511478 | reverse complement strand
TCCGCACCGGCTAGCGGTGGAGCGGCTGGCTCTGCAGCCTCTAACACTGCCTTTCCGTGTCACCCAAGTGGGGGGGACTGTGGTTGGCGGCGTGGGGGCTCTGCCATCCTACACTGTTTCTCTTGCCCTTTCGGCTGTGTATCCACATTCGCGATTCTGTTCGGCGAGCGAGATGTGCGCTGGTGTGCCGGGCACACCGACAAAGAAGGCCGATCCAGCTTGTGCGGCGTTGAGGACTACGAACGAAGCGTGCCCTTCTTTTCGTCTGGCGCCTCTTCCCACCCCCGCCGTGTGGCAGCCAGGGGCTTTCCTGGCGAGGCTTTAGTGGTCTGGCGGGTGCCATCCGGCCTCCATGGAATTCGCAAAGACCCTTGCGCCCCCGTGTACCGTGTGGGTGCGGTCGGGTGGGTCCAACCACCTGGCTGTCCGGGTGGCATTGGAGGGAGCAACTGGGCGCATGCCGGACTCGGCGGACACAGGAGACCTGAAACTGGACCCGTAGGAAAGCGCGGCGACTGTATCCCGGGGCGCTGGGTACATCGACGGGGCTCTACTGGGGGTTTGACCAATAGAGTCTCCCGTCGTCGCCAGCGCCACAAGGGTGCCCTCCCAACATCTGGCGGCCACCAGTGCCTGGTACTGGCGCGGTAGGGTTCCTACCTCGCTAGGAGGTGAGCTGCAACGGGGGAAGCCGATGGGAGACTGCGCCCCACTTCTCTACGTAGGGTCCCGGTGCGAGCCGATCTCGGATACGCTCGTGTGCCGTGCCTCCGCAAGGGCTGACGTTTTCCCGTTCCCAAACAATACCTTGTCCAGAAGTTGCATCGTCCACGGCAGTCGTACACGCTTGACATTGTGGGCTGTACGGATCAACCCTGTTAGAGGGGGGGCTCAGTTGTGAGGACCGCGATTTTCTGGGCTCTCTGGACATTCCTGCAGTCTCTCGAAGATTCAACCCTACCTTTGACTCGAAAAGGCAGACTTGGGCTTCTTCTCGTGATCATGCCGAGTGAGTCGGGATCAACCTCAAGGGCTCTGCCTCTGCGCGTAGGCGTGTCGGGCACGAGCACTATGACGGTCGTCTTCTTCATGCCGGCGCTTGATGACAACATGCTTCCCATTGTGCCTGCCGCTTTTGTGCCAAGAATTCGTCTGATCAACGCGTCAGATGACTCGGCGCCGGCAACGGGCGCGGAGTTCAAGCGTCGGGTGGCCAATCTGTTTCCGCCTTGCAAGCTGTTCTCCCGCGATATGATGGTCTTTCCGAAGCTGCACGTGGATCTGATTGAGTGGCTCAACTACTGGAGAGCCGATATCAGCTTGGAGGATTCACCGAATGCGGCCATGGAGCTGGCGTCGCAGCAGTACGAGGACGAAGCAGGTGATGGAGGACTACCGCGACCACACTCGCAAGCAGACGGATCTAAGCCCCACGGGTGCAGTGATGGGAGGTGTGCCCGGGCACCATGCCCACGGCTTCAACCCATCGGCTCGGTACGGTGGCTGCAAGCTCGTGGGGGACGGAACTAGGCGTCACGCTTTTATGCCAAGATGCTCTCCTGTACCGGCGTTCTCCGAAACATGGAAGTCCGGGTGGAAGCCTCGGGACGGACGTCGGTGTCCCCGGAGCTGTCTATAATTGGGCCTCTCGTAGCGACCATCGCACTGATCGACGTAATGACCCCCAAGGCGCGCCAAGTGGTGGCCTGAGAGGCCGCGCCAACGTCGGTTTTGGTGGCGATAAAGGTTCTGGTGCCCGTGGAAGCGGCTTTGAGAACGCTGGGAGATTTTCTGGAGGACGGTGGCGACATGTTGGATAGTGCTGATCTCCATGGTGGCGCAGGCGACGGCTGTTCCTTCCAAGACGACGGGCGTAGCCACGGCTTCGGCGAAGACCACGTCGGTGGAGCCGGGCGTAGGCAGATACGAGATACCGTGGTGGTGTCTGCTATGGAATGCCGTCATGCGCGTGAGATAAGTGGACGCTTCAAAACCCGAGCAGCCAAGTTCGCTGGCAAGAAGGATCAGCTGTTTTCCGACATCAAGACGAAGTATGATCTGGTGACGCGCGACTTTGGCCTGTCGGCGGACCAAGAGATGCTCCTATTGCACAACCCACTAGACGGAGAAGCACTGAGATTCTACATAGAGGAGGGGATGCGGAAAAACGTCTCTTATGCGACCGCGTGTGTCATGAAGCTTCCTCACAACTGTGAACCAAGGTCGCGCCACGAAATAGCTACAGAGCCTGGCCATCAGCAACATTGTCAAAGCGGACGTGTCGGAAGCGGACGCACTCGAGAAGGTCTTCACCATGATCGCGCGCGTTTCCAAGAAGCTACCACGGGGGTTTTCCTGTGATGCGCACCGGGCGCACTTCCTTCGCCGAGCTGTAAATGGCTACCCCAGGGAAATTCAGCCACTGAGCATCCAAGACGTTCAACCCGTGACCTTCCAGGAGGTGTACGGGGAGCTCCATGGGTCACTGTCTCAAGATAGACGCAGAGAGAGCGGCTTCCCGTGATGGCACATCGAGCGACGCCGCTACGGCGAGCGAGGCTGTGAAGAGCCTCACATTCGGTGGCCAGAGCCTGTGCGCTGCCTCCAGCATGAAAAGTGATACGCGAGTGTCCGCGCGTCCAAATGCTGATCACGCCGCGGCGGGACCCCCACGTCCGGGCGGATGCTGGAACTGCGGGGATATGGCTCACCGCCTTACTGCTTGTCCCTCAGATTCTAACTGGGACAGGGTCTACAAGCAGCGGACCGACTTCTGGGCTGCGTAACTCCAAGACAAGGACGTGGGGAGCACCGTTTACTACGAGAGGTGCCAAGATCTGCGCGGATCGTCGGTCCGTGACGAGGTCGAGACGCAAGATGTCAACGTGCGTGACAGAGACGCTCTGGCCAAATACATAGCCGCCGACGGTGACATGCAACAGGATGCGCCATCGAGCACGGGCGCCGATGATGCTGGACAGTCGGATACCGCGGAGCTACACTGCGGCCTTACTGACGCCATGGGAGATGCGGACGGTGGGCCAGGTGGCTAGGGTCCGGGGTGTTCCGCCGGGGGCCTGATTCATCGACAATACATCGGAAACACACGACCACCGCCCAAGCCCAACATTGAGAAAGACCCAATGAGCGTGGCCATGATGGCTGCCACGGAGACGATCCAAGGGGCTTTCTTAGACACCGGTTCACAGCACACGGTCATTGGAAATCCGCAGGCCGAGTCGTACGCGGTGTCGGTCAGTAAAGAGGCCAACCTCGAGACAGCGAAAGATCTGATACGCTACCGTCTGTGTGGCCGCGCCTTTGATACACTCGGCGCCGTTACATCCGCTTTCCCATTGCTGAAGACTTCTTCTTGCCGCTTTCGTCAACGTCATTCCAATGAACATGCCTTTCATGCTAGGCCTGGACATCATGCCCTGTTATCATAGGTACGTCAGAAACGTCTCGAGCCACCTTGTCTGCGTGAACGAAGCCGTGTCGGTGCCTTTAGTGCACAAGCAGGACCAAATCTACCTCGACTGGGTATCGGAGATGCTGTACACCTTGTTGGAGATTCAGCGCATCCACAAGCAGTTACACAATGCCAAGTCCGAGCGTCTCTACGCACTTATGTGTCGGTCGAAGGAAAAAGAGGCGACTTCCGAGCCTCTGCGGCAGTTGGAGAAGATTGCAGAAGCCTGTGACGCTTTGCAACGTGTTGCCAAGGAGCCAAGCCGCTTCCGCGTTTCCATGCCAAAAGAGGACCTCTGCTTCAACCGACGGGTGATGATAGACTGTATGACGTTGGAGTAGACGCCAACTCTTCTTCACGTGGTGGACCGAGACACGCTTTGTAGTTCCTCCACCTTTTTTAGCGATCACGTGAGCTCAAAATCAGTGTGGAACGCCTTCCTCCGCATCTAGGTGTCAGCGCAAGCGGGCTACCCAGAGCAGCTGCATGCGGACCAGAGGACGAACCTGCAGTCGGACGAGTGGAAGCAGATGATGCGTGACGCGGGGATCCAGACGATCAACTCGGGTATTGAGAGCCACATCTCGCTTGGCGCCGGCGAATGGTACCACTCCATGTTGCGGCAGATCTTCCGCACCGTCCGCATGGATCACGCAAGCATTCATCTCGACAGTTCGCTCTCTCTGGCGGTGTGGGCCATGAACCATACGGCAGGCCCTGCAGGAATCTCACCGCAATTGCTGGTCCTTGGGGTAAACCTCCGGATGCCGGTCAAGCCTACCTACCCGGTCACTGCGAGCACGTCCAAGCCATCGCTGAGGCGCGCGACGATATGATCAATTTCGTGGCACAGGGGCGTCTGAGAAAGGTGTTCTGGGAGCGGCTACCTAGCCCGGCAAAGCTGGAGGTGGGACCCGGAACGCACGTGATGGTCTTCCGCGAGCATTTCCAGAAGTGAGAGGGCCCACGCATGGTCGAGGGCAGAGATGGAACGCTGCTGTGCCTCAACATTAAGGACCAGCTCAAGCTGTTCTCCATACCCCATGTTAGGATGTACAATCCGTCAATCACGCCAGCGAGCGCCGCGAGCGGTAAAACTATCACCGAAGAGACGACACCATCACGAGACTCGGAACCAGCGGGAACGGCAACAGAGGATGCAGCACCGCGTAACACGGGCACTACCACGCCTGAATCATAAGCCATGGCGACGAACACCACGACGACCGCCAATCTGGCGACGGTGAGTACCGGGAAGGCCCCTGAATTTTGCAACGTGACAGATGGCATCGCTGTGGCGGAGGCACTTGTCGACAGTGATAGCCGACGGATCGGGAAGGTGGCGCGTCGAGTGCATCGCAGCTTTACCACAGACATGAACCATCCCATCCTGACGTTCATCACAAGGGTACTCCACCGCGGTGACCCACGCGAAGAATCAGAGACGATGGAGGCCGCCAAGCAAGCGGAGGCCGACGGTCTCAAGCGTCGATGTGTCTGGTAAAGGGTGCAAAAGGATGAAGTGCGGGCGAACTCCAACATCCTCTGTGCGCGCTTCGTGTTGGCGATCAAGCAGTCCAACACCCCGACGGAGGCGGCACAGATCTGTTACGTTTCTCAGGGCTGTGGCGACCGTGAGAGCCCGTTCATCGTAATGAACCTTTCAACTTTGCGACAAAGCTCTACGAAGGTTATCGTGTCAACAGTTGTGGTGTTCGGTTGGCTTCTCCTTTCCCAAGACCTCAACCAGGCGTGCCAGAAGAGCAAGGATGCCATGGAAAGAGACATATACGTGAAGATGCTGTCGCGCGACGCCAAGTACATAGGGATGGTTGAACACGAGATGCTCCGGATGTTCAAGCTCCTGTACGGTGTCTCCGAGGCCAGCGACTATTGGGACGTCACGTTCGTGCTCCACGTCAAAGAGGACCTGGTCATGGACCCCCTTATTGGCAACCCGGCGCTCTTCCTCTAGAAGAATGTTGGACACCCCCGCGGGATGCTAGGCGCCTATATAGACGACTCCTGTATGGGTGGATACAACAGGTTCGAAGACCTGACGACGGCAACTCTGGACAATTTTGAGTCCGAACCATGGATGTACCACGAGTTTACTTTCTTTGGTGTGTCCGTATGCAGGCTAGCGGGACCGCCGAGGTTGTTCACCCTGAATCAAACTGCCTACATTGACGCATTGTCGCGGCTACGGCTATGAATAGGCTTCAACGACTTCGTGCGGGAGCTTGCTGCATTTTCCGGGCTCGCACACGGTCGGAAAGATTTATACTGTGCCATAAACCGTTCCGCTTCAGTAACGGAAGCGCTTTTCTCCAAGCGCCACGTCAAGGAGTACAACAAGGCGGTAAAACATTTCAAGTCGACTAGATCACTCGTGATGCGCTACGGCCACCTAGAACGCACGTCGCTGCACTTGCGCGTGTACGCGGATGCTTCCTTTGCATCAAAGGACGGCATGTTGTCCCAGTTGGGATTCATCGCGCTGATATGCGACGGAGCGGACCGGTGCTACGTGCTGACCTACGCAAGAAGAAAGCACGGCGCATCGTGAGGAGCATCATGGCTGTTGGGGTCTATGATTTTTCAGATGCCTTCTACGCAGCCTACACCCTCAAGAACGACTTCGAACGCGTGTACGACCAGCCGTTGCCGTTGATCATGCTGACCGACTTGGAGCAGATGTTTGACGTGATTACGAGAGCGTCTCCCACGACTTAGAAGCGGCTGATGATCGACGTCGCAGCCGCAAGAGACGCCTACAGCAAGCATGAGATATCCAACGTAGGTCTCGTCAAATCGGAGCACTACGTTGCAGACGGACTGACCAATCCGGGCTTGCACTCCGCTCTGAAAACGATGCTACGAACGGGGATCGATAACAACCGCGCCCAGAATTGGATTATTCGATCCAACCCGGCGACGAACCCGACGATGACCTGGGGAACCACGCCAGCGGCCACATCCCTATCGGAGGCACCATTCTCGAAGAAAGCGGCTTCCCCGGAGCGGAAGCGCTCGGATGACGGAAAGCCAGCAGTGGGAATCTATGCTCGAGGATCCGGGGATCGTGTGGAAGATGCCGTAGCCGGCACTTTCTCGCGCGAGTCTGACCGTGTCGGCTTCCGATCGCCCAATTGCGTGCCACTGTGGCAGCTCGTATGGAAGGGGCTGTGACTGATCTGGCGTGTCGGGACGTGCCAGGTGATCTCAAGGCACCTAGTGGCCGGGGGACATATATGTGCGGCGGTGATTGCCTGCGTGTGTGATTTTACAGGCGGGCCGTTTCCCGCCGGTGATTGTGTGCGTTGCCGGGCCATGTGAGGGGGGGGCTTGAGCGGCCCGGCGGTTGTTGCTGCTGGGGATTCCTCGCCCGCCAACGCAGCGTGTGTGCCCAACGCCCCATGTGTGTCAGGAGAAAGGGGGCATCTGGGTGGCTCGTTTTGCTGGATCGACCCACGCGTTCGCGCACGGGCATTGAACACCGCTCCGCACCGGCTAGCGGTGGAGCGGCTGGCTCTGCAGCCTCTAACACTGCCTTTCCGTGTCACCCAAGTGGGGGGGATTGCGGTTGGCCGCGTGGGGGCTCTGCGATCCTACACTGTGTTTTCTTGCACTTTTTGCCGTGTATCCACAGTTCAGGAGCACGCCACAGGCTCCCTCACCCTCCAAACGAGGGTTGAAGGCGGCGGCGGCGCCCGCTGGGCTAGAGGCAATGGTCAGGCGTTGTCAAGCGACCATGATTTCGGTCTTCACATGGAAAATCGGAAATTATTTGGTCAAGCATCTCGCTGGAGAGAATTTTATTCCACTTCATGCTGTATGCTCGTTGTCGAGACGGAGTGGCACAAATACATCTTCGCCGACCCTTGTGCTCCTGTACTTAACGTTCTTGACCACCAGGTAGCACAGACAAGCTCTCGTTCGTCACTGCCGTGTGCAGGCGACGCGGTCCGCGGCCCTTGCGCTTCACCGGCATGGTTGACGACAATTATTTCCTGGCAGCGGTCGCACGGGAGCGGCTGTCCCGTACCTGCCTGGACCGGGGTGTAGACTGACACATGAGCTGCATTCGCTGCCGGGACCGCCCACCCCGCCACGCTGTGGCGCGCGTGGCGGCACGTGCAGGGCTGGGGGTGCGGCGTGAGCCGGACTGGGCGAGGCGGGTGCCTGTGCCGAGAATGAGGAGCGGATGGGCGGATGGGGGAGTTGGGGGGGGGCGACGAGGAGGGTGTCGTCGTTTTCTCTCGGTGGCCGGAAGGCGTGGCAGAGGACCGCGTGCTTGCGGCGTGAGGCAGCGCGGCATGCCGGTGCGTAGCTTGGGTGGCGTGGACGACCGTGGCTGGTACCGTCGTTGACCGCCTGTGGCCAACAGTCTTGGTTGCATCGCGCCTGTCGTTGCGGGTCCCGCGCGCCACCGTGACGCCCCCTGCTGTTGCCGCCTGTCGCGCCCATCGGCGCGGTGGGCGTTGGGTCGGGAGGCGCTGCTGGTGGGGCCCCATCCGCGTCGGAACGGCTTGCTGTTGAGCCGCTTTCGGTGAGGGCGGACCCCAACCAAGCAGCTGCAACAAGGCGGGCGGGGGGGGAAGCGTTGCCCGTTGGACTATGTTTTCTAAAAAGAAGTACGTTGGTACGGCTGGTTGGGTGCGGTCCGGCGTGGCGAGCATGCGGCTGCGGCACCCGCGGAGGTGCGGCTTGGCTGCTGCGTTTGTGACGCACTTGGTGCATGAGCCGCACTGCAACGCGTTGCCGCTCGCATCAATGCGAGACGTGACTTGCGGGAAGACTTCTGTGTCAGGGGCCATTTGTTAGACAGGTGCCCCTTGCCTGGGGTCGCGCTGCATGAGCTGTGGTCGAGGGCGTGCGTCGGTTGTTGCTGGGCACCTTGTGGGACTTTTTGGTTGCTCAAGGCGCGGACAGCCGTGTGTCGTTGCCGTTGGTCCTGTTCGTCGCTAACCCCGCACGTTTGGTTTTCTTTTCTTACCTCTGACGTGCCGGTGTCCCCGCAGGAATGCCAACTACCGGGAGGAGGGCGTGAAGACGGAGTTTGTGTATGCCGATGGTGCCAAAGACGATGTTCAGCTGTCTGGTGACTGGAATGACTGGAAGGCCATCCAGTGCTTCCACGAAGGCGGCGGCATGTGGTCCGTCGTAACGCCCGTGCCTCCGGGGCCCCATGAGTTTAAGTTCATCGTCGACGGCGAGTGGAAGCACTCCAACCGCCACCCGACCATTGGCATTGACGACACGTCGCTCAACAATGTGCGGTACGTGCTACCCGAGCCGGAGCTGGACGGCACTGGCGGTTTGCGAACGCCAGCACTGACCATGCCCAGCGGCGTGTCGAATGTGGGAGCGGACAAGGGCGGTGGCAGCACCCTCGGCGGTGGCAGCAGCTTCCGCAGCCGCCGCGACTCGAACGCGACGATGCGTAGCCGGCGGGACAGCAACGCGAGCCGCTCGCGCCGGAATTCCAACGTGAGCAGGCGGCGTGACAGCAACGTCAGTACGGGGAGTGCAAGGAAGCGCCTGACATCCATGGGCAGCATGAGCTTCTTCACCCGGAAGTCCTCGGTGACGCGGTAGGGGGCGTGCGTCGTGTGAGCGCTCCGCTCGTGGGTATCGGCGGGTGGTGCGCGGGGGGGCGGATGCACTGCGTACGTGGTGGCTCCGCGGACGGGCCGGCTAGGTCGTCTCTGCTGCGGGCAGTGCGGCCGTGGCCTCGTGGGTGGCGGTTGCGGTGCCCCTCCGCCTGCGCTGTGACCCGTTGCGTGCCTATGTGTGGTAGAGTATTCCTTGTTTTTTTTTGGTGTGGTGTTTTGCTTAACCTGTTTTGGGGTGGGAAGAGCGCGACGGTGCCGCAGCGAGCTGGCTGGGCCGTGTCGTGGGGGTGCTAGGCATCGGCGGTGGGGTGGCTGGCGGCAGTCTTGTTGAGAGATGCAAAGGCGACGCCGTGCGGCGCGGGAGAGTGACGGGCGCCTGCATGGATAGGCGTGCAGGGTAGAGTGAAACGAGAGTTGATGTCGTCGGCGAATGCCAGACGCGTCTATCATTTCTCTTGCTAACATGAGGTCGCGCTGCGGGCGTAACAGGCACTCCACCAACTGACCAGCGGGACTCAATACAACACTGCCTGCCGGCTAGTGCCTGTCGCTCGCATTCCTTGACGGCTCTACCTTGCTGCCGAGCACATGCGAGATGGATACCCATGACGATGGAGAGAAAACAACTCGGCTCTGCGCCGCAACCCACTGGCTCTGTCAGTGGCGGAGCCACTGAACGTACCCACCTTTCCCTCGCGGTGCAGGTGCGTGCGTCCGACTCCGCTGCACGAGAAGTCATCATCTCCGTCTGACCATCTTGAGCTCGTCTGTCTCCCGGCGACGAAAAAAAAAAAACCGAGAGCCGCGGCGCACCCTACCAGCCCCCCTCACACGGCCATGTACTCAAAGTCGTGGTCCGTCGTCTGGGAGCCGTCGACCGACACGGTCACCTTGCCCTTGCCGGCGGGCATAACGCACGTCAACTCGTGCTCGCTGACGACCTTGATGCGGGTACACGCGGCGCCGCTGCCGACGGTGACCTTGCGGGCGCCCTTGAGGTTGTACCCCCACAGGCGCACGACGTAGCCGCCCGCCCGCCGCCCGCGGGCGGGCGTCACGGAAATCACCGCCGGCCGGTGGCGGTACTCGACCCATGGTGCCATGGCTGGGGGGAGGACCAGAATCTGGCGCTGCTGCGCGAGGGGCGAGACCACCGCGCCCGACGGGCTCATGGCAATCGTCAAGCCCCCGTGGTTGGCCATCACCCGCGTGGACACCACCCGCTTGCCGTCGGCCGACAAGCGGAGGAGGTGCAGGCGCCCGTGCCCGCCACCCGCGTACTTGGAGAGCAGGAGGGAGCCCTTGAGCCCCCCCGCAAAGATGTTGCTGCGCACCTCCACAAGCCCGTTGGTCGACGGGTTGAGGAGGGAGAGCGGCGGCGGCGCGAGCGTCGATGGCTTGTTGGGCGGCACGTACGCACACTCCTTGCGCGCGCGGTTGGGGTGACCGTGGTAGGAGCCACGCGTGATGAGCAGCAACTTGTCCGTGTTGACGCTTGTCTTGTCAGAGGCGGACGTGGTGCACGTCCGCGACACGTCGCCATAGGCAACGTTCGGGCCTGCACGTGAGCAACACAGCCAGTCGCAAAGGCAGGACCCATAGCCGCCAGTGGCACGACGTCGGGTCGGTTCCAGCAAAGCAACAAGGTGATCTATGGGTCCTGCCTTTGCGACTGGCTCTGTTGCTCACGTGCAGGCCCGAACGTAGCAACTCATCCTTGGTGCCCTGCGCCGGCGCCGACGCGTCACAGCCGACAGCTGTGTCCCCAAAGCCGCCTAAAATGCGCTCGTGTGAGACGAAAATGCGCTTGTCTGAGACGAAAATGCGCTCGTCTGAGACGGAAATACGCTCGTGTGAGACGGAAATGCGCTTGTCTGAGACGAAAATGCGCTCGTCTGAGACGAAAATGCGCTCGTCTGAGACGGAAATACGCTCGTGTGAGACGAAAATGCGCTCGTGTGAGACGGAAATGCGCTCGTGTGAGACGAAAATACGCGCATGTGAGACGAGAAGGCGCTCGTGTGAGACGGAAATACGCGCATGTGAGACGAAAATGCGCTCGTGTGAGACGGAAATACGCGCATGTGAGACGGAAATGCGCGCATGTGAGACGAAAAAGCGCTCGTGTGAGACGGAAATACGCTCGAGTGAGACGAGAATGCGCTCGTGTGAGACGAAAAAGCGCTCGTCTGAGACGGAAATGCGCTCGTGTGAGACGAAAAAGCGCTCGTGTGAGACGAAAATGCGCTCGTCTGACACGGAAATACGCGCATGTGAGACGGAAATGCGCTCGTCTGAGACGAAAATGCGCGCGTCTGAGACGGAACTGGGGTACTCGTGCCATTACTTCCTCGCACCGAGTCCGAGTCAGCCGGCGAGTCAGGCGCAGACGCGCCGCTGGTGACCGACGCGGGGGCGGTAGCGACCTGGTGCGTCGTCACGGCTGAGGCGGTCACGGCAGCAGGTGACAGCTCTAGAGAAGAGCGGCCACCGGGCAGCGCCGGCGTGGAGAGGTGGGAGAGAGTCGTCCCCGACATCTGTGTCGGTGGGAGAGCAGCAGGCGATGGCGCGCCGCTCGCAACTGGCTCGTTGGGGGCAGTAGACTGGTGCGTTGTCGCCGTAGAGGCGGCCGCGGTACGCGGAGCCCCCTCCGAAGCAACGCCGCCACCTGTTAGCGGCGGTGATGAGGGGAGGGACAGCGCCGTCAGAGATCGTCGTTCCGGCGGGAGAGACGAAGAAGGCGCTGCGCTCGCCGGCGCCACTGCTGAGCCCATGGTGGAAACTGTCGGCGACGTAGACGCTGGCAGAGTGCCGCCAGAAGCGACCCGAGGAGAAGAAACAGAAGCCGCTGTCACTCGTCGTGCAGTTGCAGCAGATGTGGCAGACAATCTGGTCCCTGTAGAACCCTTCTTGGGAGGGTGAGCGTCGGTGGGCGGACGTCGTTGAGTTGGTCGGCGCATAGGTTGTCGTGTCGTACTTGCTGCAACAGCACTCGGAGTGGAAGAGGACGTGGGTGGCGGTGGAGATGGCCGACATGTACGTGGTCTTGTCGTACTTGCTGCAGCAGAACTCGGAGTAGAAGAGGAAGTGGGAGGCGGTAGAGATGGTGGACGTGTAGGTGGTCTTGCTGTACGTGCTATAGCAGCACTGGGCGTGGAAGAGGAAGTTGGGGGCGGTGGAGACGGTCGACGTGTACCTAGTCCTACCGCATTGGCTTCAGAAGCAGGACTCGGAGTAGAAGAGGGACTGGGGCTCGGGGCCGCAACTCCTCGGGGTTGGGTGGTAGTCGGTGAAGCGCGTGACACACCCGCCGGAGAGGCACGACTGCCGCTGGCCGATACTCGCTGCTTTTTCGCCGCCGACCGCGCGGTCAAGGTCGCGCGAATGTTGGCGGCGGCCTCCGTGGCAGCTGTAGATGGCGCGGCCGATGAACTATCCGAGCTCCGTGTCGCTTGTGCTCGAGCAGCGGGGTGGTCGTGAGAAATCGGGGCGGGAAGCTCCGTCGGCCCCAATCGTGTTTGTGAGGTTGGCCGCGGTGACCCGTTGGCCACCCAACCTGCAGGCCGAACGGAGGCACGCGAGAAAGGCTCTTTGGGTCGCCGCGGGTCCGCTTGCTGCAACGCAAATGCCGCCGGGGATGCCGAGATCTTTGGCGCCGACTTCAAACCCGACAGCCCCGAAAGCGACGGCCGCTGCGACACGCGCTCTTTCTGTGGAGGTAGCACCTTGCGGGTGAACGTGGAGATGAAGCCCGCAATGCTCGCGAAGGCATGGCCGCTCTTGTCTACCATCAGCAGGAACTCGGCGATGCGGCTCCGCACCGCGAACTTGCCCGCGATGTTGATCCATGGCAACGCGACCCGCATCTTGCCGTCGCTGGCGTCGTGCTTGGGATTCGCCAACTTGACTAGTGAGTTGTCGACCACAACGGTCATCGGCCACAGCTCCTCGGTACCCGGCCGGCGCGGCCACCACGGCAAGCTCAGGCGCGTTCTCTGCCACGACCAGTTCCCCTCCACCGCCTTGTCTCCGATGACTAGCGCCTTCCTCAACATGGTGACCCCGTCGCTGGCGATGATCACCGCCTTGGCCATTTTCGTGGCGGCGTCGAAGGGTACAACGTCGGCCGGGGGGTGAGCGGTAGACGGGGCGGTCGGCTTCCAATCACGTCGCCGCCGCTTGACCGCCGGCCGCTGGGTGGGGCGTGCGCCGGCAGCTGCCGCTGCACCCTCGTCCTCGTCGTCACCGCCGCCGCCTCGGTCTTCATCATTCAACCCCTCCAGGAGATCGTCCATGTGAGGGTCTAGCGCGCCACCACCGCCGCTACCAGCACCAGAACGGCCGGGAGGAGGGCGTCGTACATCAGCAGCGGCAGCGCCTCGTGCCCGCGGTCGGTCCTCAGCAGGAGGAGGGTTCTCCTCGCCTTCCCCGTCGCCAATGGCCGCGGCAGCCGCCTTTGCAGCAGCCAGTTGAGCATCCGCCGGTACCAAAGCGCGCGAGGCGCCAGCCGGTGCCCCACCCGTACCCCCTGCAATCCCCGCCGCGCCCGCCGCCCCGTCCATCTCGCCACCCCCGCCAATATCCAAGCCCACACCGCCATCGCGGTTCTCCCCCGTGAGCACCCTGGCGCCGCGAAATTCGGGCGGCAGCGTAAGCGGCGGCGCGTCCCGCAAGCTTGGTATGTGCGGCAGTGGCGGCGATCGGTCGCCCATCATGATGGAGGCGGCGGTCGCCTCCATGCAGGAACCGCTCTCCACGTAGCGGTAGACCAGACCCAACACGACAGAGGCGGCGCTCTTGAGGACCGCGTCGTCCTCGTAGATGGGCAACCAGAACAGCTTGCCGTTCTTGTCGTACCCCGACAGGTGCACGTGCCAGTTGAGATCCTTGTTCTCATTGGAGAATAGCTCCACCTGCGTCAGGAGCATCTTGACCCGCTGCAAAGTGACTGCGCCGATGCGCCGCTCCCCGACGGCTTCCACAAAGGAAGTGCTGGTGGCAAGCGCCGCCTCCTCCACAGCAGCACACACCATCGTGGCGGCGTACACGAGCGCAGGGATGCCACCCACGCCGCGCACGCAACAGTCGCACAACCGCCGTCCACACAACCCCCCCCCCCCCCCCCCCCCCCCCCCCCCCCCCC
>ENA-ORXC01001399-ORXC01001399.1-marine-metagenome-genome-assembly--contig:-NODE-1399-length-14237-cov-5.986088_pt1 | contig 14237 bp, 22 predicted proteins | sample MGYA00237865_ERZ511478 | MGnify/ENA metagenome assembly ERZ511478 | reverse complement strand
TTGTCCCACGCTACCCCCCTAGGGGGGTGTTGCGTGACTGGTCACGACCCGTCCCCGGCTCATGCCGGGGGGTCGTGGCACCCCTGACAGCGGGTTTCCCCCACAGTTTGGCGTTCTCGAGAGAAATGAGTCGTGTTTGGGCGTGGTTTTACGTGATTCAGCGAGTCACGCCCTCACGGCGGCCAGAATTGCCAGTCCTCTCCAACCCAAGCCAGATGGGACCCGTCGTCGTCTTCCGCTAGGGTGGCTAATTGAAAAGCATCGGCTACCATTGTCCGCTGTCGTGCACACACCATCGCCAGTCCATCGAATCTGTCTGTTGCGCATCAAACCCATCCAGTCCAACTCTCGATAAAGCTTTCGATGGCGGAGGAGGGTAAATTGGACGCTTGCGGACTGAATCTGGTGCTTTGAGCCAGAATGTGTCTGGGTGAGGTTCTGTGTACGCGCGTTGGATCGTGCTGATTTTGTCTGAGACGTACAATGCTTTGTCGATACCACCTTCTATTAATACGCACTCAATGTGCTTCAGCCTCACCCCTCCTTTCATCGTTTGCTCAAGGGTCGCCGAAGGGGTTGCGCGCGTTCTTGTTCTGAGCACCTTACCTGACGCGCCACCCTCCACATCCGTGTCCTCGTTCCTCCACGACCTTCATTTCATTTCGTGTGGCGCCATCGAGATGCATACATTAGGGCATGCGTCGGGCATAATACTGCAGCGGGTTCTGGCGGGCATATAAATGAATAACCAGCAGACAGTGCAGTCGGCTGGCAATGCGTGCGCTGATGAATTACTATAGATGCAAGAGGAGCGAAATGTAATCGGGACGATTTTAGAATCCGTTTCGCGGGCTCTGCAGGATAACGCATTTGTTTGAAGCAGTGTGCGCCATGCTGCGCTGCTCATTGGGCTGATATGTGTCACAGTCGTGCAAGACTAAATCCTGCGGCATGAATGGTACGAGTGGTAGGTACTGTAGCCGCAAAGAAACGCATCGAGCGGTTTCCGTTTTTGTCGGGGCTGCCGTACGGGTGTACGATTGCAAAATGCGGGCCATGACTGCTTGAACAGGACGCCATCAAGCGGAAGTAGGCTACAACCATGTTAACAGCTTCCATCTCGCGCGAGTGGACAACAAAGGCTTTCCGGGAGCGGGCCTCCGAAGTGAAGAGGAAACATACGGTGACGTCCACAGCGAACCACTCTTCGTCCCCCCGAGTCGAGCGTTGCTGCCAGAGGGGAGTCGAGTCGGAGCGCATGTACGCTACAGCCCGTTCTTTAGCCTGCTTGGGCATGTCAGCAACAGGATCGGTGGCGCCCATCAGGCGCCAGCTCGTCGCTTCCTCGCTACAGAGGGGCATGAAACCTCTCAAAGGAGAGATCCGCAGAGTGACGTTGGTGTGTTAGGGCGCGGATGGATAACCCAACGACCTCTTGCAGTCAGTGAAAGTTCTGTATGTCAATGAGCTTGGCGAGATCCACGCAGTCAGAATGCAGGCAGGCAGCCGAAACGGCCGACATGAAGTCGTCCGCTACAGCGCTCAACTATTTTTCGGTCAATACATCTCGTCACGCTTCCGCACCGTCAAGGTCTATCCGTAGGTAGGCATGGATGGCCCCAACGAGCGACTGTGGAATGGTCGGAACCTCCACAATGACTTGAATGGCCATCGACATCGTGTCAGCCGAGAAGACGCTCCGGAAAGAACGAAGAGCCACTGCCAGCACGGCAGCCCACTTGGTTGTCGTGTTCCCTGAGCAGGCGATTCCGTCTTCCAAGTTGTAGGAGCGTGGCCAATGTAGCCGCGACTGCGAACGCGCGTCCCGAAGAGACACCTCGGCTTCAAGGCGCATGTTGAACAGTAGTAAACAGTGGACGGCCCATACCACGGATCGCGTCAGGCCCATGAAGAAGAGGTGGTCGGGGGAAGGCAAAACGCTGAGCGTCGCATGAAACTCCGTGTCACCCAAGCCCGCTGATACAGATAGAGACACCTGGACAGCTGAGGGAACCCGCCCGCACACCCTTGCTATACTCTCACTCGTTGACACGCTCACCTAGGAATGCACCCAAAGGCTCTACGAGGGAGGATGGTCTTGAGAACACAGTTCTTTTCTTGTGGGAAAGCCGGGCCACGGGCGCCCCGCTGTACCCATACGCTATCCGAGCAAGCGGGCCCAAATGGCTCCGAATCCCGCACAGCAGCCTCCCCAGGGGCAGATCTGGGGATCCATACCAGTGGACCCCCTTACTGTAAAGCAGATAATTCAAGCAATTGACACTCAAATGCAAGCGACCCACAATCAATCAAGATCCCAGCAAGCAAGAACAGAGCCACCGGTCCAAACCGGGTCGCGCCACGTCATCCGCGTTGCCCGGTGCCCCGCAGACATCCGGGCCAGCGAATAAGCGCGGACCTTTGCCGCGGAAGGCGACACTGCGGTGGCCGTCAAGCATATCGGTCTTTAAGGCGAGGAACCGCACATGAGACATGCTCGAGCCGCAATCGACGCGGAGGCCGAGGGACTTGAGGCCGCGCTCCGTGTGATTAGCGGTCCACTCAGGTCGACGTGGACGCCTGGACGCCCCTGCACCTCCGACAGTGGAAGTAGAAGCGGCCGACTCACAACCGGTCATGTCAGGCGAGGCTAGGCTATCAGAGCGCCAGCGGGAGGACGGTATAAGCGTAAGAGGAAAAGGACAGGCGAAGAATGGTGCAGCGGGTCGGCCGATGGGGGCACCGCCGGTGAGGCGGAAAGTGGGGAAGCCTTTTCGCACGCAAGGCGGGAAGCAAGGACGGCTGCCGGAGGGGGAGGGGCTAGCCTGCATACAATAAGATCAAGACAGCACGCAGAAACGAGACAGAATCGAGTACACGGCAGCCCGGCGCCGGTCAGAGTCTCGAGACCGTCGTACACACGGCGCTGGGTCCGCTCCAGGCCGCAATAGACCACATGATGTCGGTGTGGTAAAACCCAAAACCCCCGCCGCCAGCGGGAGTTGCAGTGGGAAGACGCCGGCATACGCAGGCGTTGGGAAAGGTGTTGGGTGGTGGCTCGGCGCCGCGTATGTGCAGGGGGCGTAGCAAAGGCCACGAAACGAGAACAGCGCGACAGCACTGTCTCTGACTACTTCTCGGACGCGCCCTTCGGTCATTTTTGAATACACAGTGCTGCGGAGACTGCGCTCACAGACAAGCATAAATAGAAAAGGGTGCTCACTGGCACGGCACTCTCCGTCTGGCTTCCCCGTCAATGAGACAGTTCAAGGCCATTTCCATTTCCCGGGTGGCCACCCGTCTCGTTCCGACGCCCAAGAAAGAGGCCAGAGACAGCCGGAGGCGGCGGTTATGGCAGTTGCTGCGAACAGCCAAGACACTCCGTCCCACGCCACCTGGCTGAAGGCTACCCTACAGAGCCGTGGCACCCGTTTGAGGAAGCGTGCTTCGGATGAAAAGGCGCCCAGTTCAAATTCGAACATGCCTGGGCCCGTTCAAGCCCAGCTCCCGACAGGTCATAACGGTCTGATCCAATGTTTTATGTGCTGCACCCCTGGTTCCAATCTTTGCATGCAGGCGTGGTGGACTCTGCGACATCCCATCAGTTGCGCAGTTTCTTCTTTGGGCGGCTCATGTCAGAGAGGTTTTACTCTTCACCCTTGACGGGCGATCTTCCAACTGCAGACCCTCTTCACTCGGTAGCACTTACGAATTTGTGCTCTTGAGCCGCTAGCCTCCTCTTCGCGGCTCCCCCCTCTACTCTTCACTTCTGAATTGTATACATAAGCCCGTGAGTCCCTTTCTCTCCATGTCTCCCAGCACCCTGCTCTGCGTCTGGGTTTGTTTGTCCCATTTTTTTTGTGCCGCTGATGAGCTGCAGTCCTCCTGCTGCTGCCACTCCAGAGCTGAGCCCGCCTTTCCGGCTCCGTGGCGCGCCACTCGCTGCTGTCGCCTCGCTGTAGTACGCCCGCGAACTCTTCGGGGCGCTGTCGCTCGCCGCCTTAGCTGTGGTAGGTGCCTTGTGGCGGCCTGACGGCTGCTGGTAGAACAAAAGCAGCGGGTGTCACGGACGTTCCACAAGATAACGTAGGAAAGGGAGCACGAGATGACGTGACCGCAGGACAACCGGAAGAAGTAGACGCCAGCGCCGTTTCAGGTGGAAAGAGGAAGAGAGCGCGGCACGGAATCACCGTCAGTATCATAGACCGCATGCAGCGGAATATGGTGCAGGTGGAGACTGGGAGGACCTTCTTTCCTGAGATGCAGGTCAAGATTGCTTTCGTGCCGGAGGAATGACAGCGGCGCGTGCATCTGTGAACGGTCTGCATGCTCTTCGGGAGGCCTTGAAAAAGACGTGTGTACTCTCGGTAGGGCGTTGCAGGTGCCGCTCCGCAGCCGATTGCTGAAGAAGACGCGCCTCCGCTCTCCCGTCAGAAAATCGATCGGTCACAAGTCCAAGACCACAATATTCTTCGTGGTGCAGGCGGTGTTGCGGGAGGTCATTCCATACTTGGCGATGAACAAGATGGTCTGTACACACCACCACAAGCAGGCATTGATCGTGTGCACCTTCAAGTTGGCGAGCCGCGACAGCATTAAACACGCCTTTGGCATGATGCCGTCTGGGGTGGCCACGGTGCAGATCCGCGTCTTCAAACGAAAGGACGGGGTCAGGACGGCAGGCATTCTGCTGGAGCATTGAAGGACGCATGAGGGAAGTATTCTCCACGTTCTTTCAAGAAATGGAGTCACAGAAGCCGTGTCCAATCACGATTCCGAAGAGTAAGAACCGCGGCGCAAGTGCTTCGTCCACTTGCTCGTCAATAGCACGCTGCCGCTTGCAGCGCTGCATGACAACCTGCTCGCCCCGGTTGCGGAAATGGTTCGAAAAGTGAGATGCTCGTCAAAGCTGGAGCTCGAGGACTTGGGGGACTTGGCATCTGGGAATTTTCACGTGACAGTGCCCATCATCCTTGTGCAAGGTACAGAGGAGGACTTGGGGGCTTTTATTTCTTGAACAGATATGCTGGCCACAGAGCGTGATGTGCTTCATGGTACCAGCCCTGGGGTCTTACCACACGCCATCGCCAGACCGATCGCATGCGTCGACAAAGAAAAAGGAAAGGACACAGGAGGAAAACAGTACAACACGACCGGCGCGTCGACCCGGTGTGGAGCTGTGGCCGAGCGCCATAAAAGAAGACGGTTGTTTACTGCATTGCAACTGCCACACAAACCCTTCCTGCCCACCTGCACTCGCTCACGCAGAGGCCCTCCAAGAGAAACAACTTATACAGCCGGCGCTTTTTGGTGCGCGCTAGCGACACTTCCGAGCTGTCGCCGACATCGTTTTGCTGCCTGCCGGCCTCCGTGGGCTTGCGCTCCGTGCAAAGCGGGCCCGGCGCGTCCGCGCCGACCCCGCGCATATGAATGGAATTCGCCACGTGCACTTAGTCACCCACGAGGAAGGCGACTTCGTCCCTAACACGGATATGGACGCCGTCGGGGTCGACGCCTATCCACCCGGTTCTAGCTCCAACTCGGAGGTCATTTTTGACAAGGCCCAAAGTATTATCCGAGCATCAGCCTGCGGGTGACACGCAGACGTAGCGTACTGAGTGGCGGCTTGACCTCTCCCTGTAACACCACCCAGGGTTCTCAAAAGCTACCGCTCCCGCAGTCGTTCTCTTACCGTCCAGGCCGTTGAGGTCGTCCGTAAATTGGACGATTGCCACAGTCAACGTTTTGAACCATTACCCCTCTCCGTCCTCCTCAGCAACCCAAAAGCGCCGCTGCGGCACAATCTCCGAAAAACAAGGCGGGTCGCTCGACCACCGCGACAATGTCTGTAATCGGCTCCAATTCTGTCACCTTGTGCACTCTTCTGTCAACAAAGTACCGAGTGGACGCAGCCGTCTGCTGTGTAAGCCAGTGCGAGGAAACGATGCCGCCTAAAACCACGTCGTCGACCAGGAACGGTAGCACGAAGTCTCCGGCCCGTATCTTTGACGCGACTCTCAGTCCAGCCAGCCCTAATGCGCACTTAGGAGCGCCGACGACCAGCCCCTCAAAGCACGCGCCACCACGCAGCCGGATTTCAACGGTCCCACCGAGGGTCCTCGTCTTGCCTTCGATTTTTAAGCGCTCTTGCCGGTGCGAGCACGTGGTGGACTGTCGCTGCCAATGCATGGGAGATTTATAGTACTACGGTTTAAGGGCACCGATCGCGTCCGGCTTGAGAGCCACACGGAAGAGGCCGTACGCTGCACGGAAGGCGCCACTCCGCTTGAAGTGCGTGCTGGGCAGTACAGAGAAACAGGAAGGCGCAATAGTCCTCGAGCGTCTTCATTGGATCGAGCCCCCCCCACAGTCCGCCTGGCTTGAAGACATTTTCATCTTCATCCAAGGACGAGAAAGCCGCGTTTTCCGACTCATTAGGGCTTCTTGAAGAGCTTTCGACTGAGCTAACGTCCACCGAGTTGCAGCAGGCTCCGTCCAGCCGGCAGTTGTCGGCGAGCTCCAAGCCGACCTCGACAGCATCGAGAACAAGCCCCGACCCCATACTGAAACCGCCGAGAGGGAACTTCCCGTCCGAGCTGGAACCGACGATCCTGGTAAGCGTCTTTCCCTGATTGATGGCACCGACAGAAGGTCGCGACTCACCCTGATCCTCGAAGCCGGAACCAACGACCGGCACCCCGTCCATCTCCTTTTGTTGACCACGAGATGGTTGGCGCTGAGGGGTCGCTCCGGCATCGTGGCGGCAGTCAGCCCTCGGCACTCCTCTCAAAGCATCTTATCGAGCCGCAATGCCGTCTCCAGCCTGTGCAGCTGGAAAAGCAGCAGAGAATTTTGGGGTGGTGACTACTGGTGCAGGAGTCGAATCCTCGGCGGCCGAGTTGAGTAGCACCTGCCCGGTACCGCTCCGGAAATCATAGGACAAGGGTGCCCCAGGCATCTTGTGAAGGAAGACAGGAGGGAGAAAATGACCGCGGCTACAAATTCAAACAGCAACCGCGAGCCAACTCCAAATTGGCGGCCAGTGGAATCTCTGGCAATGAGGCAGCGAGGCGGGTGTCTCTACTTGGAGAGAAATGGTCGCCGTGGAAAAGGACAAAGGTACACGGCACAGGCCGACTGAAACCAGGATACTGCCCGTGAGGAGGGTCGATGACCAAGCCGGTGGTGCGCCCGGGCGGGTGGGTAAAGGGAAACGGGTCTCGGAGAAGTCAAAACAGACGTGCTCTCTGCCCACCACTGCTAGGCACTCCGTTGTGGCGATCCAGGCGACGGCGCGCAATAAGCACGAGCATGCGAGAGGGTGCCTGTAGCCAATCATTGTTTTTCTCTATTCCTGCCGATAGGCTCTTGTCTCATACAAGGCAACGAGACGATCCATAAATGACGGCAGTTGTCGAGCGTTTGCCTTATAAGTGTGGCTTAGGCCCCCGTGTGTGACGAGACTCATGGACGTTCTGGGATTGTCAGCTAATGAAGCAACGGCAAAACCAGCACCCTGTGGTGATATCAAGTTTCTTGCCATGAAGTGCACACGGCAACGCGGCCTCTGCGGCCCCAGCCGAGCTCTCGTTCGAAACTTGCGAGTAAGTCCAATTTCACTGCTTTTGAGATTAATATGCATGTTTCAACATACTCTTGAGTATGTCGCCTGATGTCGAATTCAGTTCCATTTCTAGTCCGAGACGTGTCCCCGTTGCCCTCGGAGGTGCACACGCCTGTGGCGCAACCTGGCGGCCTCCATTTGCTGCACATGCGTGCACGAGCCGTGCGTACTCCACAACGGGAGGCACCGGGACTCGTTCCCCTTCTGTGACGTTGGGTCGCGCGCTCCGCTCGCTCCACAAACAGGGAGACCGCGGCGTCTCTGCATCTTGTCGTTGGTCTCGGTCGCGCTCCTTGCTAGAGCCGGACTGGGCACATTTGCTTCGGACGCAGTGGCGTCAATCACCGCCTCCTCCGAACTCACCGCCCACCAAGAGCCCAACGGATGTGTCATACACCGACGGGACAGCCGCTGCCGCCACACGGGGAGACGGGAGATTCGGGCGGGAATTCGGTTGTGTCTCTCGGCAGCAGTGGCATCGTTTATTCTTGTGCGGAGCCCCTGCAGGCTGTGCTGTGTGCGGCGACGGAGATTTCGGACCAGGAGCCCTTTGCCATCGCCGCGCGCATGAATGGTGCTGTGGGAACGAAGACAGCCATCAGTTTGACGCAGTGTCCCTGCGCTGTTCCTGAAAATGTCTTCACGTCCTGTCTGCATGGAAAGCACTCCATTTTCGCCGGTTTTACCTTCCACATCGACGCCAGCTCGAACAGACCTCCTCGTTCAGGTGCCGGCGCGCGCAGTCCCCGCGGATGATGAGCGTCCACGGGGCCGCCTCCGCCGCCTTAGCGGCAGCAAAAGTGGCCGCGTCCGGTGCTGCGACTAGGACAGCCAATGAGGAGCTCTAAAATGAGGGTGCGGCCAAGCTGCCTGGGCAGCGCGTGGACACAGGTGCAGCAGGTCCCGTGGGCACTGCAAGTGCTGTTCCCTGCAACCAGCATCGGCTGACATCGCCAGCGATCACTGCGGGTGTGCCACAGGTCCGTACGCAAGGCCAGTTGTCGGCGTCGCCTGTGGCCGACAGGTCCTGTATCTCACGCCCTTCACCGTCTCCTCTTTTCCCTACGAGTACGCGTAAGGATACCCCAGGCTCGAGCTCGGAGCGCGGTGGCGGGAATGCGCCCGAAGGCCGTAGCCAGCCGCCTGGCGCTGCGGATGGCGGAAAGAACTTATTCGGCGAAAGCGCAGTTTGCGACACGCGTGGCGTCTAGGGTCAAAGCGGCCGCCCCAGAAGTACGGGCAGTGGCCGCATGGAAGGCAGAGACTCCATCGGCCCCAGCTGTAGCAGCCAGAGCAGCGGCAGTATAGACAATCAGCCTCCTCCATCGGCGCGTCTGCGCCCGTGCCGTCGTGCCCACAGCTCGAAGACCAACAAGGCGTTCAGGGAAACTGTCCGTGTGGCCAAGGAGTGGATGGAATACAGGCGTGGCGCGTTGGAGTCGCGCACACCGACCTCGAAGGAGATGTTGCATGCAGTTACCACCTAGATGACCAATGCAGTCGTTGCTGAGATCTCCGCCATCGCCGCGGCCAACACAGCGTCGGAACGCAGGTCTCAGAGCCAAGTCTGGTCGGCTACTGCCGTGCCTGTGCAGTTGTCATTTTTCCGCGGTGCATGAAATGTGTTCGTCTTTCGACTGCTGGAGCGGCAACACGTGGCAAAGAGAGAGGACTTCATCTCGCCGAACCTCCCTTCAGCGCGCCGCATTGTCAACAGCTGGGTGCGCGAGCACTTTGAGAGCATCGTCCACGGCAATGTTCTTCTGTGCTACAAGGCTGTTGTCCCCGCCATCGTCAAGGAGAAGAAGATAGTTGCGGTCGACAGACAGGACGACGTGCACAAGGACATGGTGGCGCTGGTGTACAACCATCTCGCTGACGGGAGGGCGGCAACACGGGCTTTATTTTACAACGACTTTCGATTTCTCCTTGTGCACGAGACGCTACTGTGCGCCTTCTTATTCTGCTCCTGGACGCGGACGAGCCGCTTGCTGTTGACGCTGCCGGCTCCGAATTCTTCGAATACAAGATGTAGCGCGTCGTTTAGACTTAAGGGGCGGTGGTGCCTGCCGCCCTTGCGGCGTCGGCGGCTGCGGGAGCTGCGCCAGTATTCGGGCCGGTACAGATAGAGGACGGCTGCCGCTACGATCAAGCCGAAGCGATGATGCAGTGCCGGACGAGATGCAACTCTGCAACGGAACCGATTGCGCTCAAGATGTTCGCCCTGAGTCTGCGATGTCATGCATGGCACAAATACAATGCATGCATTTTACGTTTTGAATTAAGTCATGAATTAATTCATGACTTCATAACACTCAGTCGACTGCATTTAATATGCTTTTCATGATTTTATTCGAAGGCCTCCGCTTCCGACGGCCGGGCGAGCGCGACCCGACGAGCTGTCTTGCGCACCACCCTCGCGTCTTCGATCGCGAGCAGTGCCCGCCGAGGCGCCCGCATCCGTCAAGGCGCCCGCACCCGTCAAGACGCCAGCGCGCGCACGCATCGAGGCGCCTGCGCTCGCGCTCGTAGCGGCGCGCGGCCGCGCGCCCGTTGCCCTACGGGAAAAACCGGGCGGAAAACCGGCATCTCCTAAAAGAAACCGGCATACTCGACTCACTATTCCGGTTTTGTGGCACCCGTTGGGGATCGACTGTCATCCACCGCTCACCGTCGCTCACCGTCGCCTGCTGCTCCCCACCTCCCATCTCATTGGAAAAGGAGAGGGGCTCAACAAGGGCCGTCAAGAGGGGGTGCCCCCGAGGACACGAGGGTGACCCCGAGGCCAGCCCCTGCGACGGTCGCTCACCCTTAACTTGAGAACCACGACGCCCCACCGTAACACACCATCCGTCCATCACGTCCCCCCCACAACCACCCCCCCACCTCCTGAGCTCATTCGTCCACCGCTCGCCTCCCCACTGCTGTAGCCAACTCTCTTCCCATCCACGCAACCATGGCGCCCCCGGCCGTCGACATGCTGTCGGTCGACTGGTTCGACCACTTGCCCCCTGCCTACTCGTGGACCCCCCGCCCCGGTCTCGCCACGCAAGCACGGCGGCAGCGGCGGGACACGCGCGCGCACGCGGCCAAGCGCGCGCACGGCGCACCGCGCTAACGGCGCGGGACGAGACGTCGGGCGGACGGGCGTGGCGGCGCGGACAGCGGGCGACGGCGGGTGGAGGGTTGAGTACCTGAAGGGCGCGCTTTCTCTCTCCTTTCTTGCTCCCCCCCTGTCCCCCAACGTCCTTGCTTCTCGCTGCCCCTCTCCTCCTCTCGGTTTTTTTCTCCCTTGCTTCCATGTTGGACCAGGACCATCGGCACGTGCCTCTGCTTCTCTACCTGCCGGCGGGCGCTGGCGTACCAAGACGCCTGCCCCGCTCCTACCTTCCCGTACCCACCGCAAGGGTACTCCCCGACACGACATGGGTGGCGCACCCACCGCGGCCTCGTGTACATGGGCAAATATGATGACGGCAAGGACGGAGGAGCACCGGCTGGAGCGTGGCTCCAACTGCTTTTATATCTGCTTTGCATCTTTACCCTCGCTTTGGTCGGCGCGTTGCCGACCCGGGATCCGCGTATGGACCCAATTGCTCATGCTATAAAGGTAAACGCTACGTTATCGGCCGTATTTGGGGAATGATTAAATGGAATATTCACGGATCGGTACAATTTGAGATCCTGTCCAGGGCCGTGCACCAGCCTGTGGTTTGGATGCAACGACGCTCTCCATCCCTATTGGTCGATGATGAAATGAACGGATGAGCGTGACAGAGCTCTGCCGCAGTCCCTCGTTTTCGCGGTCCTCATGAGCCCAGGTATGCCGGTTTTTTGCCGTGAGGAGGTCTGAGACACCGGTCATTGTCTCACTGATGCCGGTTTTTTCCGGAATACTTGGGTCCCCTGACGGGCCCTGTGGTGCATCCCAAACTTTGGGAAACCGGCATAGTTCTTGATAGGAGTATGCCGGTTTTTGACTCCGGCTTTTTCCGTAGGGCTTCGTCGATGACCAGCAGCGCTACCCACACCTGTCGCAAGCGATCCCGGGCCAACCTCCGCACGCCCTCGGGGGTCGTCACTAGAACACGGAGGGCCCCCGCCTCGACATTGTCGACAATCGCTCGCCACTCGCGGTCTGAGGTGGTCCCCCGCACGCGCGCCGCGAGGATGTTGGCCTCACTCAACCGCCGCAATTGGTCATCCATCAACGCCACCGTCGGCATAATCACGAGGGTGACACCTTCGGGGTAGAGTAGTGCCGGCAGCTGGTAGCACAAGCTCTTGCCACCCCCCGTCGGGAGCACCGCCACCGCCGATCCACCGGTGCAGCCCGTGAGGAGGGTGCGGATGACCTCCTCCTGACCCGGCCGAAAGTTTTCGTACCCAAAGCGGGTGCGGAGAAGGTGACGTGCCTCAGCCATGATACCCCCAGCGTCGGGGAGCCAGCGGGCGCCGGTCACGTCGCTGCACGTGGGCGAGGAATGAAACGGCATGGCTGCAAGGATATCCCCCGCGGGTCGTCGGTCCACCCTGCGGTGAGGGTACAGACGAGTGCCACCGACGCCACCACACCCTACACCCGCAGCGCGACTACCACGCAGCATGGTGGTAGAATAGGATGAGATTTGGCGGCCGAGCGCGAACGGGCGGCGCCCCTCTGAGAGTGATGCCACGGGCGCGCCAACAAAAGCCATCACTTCAGCCATGATGCCCGGCCGCGGGAGCTAATCGGGTCTGCCGGCTGGTGCCACAGCGACCACCGCCGGTGCGCCAACCTGGTTGCCAGAAAAGGACAAGCACAGTCAATCGCTGCAGCCGGCGACGACGTCAAGTGGGCATCGCATGACCAACGGAGCCAGGAAGGCACGGTGCCCTATCTAGACATGCACCCAGAGCCTGAATGTGTTTCCGTGCCTGAGAAAAACATAGCAAACGGTTTGCGAGGAAGCCACTTTGCAGACCGAGCCGCGACCGTTTACGTGGCGCGAGGAGGAACCTGCCGTGAAGGGACATACCCCCCATCCCCATGGCAGGCAGCGCCACAGGCATCGCGAACTGCTCTCTGTACCGCCCCGCCCCGTTATCGGCTTTACTGCCCCACCCCGCCCGAGCCGTCAGCACTCTGCCAACAGGCACGTAGGGGCGTCATCAGGCGGGCGCCGTGAACTCAGGCGGTGCTGCTGCGCGAAAGAAAGGCAACGATGCTAAGGCGGTCTCGCGGGCAGATTGAAAGCGCGGCGCCGGGGTCGTCCGACGGCATTGACCAGGTGGACCACGGGAAGGGGTTCCCTACGTAGTTGCCATGGCAAACGTAGCACCTGTTTGTGCCGCGTCAGAGCTTCAAAGCGTGGCAACAAGGGAGGCACGACGGGACAGGCCGTCACGGGGCCCCGCCGCCTGCAAGGCTGCACGGATCGAGCGAGGCAGTGCGTCGTCCAGCCGACGAGTGCTGACCTAGACCGAGCCGGCAAGCGCTTCGGTCAACCATCCGGGATCGACGACTGCGAACGCTTTGATTGTCTTCGCACTTTTTTTTTTCTTGCCGATTTGTCAGTCAGAACAGAACCCACGTCCTCTTGCCTGTTGGGTGACCCGTCACGTCCGGCCGAAAGGATGGCTGTTGATCGCCCCTTGATCTTGACGTTGGCTGGATCGGCCGAGCGTTTGCCTTGCAACAGAGACCAACGACGTGAAGCGTCACTGTTGTCGACGCGACCGTCCGGGCGTTGGCTCGTCGCCACGCAGCTTTTCGGCTGCGCTGCAGCGCTCCGACGGACGCACTCTATTCGCCGCAAGACGTGATGGAAGGAGAATCGCCGTCGACCACATCGAGTGCATGCCTCCGTTGCTCGCGTCGCCAAACCGCTGTGGTTGCTACGTGCCCCGTGCACGACACCCGGTCGCCCTGCGGCTTTGCGCCCGCTCGCCGCCGGTGGCCTCCGCAGCGGCACCCAGCCGCGGCTAACAGTTGGCATCCGCGGGCCAACCATCCCGACGGGCGGAGCGACACACCGGTTGGACGTGCGGCGCGCTGTGCCGTTGCCGGCCGAGCAGCCCGGGCAGCCGCGCATCGCGGCCGCGCCAGTGGTGCTGCAGCAGCAGCCGCCGCCGCCGCCGCTGGCGTCGCCCCGTCGGGGGAATCCCCCTCCCCCGCGTGCGCCCAACCCCCCCCCCGCGGGAGCGCCGCTGCTCCACGGGAGCGCCCCCCCTCGGGGGCGGACACCGCCCCCGAGGGCGGCCGCGCCAACGCCCGTCGGGCGGCGGCGGCCGCCGCTCCCCAGGGCGCGCTCCGCCGCAGCCACGTTGGGGGCGGCCCGCTGTCCACCGACGGGGCCGTGGCCGCCGCGTGCCGCCCCCGTGGCTGCGCCAGGACGGGCACCCGCCGGCTGCTGCGGGTGCCGCGGGCGCTCGGCCACGGGCGGCACCCCACCGGTAGACGGTGAGCGGGCGTGCGGTCTCGGCGGGGGGCCGCGGCGGCCGCGGCGGCGCGCGGTGACGGCGGCGGCGGCGGCGGCCGACGCACCAGCGTCGCCGCCGCGGCTGCCGCCGCGGCCGTCGGTCGCGCCCGCTGCCGCGCGTGCCACGGCGCCACGTCGGCCGCGGCGGCTGT
>ENA-ORXC01001398-ORXC01001398.1-marine-metagenome-genome-assembly--contig:-NODE-1398-length-14239-cov-4.717060_pt1 | contig 14239 bp, 10 predicted proteins | sample MGYA00237865_ERZ511478 | MGnify/ENA metagenome assembly ERZ511478 | reverse complement strand
GCCATCATCTCGGTATCGATCGAGCCGGGGCCGACAGCGTTGACGCGGATGCCGTGGGGGGCCAGTGCCAGCGCGGCGGCCTTGGTCAGCTGCATGATCCCGCCCTTCGACGCGCAATAGGCGGGGATCGAGGGGATGGCGACCTGGGCGTTGATCGACGACATGTTCACGACCGCCCCCCGGATCCCCTCGGCGATCATGGTCCGCGCCGCCCGCTGGGTCGCGATGAACGGGGCGAGGAGGTTGAGGTCGAGCACCTGCTGGAAGCTGTCCGCCGTCACCTCCATGAAATCCTGCGCCATGGCGATGCCCGCATTGTTGACGAGGATCGAGACCGGCCCGTGATCCGCCTCCACCCGGTCGAACAGCGCGAGCAGGGCGGCGCGATCCGCCACGTCGACCGCGATGCCCGTGGCCCCGTCGATTCCCGCCGCCGCCTCGGCCACCGCATGCGCCTTGATGTCGGCCAGCACGACCTGCGCGCCGTCCTCGGCCAGGGCCTTTGCGCAGGCGAGGCCGATTCCCTGGGCCGCGCCCGTGACCAGTGCGATTTTCCGTGTCATGGTTCTTCTCCCCCTGAATTTTCCGACCCATAACAGAGCCGCCCCATGTTTTCATCCGAAGAAGTCGATGCGGCCCTCGCCCGCTTTCCCCGCCACCCCGCTACCCACGCCCCCACGGCGCTAGAGCCGCTGGCCCGCCTCGGCGCGTCGCTGGGGCTGGAGCTGACGGTCAAGCGGGACGATTGCACCGGGGTCGCCTTCGGTGGCAACAAGGTGCGGCAACTCGAATTCTATATCGGCGAGGCGCAGGCGAAGGGGGCCGACACAATCCTGATCACCGGGGCGGTGCAGTCCAACTTCGTGCGCACTGCCGCCGCCATGGCCCGGCGCGCGGGCATGGATATCCACGTGCAGCTGGAGGAGCGTGTCCCCGATATCGACGATACGCATCGCCGCAACGGCAATGTCCTGCTCGACCGCCTGTTCGGCGCGACCATCCACAGCTTTCCGGAGGGCGAGGACGAGGATGCCGCCGATGCCGCCATCGGGCAGATCGCCGACGGCCTGCGCGGGCAGGGGCGCAGGCCCTACGTCATCGGGCTGGCGGCAAGTTCCCCGCCGCTGGGCGCGCTGGGCTATGTCGTCGGCGCGCTGGAGCTGGCGGCGCAGCATGGCGGGTCGCTCCTCCCCTATGACGAGATCGTCGTCGCCTCCGGCTCGGCCCAGACCCATTGCGGCATCCTCTTCGGCCTGCGCGCGCTGGGCATCGACACCCCCGTGCGCGGCATCTGCGTACGCCGGACGGCGGATATCCAGGAGGCCCGGGTCGCCCGCCGCCTGCGGGACATGGCCGCGCTGACCGGGCTGGACGTGATGGTCCCCGATGCAGACGTGCGCTGCTTCCACGACGAGCGCGAGCGGGGCTACGGCCGGATGAGCGCCCCGACCCGCGCCGCGATCCTGCGCACGGCCCGGGACGAGGGGTTGCTGCTGGACCCGGTCTATACCGGAAAGGTCATGGCGGGGCTGATCACCCTGCACGAGCGCGGGGCGCTGGCCGGCCCCCGGGTGCTCTACTGGCATACGGGCGGGCAACCGGCGCTGTTCGCCTATGCCGGGGCGCTGATGGATGACACGGCCTCGTGACTCGACCGGGGGAGTGGCTCAACCACGGGAAAGCCGTACACAACCCTGAATATACGACAGATTTTAAGGTATCGCTCAACTTTTCGAAATAGTACTGGCCTCCCGCTTCCTTTCTCCCTGCCATAGGATCGCAAACGTGTCGTCCAGTCCCGCATCGTTGGAAAGCGCCTGGGAGAGCGAGTTCTTCCGGATTTCCGAATCATTGCTGACGGCGATCTGGGTCTTCGACTTCGATCACACGCGGGTCGTCTGGGCCAATGCCGCCGCGCGCAAGGTCTGGAACGCCGACAGCATGGCCGCGCTGGCCGCGCGCGACCTGTCCGAGGACATGTCGTCAAGCGTGCGGACGCGCCTGCGCCAGTATCAGACCGATCTGGCCGACCCGGCCCGCAGCTTCGGCGAGGTCTGGACCCTGTACCCCCAGGGACGCCCGCAGACGATGAACGTGCGCTTTTCCGGTCATACCCTGCCCGATGGTCGCCTCGCGATGCTGTGCGAGGGATCGGTCGATCAGTCCCGCGAGCCGGAAACCCTGCGCAGCGCCCAGGCCCTGCTGCATACGCCGGTGAAGATTTCGCTCTTCTCGACGCGCGGCGAGACGCTCTACCTCAACCCGGCCGCCCGCTCCGCCCGTTCCGATGCGACCGTCGGTCTCGTGGAGCGGTTCTGTTCGCGCATCGAGGGCGAGGAGTTTCTCTCGGAACTCGAACACAACCGCACCAGAAAGACCGTCGCCCGGGTCCGGGCCGCCGGGGGGGTCCGGTGGCACGAGATCAATGCGAGCCTGTGCCTCGATTCCGTGACCGGCGAGGAGGCGATTCTCGTCAGCGAGATCGACGTGACCGACCTCAAGGAAGCGGAACAGCGCGCCGAGACCGCCGATACCGCCAAATCCGAATTCCTCGCGAACATGAGCCACGAACTGCGCACCCCGCTGAACGCGATCATCGGGTTTTCCGATTTCATCACGTCTCCCTCCTTCGGCGATCCGGTGCCGCCGCGCATCCACGACTACGTTCAGGACATCCACAACAGCGGCCAGCACTTGCTCGGCATCATCAACGACATCCTCGACCTGGCCAAGGTCGAAACCGGCGAGATGCCGTTCTTTCTCGAAGAGGTCCGCGTATCGGAAATCTTCGAAATTCTGGAGCGCCTGATGGCCGTGGAGGCCGCCAATGCCGAGATCGCGTTCGTCGTCGCGCCGGTCGACGAGGCGCTCTCGATCACCGCCGATGCCCTGCGGTTCAGGCAGATCCTGATGAACCTGCTCAGCAATGCCATCAAGTTCACCGCAGCGGGCGGGTCGGTCAGCATGACCGCCGCCACCGATGGCGACGGGGTGGCCCTCACGGTGTGCGATACGGGGATCGGCATGGACAGGATGCAGATTCAGGAATCGCTCAAGCCGTTCCGGCAGGTCGACAATTCCATCGCGCGCAGCTTCGAGGGGACCGGTCTCGGCCTGCCCCTGAGCAAGAGCCTGACGGAATACCAGGGCGGGTCCCTCGACGTGCGGTCGGAACCGGGGGTCGGAACCGAGGTCACCGTGTGGTTTCCGGTCCTGTCCGCCGCGCCCCGGCGCATGGGCGGGACTTGCTGAGAACGCCCTAACCCACCGTGTTCGACGGCGTCCCCGCCTCGAAATTCTCGACATGCGAGACGACCTGGTTCCACAGGGTCTGCATCGCCTCCTCGCTGGCCCAGGCGACATGGGGGGTGACGATGACATTCGGGCGATCCAGCACCGCCAGCAGCGGATTGTCGGGGGCGGGCGGCTCGCTCGTCAGCACGTCGAACCCGGCGGCGGCGATCAGCCCCCGGTCCAGCGCATCGACCAGCGCCGCCTCGTCGACCAGCCCCCCGCGCGAGGTGTTGACGAGGATGGGCTTGCGCTTCATCGCCTCGAATTCCGGGGTCGAGATCATGTGCCGCGTCGCGGGCATCAACGGGGCATGCAGGGTCAGGATGTCGGAGGTCTCGATCACCTCCTCCCAGGGCGTATAGAGCGGGCCGAGACCCGTCGCACCCTTGTGCGCCGCGAAGACCGGCTCCATGCCGAAGGCCCGGGCGATCTGCGCCATCGACTGCCCCAGCGCCCCCTCGCCGATGATCCCGAGGCGCGACCCGGCCAGATCCTTGATCGGATGGGTAAAGAAGCAGAACTGCCCGGATTCCTGCCATTTCCCCTCGATCACATCCTGCCGGTACCCCACGATCGACCGCCGCAGCGCCAGGATCAGCGCGAAGGCATGTTCCGGCACCGTATTCGTCGCATAGCCGCGCACGTTCGACACCACGACCCCGCGCTTGCGGCAGGCCGGTACGTCGATCACGTCGTACCCCGTGGCCGCGATGGCGATCATCTTCAGATCCGGCGCGGCGGCCAGTTGCTCCGCGCGGATCGGAGCCTTGTTCGTGACCACGATATCCGCCCCCGCGATCCGCTCCGCCACCTGACCGGGCGCGGTCCTGCCATGCTCGACCCATTCATGAGCAAAGCCGGGGCGCGTGATCGTGACCGTCGGGCCGATGGTGTCGCGGTCCAAAAAAACAATCTTCATGATAACAGCCCCTGTTTGTAACTTTTGAAAAGACACAGAAAATTCGCACTCTAGCACGTGATCTTTGCGTTGACCCTTGGTAAGTCCATCGTACAGCCAATCACGAATCCAAGAAAATGCGGATAGCGAATCCATGATCCAGTCCAGAAACGTCAAGATCGTCGCGACCCTCGGTCCCTCGTCCTCCGACCGGGCGATGATCCGCACGCTGTGCGAGACGGGGGTCGATGTCTTTCGCCTCAACATGAGCCACGGGACGCAGGACGACCAGCGCGACCGCTACGAGCTGATCCGCGAGATCGAGCACGAACTGGGCCGCCCCATCGGCGTGCTGGCCGACCTGCAAGGGCCGAAGATCCGCTGCGGGGTCTTCGCGGGCGACGATGCGCATGATCTGGAAGTCGGCCAGACGTTCCGCTTCGACCTGGACGAGAAGCCCGGCGATGCGACCCGGGTGCGCCTGCCCCATCCCGAAATCCTGGGCGCGCTGACCGAAGGGTCCACGATCCTGGTCAATGACGGCAAGATCAAGATGACGGTACGCGAGGCCCACGGTGATGCCGTGGTGGCCGAGGTGCTGGTCGGCGGCCCGATCTCGGATCGCAAGGGCGTGAACCTGCCCGATGTCGTGCTGCCCGTGGCCGCGCTGTCCGAGAAGGACCGCTCGGATCTCGAATTCGCCTGCGGTCTGGGGGCCGACTGGATCGCGTTGTCCTTCGTGCAGCGCGCCGACGATATCGAGGAGGCCAAGGCGCTGATCAAGGGCCGCGCGCTGGTCATGACCAAGGTGGAGAAACCCGCCGCCGTGACCGATTTCGCCTCCATCCTCGCCGCCTCCGACGGGATCATGGTCGCGCGCGGGGATCTGGGCGTCGAGATGGAGCTGGCCGACCTGCCCGCCATCCAGAAGATGCTGATTCGCGCCTGCCGCGATGTGGGCAAGCCCGTCGTCGTCGCCACCCAGATGCTCGAAAGCATGATCACCAGCCCCGTGCCGACCCGCGCCGAGATCTCGGACGTGGCGGGCGCGATCTACGAGGGGGCCGATGCGGTCATGCTGTCCGCCGAATCCGCCGCCGGGGACTTTCCGGTCGAGGCGGTCGCGACCATGGCCAATGTCGCCATGCGGGTCGAGGCCGATCCCCAGTACCGCGAGGGCATCGACGCCTCGCGCACCTCCGGCAAGGCCAGCATCGCCACCGCCATCACCGCCGCCGCCCGCGAAATCGCCGAAGCGGTCGAGGTCAGCGCGGTGTGCTGCTTCACCCATTCCGGCACGACCGCCCGTCTCGCCGCCCGCGAGCGCCCCAATGCTCCCATCATCGCGCTGACCCCCGTGGTCGGCACCGCCCGCGCGCTGACGATGTATTGGGGCCTGCACTGCATCGTGTCCGAGGAGGTGACCCGCTTCAAGCTGGCCGTCGTCTCCGCCGCCCGCGCCGCCAAGGCGATGGGCATCGCGGAGCAGGGCGACCGCATCGTCGTCACCGCCGGCGTCCCCTTCGGCCGCCCCGGCACCACCAACATCCTGCGCGTCGCCCCGGTCGACGAACAGGCGATCTACGAGGGGGAAGGCGAGGGTGCTTATTGACGAGAGTGGAGGTGCGTCGGTATGCTTTCAGTGAAGAAGCATGCCGATAGTCGATGATTTACGCGCCTATTTTTTCAAGAATGGAATCAAGCCTTCTTGAAGTAAGGTTCTCCAAAGATTTCTTTATGGATAGTCTTAATCTGAATGCCACTAGATTAATTCCAGAAATATTTTCAAGTGGGCTTTCAAAAGATAATGAAAAGCTGTCTATGATTCGACCGCGTTTGTCAAAAAATGAAATTGTGAATGTGCCACACTGGAGAGCTGTGCCATTTTTTCTTATTTCAGGGTCAATAACTTGAATTGATACATCGGCAAACTGTGAAACAAATATATCTTCTTCGGACGTATCGTCCCATGTGATGCGCCCATCGCTTGTTGCTTGGGTTATCCCATTAATTAATCGGATACGCTTTTCCTGAATCTCTTCGTTATCAACGTTGGACAATTTTGTTCTCCAGTTCTTTCCCAGAGCGTCCGACTGCATCGGAGAGGAAGGCGATTTCGCCATCGATCTCTGCAACCAGATTCGTGATGCTGCGCGCCTGACCTGCATGCAGCATATTGCATGTTCTCGCGATGCTATCGAATTGGGTGCGATGTTTCAAAAATTCCATATCTTTCACGGATTCGGGTAACGGATCGAAACGGCTGACCAGTTCGTTATAGGCGGATATGACTTCAGAAGACTTGTCAGATGCATACATCCAATTCTCGCTTCTGACGGCTGCCAGGAGAATCTGAATTTTTTGCCGCAACTTGTCCACCTCTTCCGCAAAACGTACGGACCCGATCTTCAGTTGCGTATCCTCGGCAACCTCACTGGCCCGCAGAGCGGCTCGCCAAGCCATGACCGAGAATACAACGCCAATGGCACCGACTCCATCCCTACTATACCGATGACCGTGTCGATGCCCATTGCGCATGAGCCTTGCGGAAAAGGTGTCATGCGTCAACGGTGCGCGTAAAAATAGATATGTGGAGAAACCCCATGACCGACCAATCCACCGGCATCACCCACGCCGCCGCCGAAGACCCCCGCAATGCGGATGTCAGCATCTATGTCGATGGCGACCTGTTCCACCGGGATGCGGCCCGGGTATCGGTGTTCGACAGCGGTTTCATGCTGGGCGACGGGGTGTGGGAGGGGTTGCGGCTCCATAACGGGCGGTGGGCCTTTCTGGATGCGCATCTGGATCGGTTGTTCGAGGCGGCCAGGGCCATCGATCTCGATATCGGCATGGACCGCGCGGGCGTGATCGAGGCGCTGGAGCGGACCCGCGCCGCCAACGGCATGACCGACAATGCCCATGCCCGCCTGATGATCACGCGCGGGCGAAAGGCCAAGCCGTTCCAGCACCCGAACCTCTCGCGCTACGGCCCGACCATGGTGATCATCATGGAGCATTCCACCCCCGTCGCCGCCCTGGCCGACCGGGGCGTGCGGCTGGCCACCGTGCCGCAGATTCGCGGGATGCCGATGGCGCAGGATGCGAAGCTGAACTCCCATTCAAAGCTCAACTGCGTCCTCGCCGCCGTGCAGGCCGAGAAGGCGGGCGCGGATGAAGGGCTGATGCTCGACCCCCACGGCTTCGTAAATACTACCAATTCCTGCAACTTCTTCATCGTGAGGAAGGGCGCGGTGTGGACCAGTACCGGGGATTACTGCATGAACGGCGTGACCCGGGCCAATATCGTGCAACTCTGCCGCGACGACGCCATCCCCGTCCACGAGCGCAACTATTCGCTGGTCGATACCTACGGCGCGGACGAAGCCTTCATGACCGGCAGTTTCGGCGGCGTCACCCCCGTGGCCGAGATCGACGGGCGGCGCATGGGCACGGTGTTTCCCGGCCCCGTGACTCTGCACTTGCGCGAACTGTACCAGGCGCTGGTCCGGGCCGATACGCGAAACGGCAGCGCCTAACGCCCCATCGCCTTCACCGCCTCGTATCGCGGGCAATCCACCATGTGGTCGTTGACCAACCCGCAGGCCTGCATCACCGCATACACGATGGTCGGGCCGCAGAACTTGAACCCTGCCTTCTTCAGCGCCTTCGACAGGGCGACCGAAGTCTCCGTTTGCGTCGGCACATCGGCCATGGAGCGGGGCGCGTTCTGGACCGGCGCGCCATCCACGAAATCCCACATGAAGTCGGTGAAGGACCCCCGCTCCATGATCGCCAGCCAGGCCCGGGCATTGCCGATGGTCGCCTCGATCTTGCCCCGGTGCCGCACGATCCCGGCATCGCCGAGCAGGCGCAGCACATCCGCCTCGCCGTACCGCGCCACCGCCGCCGGGTCGAACCCGTCGAAACCCGCGCGAAAGGCGTCCCGCTTGCGCAGGATCGTGATCCACGAAAGCCCCGCCTGAAACCCGTCCAGCATCAGCTTCTCGTACAGCGCGCGGTCGTCGTATTCCGGCACGCCCCATTCGGTATCGTGATACGCGACATACAGCGGATCGGTCCCGCACCAGTCGCATCGCCTGTCACCCATCCGCCTATCCCCCGATAAAAGTGCAACCTCACGCCCGCGTCATCCATTTCAATACCTTACGGTATCGTCTAGCGTCACCCGCAAATTCAGCCGATCATGCGGAGCCGTCCCCCCGATGGATGCGACCACCTTCCTGAACATCTCCGCCATCCTGCTGGGATTCGCCGCGTTCTTCGGCTGGCTCAACAGCCTGTACCTGAAGCTGCCGCTGACGATCGGGCTGATGGTCATCGCGCTGATGGCGTCGATCTCGGTCGCCGGGGTCGATACCCTGTTCGACCTCGGCTATGCGGATCGGGCGCGCAGCGCGCTGGCGCGGATCGACTTCCATGACAGCCTGATGATCGGGATGCTGCACTTCCTGCTGTTCGCCGGGGCCATGCATACCGATCTGGAGGCACTGCTCAAGCACAAGTGGCACATTCTGCTGATGGCGACGCTGGGGGTGGTGATCTCGACCTTCTTCATCGGGTTCGCGACCTATGCCCTGCTGGGCGTGCTGGGGTATCAGGCCCCGCTGATCTGGTGCCTGGTGTTCGGGTCGCTGATCTCGCCCACCGATCCCGTCGCCGTCCTCTCGATCATCCGCACGCTTACGGTGCCGAAGACGCTGCAGGTCAAGATCGCGGGCGAGAGCCTGTTCAATGACGGTATCGGCGTCGTCGTCTTCCTCGCGCTGCTGGGCATCGCCACCTCGCCCACGGGCCATGTCGCGCCCTCCGAAATCGGCATGTTGCTGTTCGAGGAGGTGGTGATCGGCGTTCTCATCGGCCTCGTGCTCGGCTTCGTCGCCTTTCGCGCAATGCGCCGGATCGACGATTACGTGGTCGAGGTCATCATCAGCCTCGCGCTCGTCGTCGGCATCTATGCGCTGTGCACGTATGTCCACGCCTCCGGCCCGCTGGGCGTGGTGGTCGCGGGGCTGTTCATCGGCAATCACGGCAGCCGCTTCGCCATGTCGGAGGTGACGCAGGAGCATCTGGTCAAGTTCTGGGAACTGATCGACGAGGTGCTCAATGCCGTTCTCTTCCTGCTGATCGGGTTCGAGATCCTCGTGATCCCGTTCTCCGCCAATCTCGCGCTGCTGGTGGTGCTGATCATCCCCGTCGTGCTGCTGGGGCGCACGCTGGCGGTCAGCATCCCGACCCTGATCATCCGGCGCGGGGGCGGCGCGGTCGAGAAGGGGTCGATCCCCGTGCTGGTCTGGGGCGGTCTGCGGGGCGGCATCTCGGTCGCGCTGGCGCTGTCCCTGCCGGAATTCGAGGGCAAGCAGGCGGTGCTGGCGATGACCTACGGTGTTGTGGTCTTCTCGATAATCGTACAGGGATTGACGATTCAATCCGTAATTGCACGGTCACTTTCCATCAACGATAGCCGGTAAGGAAAAACTAAGACGGATGCGCGATAACGGCCATCCTGTGCACGGATTTCCGACCGAACCGCGGTATGCATTATGATACCTGGCGACATCCTCACGATTCCTAACATGGTGGACGCGCTTGCGCGGGCCGGGGATGCGGTATTCGTCTGGACGCGCGCGGATGACCGGGTCGAGTGGCTCGACCGCAGCGTGCTCGACCGCACCCTTGCCTCGCTCGGCGCGTGCGATACGGGGATTTCCCTGTCCACGCGGTACGGCGACGACCATGTGCATCGCCGTCGCAACTGGCTCGACCGCCCCCGTCCGGTGGGCGGGTTCGTCGCGATCCACCGGGTCGAGGATGGCGGCGTCGATCACTGGGTCGAGGAACGTCTGGTGCGGGTGTCGGGGCAGGGCGCGTCCGCCATCTGCCTCGGCTTCATGCGCAACGTTACCGAATTGCAGGCCTATCAGGAGCGGCTGACCTATCTCGCCTGTTTCGACGAACTGACCGGCCATTTCACCCGCGCGCGCCTCAGAACGGTGCTCGCCCAGTCCCTCGTCGCCTCCTTCGCCGGGGAGAACAGCTTCTGCTTCGCCCTGATCGGGCTGGACAACATGGCCGGGGTCAATCACGCTTTCGGCTACGATGTGGCGGATCAGGTGCTGACCGGTGTGGGCCGTCGCATCTGCAATCTGCTGCGGGATGGCGAATCCATCGGCCGGGTTGCCAGTTCCAAGTTCGGCGTCATCCTCAATGCCGGATCGCCGGAGGAGGGCATGACCCGCCTGCGGGCGATCCAGACCGCGATTCGCGACGAGTTCATCGTCACCGGCTCCGGCCCCGTGGCGGTCACGGTCTCGATCGGTATGGTCGATCTGCCCTGCCAGGCGCGCACGACCCAGGATGCCCTCGCCGCCGCCGAAGACGCCCTGACCGTCGCGAAGAACACGGCCCCCGGCGGCTTCGCCCTGCACGAGCCGAATGATACCGAAGCCGAGAACCGGCGCAACAATATCGCCATGGCCGAGGAATTGTCGGCAGCCCTGCGCGACGGGCGGATCTGTCTCGCCTTCCAGCCCATCGTCAAGGCGCAGGATACGAGTGACATCCTGTTCTACGAATGCCTCGCCCGCATGGTCGACCGGTCCGGAGCGCTGGTTGCGGCGGAAAAGTTCATGCCGGTGGCCGAACAGCTCGGCTTCGTGCGCCTGATCGACCAGCGCGTGCTCGAACTGGCGTTCCGGGTCCTGTCCTCCGACCCCTCCCTGCGTCTGTCGGTCAACCTGTCCCCGCAGACGATGAACGATGTGGGATGGGGGCGCAGCTTCGACCGCCTGACGATGGCCGACCCGGCGGCGGCGAAACGCCTGATCATCGAGATCACCGAATCCTACGCCATCCACGATACCGTCCACGCGGTCGAGCGTCTGCGGGAGTTCAGCGAACGCGGTTGCGCCATCGCCCTCGACGATTTCGGGGCGGGCTATACATCGTTCAAGTATTTCAAGACCTTGGGCATGGATATCGTCAAGATCGACGGGTCCTATATCCGGGGTGTCGTCGACAGCCCCGATAACCAGCTCTTCGTGCGCACCCTGACGGAACTCGCCCGGCATTACGGCATGACGGTCATCGCGGAGATGGTGGAGGACGATGTCGCCGCCGCGCTCCTATGCGGCATGGGGGTCGACTATCTGCAGGGCAATTTCTTCGGCCCGGCCCAGGTCATCGATATCCGCGCGGAACGCAGCCGCCTCGACATCGCGTGATATCGAGGGCCTTTACGGCTGACCGGGCTGGAAGAATCTCCCCTGCCCCGGACTTGGTCCGGGGCCTTTCTCCATCGACCTGCTGACGTCTACTCGACCTTCGCGACCAGCGCCTTCGGACGCAATTCCCCGAGAACGAAGTTGATTCGCGCGGTCCCCGCCTTGAAGCGCGCCAGATCGGATCCGGACAGGCTGCGAATCGGACCGAAATCGCCGACCTCCATCGGATTGACCCGTTTCCCGTTCTCGATGACTTCGAAATGCAGATGCGGTCCCGTCGAGCGCCCGGTGCTGCCGACATACCCGATCACGTCCCCCTGCTTCACGCGCATGCCGGAACTCAGCCCCTGGGCATAGCGCGACAGGTGCGCATAGGCGGTCTTGTACGTGCCGTTGTGGCGAATGCGGATATACTTGCCGTAACCGCCGCGCCGCCCGAGATAATCCACGACCCCGTTACCGGCGGCCACGATCGGCGTTCCCGTGCTGGCGCGGAAATCGACGCCCTTGTGCATCTTGCGGTATCCGTCGATCGGGTGGCGGCGCATGCCGTAATTCGAACTGACCCGCGCATAGGCCAGCGGCGTGCGCATCAGCGACCGCTTGTTCGTCTTCCCGTCCTGGTCGAAATACTCGAAGCTGTCCGTCCCCGTCTGTCCCCGGAACAGGGCGACCTGCCGCCCCCGGTTCTCGATCATCGCATAGACGATATCGCCGTAGTCGCCGTTCGCCTTCTTGTCGAACAGCACCTCGAATCGGTCGCCGGCCTGCAGATCGCGCTCGAAATCGACCAGATAGCGGAAGATGTCCGTCAGGGTCGTCGCCTCGCCCGGCGTCATCCCCGCGTCGTCGGCGGCCGCATAGAGGGATGTCTTCACGTCCCCCTTGATGAAGACCCGCTCCGGTTCTCCGATCCCGAAGGAAAAGCCGTCCAGCGCCTCGCTTGTGGTGACCGGGCGGAACGCGATCTCCGGTTCCCCCGCTTCGGGCAGGGTCAGACCGGCCCACAGGTCGTGCATCTCGCCGTCCCAGCGCAGTTCGACGACCCGGTCGTCCTTCTCCTGCGTCGCATCGAAGTGCAGCCGGATGCCGATCAGCTTGTTGGACCCCAGCTTGCGATTCGGCGTGAAGGCCAGATCGACCCGGTCGTCCGCCGACAGCGTTTCCGCGATCGAATCGGCGCGCAGGGCGACGAGGGTTGCGCGCTGGTCGTCTTCGTTGATGCTGAACTCCTCCAGCAGATGCGCCAGCGTCTCGCCGCCCACGGCCAGAACGCTCTCCACGCGATAGGCGCGCTCTGTACCCGCATCGGTACCGGTATCGGTATGGCCGCTCTTGGTATCGATTCGCCCCAGACTGTCCCGCTGATCCTTCGTCGACAGGGCAGGGGGGATGATCGTCAGCGATTCCGTATCCGGCATGCGCGGGAACAGCCGATCCCCCGGAAAGGCCCCTCCGGCCGAGGGGGGCACCAGGCTCGCCATTCGAATCGTGGCATCGGGCAGCTCGGGGGACACTTCCTCGAACGAATCGGCGACGAGGGCGGTATCGGGCAGGGGATGCGCCTCGAATCGGGGATGCGTCGCCTTGATCGCCGCGCGGATCATCGCATCGGCATCGCCGAAGGAGGGCGGCACCTCCGCGTCCGTCTCCTGTACCAGCTCCGCCGGCAGAGAGAGAGAGGCCACGGTGCCGGTCGCGATATCCCGGGGCAGCGTGCGATACGGCGCGGCGATTGCCGCCGACATCCCGATCCGGTCCTTCGATCCACCGGCTGACCCATAGGGAGAGGAGCCGGACGTCAGAATGGAGGCAACGAAAGCGGTAGCACAGACCACCATGATGGCGGGGCGTCCGAGAAACAGTCGGCGTGCGATGAGACGATAGGCCTGACTATCTGTCGACGGCGCGTAAAGCGTCATGCTGCGGCTCCAGCGATTGCAGTTGTCTCCGGATACTGAACTCCCAAGCGTCACCGAGAGGTAAGCGTGAGAGGCGTTTTCCGGGTCCGCTAAAAAATGCCGTCATAACGACTCCGTGTCAATACAAGGATTATCGTTTGTTTTCAATGGATAGCGCCATCGGACTAAATCTGTCTCGTCATCGGATCGAATGCCGTCGAAAAAAAATGGGCTGAATGTATTTTTTGTCCTTGCCCCTATCTGCACATCTGTCTAGAACCCGCTTCACAGGCAGCGACGCAGACGAGAAGCGGTGTTGGACTGAGGGCCAGACGATCTGGTTCGACGCTCTTTGAAAAATTGATAGATACCATGAAGGGATATGTGGGTGGCTTGGCTACTGAGAGGTAGTTGGGAATACTGCACACGCATATCTACTTTGGCGGAGTATCGGTTTGACGGACTGTCCCTGGTTGGGTGGCGTGAAGTGGCTGGTGCGATGATGTCATACACCATGATATGTGTGGGTCAGGAAATCCCAAGTTAAACTTGAGAGTTTGATCCTGGCTCAGAACGAACGCTGGCGGCAGGCCTAACACATGCAAGTCGAACGAAGCCTTCGGGCTTAGTGGCGGACGGGTGAGTAACACGTGGGAACATGCCCTTGGGTACGGAACAACAGTTGGAAACGACTGCTAATACCGTATGATGACTTCGGTCCAAAGATTTATCGCCCAAGGATTGGCCCGCGTTGGATTAGATAGTTGGTGGGGTAACGGCCTACCAAGTCTACGATCTATAGCTGGTCTTAGAGGATGATCAGCCACACTGGGACTGAGACACGGCCCAGACTCCTACGGGAGGCAGCAGTGGGGAATCTTAGACAATGGGCGCAAGCCTGA
>ENA-ORXC01001396-ORXC01001396.1-marine-metagenome-genome-assembly--contig:-NODE-1396-length-14239-cov-6.129431_pt1 | contig 14239 bp, 21 predicted proteins | sample MGYA00237865_ERZ511478 | MGnify/ENA metagenome assembly ERZ511478 | reverse complement strand
GGGGGGGGGGGGGGGGGGGGGGGGGGGGGGGGGGGGGGGGGGGGGGGGGGGGGGGGGGGGGGGGGGTGATTGGAGTGTGCAGGCGCCGTAGATATGGTCGGGTGAGATGCACTGGCACCGATAGGTGCGCGGGGCTGGGGTGAAGCGGGGAGAGTACGAGGTGGGTGGGTTGGGGTGCGGTGGGTGCGGTGTGGTGGGTTGTGCAGGCGCCGTAGATAGGGTGGGGTGAGATGCGCTGGGACCGATAGGTGCGCTTGGCTGTGGTGAAGCGGGGAGAGTACGAGGTGGGTGGGTTGTGGTGGGGTGGGTGTGCGTAGGGTGGGGTGGACGTGGTGTGCGGGGTGGTGCAGGCGCCGTAGTTATGGTGGGGTGAGATGCTCTTGGACCGATATGTGGGCTGGGTTGGGGTGAAGCGAGAAGAGTGTGGTAAGATACTGTTTTGGAATTGGCATGTTGGAGGCGCAGTCAATGAGTGCGAATTAGAGTTTTCACAAGAACAACCTTCTTCCAATGATATCATAGCTTTCTGACAGTCATTGGAACGACCCATTCCCGCTGAGATTGCTTGGATGCGACCGAGTGTCACAGACGCACGAGGCGCTAGCTGGCCCACGGGCGCCTAGGTTTCCATATACCCAACGCAGGGCCTGGTGCTAATGGTAGTGTGGAGACAAGCGTTGTCCCACTTTCGCTGACATTAGGCGACACATGACTGCACACCTCTCTTGAAGCGCGCCTGCATCAGCAGCAGCTTCCAGGGCACTCATGGCACCCTATCCTAGCCGACCCACGATTGCAACGAGGGACCGCGCATGCCCATCAGATGCAGTGCGGGATGGCACTCACGCCGCACGCGGGAGCAGCCGCCGGAACAAAACACCATCAAGGAAGGTCGGTCGTGTGAGTTCCGAGACGTAGCTGGCCGCCAAGGTGCGCTCCGTCGTGGCGGACAACACGACGATGGCGTCCCGCGGCCCCCCGGCCGCAGGGCCGGCAGTCGGACCCCGCTCCTCGGGAAGCAAGAGGCGTAGATGGTGCCCACGGCCGCAGGGCCGCCCATCTGCCGCCGCTCCGACAGAAGCCAGCCCGTAAACAGCGACGCGGCCTACGTCGACATGGAGGCCGTGAAGAGCCGGGTGGAGGCGGCACTCCGGGCGAGATCGGCGATCACCCTGCGGAGGAGGGTGTGGGGGCGGTTGGGCTGCCCACCTCGCCGGGCGTGCTGTGGGAAAGGGGCAGGTAGCGACTGGTCGAGGAGCCCACGTCACCCCTCGGTCTCGTGCGGAGGCACGGCGTAGTGCGTCGAGCCGTCAGCCTGCGCTTTCACCTCTCCGACCCTGAGAGGCTCGACGCCGCTGCCCCGACGCAGCCACCAAAACCGGCCCACCAACGCCGTTCGGCGGCGCCGCCGCTCTGAAGTGGCGACAAGCGCGCGGCGTGCCAGCGCCCGCGCCACGCGATCCCGGATCGGCACGCGCACGGGTTCAGGGGACAGGCGGCACTCGATGTCCGCCCGCCGAAAGCCCGCCTTGGCTTCCCGCACACGCGCATCGTCGCATGGGTTAGGGGATCCGGCAGCCAAGAGCGCCCTGCGCACCGCCGCGTGCATCGATCTCAGTTTCGAGACTTTGACCATTGTCCGTCTCCACTACCACCCAATGCGGTAGAAGACGATGGTGTTGGTGGCAGGCAGCGCGCTCCACCCCGTCAAGCATGTCAGCGAGAGAAGAAAGCCCAGTGGGCGCAGTAGGTGACCCCGGTGTCGTCGCTAAACCAGTAGGTGCGGAGAAAGGCGGTGGCAGCGGCATCGAGCGGGGGCCGGCACCGGAATGACGAGACAGCGGTGGAGGCGCCGCCATGCTTTTCCGCCGGCCCGATCCGGAGCATCTCGGTGACTCGAGGGCGCCCGGTGCGGGAAGTCGCCCACCAAGCGGACAACTGCGTGCAGATCCACATGCAGCGCACCTCCGCGGCCGACCGCCTTCCGGAGTCTAAGCGGAAGGCGGCCATCCGTCGATTGGTTTGCGGCCCCGGCACCTGCGTGAATCCTGAGTGGAGCGTGCCGTCCTCCCGCGGGCAGAAGATAGGCCTGTTCGGCTATGGCCACAGCGTTGGATCACCGCTCCGCCGCCTGCCAAACAGGCAGGGTGAACGTCACCGCCGCATCGACGGCGACGATCCTGTCAACAAAGTGGCGCGCCTCGGAAAAAGGGGGGAACATCCAGCTGTTCTCCGGTCCCCCCCAGCCGATGGAAGAGGCGTCGACACCTTCGCACCCCGGAGACCGCGTTTGGGGGCAGATGTGGGCACAGCGGGTGTTGAGGGCTGCCGCTGACATGTCGACGGTCGGCGCCCCCTACAATTGGTTCAGCTGTGCACAGACCGCGGGTGCTCACGAGAAATCGTGGCGGTCGCGCGTCCGTGACACGTTGTCCGCCCACGAATTCGCGACGGACGGCACCCCCGACGCCTTTAGAGGAACGCCCACTGACGCGACGACCATGAATCATCACAGCATCTCTCCCATCAAGGCAGCGATACGGCTCGTAAAGCAGTTGATGACGTGCAAACCAACGCGGTTGTACGCCCTCAGGCGCAGCAGCCTGCCCGTCCGCGACAGCGTCCGCCCAAACGCGGTTAGACAGGCGGCTGCCACTTCCTGCAAGTTGTTGTGCTGTTCCCGCTATGCGAGGGCGAAGAGGCTCGTGGTGGGTAGGAGGGCACCGAAGTGTCCGTTCCCTCTTCACGGTGACGCGTCTGTTGTCGTAACTCCGGCCGCCTGCTGCCACAGAGCCCGGCCGACACCCGCCTTGGTCTAGGGCCCCAAAAACCATCGCAGGTCCTCCACTGTGCCTTGCGACAGGAGGTCGGCGCCGCCGCGGCTTCGGCAGGGCCCGACACCACGCAGCGCTGCCGGGCTGTTCAGCGGCCCCGGGAGTTCTGCGCCGCCTTGGGCGTCTCAGAGCCGGCGGAGGATGAGGCGGGCCGACGGGCCCGCCAGAGAGCATGAAAGTGCCTCTCCAGTGAACCGCTGCAGGGTGGGGTGGTGGACTCGGCGGCCGTGGGCGAAGGCGGCGGTCAGCAGCCCCCTGGCGCAGTATTAGGGATCCCCAGATCACCCCATGGGGAGGCTACTGCGTGGGACTCGGGGCCATTTGGGCCCGCTTGCTCGGTTACCTTACGGGGACGGGCGCCGTAGCTAGTTTCTTCCACAACGGCGTTGTGGCTGCGGCCTGTTGCCGCTGATGCGCCGCGGCACGCGTCGCTCCCTCGCGCAAGGTCGCCGCCACGTCCCGCCACTGTCGGCGGGCGGGCGCCGTCGTCAGCTCCCGCCACGTTCGCGTTGCTGTTGCGGCCCGACGGCGATGACGCGCCGCGGCACGCTTCTCTCGCCCGCGCAAGCTCGCCGCCGCCAAAACGCCGTCGCACGCGTCGCTTTCCCCCCGAAGGTTGCCGCCGCTGCCCGCACCGTCGATGGGCGGGCGCCGCTGCCACCTCCCGCCACGCCCGCGTCGTTGCTGCGGCTCGCCGCCGCCGACACGCCGAGGCAAACCGCTTCCCATCACCGAAGGTCGCCGCCGCCGACATGCCGCCGCATGCGTAGCCCTCTCCCTCAAGGTTGCCTCCCCCGCGCCTAGCGCCGCCGGCACCGACGAGCATCGGCACGCGTCGCCCACCCCCCCCCCAAAGTCGCCACCGCGTATCGCCACCGTTGATGGGCGGTCGCCGCTGCCAGCCCCCGCCTCGCCCGCATTGTTTTTGGGGCCCGCCGGTGCCGACACGCCGCGGCACACGTCGCTCCCCACCCGAGGCCGCCACCACCGACCCCCCGCCACACCCGTCGCAATCCGTCCCAAGGTCGCCGCCACTTCTCTCCACCGTCACTGGGCGGGCGCCACAGCCAGTTTCTGCCACCCGGCGTTGTGGCTGCGGCCTGTCGCCGCTGATGCGCCACGGCACGCGTCGCGTTCCCCCCCAAAGTCGCCACCGCTGCCCGCCCCCGTCGGTGGGCGGGATCCGCCGCCAGCCGCGGCCACGCCCGCGTTGCTGTTCCGGCCCGACGGCGCCGACGCGCCGCGGCACGCGTCGCCGCCCCCGCCCAGGGTCGCCGCCACTGGCGCACCGGCACACGCGTCGACCTCCCTCACGAGGTCGCCGCAGCTTCGCTGCGGCTCTGCGCGCGTTCTCCTTGGCCGCACGCCCCCGACCACGCCACCGGCCTATGCCGACGTGCGCGCCGCCGCCGCCATTGCCTCCCCCAGCCTCCCGCTTCCTCCTCCCCCCCCCGCGTATCCGCCTCTTGGCACACTGGTCTCTTTCTCCCCAATGGACGCGGAAGGAGCTCCCGGAAATACCGCCCTCGGTCACAAGAAAGCCAGGCAGAAGATCAAGCATTATAGAACCCAGCGAATGAGCGTATGCAAAGAAGAGCCAAAACGAGACGCATACAAGCGGACCGTGAGAGACGGGCCGGGACCAGGTCGCGGTAATTCACGCGCCTAAAAAAGCAAAACTCCTCCTCGGCCATGCCATGGAGCGCTGGTGCCCGCCCCACCATTTATCTCCCAACATTTTATGCCACCGGCGCCAGGCGGGCCATGGTCGTCTCCGTCCGACCCTCCCCCGACGTCCAATCCCTCCCCGCAGTCCGATGCATCCGAAGCGTCTGATCCCTCCCCGCCGTCAGACCCCGCCCAGCCGTCGGACCCCTCCCCGCCGTCCCCGTTTTGCACCTCCTCAGGATCTCCATTGACGTTGTCCCTCCCTGCCCCAGGAAGGGCGTGCCCGAGCGGGTTGAAGTGGGGCGGCGCTGTGTACGGCACCTCGGCGGCCTCGCCCATGGCGACGAGGATGTCCTTGAGCACCGGCTCCAGCAAGCCTGGCACCAACGCGCGGTCAGTGGTGTGCCCGTTGCTAGATTAAACGCCGTGGTTAACCGCATCGTCACGCGGCCGGTCCTCTTCCATCTTTAGCAGCACCGCCGCACAAACCTTGCGGTACACCTCGTCGGTGTTTCCGCCCCCCGCCGTATGGCGCGGGAATCCGGCCAGCTCCAGCAAACAGATGTAAACTTTGGTCACCGCCAGGCCGATCTTGCCGGACGGAAAGTCGTAGATGGGGTCCCCTTCGTCGTCGTAGCCGGCCTCCGCGTGGTCGAGCGTGTCGCACCAGTCCTCCACGGCGTGCCAAGCCGCCACGATGCCGGCCCAGCTGTTGTCTGACCAGATGAACCTGAAGCCCGTCAACATCGTCTTGTCGTCGGCGGGGAGCATCTGGTAGCAGCCGGCACGGTTGCCGGAGTCGACCAGCACGCCAAAATTCATGCGCAGGCACATAACGTGCTGGTAAGCGTCCCAGGCTACGACCTGGGCATACGAGTGGAAACGCGGCGCGGCCCGCTTTACAAAGCCCTCCGCCATGACCGCCACGCGCGCGCCCGTCGGGTTGTTGGCCGTCTTTTTCGCCTTCCGCCAGATCCGCGTCGTGGCCAGCGTCTCGGCCTCGGCGGGGGTGCGCTTCAGCTCCTTGGCGAGCAGGAGGAGGAACCAGGAGCGTGCCGTCTTGGCCGAGGGAACCACCAGGTCGTTGGACTTGGCGCGCGCGGTGCGCTGAGCGTAGTGGTCACGGAAAAGCTTCTGGATAGCGTCCGCCCATGGTTCCTCGATGACATCCGCGTCGGAGCCGTCAGCAGCCGCCCCCGCCGAGCCGGCCGGCACCGCCGTGAGCGGGTGTGGGCCAGCGCCGCCGACCGTGAGAGCCTTGAGCACGTCGTCGACGGTGCCGCCGACCTTGACGACCGCAGCGAGGTCCGCGTCGCTCGACAGCGCCGACTGCTCCGCCTTACCCAGGACGAGCATGGCCACCGCCTTGACCGCGGCCACCTCTGACAAGAGACTTGTCATTATTCTCCCCGTCGTGCGCAGCTCCTTGATAATCAGCTGCAGCACGAGATGGGTGGCCTTGAGCATTGCGGCCTCGGCCGCCGCGCGGGCACGGGCGGACGGGGCCTACGAGCGCCCACCCGAGCCTGCCGCGGCAGCCGTCGAGCCTGCCGCGCCCTCCCCCAATTCCGCCGCCGTGATGGCATGTACGGATGCGGCGACGGCAGCTGCCGCCACAACCGCCGCAACAGACCCTCCCTCCACCTCGTTGGAACCTGCCGGCGTCGCCGCAGCAGCACCAGGCCCTCCCCCAGAATGTCCACCGGCACCGACAGGCGCGGCAGCCGCTCGCGCCGCTATCGTGGCCGCCGCGGTCGCCGCGGTCGTCGTCGCCGCCGCGGCCGTCGCGGCCGCCGCCTGACCAGGCGAAGCCATTGACCCGTCTTGCTCCATGTCGTCTGGAACGTCAGAGCCAGCGGCATTTGTGGTCGCTGCCCCTGACGGAGGGCGCCCTTCAGCTCGGCCCCCATGCATCCTGGGAGCTGCCACGCCCCCATGCGCCGCCGTGGCGCGTGCACGAGCTGCGGAAGTCACGCCGCCGCCACGCCCCCCGCCACGCATAGTGGCGGCAACGCCGCGCCCGCCAGGACCACTGGCCACGCCCAGTGGCGGCGACGACAGCGAACCGCCTCCACCTCGGCCGCCGCCGCGGCGCAACGAGTAAAGGTCGTCCACCGATGCGCGTCGGCGGAGGAGGTCGTCTGCCGCCTCGGAAGTAGCCGGCGCGCCCGCCAAATTCGGCAGCCCCGCATCGGCGCCCTGCATCAGCCGAGGAAAGGCGCCGCTTGCCTGCCAAGCGGGCGGCGACAGCGCCCCAAACGCCGAGGGGTGCTTGGGCCCGGGGAAGATGGGTCCGCCAGAAAAGACGCCCAGCGGTAGAAGGGGCGGCGCAGCCGCCGGCGAGGGAGAGAGCATGGCTGTCGCGTGCGAACCGGTAAATGAGGGCGGTGGAGGTGCCAGATGCCCGCCGCTGAGTGTGTCGGGTACGCCCGCCGGTGACGGCGAGAACAAGGAGGGAGGAGGATGCTCGGCAGTGGGGGTGAGGGGCTGCTCGACTTGGAGATTTCCGCCTTCCGAGCTTTCCATACCCCCGACGAGCGCGCGCCGTGACCGCGGTGGGTGACGTGACAGGGGGCGGAAACCAACGCAGGAGGAGGATTGCCGGCGTTGGGGTGACGGAGGCCAAGCAGCCGACGGTCCGACCACCGCGGCTAGGCCGCGACGTCGATGACGAGAGCAGATTGGCCACCAGCACGCAGTCCAACGCCCCGTCACCCAAATATCGGAGCCCATGAAACACTCGCGCGCGCCCGGCGGTGACCCGCAAAACCGGCGTGCCCAAAGAGCCTTCAAACCGCTGTGCGCGCGCCAGCGTTTGGAGCGAGAAGCGATAGACAAACCGGCGGCACAGTCTGGAGTGGCGGGCTCCACGCGCCGTTCCGCAGCACGACGAACAGCCGGCGCCCTACAGAAGGGAGACAAGCGCGGTGGCTACATCTTCCGCCGTGTGCACCGTCGCATGAGCTGCCTGTGGGGCACAGCACGCCCAGCTGCCCCACCGCGCCGCTGTGGACCCCGCCCCAAGCACGCGACCGACAAAGTAGCACTGACCGACACGACCGACGCGCCGGCCCCAGCTTTCTTGGCCGTCAGACACGCGCCCCGCGCGCATTCTTATCCAGCGCTGCACGCCCTGGCCGCTGCTACGGCCGCCGTTCGGGCCCACCTTACTCGTCGCGGCTTCCGCACCAAATCTCGCCGACCAACAACGGCCCTCCCCGCTGCGTATGGGCGACGACACTGCCGTGTTCACCGTCCTGGCGGTCGCCACCCCGGACCTCGCAGGGCACAAAAAGCCACAGGCCGGCAGACCCCGTCACGCAGACGCGGCTCATGCCGACGTACTCGTATCCGCCCGCCGCCACAGCAAGCTCAGTGGCACGCTGCCCGACAAACCGCGCTCCCCTCCCAGTCGCACACCCCCCCACCAGCCGCTCACGGACACAGGCGTTGTGGACGCCTCAGCTGCTGCGACCGCCCAGGACTGCCGACGAGGACGCCGCGGCTGCTACCGCCGCTGGACTGTCCCTCGTCAAACGGATTGGCGTGCCTCGGCTGAGAGTCGGGGAAAGCCCGCCCACGTCACCAGCCGCACCCACAGATTCTCAGTGCGCAGGCGGCCGTGGACCCCGGAACTGCATCCCCGGTCGGCGCCTCGGTTGCCAAGGCGCGGTCAAACCCGACCATGATTATCATAGTACCGACGCAGGCGACACCAGGCACGGTTTCCGAGCCCTGCCGAGGCGGCGGAGTCGCCGGCTGCCAAGGAGCTCCGAGACCGTCCTCGCCCCGTCGACGTTGCCGAAATGCGCGCACCGTGGGGGAAGCGGTCCGAGCGGGTGCTCATTTCGGCCACGTCCGCGGGGTCTGCTGCCAGGATGAAGCAGGGCAGTTCGCTGCTGAGGACTAGCGGAGGTCCTGACGTGGTGGTGCCAGAAGGCCGGCGGCCTCGCGCCGTACCCGAGCAGACCCCGCTGTGGCTGCCGTGCCACCTTTGGCAGCTTGACGGTGACCGAGTGGAAGCGCAACGCCCCCCTGACTGTGACACGCGGTGCACGAAAAGGCCGCCTGGGCGTCGCGCATCCGCCCTCCTTCGCCTTGCTTTGTCAGCTCCCACTAAGCACTCTAAGAGAGTAGGGGGGTGCGCCGGCGCGCTGCTGAGTGGGACCTCACCCTCAAGGATAGGAGAGAAACCGCAGAGAGAGGTCGCCGAGTTCTGCATGCACATTCGACACCAATTACAATTTGTTTCGCTGTTGAGCTCAAGTCCGTCTTGGTCGACACTCGATTCCGTCCACATCGCATCGGACGAGGCTCTGACCACCCCGTGGAACGGAGGACAGCCAGCGCAGCTAACCTCAGCGATCATCACCGCGTACTGTTTTTCATGAAGAAGACCCAGCTTGACCAAGCTCTGTATCGATTTCTCTATGCCTCTGAAGCATCCCAGTGAGCAGTAGACAGAGAACAGAAGTCTGGCACTGCGTGATGACAACCATCTCAGAGCGTCCGATCCGAAGTGGAGTTCTTGCCGTACTGGACTCTCTCATGTCAAGTATGTGTCGGACCAGACGTAATTGCACAGATTCGAGCGGTTTATCAGGAGAGCACTGGTCGGGTCCGTGGCCAGGCCTGGACCCTCCAGACGCTAGCACTGCACCCTCAGAGCCCCTAATCACCTCGTGAGGAGTGCGCACGTGCGTTCCCCACCTTTGTTTCTCCCGCTTGCGAGGCTCATTCTTTGATGCGCAACGGCGGTGCTTGCTGGAGGCGGTGCCGCACGCGTGACAGCACGCGCCGCAGGCAAGTCGAGGCACCGAGCTGGTATACGAAGAAAGCAGGGACCTTGCACGAATGTCGAAGCGGAATCCACCGCTCAATCGGCGGTCGAAGCACGAGCTTAGACCGCCCCGTGCAGGCATTGGAGGGGGGTTAGACAAGTGTGCCTCAAGGTCGTCTGTGAGGGGTACCCATGAAACCGACGGTCTGGGCCAAAATAAAGCAAATGAGGCAGATTGGGAGGCTCTACCTGAACGACACTACGTCCGTTTTGGAAACGCGGGCAAGCTGCTTCACGATCCAAGTGTGTCCATCGTCTCTCCCCGCCGTCGTTGCGCGCCTGGGATCGTCGGCCGCTTCGGCACACCTGGCGCGCCCGACCCGCCTCCACCTCAAGTACGTCTCCTTTGCCCCTGACCTCCCCCGCCCCCCTCCCTCGTTGCTTTCTGCCCCCACTGTCAGGCATCATTGCGCCTCCCGCCGTGGTCAAGTGGCCGGCGGCCAGCGGCCGACGGTCGTCACCACGGTTGATTCCCCCCCCCCTCTCCGCCCTCGTAGTTTTTGCCTGCTTGTGTCGGTGGTGGGCTCTACCGTGGTAGGCCGGCGTCCACCATCCGGGCGCATGCGAGCGGGGAGCTTGGTGGGGTGGTCTGGTGGTAGGGCGAAGGTCGGTGCCGTCCATGATTGGATGGGAGCCTGGTTGCCTTATACACGCACCTACCGGCTGTCGTGGCGTACATTAGTTGCCTTTTTCTCTTTTCTCATGTTGGCAATAGGCGCTACGGTCATAGGTCGGCGACCGCTGCTTCAACAGGCGCAAGTGGCGCGGTCGGAGGGGCTGTTTGGGGGTGTGGCTGGCAAAAAGGCGGGATGCTGCACGCAATTAAGGAGAGCCCCACAAACACCCCTGACATCAGAGCTACCCTGAAAAGTAGCCGCGGCACAGACGGCAATACAGGTGCACACGCGACCATCCGATGACCAATGAGAAGCCGGTATTTTGGGTGAGGCCCTTAGACAACTAAGCCTTCAAGGGCCCGTGTGCGGCGCCGATTGTGTGGTGGATTCCGCTTAGACATCTGGGGTGTTTTTTCATGCTCCCAGGACCTGGAAACAGAGCTCAGTCTGGAAACGATCGTATGGCTGGTTATCTCTAAGCGAGGGCTCACTGTATTGCTGCCTTTCGCGCTATATGTATGAAATCAGGAGTGGATTCGTGTCAACTTTATTTTGGTCGATCAGTTGTATCCGGCCAGATGAATAGCTTTCCTGTGGTCCCTCTTGAGTCAAGAATCATGACATTTCTTACACGTCATCGAGATCGACCAAAGCTGGGAATCGACCGAGACACAGAAGTCGAGGATGACAGGCGACCGAGCCGAGCAAGCGAGCAACCACTGGTCAGCAGACGGAAAGTACAACGAGATTGCTGACTAATTATATGACGATGTCACGCCCTTGACATTCCCACACTTCTTTCGTCCGATGGCTCAGTGCCGCCACGAGTCCCGCGGTGCGCAGCCGGGGCCGTCTACCCAGCAGGCCTCCGTGGTATCGAGCGCGGGTCTGCAGATGACGGTTACAGAGAGACTCATTGCGTGATCCGTGGCAGACCGCGGATCGTCCTTGCCCACACCCCGGCGCCGCCGCCCCGGGGGACGATTGACGGTCAGGCCTTTCGGGCAGTGACCTGTCGCCGATCAGAGACCGCTCCAAAGGCTGACAATACCGCTCTCGGTACAAGTACTAGGGTACATCCTGGCCGTGACCTTCCACCTACGTGTCCACCCCTATCCACCCCCTCACCGGTAGGGAGACAACCCTGGGACGCAGAAGCGTGGCGGCGCCCGCGCCTTCGCCGGGAAGTCCTCGCCGAGCCGTCCGGCCTCTCGGCTCAGGTGCGTTCCGACGCAACGGCGACGCCACTTCTGGAAGCCAGACCTCCAAAAGCTGTCAAGGACACTCCTGTGCCCACCACGATCCGCGTGGGCGCCCGCCCCCCCTCCTTCCTCCTCATCTAGACCTAGATCGATTGCCAGCGCGGACAGGGGTCACACACGGTGGCCAGACTCGTGACGAGACGCACCTGCCACGGGCCATTGACTGCCCGCCGTTGGCATTTGCAAAACAGAACGACGGGCAGCCGCCAGGCAAGGCGCCTACGTTACTGCGGGCCCACTCGATAGTCGGGGATCCATGCACCGGTGGAGGGCGCTAATTGGGATACAGAAGGTTTCGCATCAAGCCCCGCGCAGCTGATCGCTACGGTTGCGCGATGGGCGACGCACCTGCCTTCGGAAGCTGGCCTATGGGTGGTCCGTCAGCCAGTCCGACCGATGCAAGACCAAGAGGATGGTTTTGAGGCCGAGCAGAGATATCCCAGCAAAGAAGCAAACCCTCAACTTCCATCATTCCCGCACCAGACACTTGCACGGACGCGTGGAGTGGTGTCTGAGTGTGCCAAAAGCCGCACTCGCGCGGGCCCTCAGACGGATCCAGAGTGGCCACTGATGGCCTCTCGTACCTCGACTCTGTGAGGTGGTTGCTCGTTTGCATCTGCCACCGTGGTGTGGTCGCCCCCACTACCAGATTGAGGTCGGCCGTAGCGGAAGCGCCGCCGAGGCCCAATTCCACGATTGATTCCTAGCCCACGGCGACCGCCGTGGACCGGATGGGAGGCGGGACAGGACACGCATTTCGGATCACCGCGGCGACCTTGCTGGCTATCGTACAAAACGCGAGGCAGACGAGCACGTAGAGTTCGACGACATTGCCAAAGGGAGGCTCGCCCACCACCAAGCCACTCGTGGTTTCCCTGGCTCGTCCAGACGTCCCCCGGCTCTATCACGATGGCCTCCTCTCGTGCGCTGGTCCTGGTGCAAGTGCTACTCGTCGTCACTCTCGCCTCGGTCGTCCCCGCTTCGCATGGTGCAGCAGGGGGACTTTCGGCCGTACCCCAAGTGGCAGGTCCGCAAACCATGCCGGTGACAAAGCCCAAAGACCTCGCGTCTGGAGCCCCCTTGTACGTTTTACTGCGATTGCGACCTTTGATGCTCGCCGTGATGACCAGCGTGCCCGCTTGTCCACAATGGGGTGCAGTTTTCCTCTCTACGTGGCGCAGGAGAACCCCGACTCACCAGACGTGCGTACTTTCGCGTAGTTGCTCGCTCTCTTCATCTTCTCTCTGTCGTGCACTCGTCTGAGAAGCCACGCCCGGATCTTTGCAGGGAGCATCGGATACCTGTGCGGAGGTGAGTTTAGATCCTTATTCCCTCTCATTGCAGCGCTCGCGCTTGCCAACTTAAGGTGCCCACCATGAACGCCGAAGGATGGAGGCGCTGCCAAGAACCCTCCCAAACTGAATGGTCCCTGTTGGTCTCTCGCACCTGGTGCTGCTTTCGCTTGATCTTCTGGTTTGTTTTTCGCACAGGCGCCCTCATCGGCCGACGTACAGTTATAACTGCTGCTCACTGCGTTGACCCCGCTAGGAAGGGGGCGACTCTCGCCCAGCTCAAAGCTGGCTTCGTGCGTGTCGGGGGCAACCAGCTCACCAAAGGTCGTCAATACAAGGTAAGTAGCACGCCCCACCTTCTGCTATCACATTGTCCTTCTCCCGGACATGGCAATTGCCTCTTGCTTCTGTTGCCGTCGACGGTACACCCAATGCCTCCAGGCGGACATCACTCGACCGCCTGATATTCGACGACATCATGGAGATGTGTCACTGATCATGTGGCATCCCCTCGTGCTTCTGGTATCTCTCTCTATCTGTTCTGTCTGGGCTTTTTTTTATGTGCATCTGTACGATTGCTGTCAAGCAAACCAGGTGCAAAGCATCGTCAAGCATCCTGCAGCCGACGCGAAGTCCAGGCCTGGTGGCCGCTGGCCCATCGACCTCGTCATCGTGTACCTGGCAGAAGCCGTCAACCTCAAAGAGCGCCGCGATGTGGCCGTGGCCCAGTTGGGCAAGCCTGGCCAGGTCAAGACCAAACAGATGGTCTCTTTTGCCGGTACGTTTTGCGGGGGGGCGCGGCCAGGTGGGGGTGGAAGCGCCTACGCAAAGGCCGTGTCATGAGGTGGAAAGACAACGGCGGGTACCACCATGTGCGGTCCCGTAGTGCTGGACGCTCACACGCAACCCCATTGTCGGCCGCTGTCCAACCCTCCGTTGTCTTGTCGTCCTGCAGGGTGGGCCCCCGCCATCCCCCGCAAGACGCCTCCCCGTCTGTTCTTTGCCAAGACGCGCGTTTCGGTGCCCCAACAGTGCAATAAGTGGCTCATGCAACGGGGGCAAAAGCCTGGGAACAACTTCAACAGCGCCGTCGAATTTTGTGTGTCCCTCTTGGATAAGGTTGCGTTTTGTGGCGGCGACAGTGGCGGCGCGTTGTACACCATTGGGCGGTCGGGCGGCAAGGCGACCGCCTTCGTCCACGGCATTTTTACGGTACGGCATGGCTGTGGCAGCTCTGCTCTGTGGGGGCGACGCGGGAGGTGCCTTGCGTGCGGGCGTGTGGACATGGACTTTAAGGGCGGATCCGTCAGCGTCGAGGGGGGCGGGGTGCACCGACGGATGGCCGAACTAACCCGACAGGATACGACGCACCGCCGTGGTCGTGCTTTTGCCCCCCCGCTCTCCTCCCCACAGGCCGGCTTTGACCCGGTGGTCTGCACGTTGGGCATCTACACGTGCTCGTGCGACCCAGCGTCGCCCGAAATCGTGCTCAGGCTTGCGCCGCTACAGGGGTGGATCCGCCCGCGCATCAAGAACTGAGCCCCGCCGCCCGCTGCCCCCGCGTAGGGGGTCGGCGGGGGCGCGTCCGGCGCACCACGTCGTAGCCCCAAATGAATACGCGTTTTCTCCGGTGCTGTCTCTGGCGTGACGGCTGCCACGGCGCGTGGTGACCTCCCTCAACACGCACGTTGACCCCTCCGCCCACCCCCCCCCCCCCCCCCCCCCC
>ENA-ORXC01001393-ORXC01001393.1-marine-metagenome-genome-assembly--contig:-NODE-1393-length-14267-cov-4.548203_pt1 | contig 14267 bp, 10 predicted proteins | sample MGYA00237865_ERZ511478 | MGnify/ENA metagenome assembly ERZ511478 | reverse complement strand
CCCCCCTCTTCTTCTCCCACTTCCCCCAGCTCGTCGCCCTCAACCTCTCCCACAACCGGCTCACCGCCCTCCCCGGCGGCGTCGGCAGCCTCACCCGCCTGGAAGTCCTCAACGTGGCCCACAACCGCCTGACGGCGCTGCCGCCGAGCCTCGGCGCCGACAACCCGGCGTTGACGCACTTGGATGCGGGCCACAACCGGCTGCGCTTTCCGCTGCCGTCACCCTTTTCTCGGCTGCCCGTCGAGTACCTCGACGTGCGCGGCAACCCGAGCCTCATGGCCGTCGCGGGGAGCCTCCGGGGGCGCAGCTCCGTGGAGCTGGCGTGCGCGCTCGTCGGGTCCCCCGTGTCGGATTGAAGGGCGGGGGTCGGGCGGTCAGACGGTGGGGGTGCGGACACGCGTGCGTGTACAGGGAGCGGCCTTTTCGTCGGGAGCAGGCACGCTTCTCCAGTGGGGCAAGCACGGACCTATTGCACAGCAACGGGGTGCGGGAAGAAGGGGAGCGCGGGTGAGAGCAAGGTCGCCCGCGGAGCGCCGCCACAAAACGTGAGGATCCTCCGCGCCTGGCTTTGGGACAGCCCGACTGCCGTGCTTTCAAGGCGCCACCATCCTCGGTATCAAGGCCTTGGGAGCGCCACGGTGGTGGTCAACTGGTGCGGTCTGTCTCGACTTTGGTGACCAATCGTCCCGACCGATTCCCACCACGCAAGCGCGAGTGAGCAGCAACCTGGCGGCCACAAGGCTCGTTTGAGTAGCCGCTCATACCATCCAGCGCTGACCCCCGTACAGGGTGTGGTGGCACTGCAGCTGAACATGATGGAGCAGTGTAGCATCCGCTTGCTTTACGCTGGAGTTTTTCCTCCCGCTCACACCACGGAAGGACCACATTATGTTGCGGAAGGACTCACAACACCAGCCGGAGGCAGCCCGCAAAAGCTCCACAATACGGTTGTACGACGGCTAGGCCGCAACTCGATGTGAAGCGCAAACGGACGCCCGTTGATGTCCGGGCTCGCTGTATCCTTCCTCGTTTTCTTGCGCTTCTGTCGGTGTGAAGCGCTGCAGTCAATCGCCTGCGTCCGTTGTACAAGTAATTTTGTCAAAAATCTGCCCTGATTGCTCCGTCAGGGGGGTGCCACAATATGATACGGTGTCAAGAAAAGCCAAAACGGCGATCCTGCTCCTACCCCCCCTTCAGCGTAGGTCGTTGACAAGTTGCAGCGATGTATCCATGAGTTGTTTCTCCTCGAACAGCGCCGACGAAGAGTAGCTGCGGGAGGCATGTCATACTCCGTCGTAGCAGCGATATCATCTGATTGCTGGCATGTTGCCCTTCTTCCCTTGAAGCACGTTGCGAAACAAGGGGGCAACACGCTCCCGTACGTCGCTTATACGAAAATGAGTGTGGCGACTCCTGGAAAGGGCTAAGCAACAGGTGTACGGACACTGGCAGTCGACGGTACGGGCATTCTCACAAGGAACTCGCCAAATCGGTTTCTGTACGCACATGCTGGAGAAGCCAGGTAAAACGAAAACGCACTGTACCTCTACCGCCACCAAGCTCCCACGCGTCCCGCTAGCGGGCGAGGATCCCCACTTCAGCCCCGCGTCCGCGAACGCGCCCGCCGCCCGGGCACGCGCCGAAGCACGGCGGCGCCTCTGCCACGCCCCGCTTGCCCGCCTCACACGTAGAGGCTGGCGGTGCCGCGCCCCTTTTCCCCGTTCATGTCCTCCCGACTCTCCTCCATCGCGTTCAAGAATGGCACCACGTCCGCCAGCACTTCTGCCGCCGTCCCCTTTCGGTGCTTGATGAACAGCTGCTGGAGGGAGGCAATGGAGCGGGACTCCTCCGAGTGCCCACCGCTCTCGACCGCGTCAGCAAAAGCCGAAGCTGTCACCGCGTGCTCCTCCCCAGGGTAAAAGGAGGAGAAGAGGGCGGCGAGCGACGCACGCCCCGGCCGCGCAAAGCGCAGCGCCATGTCGACCCGCCCCGGCCGGACAAGGGCGGTGTCGAGGAGCCCCGGGTGGTTGGACGAGAGCACTGTAATCCGCCCGCCAGTGCCCGAGATGAGCCCGTCAAGGGCGTTGAGGAGGCCGCTCAGGGTGATGCCGACGCCCCCGCGTGACTCCCGCGCGCCTATCCCGCCGCCGCCGATCGACGCGGAGAAGAGGCAATCCAGGTCTGCAAATGACACCAGATGGAAGAATACGCCAAGCACGAGACGGATGAGCGTGGAGAACACGAACACAACGAAGCGCAGGAGAGGCACACACACAATTGTTAGTACGCCGAAACCACCTTTCCCCATTCACCACGGCACACGACACGAACGCCAAAAACCCCCATGCCAGCGTGGATAGGCCCGCAACTCCGTTCGACCCTCAACCGCGCCGAGCCCAACGCACCTTCGAGCACCAGAATGGTGTTGCGCGGGCAATCCCGAAACGCATCGGCGAGCAGCGAGTCAGTCATCTTGTTGTGGGCGGCTTGGAGATACGACACGGACCGTTGAAGGAACCCCGCCAGCACGCGCACAAAGGATGACTTGCCCGTGCCGGGCGGGCCGTAGAACAGATAGCACCGGCGGTAGGGCACGCCGTGGGAGGCGTAGAATTGGCGGGTGGCCGGCTCCCCAAACGACCGCGCGTCGGCGAGCAGCGCGTCCCGCATGTTGGTGTCGAGGATGACCGAGTCAACCGACCGCGTCAGGTGGACGCCCTGCGCGTGCCACCGCCCGCGCGATGTCTCTTCAACTTTGTAACGGTGCAGCTCAAAGTGCGTCGGCAGGCGCAACTCGGAGCGGGAGCGCTCCCACGCGACCACGTGTTTGACAAAGGACGCGAGGTGCTCCCGGGCGGTCGCGTGGCCGGGAGACGGGTCTGCCGCCGCCACTGCGGCGGCGGCGCCCGCGAGCCCACTCGCATCAACGTCGATCTGGGCAACGCCGGCAGTCACGGCAACCACGCCGGACGTGGCTGTCCCGTCGGCCACCTCGCCCGTTGCCGCGTCGGCAGCCACACCACCTGCTGCCGCGGCCGGCGTCCCTTCCGCCCCCCCCTCCAGCGGCAGCAGCGGCGCCCCGTCCACCTCAGAGTACAACATGATGGTGCGCGGGTAGTCCCCCCGCATCGACGGCAAACGTCCAATGGCGGCCACCGCCCACACGGTTCGCCCCCGCCAGACCACCGCATGGACGCCTGTCCCTGCGTGCGTACGGACAGTAAACGCGTCCCCCGACGCCGACGACGCGTCGTCATCGTCCATCCGCTCGCTCTCCTTCCACTGCCGAACCGGTAGGGAGAGCGACGTAGAGCGGCTGTCGGCTTCGCTAAGGTACGCCGCGAGGGAGGGGAAGAGATCGAAAACGCCGTGATCGACTTGGAGCGCCACACAGCGGGAGACGTCAAAGATGGAGGAAAAGGCGGTGGTGTCCAGCGCCTCGGTCGTTAACTCTTGCGGCTGCACCGCCGTCGCGGCCTGCCGAAAGGAGGAGGGCGAGACAGTCGATGCATCCCGATCAGCCGCAGCGGCAGCGGCAGAAGCAGTCGTGGTGGGGGGGTCAGCCCCGCCACCATTGGCTTGCGGCGCCATCATCGCGGGTGGTAAGAAGGTTGCGCCGTTGGGCAACACCTCCGCCTCAGCAAGCGCTGCAGTGGTGGTGGTCACTGGGGGCGCCATCAACCACCGGTACCACCCGGTCGGCGAGGTCCTCGGCGTCGGCGGCTTTCTGATGCGGCGGCCCCTGAGCGACCACGGTTGCGGCGGTGGGTCGGTGGCAGGCGCAGCTCGTCGCCCCGTTGGGACAGGTGTAACTATGCTACAGGGGGGTTGAACGCGGTCGCTCGTCAGCTCCAGCTGTCGGGCGAGGCTCCGACAGGCCGGAACGGGCCGGCTTCACCACAACCTGCAGCCCTCATTGGCGGCGGCCTCGGCGGCAGCCGGGGCGAGGGGCGGCACAAGCGGCGCCTGCGGCGGCCGCGGCTTTGGGCACAGCGGCGCCAGACGCACTCACAGCAAGGCAGCGCATGCGCTGTCCGCCTACGCTCGGCGTTGGCGGTCTGTCGGTCTCTGAGCTGGCCAGGTCGGTCTGCGGGCTGACTAGGAGGAGCCGCCAGAGTGGCTGGAATGGCGTCCTTCGAATTGGACTTGTATCAAGTGGGCTCGCCGACGTATCTCACGCTCTCGGGAGGTCCTGGATCAGCGAGTTGAGTGCCCCGCGGGCCCGAATCGAGATGGGTCGTAGGGGATGCGCGGGGCTTGCCCTCGTTCGCGCCACCTGGGAGGGGCCCTTCCACCGCTGTTGCTTCTGCCATGCATCATTTTACCTTGGTGCATGCAGCAGCTTCGCCGTCGACTGACGCCGTCAATGCGCCCCGGACCGCTGCGGTGCGACCACCGACCGATCCCCTCTAACGGTCTCTGTCCACTTCCCCACACCCCCCTGTTTGTGATTGCTCCTCCCGCCTACCCACTCGTCACGATGGCGTCCCCTGCCTTTGCAGCGCCCTGCCCGCCGCGGCTGCTCCCCGGCGCCGCGCTGCGACCGGCGGCGCGGGCGCCGGTTGGTGGCGGCGGCGACGCGGGGGTGGCGGCTCTCGCCGCGGCCGCGTTGGAGCTGGTCGTCTGCTCGCTGGCGCTGCGGGCGGCGGCACTGCGGGGCGCCGAAGCGGGTGCGTGTGGTTCGATGGTGGCCGCGGTCGTGGCCGCGGCCACCGCCTACCCGCATGTGGAGGAGGTGGTGCAGCCAGCGCTTGCCGTGCTCTGTGCCCTCACGGGTGCGGACGCCGTGTCACCGCTGCGGGCGCCCTTGCCGCCGCCGCCTGGCCTGCTGCTGGCGCTGGTTGGGGTGCTGGAGAGTACCGCACCACCCCCCGATACACTCGTACCGGCCTTGTCGCTGGCGTGTGCTGTCGACGTGGTGGCTCTGCTCCCCGTTGCTGGGCGGCCACCGCTGATTGGGCGGGGCGGCGTGGTGCTGGGGGCGCCGACGCCGGCATCTCCAACGTGCGACGGCACCCGCCCATGTGGCGCCGTGCGCGGCAGCGACGCCCTGTATGGCGACGACTTTGACGCGTGGCTGCAATGCATCCTCCGCCCCTGCGGGGTGGACGTGGACGCGTGGGACTTGCGGCCGGTGGAGACGTCGGCCCGCTTCCTCAACGCCCTCCTTCGCTGGGTGCGGGTGGCGGACGTGGCCGACATCCCGCCGACGGTGGCCACCGCCGCCTGCCACGCGGTGCACGTCGTCGCGACCGCCTCGACGACCATGCGCCACGCGCTGCTCGACGCGGGCGGCCGCAACGCGCTGGTCGGGCTGCTCTCCCGCGTGGCCGCGGCGGAGCCACCGCCGCCCTCCTCGCTCGTCGAAGCCGGCCTAGCGGCCATAGCCGCGGTCGGTGTGGCGCGGCGGCTCTTCTTCTTCACCCCCCACGGTGGGACGGGTGCGGATGAGGGCAGCGTCGGCCGCGTCCTCGCCTCGGCCGTGGCGGTGGTGCCCCCGTCGCCCCGTCTGTACCGTCTGGCGCTGGCGGCGATCGGCTCGGCGGTCGTGCTGCCGCCTTCGGCCGACGCCACGGCCGCCGACGCGTCGGCGGCGCTCGCCGTGGCCGTTGCGGCGCTCGCCTCCTCGGACGATGGGGTGGTCGACGCGGCGCTTGCGACGCTCGCGGGCCTGGTCGGTGTGACGCCCGTCGCGGACGCGTCTGTCGCTGATGCCATTGGCTTGCTGTTGCGGCGGCCCGCTTTGCACCCATCGCTGGCGCAGCTCGCGTCGGATGTGCTCGGCGTTGTGCGCGCGGCGGACGCTGGTGGTGGTGCCGGCGGCGGCGGCGGCGGCGGCGGCGGCGGCGGCGGCGGCGGCGGCGGCGGCGGCGGGGCGGGTGGCGGGGCAGCAGCGGGATCCCCGCCTCCCTGCTCGCCCCGGGTGTGCAGCCCGCCACGGGGGACACCCCGCCCCCGGCGCTCGCTTCGCATGGGCGGTGTGTCCCGCAAGCGCGTCTCGTTTGGCAGCGACTCGTTCCACGAGCTGTGAGCCATGTGGTCGGCCGGTGCCAGCCACCTCCGAGCTCACGCCTTTGTGTGCGAGGTGACCGGGGTGCTTGCCTCACTAGGGCAACGTCTCAGCCGGCTACCCCGACTCCTTCCTCCTCTTTTTGGTGTCCCATTTCCAAGCTGCTACGGGCGTCGTCGACGCCCCCCGTGCCGTGTCTTTATGCGCCTGCGGCGCTGACCGCTACTGACTTGCCGAGACCTTCCCGCGCGGCAGATCATTCCCCTCATCCACCCGTGCCGCGGCGCGTGTGGAAGCCGTGCTTCTCCTTTTTTTGCTGCGTACAGGACGGGCGCGATGCGGGCACGCGGCGAGGGGGTCAACCGCTAGCCGTCCTCGCGCCCCTGTCTGTCACCCGGGCCTCGGCGTCTGCACCTAGCTCTGCTGCATCAGGCATTCTCTTGCACTCCCTTTCATCCCGCCGCCTGTTTTTTTCTTTTACGCCTGGCAAACTTCCTGGGCCTTACTTGCATATGCCGCCTCCTGCTCTTCTGCTTCTCGATCTTTTTGTGAGATTTTTTTCTCTGGTCGCCGTCGCTCGCACGCTGCTGTGCCCTCCCCTTCCACTACCTGTATATATATCGTTGCTCTGCACGGGGTGAGCGCGCACCGGCCCGCCGTCTGGGGTGTGTCGGCGCTTGGTCCATGGTCTGCGGGCAACCCTGTTTTCTGTCGCCCTTGTTTTTGATGCATAGTGTTCTTTTTTCTCGCTTTTTTTCCTTTGTTCCCTTTTCAGCCTGGGGTGTTGTACATGGGCTGATGTGCTTGCACTACACGATCCTCTTTCTTCTTTCGTGCGCCTCTGTCGCATCTTGTCGAGAGCGCAGCAGCCTCGCGCTTCGGTCTCGTGAAAGTCCCCGCCTGCCGCCGCCGCCGTAGCGCGATGGCCGACTCGCCGCCACGGGAGCGGTGACGTGTTGTGCCACCGCCGGGGGGCTCGAGAGCTGCCGACAGAGCGGCCGCTGAGGGAATGAGAACGGCCGTGGCAACTGAGCGCAATGGCCATGCGGACACTCCGCTCGGCGGCAGTGCCGGCGTCCGGTCCGCGGTTGGACCCCCGGGGAAGCGCTGCCGTCAGCCATTGGCCCGGACCTGCAAACGAGCCAGAGGCAGACTGCAGTGGCGGCGAGCACCACAGCGCGTCGAGGGGCGGCGACATGGATGCAGGGGATATCGCAGGGTAGCGAGAATACCGAAGGAGAGGGTGCAGATGGTGTGGTGGCGCAGCCGTGGTGGACAGGAGTGGGGGAAGTGTGGGCGGAGGTGGAGGGGGGTGGTGTCTCCCACGAGAGGCAAGTCCTCGGCAATCATCGTCAAATACTGCTCGGACGCCACGTTCAATCAGCGACCGATGTGGCGCCAGCCCGTTGCACCTCCCCTTGTCTCTCTCACTTCTTCATCATCGTCATCTAGTGCGGCCTGCGGTACACTTGACTTTTGGAAGGGCACCTGGCGTCATTTTGGCGCGCTGAGCGTTACGGTTCGCCTTGCACCGGCCTCTCTGGGCAAGTGCTGGGAGGCAGGCTCAGAGGAACAGCCGATTGGTTGCCCCCACCGAATATCAGCCACAGCGCATCATCTTTGCCTCAGTTGTTTTCCACGGCGAATCACTTCACCAGCTCACGGTCTTCCTGTCGACCGCTCCCTCCCTCTTCACATCTTCATCCCTTCTCCCTTTTTCTTCACCTTGGCCCGACTGGTGCTGGTCAGGTGTCCGCCGTTCCTTGGCACTTCCGTCCGCCCTGCGACGCACCCCGTCGCCGCAGGTGGCTGCGCTTTCCACCTCCAGTGCTCGCGGCCGACCCCCCCCTGCGCTGCGCCATGGCGCGCAAGGCGCCCAAGCAGTCTGGGATGCTGTTGCGGAGCCCCGCGGGCATCCTCTTCATCGTCCTCCTTGTGCTGCGAGTCGTCGCACACCTATTCAAGTGGCGCCGCGGGGGCTAGCGTGCCGGTCGACGGTGGCGGGAGGGCGAAAGGGCTCGTGGTGGGGAGGACTGGGTAGCATGAGAAGGTGCTAGCGCTCAGCGACATGCGTTGCTCCTGGCGGCGGTGGCACGCCACTCATTGGCACTATCGGTTGCACGCCTCAACGGTTTTGCTGCTGGGGTGGTCTTACGTGCGGTTCTGCATCGGCGGACTGCAGACACGGTGTACGTGCGGCTGCAGGTTGCCAGTTCGTTGCGGGCGGGTGTGCGTGGCTTTGACATCGCGGCGAGGCGATTATCGCCGGTCCGTAGGTGGGCATCGCAGCTCCGTTGTTCGGGAGTGACTTTGTCCTGGTGTCATTCTACCCCTCGGTGTGGTTGGCATGCGACGACCTTGGAGGAGCTACACTTGTTGCTGTGGTTGCCCCCCCGGTGCGGGTGTACGCGTGGCAAGGTGGCCAGAGTTTGACCTTTTTGATGGGGATTGCGTCTCCCCGATCATCGGCTTGTGGGTGCATGTTTTTGCCGCCACCCCCTTTTGTGAGGTTCTCTGTGCGGGGTTGTGCTGACTTCAACGGATGGTTTTGAGTGGTTAGCAAAGAAGATGCTCAATAAGGCTGAGGGCCTGTATTGCATGGCACGCATGTCGTGAAAAGGGCATGGAAGGGACGTAGCCCGAGCGGCATGCAACAGGTTCGGCTCATTTTGCACCCTCCGAAGCTCTGTCAATTGCCTCTGCACTACCCACTCTTTTGCCCTGGACAGACGCGCCTTCCGTGTGCACAACCAGTGGACAAAGGTGGTGTGTGGCGCGGATGTACAGCTCAGACAAGTCGACGAGCCAGAAGCTCGGAGGATTTGAGTACACACGAAGCGCCCTTAAGACGCTGCCAAATATGTTCACACTCCAGTGCACGCTCCTTCTCTACCCACCAGGCCATCAGATGCAGCAGCTGCTCGACAGGCAATGAAAAAAGAACAACGTGACACCGACGAGAAGAGAAAACAAACAATGAACAGCAACAAACAACGCCAGACCGAGGCACCCTATCCATCATCCCAAAGAGCACGGGTAGGCCAGGGGGACAAAGCCGCACAACACCTAAGCGGTCATGTACGACGATTGATCGATAGTCTTCGGCAGCTCCGCGATGGCCACTTCGAAGCGGGACTGCACATCCGCGAGCACAGTAGAATCCTCATCCGACGAGACGAAGGAAATGGCAAGGCCCTTGGTCCCGAACCGGCCGGCGCGGCCTACGCGGTGAAGGTACGAGTCCGCGTCAGACGACATGTCGTAGTTGATGACAATGTTGACACGCTCGATGTCAATGCCGCGGCCAAAGATGTCCGTGGCGACCAGGATGCGCTTTTGAAAGTCCTTGAAGGCCTTGTACCGCCGGATGCGCTCTTCCTGCGCCATGCCCGAGTGAATCGCAATTGACGGGAAGTTGCACTCCACCAGCAGTTTGTTCAGTTCCGTTGCGCGCGCCACCGACTTGACGAAGATGACCACCTGGTTGAACTCGAGGGCGTCAAGGATGTCGCTCAGCTTGCGGTTCTTCTCCGCCTCCTCCAGCCGCGCGTAGTACTGCAACAGGCCGTGGAGCGTGAGTTTGGTCTCATCATCGACAAACACTTCCATCGGGTCCACCATGAACTTCTTGGCCACTGCTCGGATCTCCTTGGCCAGCGTAGCTGTGAACATCATGACCTGCTTCGAGTGGGGTGTCGCACGGAAGATGTCCTGCACATCCCGGCGCATGTCCAAGGCCTCGAGCATCTTGTCGCACTCGTCAAGGACGAAGAACTTGACCTTGGATAGGTCGAGAATCTTCTGGTTGGTCAAGTCCAGCACACGCCCGGGGGTACCCACAATGACATGCGGCGACGAGTCGCCCGTCAGCATCTCCTTGTGCTGGCGGACGGGCACGCCACCATAGATGACCGATGTTCGCACAGACGGCTTGTACTTCGAGAACCGCTCAAACTCGTGCGCAATCTGGTACGCCAGCTCGCGGGTGTGGGTCAGGACGACCACCGACACCTCACCATCTACCGGCTCCATCTGCTGCAAGCAAGACAGAGTGAACACGGCCGTCTTCCCCATGCCGGACTTAGCTTGGCACAAGACGTCCATGCCGAGGATGGCTTGTGGGATGCACTCATGTTGCACCTCAGAGGGATGCTCAAAGCCGCAATCCTACAGAGAAAAGAAAAACCAAGCGCAAGGCACAGAATTCACCGTGTACAAAACACCAGATCGGACAAGATGTGAAACACAAGGGACCGGGCCAGGGTGTGTCAGATATCAAAGAGTGACACTACGAGATCAGGCGGCGCGAGAACATGGCTTTGCGGAACTAAGGACAACACATGTGCATGCCAACAGCCAGTCAACGACGAAACACGAGCAACTAGACATGCCCCCCCAAAAAAACACCACAATGTGCAACATACCTGGATGGCACGAAGCAGCTCGGGCTTGAGGAGGAAGTCCTTGAAGCCGGCCGAATGGATACCAACGTAGGTACCCCTTCGTAGCAGAGAAAATGGGGGGAGAGAAGGTGGAGAGTAGGTGACGGCACGGCGATCACCCCGAGGAGACGCCGATCAGGGGTGGCGTGAAGCCCAAGGTGGAGTAGTCCAAAGACGAGAAGACACGGCGACGCCAGCAGGGGACACAGAGTCCAGCATCAGCACGACTGAAGCTTAACACACGGCATGAACCTAGCAGCACGCCTCGTCCGGACGTGGGTTGACCGCCGCAAAAAACGTGCGCGCAACACGACCCGCCGCCAACCCCCAGCCGCCGCGGGCCACCCCCCCTGCGACCAACGCCGGCAGACACCGCTCCGACGAATGCCGGTTGGCCCTCGAAGAGCAGGTGCCAGCCGACGTAGACCACGTGCAGCAGCCTCCCTCTGTGGAGAGGCGCTTCTTGGGGGGTCGTGGCACGACGAACGACCGCGCAAACGCGCAGAAAACCGGTGCTACGACCGAGCAAAGCAAGCAGGGTGGACGCGCATCTCAGATCGGGCCGTACTTTTTGTTTTCCTTGCCAGTCGCTGCTGTCTTATCGGCAGCAGGAACGACCGCCGTAGAGGCGGGAGCGGGGGCAACGCCGGCGTCGTCCTCGTCCTCATAGTCAACCAGCTCCTCCTCACCGAGCTCCTCTGCGGGCTTGCCGTTGGTAGCCATCGTGAGTAATAAGCTGGATGAACGTACGGGGGAAGGGAGGGTGGGCGGGGGCGAGTGTACACTTCCGCCACGGAGAAGTGACGTTGTGGTGTGTAGTGGGCCGCGGGGCAGCGCAACCGGTCAGAGATGCGCGCCAACAACTCTGAGCGGGCGGACGGCCGCGGCACGCTGGCCACGCACACGCGCCGCGAAAGGTGCGGACAGCAGCGGCGTCTGACGACATGCAACGTGTCTCGCTGAATTGCAAGCCACTGTCCGTGTTCCGCGCGCAGGTCCAACCGTTGCGCGTGCAGAGGACCACTTGCCAAGTTGCTGCTGACAGTACAAAATATTGTGAATCGATCATGCTCAAATATCGTCCGGATCAACTCCAGGATCAAGACAAGCTCACAAATTTATCCATTCTCGGTATATGATTGGCTGAGAGCTGTTGGTGTCACAGCAGACAAGCGACCACTCCCGCTCAGATCGACACCCAACGTTTGTCGCCCGACCGTGTGCCCACGAACGGGGCCAGCCGCGCCGCGCAGCGACGCCAACGCGTCGTCCAGCGGCGAATCCGCCACCGGCTTCACGGACGGGCGGAAGCGACGCGCCGACCGCGTCGTCGCGTGCCCCGGCTCGGCCCACACCCCACGAGACAGTCCCGGGCCGCGGGGCGTGCGGACCTCCCCATTCGCCTTGGCGGTGACCAGCACCAACGGCGGGCGGGCCCCAGCCGCGCGCTGGTCAGGTCCGGACCTCATCGCCAGAAAGCTCCGCACCCGTGCGACCGTCAGCTCTGCCCGCCGCATCGGTGTGCGCGTTGACACTCGACTCTGGCATACCAACCTCTGCCGCCGTGGCGCTCGCATTCCCGCGCACGAGTCGCCCCCCTCTCGGTCCCTCCCCCCTCGCCCCCTCCTTGCTCTGACTAGGACAGCCGTGCGCTTGGCTGGTGACGCGGGCGCGCGCTCGCTGTGGCAGACGCCTCTTGCATCGGTTGTGGGCTGACGGCACCGGTGAGCCGGTCCGTGTGAGGGCGGCTTCAGCCGGTCAGAAGGCACGGGAACGGCGGCTAGGTCGGCGGGCCGGCAGTTCGCCGGTTGGCACGCACGATGGCGCCCAATCCCGACGCCTGCGGGCAGGGTGCCTACCTGGATGGCAGGCCCGACCCGGGGGGAGTAGGGGGGGGGGACGACTATGAGGCGGCCGTGCCGCTGCTGGTGACATCGACGACTGTGGGCAATACGGCTGCGGGGTGGACGCTCAATGGCGGAGATCCAATGTACGTCTGACATGGTGGTCACGGGATGGCGGCTTGGGATTGGGGTTACGCTATTGGTGTGAGGGTGTGGCGTAAGAGTGATGGACGGGAATGGCAGAGGGTTTGCCTGCAGCACGTGTCTCTATGGATGGGGCAGCCATGCTAATGTGTGCTGTGTCTGCTCTCGTTCGGTATGTGCGTTTGCTCGGCGCCTATTTCTTTGGTTGTTCTCCCCCCCAGACGCGTCAAGGCCCAATCGGGCTCGCTACCAGTCGGTGGTGAATCCCTCAAACCCCCCCACTCCGCATCACCGCGTTCCCCCTTCCCCACCGTTTTTGCCTCCCGGGCCCTCAACTTGCTCTCCACAACCGTCGCGTCGGCATTGCAGTCGTCGGTGCACTCCTTCCTCTCCTCGTCCCTCTCTGTCGGCAGCCTCACCCTGCGCCACGCGCCGCCCGACGCGGCTGCGCACGCGTTTGGCCAACCCCCCGAAGCGGCGGCGGCGGCGGGCGCTCCCGTGGGGACCTTGACCATCCTCCACCCCGCCTCCTTTTACGCTCGCATCGCGGCGGCGGCGGACATTGGCTTTGCGGAAGCGTATATGGCCGGCGAGGTTGTCGGCGGCGCGACGCCCGGGGTGGACGACGCGGACGCGCTGCTGACCGCCCTGCGGGTGCTCATTGCCAACCGGGACAGTGGGGAGCTGTCGGCGGGGAGCCTGGTGCTCTCCCGCCTCACCTCCCGCGTGGCGGGCCTCGTGCACCTGGTCGGCCACCGCAACTCGCTGGCGGGAAGCGCCCGCAACGTGTCGGCGCACTATGACCTGAGCAACGCGCTGTTTGCGACCTTTCTGGGGCCATCGTGGACCTACTCTTGTGGCCTCTGGGCCGACGGGGCGGCGACGGCGGCGGCGGCAGCGGTGACCGCCACCGCCGCCGTGACCGCCGCCGCCGTGGGCGGGCCGCCCGTGGCAGGGCGACCGCCGCCGGCAGCGGCAGCGGCGGCGGCGGCCGACGCGGGCGCGACCGTGGCTCGCGGCGGTGGGGGCGGTGGCGGCCTGGACGAGGCTCAGTGGCGCAAGCTGGATGTGGTCATTGCCAAGGCGCGGCTGCACCCCGGCTGCCGCGTGTTGGAAATTGGGTGCGGGTGGGGGGAGTTTGCCATCCGTGCCGCCACCGCCACCGGCTGCACGGTCGTCGGCATCACCCTGTCGGTGGAGCAGCTCGAGTTGGCGCGGCAGCGCGCGGCCGCCGCCGGCGTGGCGCACCTGGTGACCTTTGAGTTGTGCGACTACCGGTCGGTCACGGGCGTGTACGACCGCGTCGTGTCGATTGAGATGATCGAGGCGGTTGGCGCCGCCTTCCTCCCTGCCTACTTTGCGGCCGTCGACAAGGCGCTCGCGGCCGACGGGCTCGCCGTCCTCCAAGTCATCACCGTCCCCGAGGCGCGGTGGGCAACCTACTCGACAACGTCTGATTTCATCACCAAGCACGTCTTCCCGGGCGGCTGCTGCCCGTCCCTGGCCGTCCTCGTTGCCGCCATGACGGCGTCCTCCTCCTTGTCGATGGAGCACGTGGAGACGTTTGGGCCCCACTACGCAACGACGCTGGCTGCGTGGCGCGCCCGCTTTGTCGCCGCCGTCGGGCGGGGGGAGGTGGCCGCCGCGGGCTTCAACGACACGTTTGTGAAGAAATGGCTCTACTACCTCGTCTACTGCGAGGCGGGCTTTGCGACGCGCACGCTCAACGTGGCGCAGCTGGTCGTTGGGCGGGCGGAGATCGGAAGAGCACACGTCTGAACTCCAGTCACGCCAATATCTCGTATGCCGTCTTCTGCTTGAAAAAAA
>ENA-ORXC01001390-ORXC01001390.1-marine-metagenome-genome-assembly--contig:-NODE-1390-length-14288-cov-3.490747_pt1 | contig 14288 bp, 11 predicted proteins | sample MGYA00237865_ERZ511478 | MGnify/ENA metagenome assembly ERZ511478 | reverse complement strand
TGCTAGATACGGTGATTACGGCGCTTGAAAAGTTACAAAACGAGAGTTTATCCGTCGGTGTCATCAGTCACGTACCAGAACTTAGAGCAAGACTGCCGAGAAAAGTGATTGTCTCTCCTTCAGAACCATCTGGTCGAGGAAGTCGAATCGAAATGGAATCGTTGTAAATGCAATAGGGGTTCGAGAATGATTCCTGTTAGCCAATAAATTGTGATTTTGGCCAATATATTTCGAATTTGGCCAATAAAAAAAGAAAAATGGCCAATATATCAAGATGTTGGCCACTAAAGTGCTATCTCGTTCACCACTCGTACCAGTAATAAGCAAAGGTATGCTTGTCCAGGTACTTCTTAACAGAGAGAAAACATGTCCTTTGGACATGTTTTCTCTTTTTTTCTTGAAAGATACTGTCAAAATACGAGAGTTTATGTAAAAATATGAATAGTAGTTGAGGTAACTTACATAGGAGGAACATGGATGTCGCATTCTATGAGACTAGTTTTAGGAAGTTTTAAACCTTATTCACACTTTCGACCACTTCATTCAGCCTATCGGTTGAAAGGGTCATGGTGGCGCTTAATTTTACTCGCTATTTTTTCTTTTCTAATTGTTGGGATAACATCATTTATGAACATTAAATATGCTGGAGAAATGCCAGAATATACGGGTATTGCCCCTGACGAGCGTATACTTTTTGTCCTCAGTGAAGTCATCACAGATGGTTTGCTTGGTGTTCTGACACTAATCGTCATTGTGGTAGGAGGTGCGTTACTATACTGGCCATTTTTTCAGCAAGTTGGCTTCAAAAGACTTGCTTACATACATAGCTATGTTGTCTTTATTCTTTTAATCGGTATGCTTCTTCAGCTACCCTTTATCCCATTTCTTCATGAACCGTCGCTCATTTCCCCGTATAGTCTAGGTGTTTACGTTGATTTGTTAACAAACATTCCATTCTGGCTGTATTTTAGCTATAGTTTGTCGCTATTTCTTGCATGGGGCACGTTTGTTCAGTATGCGGCAATTAGGCAGAGTACTACGGTGTCCAGAGGATACGCTCTTTTCTGGATTATCATTTTGAACGTATTTATGGTTGCGATCACGGCTTATATGAGAACGGCATTTTAATGAAAAAGTTGGAGGGTCAATCTGTGAAACGTAAGTCACTGTGGATTAGTATTAGCGTTACGCTGGTTATACTTCTTTTTATTACTGCGAACACGCTGATCATACAGAGTGTTATCGCAGGAGAGAAGAAGCTTGAGACCGTTACGGTAAAAGGGAAGACGTATCAGGAACTTTCAACTTTTGAAGGGGTCCTTATTCCGGAATTAGAGGAATCCTATTATTATCAAGCATCTCGAGGGGATATCTCGAATGTGCTCGTAAAAGAAGGAGACGATGTCTCTATAGGTACGTCCCTGTTTGAATATGATGAAGGGGAGGTCGTTAATGTCTCTGATTTGAAAGCACAAGTGAACAAGGCGGAAACAGCTGTTTCTGTCCTTGATGATCAGCTAAGTGACCTTGCTGTTCAGTCATCGAGAATTGAATCAAACGAGGATCTAGAAGATGAGCAGAAGCTTCAATTACAGTTGGATGTCGAAGAACAAATAAGAGATACGGAGTATAAGAAAAGACTTGCAGAGCTTGATGTGAAAGAGTTGGAGCGCCAAATTGCTGAAGTAGATACTGAAAAAGTAGAATTATCCGTTGATTCAACGCTTGATGGAACGGTGGAGCAAGTTAACCGGACACCAGAAGACGGAGAGAGCGTCGTAACGCTATTGTCAAACAAGCTAACTGTTCAAGGTTCGGTTAATGAATTGGATTATCCGACGCTAGCTGTGGATCAAGAAGTGGTTATTCGTTCAGGCGCTTATCCAGGACAACCAGCAACGGGCCGGCTGACAATACTAGAAGATCGACCTTATGAAGTGGATGAAGAGACGGGTCTCAGTATGTATCATTTTAACGTTATATTAAGTGAAGAAAGTGAAATGAATTCAGGTACGCACGTGGTCATTGACATCCCTCTTCATCAAAATAACAATGCTCCTTCAGTCCCAAAAGGAAGTATAATTGTAAAAGATGATAAGAGCTATGTTGTTGTCTATGAAGAAGAGAAGCTTCATTTAAGAAAAGTAGAGCAAGGCCGAATAGAAGATGACAAGGTTGAAATTCTTTCAGGTCTTCAGCTAAAGGAAAAAGTGTTAACTAAGCCTAGAGAAGCTTTTACTGAATTGCTTTCTGAGAAGGAAGAGCTGGAGAAAGACCATAAAGACCAAGATGAAAATCCAGAGATGGATACCGAAAGCAAAGGATAACGGAAAGACCTGTCACGCTACAGGTCTTTTTTGTATGACGACATAAAGTTATCAAACGATTCATGAAACAGTACAGTGTTCATGTCATAATAGATTTAAGCGTTTTAAAGCAAAGGAGAGGTTAGTGTTATGAAGTTTGTTTCATTTAAGGACAAGAAAGCAGTTGGATTTGGAATTTTAGATGAAAAAAACCAGCAAATTATTAATCTAAAAACGTATTTTCACGACCAAGGTCTAGACATGCCTGACCTGCGAACGTTTATCCAGCATGGGGAACTTCATTTGGATGACATTACCGAATTTTCAGCTCAGTATAACGTTTTAGTCGAAGATGTGGAGATCATAGCTCCTATCATGAAACCCGCCAAAAATATAGTTTGTGTCGGAAAAAATTATCGCGACCATGCTATTGAAATGGGGAGTGAGAAAGACATTCCAAAGCATCCAATGATTTTTACGAAAGCGCCGACAACCGTTAGCAATCCGGATCAAGTATTAACATTTGAACGTGAGCTAGCTGAAGCGCTTGACTATGAGGGAGAACTTGCGATTGTGATCGGTAAGGAAGGAAAAGGAATTAACATGAATGAAGCCATGGAATACGTTTTCGGCTATACGATTATCAATGACCTTACAGCGAGGGACCTTCAAAAAAAGCACGGTCAGTTTTTTGTAGGGAAAAGTCTTGATCAGTCCTGCCCAATGGGTCCTGCTATTGTACATAAATCTTCCTTAATCGATCCCCATCAATTAACGATTGTTACGAAAGTAAATGGAGATGTGAGACAAAATGGCAACACGTCGGATTTCATTTTCAATATTCCTGAGCTGATCCACGTTCTCTCAAGGGGCATGACGTTAGAGCCTGGTGATATCATCGCAACCGGGACACCGGCTGGGGTAGGCAAGGGATTCAATCCGCCTAAATATTTAGGAGATGGAGACGTCATCGAAATAGACATAGAAGGAATCGGCACTTTACGTAATGAAATAAGTATAAGATAACGTTCTCGTGTTTAATTTATTCTCAAAAAAGGAATTGTTATCCAGAGAACCGACTAGGAGGGCTAGCAAATGGAAAAATTTCATTACATTAATGGTGAATGGACAGGTCAGGATCTAGAAAAGCTTGAAGTGAACAACCCTGCAACTGGAGAACTCGTTGGTACTGTTCCGGTAGGTGGTAAATCGGAAACGAAGAAGGCAATTGACGCTGCACACCAGGCATTTCCAGCATGGTCAAGCCTTACTGCTTATGAGCGGTCAGCATACTTAAAGAAACTCCATAGTCTTATGATGGATCATGAGGATGAACTAGCTGAGCTGATGACGCTTGAGATGGGGAAGCCGCTTCATGAATCAAAAGGAGAAGTAGCGTATTCGGCTTCTTTTGTTGAATGGTTCGCAGAAGAAGGGAAGCGTGTATATGGGCGGACAATTCCTCCACATAAAGAAGGGCGCATGATGGAAGTCCGCAAACAGCCGGTAGGGGTTGTCGGGGCGATAACACCATGGAACTTTCCAGCAGCAATGATTGCGCGGAAACTTGCGCCAGCTTTAGCTGCGGGGTGTACGTTTGTCGTTAAACCGCCTTCTGCAACGCCACTAACGGCCGTAAGACTTGTAGAGCTTTGTGAAGAAGCGGGCATCCCAAAAGGGGTCGTTAATCTCGTTACTGGAAAATCTTCAGAAGTCGCAGGCGAGCTCATGAGTAACCCCCACGTTCGTAAAATGACGTTTACTGGATCAACTGAGGTCGGTAAGAAATTGATGGAACAGGCTGCAGAAACGGTGAAAAATATTTCACTTGAGCTCGGTGGACATGCCCCAATTATTGTTCTGGATGATGCGGATATTGATAAAGCGGTAGACGGCGTGATTGCGTCGAAATTTCGAAATGGCGGTCAAACGTGTATTTGCGGTAATCGCGTTTACGTACAAGAAAGAATTTACGATGAGTTTATTTCAAAGTTCGCTGATAAAACGAAAGATCTTAAGGTTGGAAACGGATTGGAAAAAGGAACAGACATTGGCCCAATGATTGATAAAGATGGTTACGAAAAAGTTGAAAAGCACGTCCAAAATGCGCTTAGTCAAGGTGCTGAATGCGTCGTTGGTGGAGAAGGATATGAAGAGAACGGATCCTATTTCTACCGTCCAACAATATTGAAAGATGTAACGCCTGGCATGCTCATTATGAATGAAGAAACGTTTGGACCGGTTGCACCGATTCAAAAGGTGAAAACGGATGATGAAGCGATTAAATATGCGAACCAAACACCATTTGGTTTAGCGGCATACGTCTTTAGTGAAAGCGTTCGAAGAGGAAATCATGTGGTTAATGGGCTTGATTATGGAATTGTTGGCTGGAATGACGGCGTGCCGTCAGCTGCACAGGCTCCGTTTGGTGGCATGAAGCAAAGTGGCATTGGTCGTGAAGGCGGTCATGAAGGGATAGAGGCGTATCTTGAAACAAAATACGTTTCGATCGGGTTATAGAATAGTAGAAAGCCTCGCTAGATTTAGCGAGGCTTTTCTTTATTGCTATTGTACAGATAATACTTCAGTAATTTGTTCGATTGCCCAGTTTAGGTCATCTTCACTAATGATTAGCGGAGGAGCAAATCGAATGACGGTTTCGTGCGTTTCTTTACAGAGTAAGCCTTTTTCTTTTAGCTTCTCGCAATATGGACGCGCTGCTTCATGAAGTTCAACACCTATGAAAAGACCGCGGCCGCGCACTTCTTTAATGACAGGATTGTTGATGGCTTTCAATTTATCTTGAAAGTAGTTCCCTAGTTCAAGAGAGCGATCGGCAAGCTTTTCATCTTCGAGAACTTCTAATGACGCAACCGATACGGCACACGCCAGTGGATTTCCTCCAAATGTTGATCCGTGTGAGCCAGGAGTAAATACGCCGAGTACTTCTTCGTTTGCTGCTACACACGAGATTGGAAATACACCACCACCAAGTGCTTTACCGAGAATGTACATATCAGGTTCAACGTTATCCCAATCACATGCAAAGCGCTTACCAGATCGACACAGTCCAGCTTGTATTTCGTCCGCAACGAATAGAACGCGCTGCTCTTTACAATAATCATATGCTTCTTTAAGGAAACCTTCAGGAGGAATGTTAATACCAGCTTCACCCTGAATCGGTTCAAATAAGAAGCCCGCTGTATTTGGCGTGATTGCTTTTTTCAATGCCTCAAGATCACCGTATGGAATCAATTTAATTCCTGGAAGCATCGGTCCAAATCCACGCTGATATTCTTCTTCAGAAGAAAGGGAGACAGCTGTCATTGTACGACCGTGGAAGTTACCTTCACAGGCAATGATTTCTGCTTTATCTTTCTCTACGCCCTTCACTTCGTAAGCCCAACGGCGCATGGCTTTTACAGCCGTCTCTACTGCCTCTGCACCCGTATTCATTGGAAGGATCATCTCTTTGTTCGTAAATTCAGAAACTTTTTGATAAAAAGGAGCCAGTTGATCGTTATGGAAAGCACGAGAAGTTAATGTCACGCGATCAGCCTGATCTTTCAATGCCTGAATAATCTTTGGATGTCTGTGTCCCTGGTTAACTGCAGAATAAGCACTAAGCATATCCATATAACGATTACCTTCAGGATCTTTAACCCAAACACCCTCTGCTTCTGCAATAACAATTGGCAGTGGATGATAATTGTGTGCACCGTATTGCTCTGTCATTTGGATAATGTCTTTTGTTTGTACCATATTACCTTTCACTCCCATTCGTTTAATTCTTGCTTCCTTTCTAGTATAACAATGAAATCGCTTCCTTCCTATCATTTGAGGAAAATTAGGAAGGATGCTCCATTCCCTGCTCAGAGCGGTTTTTCGTGATATGATGAGTAAGATACTGTGGTAAAAGGAGAGATCATGAATGCTACATGCCCATTATACGGCCTGGGGGTTAACACTTATTCTTTTTCTTGTAAGCTACTTTTTAATGAGAGCTGGAAAAGGAAAAGCGCAAAATAAAATCCATCTGGTTCTTCGGATATTTTATATTCTTACAGTCATTACGGGGATGTTTCTTGTTGTAGGTTATCAATTTTGGGGTCCTTCAATTGTAAAAGGTGTGGTTGCGCTTTGGCTCATTTTTTCAATGGAAATGATTCTTGTAAGAGGAAAAAAAGAAAAAATCATTTGGCCATTTTGGCTTCAATTTATGTTCGCTTTTCTCCTCGTTGTTTTTTATGGGTATTCTGTACTGCATCTTTATCAGCTATAAGTCCTAAAACCACCTCATTATAGGTGGTTTTTTTCTATTAAACGTTTTATTTATTTGTGCCGATATAGGAAGTAGGGTAGATTGGCATATTTCTGGAATAGATGTATTCGTACATTCTAGTTTTTGATATTATAGACATAATAAAAACTTTCGAATTAAAGGCATTGAAGGATGAGGTGTGAAAAGCTTGAGAACATTTTCTGTTAAGGTCTCTCACAAAGAAAACCTGCGCGAATATATGGTGAATCACTCGGAATTGTTTCAGGCGCATGCCGTATTCGTTCAACTATATAGTTTTTCGCATAATAAAGAGCGTGCGGCTGGTGTTGCACAGACGATAACGACTTTCTTCCCTCATGCCGTGCTAATCGGGACCACCGCAGAAGGCGCATTTTATGAGAGTAACTCGATAACAGAAGGCATTCTGGTTTCTTTCACAATGTTTGACCATGCAGAAGTGAAACCATTTGTGATTGAAAGTTCCACTTTGCAAAAACCGTTTGAAGGGGATTCAAACGAACTTGTCATTTTATTTAATAGTGGAATCGATGATCACACTGTTTTTACAATGATGGGAAATACACCATTCATTGGTGGTAAAGCTTCTGGAATGGACCAGACTTCCTTCATAGTAGCAGGTCAGCAAATTCTATCAAAAGGGATCGTAGGGGCCCGCATAAGTGGACAGAACTTGCATACGAAAGTTTGTGAGGAAACCTTTTGGAAACCAGCAGGACGATCGTTCGAGGTTACAAAAGCGCTTGGCTCCCGTCTTTTTGAAATAGAAGGTCTTTCTTCACTAGCGTTCTATGAGAAGTATTTAGGATACGATATGGCGAAACGGCTACCTGAATCGTCCGCTCATGTGCCGTTGCTTCACTTACTTGATGGAAAAGAAACGCCAATTTCCGTTTTAAAGAAACATCGAGATGGTTCTGTGACGATAAACACGTTTCTTGCTAAAGGATCGAAGTTACAGTTTTCTTATGGAGACGCCACGCAAATGGCTCACTCTTATGAGCGAATTCAAAAACACGCTGAAATGGATGGCTTAGAAAGTCTCTTTTCTTTCTCATCTGCTTCGCTTCCGAAGCTTTTTGCAAACGGATTTGTTCGTTATTTTGATAGTCTAGAGGAACTTTGCACACTTACATCTGTTTTGCTTGAATCTGAATATTACTCAGATGGCACTGATTTTCACTACGAAGAGAACAGGATGGTCTTTGCGCACTTCAATGAAAAAGATGTCAAACAAAAAGCTGTAAGGCATCTACCATTACACAATCAGGAGATGAATGACTTGGATGGTTTAATGGCACTATCACATTTAATTAAAGCTTCCACAGAAGAGTTAGAGACGTTAAACACCAATCTTCAGCAGTCAGAGCAGCGCTTTAAATCTCTGTTTGAACAAAACCCGAATCTTGTTTATTCTGTTGATGTATACGGTAAAATTACGAGTGTTAACCCGGCACTAAAATCGTTACTTGGATATACTTCTGAAGAAGTGATGAGTAAGCATTCCCTTCAGTTTGTCTCTTCTGAAGATGTCCAAATGACAAGAGAAAAATTTTATCAAACGTTCCAGGGGATGGCTCAAACGTATGATGCTCATCTTGTTCATAAATCCGGAGTCAGCGTGTTATTTACCATTACAAATATCCCGATCATTGTAAATGGAGAAATTACAGGTGCGTACGGAATTGCCAAAAATATTATGAATCAGCGAAAGGCTGAAGAGAAAATTGCTCATCTTGCGTATTACGATGTTCTTACAGAGCTACCTAATCGCCTATTGTTTGAGAAATTATTAAATGAATCATTAAAGAATGAAGAAGAAAAACTAGCTGTGATGTTCATCGATCTTGATCGGTTTAAGTTAATCAATGATAGCCTTGGTCATCAGCGCGGAGACCAAATTCTAAAACAAGTAACCTTACGTATAAAGGAAGCTATTAAAGATGACGCCGTTCTTGCAAGGTTTGGTGGGGACGAATTTACCGTTCTCCTTCCAGGACTTACGTGTGAAAAGGATGCGTTAATGCTCGCAAAACGTGTTGTTGATCATCTAAAACAGCCAATTCTCTTTGATGATGTGGAGTACTTTATGACAGTTGGCATCGGGATTAGTCTGTTTCCACTTGATGGACAGGATTTGGATACGCTCATGAAAAATGCTTATATCGCATTGGATCGAGCCAAACAACAGGGTGCTAACTATATTGAGTTTTATACAGATGAAATGACAGATGAAGCTTTTGAGCGTTTAGAACTAGAAAGTTACTTACGAAGAGCGCTTGAGAAAGAAGAGCTTACATTATTCTACCAACCTCAAGTGAACCTTGATGAAAAGAAAATTTATGCTTGTGAAGCTTTGATTCGCTGGAATCATCCGAAGCTAGGTCTCGTTTCGCCAGCTCAATTTATACCGCTCGCAGAAGAAACTGGTTTGATTGAAGAAATTGGCATTTGGGTGTTAAATGAAGCGTGCATGCAAACGAGCCGGTGGCAGGCGCTTGGATACGACGATTTATCTATTAGTGTTAACGTGTCTGGTCGACAGTTCCAGAGTGAGCGATTCGTTGAATCCGTTAGAGAAGCTTTAAGAGCTTCAGGACTCTCGCCTCATTCGTTACATCTAGAAGTAACGGAGAGCACAACGCTTGTGAATACCGATTACAGTATTTCGATGTTGAATGAATTAAGAGGAATGGGTATTAAAGTTTCGATTGATGATTTTGGTACTGGTTACTCTTCTCTTAGTTACTTGAAGGATTTTCCACTTGATATCTTGAAAATAGATCAATCCTTTATTCGAAACCTTCAAGAAAATAACGCAGATGCTGCCATCGTAAAAGCTGTGATCACAATGTGCGAAGGGTTGAATTTATCAATTGTGGCGGAAGGAATTGAAACGAAAGAGCAGGGAGATATTATTCGAAGTTTTGGCTGTAATTTTGCTCAAGGATTTTTCTATAGTAAACCTTTGAATAAGGACCGTTTTGAAAAGCTTCTTCTATCAAAACGATTTCCGCTAGCAACGTAAGGAAGATCGGCCCACTGTGGTCGGTCTTTTTTTGTGAGTTACTTTACTGGAAAAATCGGTTTAAGAAGCTCAACATTCAAACGATTGTTATATTCGCCGCAGAGACTATTCTCGAATGTGCTTCGACTGTTTCAAGCATCAATTGGAAGGGAATAGAAAAAGTAGCGAAAAAGAGGTGATGGTACATGGATTATGATGTGATGATCATAGGTGGAGGGATATCAGGACTTACACTCGCTGTAAAATTAGGACAGTGTAATGTGAAAACGCTATTAATTGAAAAAGATAAAAAGAGTGGGTTGATTTATAAAGGAGAACTGCTTCAGCCAAAGAGCCTTGAAGTTCTTGATCGGATTAATGTGCTAGAAGTTGTGAAAGAGAACGGATTTCTTTTACCTTCGATTGAATTTTACGAGTATAACCAAACAGATGATGGATCAATGGAACAGCTGAGTGCGAATGAGTTCCGCTATGATGTCATTCCATCTCCATACAACACGTCACTTATGATTCCACATGAGCGGCTAAAAGAACTTTTGTTTAAAGAAGCTTCGAAATATGATTCGATTGATTATATACAGCCTGCGAAATTAACGGGTTTTACTGAAGAAGAGCCCGAGAATAGGAAAGCCATTATTCAAACGAAAGATGGAGAGCGTGAAATTCACGCCAACTTTTATATTGGCGCCGAGGGAAGGGCGTCTCCGACAAGAACGGCGATGGAAGTTGAAATGAAGAATACGAAATACAATCACCATTTCTTAACAGTTTCATTTCCCAGACCAGAAACGCTCGATCAGTCAACGATTATTACGACTCAAAATAAATTTGTGGGACTTTTCCCGCTTCCAAACAACGAAGTGAGAAGCGTTCTCTTAATTAAACCAGGCGAATTTAAGACGATGCGAGAAGAGGGACTAGAATCGTTCTACCGTGCTTATTGTGAACTTATGCCTGAACTTGAAGGTTACGTGCATCAGATTGATACGTGGAAAAAGATTCAGCTCATGATTCCGGTCAGACACAATGTTTCAAATTACGTGAAGAACAATTTGATTTTGACCGGAGATGCAGCTCATAGTGTTCACCCTATGGCAGGTGAAGGTATGAACCTGGCGATTCAGGATTCCGATGTATTAGGAGAACTTCTCTTCTGGATGTTTCAAACGGATCAAACGGATTGGAAGCATCTAAAGTGGTATGAAAAAGTCAGAAAGCCGCGAGCAGAATATGTTTCAACATTAAGCCACCAGGCTGCATTGCTTTACTCATTTCCTTATCGCCCATGGCAGAGGCTTCGTATAAAGGGAGTGAACCAAACAGAGCATTCCCCGCTCCTTCATTTTAAACAGATGCTGAATACATCGGGGCTGGGGATTTGGAAATTCACCTTATTGGATCGTATGAAACAAGCAGGATTCATTCCAGCTTCGTTAGGGAATGGGAAATTAAGTAAGTATCCTGAAGAGAAAATGATGTTTACAAAAGAAGATGACTATCCGTGGTATCGCAAATGAGACGGGAGGAAGTAAAATGAAAGAAATAAAAAAAATCTGGCGTGCTCGAAAATGGATGAAAAGTAATGAGCCCTTTTTATATGCCTGGCACGCTCACGTAGGATATGTACATGATTTATTTGATGAATTCGAATCCGGCTCAACCGTCTCAAGCGTTGCGACCAAACGAGACATGAATGAACTGCTTCTAACAAGATGGGCCGATGTTGGTGTGGCGATCGGTCATTTAACACATGAAAAGAATGGAAACATTCGTTCAAAGAAACATATGGTGGAGTCTATCTCCAAAAACAGTGACCAGTCTGTAGGCATTTTATTAAAAGAAATGATGGAATTACATATTCCGATTCTGCTTTCTTATCCGGATTTACTAAACAAAGATCAACATGCCTTATATCAGGATGAAGATTATGGTGGAACTGTTGCAGCGACTTCAAGCTTTATTGAACGGTTTGCTTTTCCAAAAATTTATCAAGCCATTAAATCAACAAATGCAACTTCTGTCATTGATTTTGGTGCAGGATATGCAGGTTATTTATCGCGTATTGGGGCGAAGCTTGAACATATGAAACTTGTTGGAATTGAGAAAAATCGATCGGTTTGTTTGGATGCAGAGGAGAACATCCATTTTCCGTTAAAATCACCGATTAACCTCTACCCTGATGATATGATGACGTGGAAGTGGGACGGGGAACCATTTGATGTAGCCATGATGAACAATTTACTCTACTATTTTGCCCCTGAGGATCGAGTGAAGCTGTTTGAGAAAGCCTATGAAGTAACTGGGAAAGATGGTCAGCTTCTCATTATCACCCCAATGCATGAATCCAAGCATGGTCTTGCCTTTTCAGCAGCGTTTAATAGCTTCATGAGTGCACACGATAATCTTTTTCCGCTGCCAAGTCGCAAGGAAATGGAAGAGCTTGCTGCTGAAACTGGATTTCAATTAAAGCAGGTAAAACCCGTTGTCAAAGAGGGTGCATGGTACTTCTTGCGTTTTCAAAAAGTGTGAGGCCTTTTAAAAGGTCTCTTTTTTTCGTTGTAACTGAGACATTTTGCACGAAACTTAGGCGTATGCATAATGTGAAAAGAGAGCAACGAGGGGAGGAAGATCTTTTTGTGTGGGATAACGGGATGGGTGGATTGGAAGAAAAGTCTAACAGGCGAAGAGAAAGTCCTCCAGCATATGGCGCAAACTTTATCAAAAAGAGGACCTGATGCATCAAACTATTGGGTTGATGGCCATTGTGGCTTTGGTCATACACGATTAGTCGTTGTCGATCCGGCTGGTGGAAGTCAGCCTATGACAAGAAAACATGGTGACATCAACTATACAATTTGTTATAACGGTGAGTTATACAATACAGAGGATTTACGCAAAGTTCTCCTAAGTAAGGGATATACCTTCCAATCTCATTCAGATACGGAAGTTCTTTTAACGTGCTATGTCGAGTGGGGAGAGCAGTGCGTGGATCATTTGAATGGCATATTTGCCTTTGGGATTTGGGATGGGGAACGTCTCTTTCTTGCAAGAGATCGACTTGGGGTTAAACCATTATTTTATCGACAAAGTGGAAGTTCGCTTCAATTCGGATCTGAACTTAAAGCGATACTTGCTCATCCAGACGTCAAGAAGGAGATCGACCGAGGTAGTTTACAAGAAATTTTCGGCCTAGGTCCATCTCGTACGCCAGGTCACGGTGTTTTTCGCGGAATCAGTGAGCTCCGGCCTGGGTTTGCTATGAAGTTTGAACGAAGCGGACTTCGGATTTGGCGTTATTGGAATGTTGTAAGTACTGAGCACACGGATGACCTTGATACTACGGTGGAAAAGGTTGGCGATCTTTTAAAAGATTCGATTAAAAGGCAACTTGTAGCGGATGTTCCCGTCTGTACTTTTTTATCCGGCGGGGTTGATTCTAGTGCGATCACTTCTGTTGCTCGAAGTGCATTTCAGGATGATGGGAAGGGTACGCTTCGCTCTTTTTCCGTAGACTATGTTGATAACGATAAATACTTTAAGAGTAGTGAATTTCAGCCTAATTCAGATGCGCCTTGGATTAAAAAGGTTTCTGCGGAGCTAGCAACAGATCATACGAACTGTGTAATTGACACAGCTCAGCTTGTTCATCATTTAAAAGAAGCGATTGAATGTCGTGATCTTCCGGGCATGGCTGACGTCGATTCATCCTTGCTATGGTTCTCAAAAGAAATCAAAAAACATGCAACTGTTGCGCTATCTGGTGAATGTGCGGATGAAATCTTTGGTGGTTATCCTTGGTTTCATAAACCGGAACTATTAGATCAGGAACAGTTCCCATGGATGCGGTCCACTCTTGAAAGACAGGCGATGTTAAAAGAAGACGTTCGGAATAAGTTGAAATTAGAAGACTACGTGATTGAAAGGTACCGTGAATCGATTAAAGAAACCCCGGCGCTTGATGGCGAAAGTGAAATCGAAGCAAAAAGAAGAGCACTCTTTTATTTAAACTTAAATTGGTTTATGACAACGTTACTTGAACGCAAAGATCGTATGAGCATGGGGGCTAGTTTAGAAGTTAGGGTGCCGTTTTCCGATCATCGCATCATTGAATACGTTTGGAACGTACCGTGGGAGATGAAGATGCTTGATGGAAGAGAAAAAGGGCTATTGCGTAAAGCGATGACTGGAACACTCTCGCATGATGTGCTCTACCGTAAAAAAAGCCCTTATCCTAAAACGTATAACCCGGCTTATACGAAAGCCGTTTCCTCATGGCTTCAAGATACGCTCAACAATAAGCAGGCGCCACTCCTCGAATTAATCGATCAAAAAGTTGTTCAAGAAATTATCGATTCAGAGGGGAAAGCATTTAAAGTGCCTTGGTTCGGTCAGCTAATGGCAGGGCCACAATTAATTGCCCACCTTGCTCAAATTAATTACTGGATGGAACATCATAACGTGAATTTAGTAGATTAAGAAAAGGACTGGAGCGAGGGGCTCCGGTCCTTTTCTATTGGTGTTTATGGTTTAGGGCTCCAAGTGCCTGCCTTGTCTAGAGGGGTGCTTCCGCTTTTCGTAGATCCAGCTGCGACTCGCAGAAACTGCGATATTTCACTCTTTCACCAGAACACAAAGGGCGTGTTCTAGTTCAAGC
>ENA-ORXC01001386-ORXC01001386.1-marine-metagenome-genome-assembly--contig:-NODE-1386-length-14351-cov-4.354000_pt1 | contig 14351 bp, 15 predicted proteins | sample MGYA00237865_ERZ511478 | MGnify/ENA metagenome assembly ERZ511478 | reverse complement strand
GCCGCGCTGGACGCCTTCATCTTTTGCCTGTTCCTGCTGGCCTTTGCGCCGGCCGCCCGCGGGCGCTGGGCATCCCGTGCGCGCCGCCGAGCGGCGGCGGGGGGACAGCTGGCAGTCACCCCGTCGGGCGAGGCTATGTCCATGCCGGGTGCGTCTGCGGGTGCGGCCGGCGGGGGTGGCGGGGGTGGCGGCGCGCCGGGCCTGGCCTTTGGGGGCGGCGTCGGTGGGGAGTCCAGCCCGTACTGGCGCACCTCGTACGGCGTTTCGGCGGTGGTGCAGCTGCTCGACCAGCTCGACGAGGCGCGGAGGGGACGTGCACGCCGCTCGGCTGCGGGCGCGCGGGGTGGGCAGGGCGGGGGCAGCAGCGGTGGGGGTGGGTCTGGCGCGCCGGCACCGCCGTCGGGTGACGGAGAGAGTGCGAGTGCGGGCGACGCCGCACGATCGCCAGCTGGGTCAGGGGGAGGGGGCACTCCACCGTCTGGAGGTGGGGGGGAGGGGAGTGGGGACGATGCAGTCGGCGGGTCACCGACGCTCGGTGACTTTTTGGATGAGGACGACTTGGTGTCGGAGGCGCGGTCCGGCAATGAGCGGCTTTTGGACTACTTGACGGCAGATGCGAACCTACAGGTGCGTTTGGGCGAGTGAGTGTCTGTGTGTCTTTGATGCAGGGAGGGTTGGTTGACCGGGGTGCTGTTTGCACGTTCATGGAGTACGCCAATATCATGGCGTGATTCTGAAAGACAGAGGAGCGCGAGCGCGGATTTGTTTTCTGTAGACCTCTACACTCGCGCGGTTGCAGACTCGATGACATACTGACTCAGCCTCTATCTCCCTTTTGTGCCGATGTTTGCAATTGCAATACCTGGTACCCCCCCCCGCTTTGCTCTGCCTGCAGGAGTTGCTCTCGATGTGCATTGCACCGTCGGGCCCGGCCCTCACCGCCGTTCTGTCGGGCGACTCGCTGCAGGCTAAGCACGCGCACCACTCGGCTAAGCGGCAATACGCCGCCGCGGAGCTGTTGACCTCCTCTGTGCCGCAGCTGCTCGACGCGCTAGTGTGTGGGCGACCGCCGCCATTGGAGCGGCTCTGGGACGCCCTACGCTACACTCGGTCGGGGCATTTGGACCCGCTCGCCGCGGGCCGCATTGCGCGGGTGTTGGCGTCGGTGCTTGCCGCGCGCGGCGACGAGGTGCTCCAGCACCTGCGTGCGACGAGCGAACGGGCGTCGACCGAGAACAGGGGCGCATCGAGGACGGGTTCAGCCCCAGGCGGCGCCTTGTCCGCGCTCGTGCGGCACGTGTCCCTGCAGCCCATTGCCGATCTCTTTGTGCGGTTGCTTGATCCGCCTGACCCACAAGAAGGGGATGCCGACCAAGCGGGCGGATGGGGGTTGGCTCGAAACACGGACGAGGAGCGGGTGGGGGGGTCCTCCCCGTCGGCTGCCTCTGAGGCGCCCCGTGCGTCGGTGCTGGAGCTGCTCGCTGGTAGCGACATCATCCAGGCGCTGACCTCGTCGGCCATGGCGCCGTATGCACCGCCATATACGAGGTACGCGGCCTCTGGGCCGGACCTGCAGCTGCGAGAGGAGACGATCGCAGCCAGCCTCGCAGTCGTCCTCGCCATGACTCGCCGACTGCTGTTCCTGGACACCCTCGGCGTGGCGGTACCGCCTGCGATCTTCGTCTATGCGGGGGGGTCGGCCACGTCTGCGCTCGCATCGGCATTGGATGTGGCGCTCATCGCGGAAGAAGAGGGTCATCCGCTTCCGCTGCGACGGCTGCTTTTGTCGATGCGCGATCTGATAGAGGTGACTGTGCCACCACCGCCAGTGGAAATCGATGGCTATGGTGGGGGGTTGGGCGGCGGCGGCGCCTCGGGGAGCGCAATGGGCGGCGGTCGCGGAGGAGGCGGCGGCGCGATGGGCGGCCGCTCTCGCAACATGCCTCGCTTTGCGGGTGCGGGGCGACAGGCTTATGGCAGCCGTTTCCGCGCGTCGGCACGTGGCCGGCCATTGACCGGCGGCGGACGCCCAGCCGGTGGGGCGGCGGCGTACGGCTATGAAGCCGTCGGTACGAGTGCGGGCGCGTCGAAGCATCCTGTCCCCGTTTCTCCAGCATCGGCAATGGCCAACGCGGACGCGGATTCGATCCCTGGGGTGGTTGACCAGATCGTGGACGATATTGACGACGACGCGGTGGCCAATGTGTGCGTCAGCGCTGCCGCGGCTGCTAGCGGTGACGCTGGCTTGGGCCTGTATGCTCATCCAGGCGGCCCCTCGGCGCATGATGTGCAGATGTCGCCGACCGACCCGGTGGTCTCCCTCGCCCAACTTGAAGGGGTGCTTTTGTCTCGACTACCCAGAGTGCTCAAGCTATTGACACGCCGTCTGCGTTTGGCGAACACGGCAACAATACCTGTTCCAGCCGGGTCGGTAGGCCTCACGCTTTCTCCGACGCCGTCGGCGGATTCCGTGCTGGGCCTGACCGCCATGGGCGTCGCTGAGCTGCTGGCGACTGTGCTCGCGCGCGGCAGCGCAGACGGGGTTGCCGCACTCGCGCGGGAGGGCGTTCCCATTATGCTTCTTGGTGCGGTCACCTCGTACCCGTGGGCGTCTATGCTACACGCTGCCGTTTACAAGTGCCTCAAGGCTGCACTGGCGTCCCACGCCCAGCCGTACCGGATGAAGGCGTGGATGAGTGCAGGGCTCCTCCTGTGGGTGCGGGATACCTGGGCAGAGGGGAACATGGCAGACGGGTGTGCGCCAGGCAGCCGCGGCGGACCGGGTCGGCCAAGAGCAGACGCCACGGGTGCAGTGTCGAGTGACGCCGCCGCCGCGGCAGCGGCGGGTGGGAACAGCCCGCAGCGGCGCAGGAGGTCGCCCACGAGTGCGGTCGGCGTTTCCTCATCACCGTCGGCCGCGGCGGCTACTGAGGACGATGGCGCCATTACCAGTGTGGAAGAAGCGGCCGCGGCGCAAGCGACGCCCGAGGTGCAGGAGGAGCGGCGGCAGCGGGCGGGCGGTGCCGGCGGGGTCTCCCGCTTGCGCCCCGCCTACATGGGGCATCTGGTATCTATCGCGGTTGATGTGGGCGGGTGGCTTGACAGGGTACGCCCGCCATCACCTGCGCCCGCCGCCGGCGCTGCGCCGCCGGCCCACTGGTGGCCCTCCGAACAGGAGGTGACTATCTTCCGGGAGCTCCTATCAGGTGCCGTTTGCGAGACGGTGGCCCTCCAAGAACAACCACTCGGGGAGCAGCAGGGCGACGATGACGGAGGCGGCACAGGTGGTCTTCTCGGTAACCGCCAAGAAGAGGATGATGAGGACCCTGTGGAAGAGACTGTCGAGGTCATTTTTGACTACCTGTCTGGGGATGGCGAAGAACCTGTCGACGTGTCGGACGTGGTTAACAGCCACTCTGGCGGCCGGTCATCGTCGTCCAGGGATGCCACTGGCGACGGCAGGGGACGATCCGTGTCGTCAGCGCTGGCCAAGGCGCTGCCAGACGCGGCCGACCGCAAGGCCGCTTCTTCTGGCAGGGGCAGCAGCCGGAGGGGCGTCCGCCACGCGGCACAGTCCCGGGCCAGCCAGTCGACTGCCATCACGGAGCTGGCGGACGACGACGAAGACATCCAAACGGTCGATGTGGAGGACGTCGATCCCTCAACCCGCGACTCGATGAAGACGCCCCCACCACCGCCGTCCTTGCCGCCGCCGCCTCCGCCATTTGCGGCGGACGGGCGGTTGCCTGCCCCTGTAAGTGCCCCCCATATGAATGGCAAGATACCGGGCGGTGCTTCCGCCGCAGCGGTGGCGTCGGCAACGGCGGCGGTGGCGGCCATGGACCTCTCCTCGTCTGACGACGACGATGAGTACGTCAAGTTTGATCCGGACGCCGACGACTTTGTCGATGGCGACGAGGAGGGCGACGATGGGGCGGGTGGTGCTGCCAAGCCGGCCACGCCCGACCTCGACCTGCCCGACGAGTCGGCGCCCCACCCCACCCGCGTCAGTAACTTTGTGGCAGACGGCGCCGTATCGAGCAGCGACGACGACGGGGAGTGGGAGCCTTTCAACCCAGACGACGACGAGGACGACGAAGCGGTCGGCGACAGCGAGGCTACTAATGGCGCCGTGGACGGCGTCGCTGGGGTGGGCGCCGGCAGTGCTTCGTCGGCACCACCGCCGTCGCCTGCCCGGCGAGGGGTGCTACCCGCCATCTTTTCGGCGGTCGCCGCGGCTGCCACTGGCGGCAAGCCCCGGCAATGACCAGCGGGCGTGCCCGTATGGCAGGGGGGGTAGCGCGAAGACAATGCGCGGGTCTTGTGGGTGGGTGAGCTGCCGGCAGCGACTGCCGGCAGAGCGTCGGTGGGGGTAAACTCAACCGCGTAGCACGCCTGCGTGCGTGTGCAGCCTGGCTATTTGTCCACGCCTCCACTGCTTCGCCGCCCAAGCGGTTGTCGTGATCTGCTCTTTTGGCATTGGTTTTTTTGGATCTTCGCACCTGTATTCGTCGGGCAAGTGTGTAGGCGTATGGGATGTGTAAGCGTGTGGGACCCGGTGTGCAATGCTGTTCTTCCTTTCGCTCTTTTTGGTTTGCTGCTATGCTGTTTGTATCCTGTTACACTCGCGCCCCTTTGGCTTTTAAGTCCTCTCTTTCTTGTTGACAACATGTACCAACGGGATGACGGTGACTCCCTCGAGTGACAGGAGACGGCGTGGAAAGGCGTTGTGCTCTTGCAGTTGCGTGACAGTCTTCGCTCAGAACTGTTGGCACGATGCTGCCGTCCATCTGCAGAGTGCACCCGAGAGGGTACCCAGTGCATAGTACGGGGCGTTGGTCAGCGGCAGTGCTTCGTGCTCGAGCTGTCACACCTCGTGTTGAAGCGCATGCTGTACCACCAAGGCACACGAGCTCCGTGGCGTGAACCAATTTGAACGTATAGGGCGCTGAATCGTTGGATCTGACTGTCAGCCTGTCGTCAGTGTCGTCCATCTGGGTCGCTCTGTCGCACACGAAGTCTGGTACACCGTGGCGGCCTTGTCGAGGTGTCCTCCTCTCACCACCTGGCACTACATCCTTCCCCCGCACCTTTTTGTCAACGTCCCTCTTGTCCCTGCTTCCTGGGTTATGTTTTGCACCAACCCTCTCCGTACCGGCGGCTCCTCATCGCCATGGCGGCGGCGGCTTCCACCACTGTTGGTCGCTCTTATCGTTGCCGCCGCCGCCACCCTCATATCCCCCGCCCCAACTGCGGCCATCCAATTTGACGTTGCCTTCGGCGGCCAGCGGTGCATCACTGAGGAGCTGACCTCCGACACTACCGTCAATGGACTAGTGCACGTCGCCGACGGCCCGTCGGCCATGAAGGTTGACGTCTTTGTGTCCGATGCCCAGGGCAACGTGCACTACCACAAAGCCGGTGCCGTGCACGAGGCCTTCTCCTTCAAGACGAGCCCCGCGCCGCCGTCGCGATACGGGGGCCACGAAGACCCACGGGCGGCCACCCCCTACCGGGTGTGCGTGCACCACGCGTCCGGCCCCGAGGACCTCGCAAGTGGCTACCGTCGAGGTTCAAGCGGCACCGTGCCGACGCGGCGGGTGACCTTGACTCTGACGCAGGGGCTGACGCCGTCGGCGCGGGAGGGGCTCGCGACCCGCCAAAATGTCGACATGCACGTGGAGCGGGTGCGGGAGCTCGAGTTCCAGCTGCAGGCGGTTGTTGCGGGGATTGACGACATGAAGGCGGTTGAGGCGGACGTGCTGCGGAAGAATGATGACACCAACCTGCGCGTGCTATGGTATTCGGTGGCGGCATGTGCAGTGATGATAGGGGCGGGGGCGTACCAAGTCTTCTACATGAAGGCCTTTTTCAAGCGCGCCAAGCTCATTTGAGTGCCAAGAAGCAGACATGAGTGTGATGAAGACTGTGGGATTCGCATCATTGGGGCGCTTTGGAAGCGTGGCGGGCTGCCGAGCTGAGGGTTGAGGGACTGGATGGTAAGAGAGACGCGATCATGGCGCCATCACGGCCCCCAACTGATACCATGTCCAGGTCCCCTCTTGCACATACAAAACGCTTGGTTGACACTCTTTACAAGCCAGTCACAAACGCAGCAGCGCGAGAGTTGAAGATGGATCGACCAGCACAGAGCAGGTGTGTTGAGCTTGCTTTCGACGATGCGTCTTCACGTGACTGGTACTGCAGGCAGCGTTTCCAGAGTTGAGCAGCATCAGTGGTGTTGATCAATCAGATTCATCTGAATTGTATTGAGTTTATTTTTTCGAGTCAGAATCCAAATAGCTCCACATGAGGACACCTGTCAAGTGCAACAGCTGGGTTAGCCAATGAATAGACACAGTTTGTAAATACAGAAGAAGAAACAATTTCTCTTGAAACGTTTCATCAAATAGCAAACGCATCCCTCGAGGTCGACCCATCCCGTTCGTCGCCCGTCCCCCCGTCGTCCCCATCGCCAACCGTACCCCTGTTGCCACCATCTTCCTGAACATCCACAGTTGAATCGACCCGTTCCTCTGCCTCTCGGTCGCAATGGTGCGTTTCGTTCGTCTTCTTCATTTTCTGACGCTGTCCGGTGTGGCTTGCTCGTCGGCAACGTAGCTCGGTCTTCCACAGCTGGCGCCGTCCTCGGAATACCGGCGTGGCAGCGCCTGTATGCCCTGCGCGAAGAATATTTCTGGTCTGCTTGCCGCCTGTCCTCTCGATGGGCTACTAACAGGTGTCATGTTGATTCTGTTGGTCTTTCTTTCATCTCGTCGTATTTTCCCACGTCCCCGACCTCAGGAGCAACCCGCCAAGCTGGGCAAGGTGTCGATGATCCTCGGCCGCACCGGCAGCCGTGGTGGTATCACCCAGGTGCGGATTGAGTTCCTTGACGACCAGAACCGGTCCATTATCCGCAACGTCAAGGGCCCGGTCCGCGTCGGCGATATCCTGACGCTCCTCGAGTCGGAGCGCGAGGCACGGCGCCTTCGTTGAGCCGCCATGGCCGACGATCGTCTGTGCCGCTCGAGGCAGGAGGATGGGGCAGCCTGCCTGTGTGGCGCCCACTCCCTTCTTGGCTGCGCGTGTGGTGGGCCGCGTGCCAGAGCGGTGTCGCGGCCTCTGGGTGGGGGTGGGAGTGACGGCTTGGGAGGCGTCCTCGGACACCTGTCGGTGGTCCCTGGGCGGTTAGGAGCATGAGCGGTGACCGGTACGAATGGTATGCGCGTCGCTTGCGGGTGGCGGGGGATGGCTGCAGACGGTGGGCTTGCGATGGTGGGTAAAACTATCGACTCCTGTATTAGCGTCGTGGAGCCGCGGGCGAGAGCAGGTGGAGTCGGTCCGCCTACCTCCTGTCTACTACCAATGGTGTGTTGGTGTCGATTGGCTATCATGGGTTGTCGCTGGACGACAAGCGGAATGCGTGCACATCAGGAGTCTGATACGCAGGTGTCCTTGTGTGCGTCGTGGGCAAAAGCTCTTGAGGTGTCATTCCTCGGTACGATGCTTGACGTCAGCCGAGCCCGCATGGATGCCGCGCACCAAACTGCACGTGGAGAGCAACCTTGAAGTGCGGGTCCCTTTCCAGTCCTGCCATGGCCAGTACATCCGTTAACCCGGCGCGCAAAACAACTACACACGCACTCACATACAGCTTGAGCCAACAGCACATCAAAGGCCACGCGAACCACCGAAGACGGCCGCATCAGCAGGCGAGGGGGCCGGTATGTCGTCTGGCTCGCCTCCAAGCCAGCCTACTCCTTGGCGGCTACCGGTTTGGCACCCCCAGTCGGTGCCGCCGCCTTCGGCTTGACCTCCCCGGCCGCGGGTGCCTCAGCCGTCGCGCCCCCGGCCGCTGCCGCGTCCACCTCTGTCTTGGACTTTTCCTCCTTAGCCGCATCGACCTTCGACTCCTTCACCTCGGTCCCTTTGGCCTTGGGCTCTTCCGCCTCGACTTTGGTGTCGTTCGCATTCCCAGCCTCAGCACTATCCACTTTCGCCTTCTCCGTTTTGGCGCCATCCGACTTCGCCTCTTCCGTCTTGCCGCCGTCCGCTTTGCCACCGCCCGCCTTGCCACCGTCCGCCTTGCCACCGTCCGCCTTGCCACCGTTCGCCTTGCCACCGTCCGCCTTGCCACCGTCCGCTTTGCCATCGTCCGACTTGTCGCCGTCCGCCTTGTTGCTGTCCGACTTTTCGCCGTCCGACTGTGTGCCGTCCACCTTCCCACGGTCCGCCTTAGAATTCTCCTTGGCGCCCGTCCCCTCTGCCCCCTCCACGTGCTTGCGGACGGCCTCTACCAGCCCCGCCGCGTCGTCCTTGAGCGAAAAGCGCAGCAGGTAGGACACGCTCTTCTTCGCATCGTCTGGGGACAGCCCCGCAAAGCGCACCGCCCGCTCCGCAGCACGGTCGACGGCAAAGCCTGGAAAGAGGGGCGAGTTGAGGATCACGTGCAGCGTCGCCTCTGTGCGCATGAGTAGTCGGCCGGCGCCCGTGTCGCCGTGCACGTTGAGTTTGACGGTGCCGACGCCCCGCTCCTTCCAGTTAGCACCGCCTTCCAGGACGTAGAGTTTGGCGCGCGCGTGGTAGGCGACGGTTTCCTCCTCCTCACCCGTGTGCGCCTCCACTTCCTTCATCTCGGGCCGGGGGGGGGCCGTCGGGGCGGGCGCCGCGGGCGCCGCACCGCCACCGCTGCCGCCCGTCGGGAGGCCTCCAAACGGCGCGATGCCGCCGGCAGGGGCGGCAAACAGCTTACCACCGCCACCGCTGCCGCCGATGGAGCCAAAGGAGAAGGGCGCGCTGCCGGCAGCGGCGGCGCCAAACGTAAAGCCGCCAGCGGCGCCGCCAGAGAAGCCCCCAAAGGTGAAGGCAGGCTTGGCCGCGGCTGCGGCGTCGGCGGGCGCACCTTTGGCCTTGTCCCCTGGCGGTGCCGGCTTGTCAGCCTCCCCGGCCTCGGCGGGCTTGTCCCCGTCGGCGGCGAGCGCCTTGGGAGCCCCCGCAGCCGTGTCCGCCGCCGCGTCCACCTTGTTGCCAGACGCGTCCTTATCGGCCGTGGGCTTCTCACTGGCCGCCGCACGCGGCGGCACCGTCGCCTCTTTGGCCGCCGTAGCGGGCGCCGCGGGGTCCGCAGTCGCCGACGCCGCCACGTCCGACACAGCAGCACCGTCCGGTGCCGCCACGGCAGCCGCGTCCGGTGAAGAACTTCTCCCACCGTCGGCCGCTTCCACTGCCGGCTTCCCATCCCCCGCTGCCGCGGGCGCCGCCGTAAGGGACGTGGGGAAGGCCACTACGGGCGCCGCGGGCGCCGCGTCATCCGCGCCCCCCCCTGCCGCGTCGTCACCACCAGCGCCGCCCCCTCCCCGGCGCCGCACCTTAACGATGCGGCGGCGGGCTAGCACCTCTGGCGCTGCCCGCTGGAAGTCCCCGTCTGCGCCCTCTGAGGTCGCCTCCGCATCCGACGCGTCGTCCTTGGTGATCTGGCGGTCCGATGAGCGCTTCATGGCGGCACCAAAATGGTGGACGAAAGGGGGTGTTGGGAGGAGAGACCAAGTGCCGAGGCTGGGGCCGACGACACGGGCCGGGTGTAGGCGGTGGCACCGCCGGGGGAGGGAAAGTGGCGGGAGGGCGGTGACGTGTCGGGGGAATTCAGGGGTGGGCCGTCGCGCGCGGGTAAACGCGGTTACGGTACAAGTGGGTCGCCGCGCTTCAGGGCGGCAGAGCCAGGCAAGGAGTTGCAGAAAGGCGGCTTGCTGGTGTGTTGTGGCCTGCGAGCCGAGAAACGAACACGACCGAATCGATGACCTGCATAAATCGCGTCCGCCACTCGATGACCGCAATTGTGGACGGAGAAATTCTCCAGTGTTGTATAATTCCTGTGTCAGAACCACCTCCGCCCGCTTGCGCAGCACCAATGGGAGGAGGGGTGCCGCTGGGCAACCCTAGCGCGGTCGCTGCCCAAGCAGAGCGGTCGCAGCGGGTTGGCGGAGGCCTGTCGTTCGCAGGCTGGTGAAGACGAACGACCGGTCTCTTACGTTCCGCCCCTTCCTCTTCCCGCTGTCTGGCCCAACTTGTTTGACGCCTCATCGACTTTCGTACGTTGCGCACAGGTCTCCATCATGTCGGGCAAGCCGGCGGAGACCATCCAGACGCTGCTGGAGGCCGAGGCGGAAGCCAAGCTGGTCGTTGAGAAGGCCCGGAAAGGTGCGTTTTTTTGTCCTCGCCTGTTGTAGGGCATGGATGGCTGGGCGTTGCTCTGTGCGGTGGCGCGCGGTGTATGACTTGGGGCACTCTATGAAGTGGGTCAGGCTATCACTTGGCGAGTGGCCGAGGTGTTCCGGGCCGGACGCTCCTGTGCCTTTCCGAATGCTTCGCCTCGATTGCAGCTTGACTGACGTTCTTGTGTTTGTCAATCGTCCGACCGATCCCGGACTCCCTGTGTGTACGCTGCCATCCTTTCTTGGAATGGAACTACCCTCTTCCGTGTGCCCTTTTCATCGGACAGAGCGCGATGCGCGGCTGAAGAAGGCTGCCTCGGAGGCGGAGGAGGAAATTGCTGCCTTTCGTGCTGCCAAGGAGGCCGAGTACCAGGCGGAGGTTGCGAAGGTATCGATGGCGACCCGCTCTGCGATGGGGTGAGGGAAACGGGTGGAGGTGGGATCAGCGACCTGAGGCGAGGCAGCGACCTGCGGGCGGGAACGACGCTGTGTTCGATATCCCTCTTACTCACTTTGATGCTTGAGCCTCTTGTCGATGCCGTTTTGAGCTCATTCGCTGACGTCCTCGTCTTGATTTTCTGTTTGATCCTGTTGTATCTGCTCCTTCTCTTTGCTCTCTGTCTGTTCTTGTTTTGTTGACCGCCACACCGCGCCCAATACCTCTTCGCTGCGTAGTACATGGGCTCGAGCGGCACCGAGACAGAACGCATTGCCGCTCAGACGGAGAAGCGGGTCGCCGAGACGTACGAAGCGACCAAGTCGAGGAAGGAGGACGTGGTGTCCATGCTCATTAGCTTTGTCACCAATGTGGACACCAACGTGCGCCCTGCCGCAAAGAAGTGAGCGGTCTAGTGGGTGGGGACGCCCACCCGCTGATTACAGCTTATTTTTATGCGATGGCACCATCGGCGTGGATGTAGGGAGGGTGGGGGCGTCGCTGCGTTTCGGCTGCCTCTTGAGTGCCCGTGGTTGTGTCTTTTTCTCCTATTTTTTACTCTGTGCGTGGCCTCGGCCGCTGTCTGCGCTCTGTGGGAATACGCCAACGTCTGCTATGAGCAGCTGACCCAAGCCCAGGGTCTGAGTAGGGATTGCATGTGCTTTCTCGTCACACGTTATGGGATTGTATGTGCTTTCTCATCACATGCTATCCACCGGGGAGCACCATGTTCGTGCTTGCTTCTATATTACAGGGCTGCCGGCTGGTGCCAGCGGTGCCAATCGCCGACAGGAATTCATCGTACCGGCTGGGCATGCAGGCACGGTCACTGCCCCTAACAAACCAACGCCCCACTACTCTGCGGCTGCTTGCTCTACTCGACAAAAAAAAAACCAAAAAGAAAGACCTACACGCCGAAGAAGGCTTTGTGGATGAGCTCAATGGCCCGTGTTGCCTCCGCGTCTGCCACAATCATCGAGATGTTGTACTTAGAAGCGCCCTGCGAAATCATCTTCACCTCGATGTTCGCCTTGTTGAGGACGTGCATCGACCGTGCAAGCACCTCGCTGCTCCGCTTGACGTTGGCAACCAGCGACACAATCGCGTGGTCCGAAGAGAAGGACACCCGCGCGACCTGTCGCAGGTCCTCAGCGAGCGCGTCCAAGACCCGCGAGTCCTGCTTGGCCGCCTCCAACGTCAGCGACACAGACACCTCAGACGTGGCAATCATGTCGACCGAGACCCGGTGGGTGGCAAAAAGCTTAAACACCTCAGCGAGAAAGCCGTACGCGCCGAGCATTCGCGTGGACACAATATCGACGAGCTGCACGCCCCGCTTGACGCTGATGGCGGTCACCGGGTTTTCCGCATGCACGGCCCGCTCCCGCACAATGACCGTCCCAGGGTGAGACGGGTTATAGCTGTTCTTGACGCGGACGGGGGTGTTGGAGCGCATCGCGGGCATCATGGCAATGGGGTGGAGGACCTTCGCGCCAAAGTAGGCCATTTCGGCCGCCTCCTCAAACATCACCGACGGGACGGGGACGGCGGATTTGACGATGCGTGGGTCCGTCGACAGGATGCCATCCACGTCCTTCCACACCTGCACCTCTGTGACACCAAGCGCTGCACCAATCGTGCTCGCCGTCAGGTCCGACCCGCCCCGGCCGAGCGTCGTGATGTTGCCGTCCTCGTCCTTGGCGATGAAGCCCGTGACGACGGCAATGGCGTCGGAAGGTAGGTTCGATGCGAAAAACGTCGCCACCTGCTCCTGCGTCACGTCGCACAGCTCCGCGTTGGTGAACATGGAGTTGGAGCGAAAGCCCGCGTCGAATGCGTCGACGGCGCGGGCGGAGAGGCCCTCGTTTTGCCGTAGGTGCGCCGCAAAGATGCGGACTGAGAGGCGCTCCCCAAACGACACCAGGTAGTCCAGCGTCCGGGGGGACAGCTCCTTGATGAACTTGACGCCGAGGAGCAGCTGGTCCAAATTGAGCAGCAGCGGGTCGACCAGGTCCTCCTTGGACAGGTCGAGCTCCTCACACGCCTCGTACGCACGGTTGCGGATGCTCGTCATGTCCACGACGCCTTCCAACAGAGCCCGATCACCCGCAGAGAGCAGCTCGTTGGTCGATGGCCCCATGGCCGACAGCACGACGATAGGGGGCTTGTTCGACGCCTCCAACTGCAACTTGACCAGCTTGGTCACCTCCCGCAGTCGCTCCGCGTTGGCCAGGGAGCTGCCGCCAAACTTGCACACGACGCGGTCGAGCTTCACCGCCCCGCCAACGGGGGTTTCACTGGCCGCCGCGGGGGCAGAGGAGGAGGAGGAGGACGCCACCGCCATGCGCGCCGCAGCCGCCGCACCGTGGGCGTGGTGGGGCGGCGCCCCTGGCGCCGTCACCGCCGGCCGCCATGGCAGCTGCGGTCGGCGGCTGGTGCTACCGTAAAGACCGACACCGCGCAAGGCCGCGCCCACGCCGACGGCCGTCGCCGGCGCAAACGCCAGGGACGCTGCCGCATGGGAGTAGTGGGGGGCCATGGCGCCGCAGCACGAAGGTTCAGTGACGAAACACGTGCCGGCGGATGGTTGTCGTGGGTACCAAAGAGCCAGGGGGGGTCGAAGGAGAAGGTAAAGAGGAGGACGACAAGACGTGTGGGCCAGAGGTCAGCAAGAACGAGGCGAAACCACGCAGTGCCGGTTGCGTCAGCCGGCTCGTGGTGTGACGTCGTCGCGGCGGCCGCGGCGCATGCGAGGCGCCCGGGCCACGGCCTGCGCGTGTGCATGGACAGTGGCCCGTCGGCGCGAGAGATCGCCGTCGTTCGGGATGGGGCCAATCGCAGCGCAGCGCTTCATGCTGTGTCAACCGCACGGTGGTTGAATTGGGTATCCGATAGTTACGCATTGGGGTTTGAAGAGAGTTGTCGGATCTACCATCGGACCGCCTTTCCAGCGATGCGTGCGAGTGGGCCCTAAGAAAAGGTCATTGGGGCCCCCGCCACGAGGCCCCCCAAGCAGCTCAGGGTCGTTGCTCACCACGCGGTTCTTGCCCGAACGCCGAACGTCCGTACGTTCGGCATTCGGGGGAAAACGAGGAGACCCCAAACATGCCCGTTGCCCCGAACGAAACTTACAGCTGTAGGTAGGCTACATAGCGACAATGGAGGTTCATCAAGCCTGGCTTTAGTCACCATTGGTGCTTCCATCAGCATCGTGTAAGCTTTGGTATTCGCCCAACCAGCTTGTTTTGGCAACCCCAACAGTTGGAGGAGCAGCTCGAAACGGCTATCGTTCCACGTGGACAACGTAGCACTATTGACCAATGGGATGTGCGTCTGCATTCGGCGTTCGGGAGAAAAAGTGTGGTGCGTAACGACCCTCACTTTTGCGGTGGCGGTGCGGGCATCTCCGACCGCAACACCAGACACCCCCCCGCGAAAGCCCCACCGCCAGCGGATGGTCCCGTCACAGCGCGGAAGAAGGGGGACAACCTGCACGGAGTGGTCCTACCTGGGTGCCACCGCAGGCGGTCCGACCGAGTCGCCGCCACGTTTTCTGGCCGCGCCTCCCCGCGCTCGCCCCTCTTCCACGCGCGCGCGCCGCGCCACCCCTGCACCGTGTGCGTCTCCCACTCGGCAGGCGCGTTCATCCGCCTCCCCCCCCCCCCCCCCCCCCTCGGTGCCCCCCCCACCCCCCCCCCCCC
>ENA-ORXC01001385-ORXC01001385.1-marine-metagenome-genome-assembly--contig:-NODE-1385-length-14352-cov-2.795306_pt1 | contig 14352 bp, 13 predicted proteins | sample MGYA00237865_ERZ511478 | MGnify/ENA metagenome assembly ERZ511478 | reverse complement strand
TTATTTTGAACATGAGGAAATGCCAGCGATGGGCTTTGCGCCGGATGCTGACTTTCCGATCATTTACGCAGAAAAAGGGATTGCCGATTATGACTTGGTTTCAAAAGCAGCCGGAATTGAAAAAGAAGATTTTGATGCAGAGGTAATCGAGTTTTCAGCCGGTCGCCGTTATAATATGGTACCTGATTTTGCGAAGGTAGAATTGGTCGTTCAGCAAGGGCAAACAGATGTTGTCCAGCGCTTTGAGGAATTCAAAAGGAACAATGAATTGGATGGCAGAGCTGTCGTAGAAAGCGGCAAGTTAATCCTTGAGCTTGAAGGTGTATCAGCACACGGCATGGAGCCTGACAATGGCAAAAATGCTGGCCTGCTTATGGCTAGCTTCCTCTCTGAGATTAACCTTGATGGAAGCAGCGAAAAGTTCTTTCAATTCGTCGCCAAGTACTTGGGCAAAGATTCACGCGGCCGGGAACTGGGCGTCGCTTATGCCGATGACATTACCGGGGACTTGACGATCAATGTCGGCAAGCTTTCTTACTCAAAGGCTAAAGGAGGCCGTGCTGGTTTGAACATGCGCTATCCAGTGACGACCGACCTTGAGAAGACAAAGGGAATTTTAAATCAAGTGTTAGAGGCTGAAGGGCTAATCATCGAGAATTTCTCGAATTCGAATCCGCACCATGTCGATGAAAGTGATTTCCTCGTCCAGACCTTGAAAAAAGTATACGAAGAGCAGGTTGGTGAAAAAGCCGAACTAATTTCTATCGGCGGCGGAACCTATGCAAGGTCATTGAAATCTGGTGTGGCGTTTGGCCCGCTTTTCCCAGGAAGACCTGACATTGCTCACCAGAAGGATGAATATATAATTATTGAAGATCTGCTCAGAGCAACTGCGATTTATGCACAGGCAATTTATGAATTGGCAAAATAAAGGAATGACCAAACATCATTTGGGTTAGAAAACAAAAGAAGATTTACCGAACATCTTTTGAATAGGCAAAATGAATAACGGCACATCATGGAGGGGAAAGAGGATGGAATATGTAATTGTAGACGGCGAGATTCTTGACAGGACGGTCGCCAAGGTAGACATCGAGGATAGAGGGTATCAGTTTGGCGATGGTGTTTATGAAGTGATCCGGGTTTATAACGGCAAAATGTTCACTGGTAAAGAGCATTTGAACAGACTCGTTGAAAGTGCCGAAAAAATCAGGATGAAGCTTCCATATGGTCCCGAAGAGCTTGAGTCTAAAATGGAAGAGCTGATTTCAAAAAATGAATTGGACACTGGGATCGTGTATATGCAGTTTACAAGAGGAACTTCACCGCGTAACCATGTTTTCCCAGGGGAAGATGTGGCACCAACGTTTGTCGCGTACACGCGTAAGGTGGCACGCCCTGTGGATTCTATGGAAAAAGGGGTCAGAACAATCCTTGATGAAGATATTCGCTGGCTTCGCTGCGATATTAAAAGCTTGAACTTGCTTGGGAATTTGCTTTCGAAACAAAAGGCAGCAGAGGCTGGCTGTTTTGAAGCGATTCTTCATCGGGGAGAAACTGTCACCGAGGGAAGCCATTCCAACATTTCAATTGTAAAAGATGGTGTGATCATCACGCATCAGGCAGACAATCTCATCCTCAATGGAATCACAAGACAAAAAGTGCTTGAGATTTGCAGAAATGAGAACATTGCTTTTGAGGAACGAGCTTATACGCTTGATGAATTGTCTGCTGCTGACGAAGTCTTCTCATCTGGTACGACCGTCGAAGTCATGCCAATTGTAGAAGTCGATGGTAAGCCTGTTGGAAATGGAGAGGCAGGCCCTGTCACAAAGAACCTGCAAAACCTTTTTAAAGCAGAAATTGAAAGCCAGTGCGGCCAATTATAATCTTTAACCTGCAGTTTTAACGCTGCAGGTTATTTTTTGCTCAAAGAAGGGTACCTGAAGGTTTTATCGCTTGGTTTGTTTTTTCCTGGCAGGAATGGGTATCATAAAAATATTTAAATCATCTGGATACCTGCTTTTGTTCATACTCAGACAAACTACAGCAGAATACCGAACAGGGGGAACAGAAATGAAAATCACTTCTGAACAGCATATTGAATTGCATGGATTCAATAATCTGACGAAATCATTAAGTTTTAATATGTATGACATCTGTTATACCAAGACAAAGGAAGAGCGTGAAGCTTATCTTGATTATATTGATGAACAGTATAATGCCGACCGGCTGACTAAGATCCTCACTCATGTTTCAGATATCATTGGTGCCCATGTCCTGAATGTGGCCAAGCAGGACTATGTGCCGCAGGGTGCGAGTGTAACCATCCTTGTCTCTGAAGGACCGGTCGTCGAGGTGCCTGATGAAGCGTATGATGAGTCGCCGGGCCCGCTGCCTGACAATGTAGTCCTGCAGCTGGACAAGAGCCATATTACCGTCCATACGTATCCGGAATTCCACCCGGACGAGGGAATTAGTACATTCAGGGCCGATATCGATGTTTCGACATGCGGGGAAATCTCGCCGCTGAAGGCATTGAATTACCTAATTCATTCTTTCGAAACCGATGTCATGACAATCGATTATAAGGTAAGAGGCTTTACCCGTGATAAAGATGGCAATAAATTGTTCATCGACCACGATATCAGCTCAATTCAAAACTACATCCCTGAGAATGTAAAAGATCAATTCGATATGGTCGATATCAATGTGTATCAGGAAAACATCTTCCATACCAAGTGCAAGCTGAGAGAGTTTGATTTGGATAATTACCTTTTCGGCTATACAAAAGAGGAATTATCTCCTGAAGAACGCGAGGAAATCACCGAAAGGATCCAGGATGAAATGGAAGAAATCGTGTCAGGAGTGACACTTCATTCGGGAACGATTTTTGAAGATGAAGAGGAAGATATGGATAAATAGCAAGTAAAAAGGCGTGTGGATGACCACACGCCTTTTTGAAACTTTGGTTATCTATTTAGCATATGGTGCTAATCTTCAAACCTGAATAAATCACTGGATAGATATCTTTCTCCGGTATCGCAGGCAATACAGATGACGACTTCATCAGGCTTCAGGTCCTTGGCGACATTGATGGCAGCGAAGCAAGCGGCTCCTGACGATGGGCCGACAAGGATCCCTTCTTCTTTGGCCAGTCGTCGAGCTGTTTCATAGGCATCTTCATCCTCGATTTTATGGATTTTTTCATACACATCCTGATTGAGGATTTTCGGGATGAAGCCTGGACTTGTGCCCACCAGTTTGTGCTTTCCGGGTTTCCCGCCTGAGAGCACTGGTGACCCGGCAGGTTCGACAACATGTACTGCTAGTTCAGGGAACTCTTCTTTCAGAGCTTCACCTGTGCCGGTAATTGTTCCGCCCGTTCCGGCTGTAGCAACGAACGCGCTGAGCGGCTTTTTCAGCTCTTCCATTGCCTCGATTATTTCTCTTGCTGTTGTTTGCCTGTGGGCGTCTGGATTCGCTCCATTTTCAAACTGCATTGGCATGAAGCTATCTGGAATTTCCTTTACTAACTCTTCCGCCTTTTTGATCGCACCTGGCATTTTTTCGTCGCCTGGCGTTAGAACGACTTCAGCTCCATAAGCCTTCAACAAATTAATTCTCTCTTCTGTCATCGTGTCCGGCATGACCAGGATCGCTTTATAGCCTCTTGCCGCTGCATTCATTGCCAGGCCGATGCCGGTGTTGCCGCTTGTGGGCTCAATGATTGTAGAACCGGGTTTCAGCTTTCCTTCATTTTCAGCTGAAACAATCATGTTGAATGCAGCCCTGTCTTTTACGCTTTTGCTAGGATTGAAGTATTCAAGCTTGAGGTAAACCGAGGCCCCGCCCTCGGGTGCCAACTTGTTCAATTTTACAAGCGGCGTTTCGCCAATTAATGACGCGATATTGTTAACGACTCTCATGTGATAGCCTCCTTGATCGTGATGGACCTGCTTTAGTATTCCAATTAAGTGAATAATTGATGATATGCAACTGAAAAATAACTATAGCTTCTTTTAATCATATAAAAAAAGACTATTCCTATCAACTTGTATGGATTAGAAATGTTTATAAGGAAATTCTGCCAATATTACATGCCATTTGCTACAATAAATTCAAGTGGACAAGAAAGGGTGTATTTGATTGCACACGCATTATTTCTATGCTCTCGAACTTCCGGGCAAGTCAAAAGCAATACTGGAGGAGACAATCCACAGCATGAAGGCAAAAATGCCTTTTAAAACCTGGGTCCATCCACAGGATTTACACATTACGCTTGCTTTCCTCGGAAATGCACCTGAAGCGAAAATAAAGGCTGCCAATGAATCGATTGAGGCAGCATTGAATAATACACCAGCTTTTAAATTGGAGGTCAATCATCTAGGAACCTTCGGCCGAAAGGATTCTCCAAGAATTTTTTGGGCTGGTCTTGAAAAATCCACACAATTGAATGAAGTAAGAGAAACGGTTTTTTCTGCATGCAGTGCTGCTGGTTTTACCCTTGAAACACGCCCGTTCAGCCCACATATCACCATGGCGAGGAAATGGGCAGGCGAGGAAGCATTCCAAGCTGGCCAGCTGGATGCAGTCAACCCTTTTAAGAAAGAACTAACTTTTCAAGCTGAGAGGGTCGTTTTGTACAAGACTCATTTGGGGAAAAGTCCAAAATATGAACCGATTACACTATTCCCGCTTGCTAAGCAGGATTAAAGGCAGGTCGAATAATGGCACAATTAATCAAGCTCCAGGACTATGTATCACGGTATGCCCAGGACATATACCTCTATCCCTCAAGATATGTCCGTCTGAAGAAAAAACAATGGGAGGGCATTAGGGAGAAATGGGAAAACGGTCCTGAACAAACTAGTGAAAATCACTTTGGTATCCAACAGGAGGAGCAGCAAAATAATCTCCTTCACAAGCTCAAAAGCATGGTGCGCCAGCCAGAGCCTGTGAAGGAGGAGGGCTTCAGGGAACATAAGGAAGATCAGGATCATTTGATGGACGATGGTATGGTGCATTCAATCAGTAACTTAAAAACAATTGAGGAATTAAAACAGCACTTCCTCGATGGGTTGCTGCCATTCCAGCTAAAATGGGCCAGCTCGACATTGACGGAAAGGTCATTCATTGCAAAAGAATTTTTCAGCGATCCGACCTTAAAATTTTTACTGCAGCGATTTCCTGATACCTTTCTCATTATATATAAGCCTATATTTTTATTAAAAAAAGCTCCGGTCGAGGCAGAGTTGATCATCATCACTCCAGCTGCCGCCATGTGCATTTCGTTCATCGAAGCTGAAGAGAATGCTGCATATGTCGGGACCAAGGACCGCTTCTGGATCAAGAAAACGAGGAATAAGGAACAGAAAATCCTGAATCCGCTGATTGCGCTAAACCGGACAGAGAAAATCGTCAAGACTCTTTTTGATATGTACGATGTTGAGCTTCCAGTCCAAAAACTGCTGATCAGCAGGAATGGGTTCATCGACTATCCACAGCCGCCTTATGGCGTACAATTCATTGAAAAACGAAATTTCGAGGACTGGTTCATAGCCCTAAGAGGCATGAAATCTCCGTTGAAGCATATGCAATTAAAAGCAGCACAGGTTCTTCTGCAGTACGGCCAGACCACATCGGTCAGAAGGCTTGAGTGGGAAAACAATCCGAAGAGCGAACAATAAAAAGACCTATTGGCGAACAATAAAAGACCTATTAATTAGAAAAAGGTTGATCATATGGAGAAGATCTATTTTATCGTCAATCCCAATGCGAAAAATGGGAGCTGCCGGGAGATTTGGAGAAACATAGAGATAGAGCTTGAGGGCCTGGACATTGCGTACCTTGCTTTTTTTACTGAATACCCTGGGCATGCTCAAGAGCTGGCAGAGTCTTTAGCCCGAAAAGCTGACGGCAAACCCGCAATCATTGCGGCAGTCGGAGGCGACGGAACATTGCATGAAGTGGTGAACGGAGCGGCGTCCTATTCGAACATTACCGTCGGGTTCATTCCAGGCGGTTCAGGGAATGATTTTTCAAGGGGCTTTGATATACCGAAAAAGTCAGTACATGCTTTAAGTTTGATCGTGGATAAAAGTTATGGCTATACCTCAGAAATCGATATCGGAAAAATTCAGCACAATGAATTACAGGAAACCTATTTTATGAATAATATGGGAGTAGGCTTTGATGCTGCTGTCGCAAAGGATTCAAATGAGTCCCGGATGAAAGGCCTCCTCAACCGTTTTTCATTAGGAAGGCTGGTCTATGTTTATATTCTTGTCAAAAAACTGCTCACTTTCAGGACGATTCCTATAGAGGTGACAGTTGATGGCAAAGTGTATAAATACAGCAAAGCCTGGTTTGTCACCGTTTCGAACCAGCCATACTACGGAGGGGGCATGAAGATTGCTCCAGCTGCTCTCCCGGATGACGGGATTCTCGACATAACGGTCGTGCATCAAATCTCGAGATTGAAGCTGTTATTGGTTTTCATCAGTGTCTTCTGGGGAAAGCATACAAAATTCCGGGAGGTTGAGCAGTTTACTGGTAAATCGATTACTATTGAATCCACTGCTGAAGTTTTAGCGCATGCAGACGGTGAAGCAATCGGACATACACCGTTGAAAATCCAGGCATGTCCAAAAGCCTTGAAAATTCTATCTGGAAAAAACAATCCAGGGCATACCGAGGAGTTGAAAATGAATGATTGCCATTGAAAGGGAATTTAACGCCTACCTTGATCAAGTGGATGTTATTACCGTATTACTTCCTTATTCATATTTTGAAGGAACCTCCAATGAGTTCCGCCTAAAAGGAGAAGGCGTTGATTTGCCATTGGCAATCCAGGAGAAGGTATTGCTGGAGGATGCAGTAAAATACATTTGCTTATGTAGTATCAGGCCTGAGTTAGGTAAAACTTACATGATTTTCGATGAGCATGGCGGACAAACGGATCTGCAAATTGGAGCCGTCATCCGAACGGAGGAATTTGATTCATTATTTTTTTACGGCGGGAATGACCTTGGTGTCAGCTATACAGCTGAATCGGCCATTTTCAAGCTATGGGCTCCGACCGCTACAAAAGTAAAGCTGAGGCTTTTCAAGGAAGATGACCAGAATCCCGAGCTTTTCGAGATGAACCGTGTCGATAAGGGCGTATGGAGTATTGAGGTAGACCGGAACCTGGAGCTTTACAAGTATTCGTTCCTGGTCTGTATCAACCTTGAATGGAGAGAAGCTGTTGACCCATATGCAATCGCTTTAACTGTCAATGGTGAATATGGCGTTGTCATCGACAGAGAAAAGGCAAAGGCAGCCCATATTGATGTCCCGAAATTAAAACAGCCAGTTGACGCCATCATCTATGAAGTCCATATCAGGGACCTGACGAAGCACCTGAACAGTGGAGCGGTCAGGAAAGGAACATATCTGGGTGCAGCGGAAGCAGCTACAAAAAGTGCCAACGGAATGGAGACTGGACTTTCTTACATTAAAAGCCTGGGAGTCACGCATATAGAACTGCTCCCTTTTCACGATTTTGAAGGAGTAGACGAACTGGATCGCGACAGGGAATATAACTGGGGATATAATCCGGTTCATTTTAATGTACCAGATGGGAGCTATGCCTCTGACCCCGGAGATCCCTATAACAGGATCAGCGAGCTGAAGCAGTTGATTCATGCTATACACCGCCAGGGGATGGGTGTCATTATGGATGTGGTCTATAATCATGTGTACATCCGCGAGGAGTCACCTTTTGAAAAAATCGTTCCCGGCTACTATTTCCGACACGATGCAAATGGCCTTCCTTCAAATGGAACCGGAGTGGGGAACGATATTGCCTCCGAAAGGCTGATGGCGAGAAAATATATCGTTGACTCTGTTATGTATTGGCTGAATGAATATCATGTCGACGGCTTCCGCTTTGACTTAATGGGCATTTTGGATATCAATACAATGACAGCTGTCAGGAATGCGGTAAATACTGTGAGTTCCGACATACTGATCATTGGTGAAGGCTGGGACCTGAATACTCCGCTCCCGCCTGATCGAAAAGCCAATATTTCGAATCAGTCGAAATTGCCTGGAATAGGACAGTTCAATGATTGGTTCCGCGATTCCATTAAAGGCAGTACCTTTAATATTTATGATAAAGGCTACGCTTTAGGCAATGATCGCTATCTGGAAGCAGCCAAACAGGTGATGGCTGGCAGCGTAGGCATCGGAAAGCGGAAACAGGGCCTGTTTTTGCAGCCGGGACAATCCGTGAATTACATTGAATCACATGATAACCATACACTGTGGGATAAGCTGAAAATTTGTGATCCTGACCAGGATGAAGCTATTTTAAAAAAGCAGCACAGACTGGCGACTTCAATGGTCTTGCTGGCACAGGGAATTCCATTTTTGCACAGCGGCCAGGAATTTTTCAGGTCGAAAAAAGGGATTGGCAACAGCTACCGGTCTCCTGATGATATAAACTGGCTCGATTGGGACCTCCGTGATGCAAACATGGATAATGTTGAATACATCAAAGGAATCATCGACATTCGCAGATCGAACGAAGCTTTCCGCCTTCCGGACAATGAACAGATCCGCAGGCATATGGGATTCTTACAATTGCCTGCTCCGTTGATTGGCTATTTGCTGACGGAAATAGAAGATAGGGGACATTGGGAAAAAATAATCGTGCTCATTAACCCATCGATGGATCAGCATCTTGTGGAACTTACGGAAGATACAAAATGGAGTGTCCTCGCCGATCATGAAAAATCTTCAGCACAGCCATTTCGCCATATAGAAGGAGATAAAGTCCTGCTGGAGCCATGTTCTTTGTTTGTGCTGGCAAAATAGGGAGACTCACTAATACTCCACAGTCGAGTGCCTGCTCCTGCTAATCAAAGGGCTTCTGATTTTCTTTTGATAACTTTTTCACAATATTAAATTCAGATCCATGGGGTTGACGTACTCAGCCTCTAGGGGATAAAATTTATAGGATAGCTATTGTGTGTGAATTTTTCTATCAATAGCTGTCTTTTTATTTCCGATAATAATTACAACGGCGAATTAGAATTAGAATCCATTTCCGGTTTTTTAGCATAAGGGAAATAGTGATAAATGAAGGTGACTAACTTTGGAACATTTATTTGGACAGGATTGGGAGATCGTTCCTGCAGGCGGTGCAACCGGTGCCGCTTATTTTGCGCAGCATGAAGAACAAAGGCTGTTTCTAAAACGTAATTCATCCCCTTTTCTTGCTGTTCTCTCCGCAGAAGGAATTGTACCCAAGCTTGTTTGGACGAAAAGGTTAGAAAACGGAGATGTCATAACGGCGCAGCAATGGATGAATGGACGAGAGCTGAAGCCCGGGGATATGAACAACGACCGTGTGGCCAAGCTGTTGAAAAAGATCCATGCGTCAGAACCGCTTCTTGGGATGCTTACCAGGCTGGGGAAAAGCCCGCTGAAACCCGAGATGGTCCTTCATGCCCTGAATGAGGAATTGGATGAGGAGCTTCGTACGAAGCAGGCTGTCATAGATTCATTAAAGTTTTTAACTGCAAACGTTGGCTATATTGATGTTGACGAAAAGGTTGTCTGCCATTGTGATGTAAATCATAACAACTGGCTGCTTACAGAAGACAACCAGTTGTATTTAATCGACTGGGATGGCGCAATGATCGCCGACCCTGCGATCGATCTTGGACTTCTCTTGTATTCCTATATACCAGTAGAAGAATGGGAGAACTGGCTGGATAAATACGGTATCACCCTGACGGAAAACCTCCAGCAGCGGATGAAATGGTATGCACTTGCTCAGTCACTTTCAGCGATTCAATGGCATAAAAACCAGAACCGCATTCCAGAAATGGAAAAATGGATTGAGTTTTTAAAGGCACTTATTTAATTTTTCTCATGAGAATTGTCCGATGTCATCGACCCATTGTGTTAACTGGCCTCGATTTGTCTGGATATGCTGTTCCAGGTCAGAGGCATTGACACCGTTTTGGCTATACTGATAAACATCCTGCAGAATCGATTTGATGTTGCCGTCAACATTTGTGTTGACCATCAACGATTTGATCAGGCGTTCCAATTGCTGATATTCCGCAACCGAACCGCAGCAGTCAGTCTGCTGGTTGCTTAATATATCCTTCAATAAATTTACCTGGTCATGGTGGCTTAAAGGCACAATGATCACCCTTTCTTTTAAAAGGAATTCACCTATAGATTGTGGATTCCTTTTTGTGTTTATGCAGCCGCAATAAATTTCACCTTGAAAACATATGGGTTGCATGATATTGTTTGAAACGAATGAAAATAGTACAGAGGTGTCAAAATGAGACTAAGAAACAAGCCTTGGGCTAAAGATAAATTACTTGAGTATTCGAATTTTGTGATCCATGAACCAGAACAGCACCATGGAAACTGGGGTAAAGTGTTTGAGAAGGATCAACCCCTCCACATTGAGATTGGTACAGGAAAAGGCCAGTTCATCACGGGTATGGCAAAAGCTAATCCGGACATTAACTATATTGGCATTGAATTGCAGGAGAGCGTAATCGTCAGCGCCCTGGACAAGCTGATTGAAGTGGATTTGCCAAACTGCAAGCTGATGAATGTGAATGGTGCAGAGCTTGCCAAGTACTTTGAGAGCGGAGACGTGAGCCGTGTTTATCTGAACTTCTCCGATCCATGGCCAAAAACACGCCATGAAAAGAGAAGATTGACATTCAAGTCATTCCTTGAAGTATATGAATCCATCCTGGTGAAAAATGGTGAAATCCACTTCAAGACTGACAACCAGGGTTTGTTTGAATACTCCCTTGTCAGCTTTTCACATTATGGCATGAAGCTTAATTATGTAAGCCTCGATCTTCACAACAGTGATTACGAAGGCAACATCATGACTGAATACGAAGAGAAATTCTCCTCCCGCGGCAGCCGCATTTACCGCTGTGAGGTACAATTTCAATCTAAATAAGTAGTGTGGCCGGTCGCTTTTGTCGACCGGCTTTTTGCATGGAAATAAAATTGGGGAAAATCCTCGATATTTTTCAGTTCGCGAATAAATATGTGAAAATCGCCAATAAAAATGTGGAATCGCCAATAAAATCTGATTATCGCCAATAAAAATAAAATATCGCCAATAAAATTGTGAACTCCGCCAATAAAATAGAATTCCTATTGCTATGATGTTAAAAATATGACCATATTCTCTGTCACCTACTAAAAAAGGAGCCGAATTATTTAAAAATTTAAAATCTCAGTGTTACAATCAAGTAAAAAAGGGGATGTGCGATGGAAAAGCTTGAGCTTCGTAATGTAAAACTGGAGTGGCTGAACGGCGGAGTCACTCATCTAGATGGCGGCGCGATGTTTGGGGTTGTCCCGAAACCATTATGGTCGCGAAAATATGAGGTGAATGATAAAAATCAGATTGAGCTGCGGACAGATCCAATTTTGATTCAGGCAGAGGGAAAGAATTTCCTTGTTGAAAGCGGCATGGGGAATGGAAAACTGAATGAGAAGCTAAAACGCAATTTTGGAGTCCTAGAAGAATCAAGCCTGATGCCAGAGCTAGAAAAGCGGGGCTTGAAGCCTGAAGATATCGATTACGTGTTGATGACTCACATGCATTTTGACCATGCCTGCGGGTTGACGAAGGAATCAAGCGGGGAACGTGTCTCAGTTTTCCCGAACGCGAAAATCATTACTTCCCAGGTCGAGTGGGATGAAATGCGCAATCCGAATATCCGGTCCAAGAGTACATATTGGAAAGAAAACTGGCAAGGAATTGAGCAGCAGGTTGAGACATTTGAGACGGAATGGTCATTTGGTCCGATTAAAATGATTCACACCGGCGGCCATAGTGATGGGCATTCAATCCTGATCATTGAGGATGAAGAGATGACTGTGGTCCACATGGCTGATATCATGCCTACTCACGCTCATCAGAATCCTCTCTGGGTGATGGCCTACGACGATTACCCTATGGATTCGATTTTTGCCAAACAGAAATGGCTTGAATTCGGGATCAGCAAGGACGCCTGGTTCACTTTTTATCATGATGCAGTCTATCGCGCAGTAAAATTTGATCAGGATGGTAAAATAACTCAGACAATTGAGAGAAAAAAATAGACCTGCGCTGAGCAGGTCTTCATTTCAACAGATATTAATCCAGCGGGTATGCATCGAGAATAGCTCCTGTTGCTGCGTCGGCGATGAATTCAAATTGTTCGACCTTACCGTCGACATTGCGGGAAATACCACCTTTATATACCTGGTAATCAACAGGTGGTTTTGAATATGGTTCAGCCGTCATATTGATCCATGAGCCGCTGATTAGCCCTGATTTTTTAAAAGCTGCCTTCGCATGATTCAGTACTTTTTCGGCTGACACGGTTTCTTTTTGTGAAGCAAGTTCCTTTACAGCATACGCACCAGCCAGGCCGGCGCCAACGCCAATGAAAAAGGCTTTCCAGTTCATAGTCAAGGACCTCCAAGGTTATAAATGGAATTTCAAGTTAACTTCATCATAACAAATCACACATGCGGAGCAAAGAATTAATGCCCGCAAAAAACGTGTATGGCACGATTTAGACTGGCAAGCATAATGAATGTTCTGTAAAATGAAATGTATAAATACATAACCTTTAGTAAATCTAAATTTTTTAGTGAGAAGGAGAAGTTATATGAACGAGCAAACATTGAGTCTGTTTAAAACATTGACAGAACTGCCTGGAGCACCAGGCAACGAGCATGCAGTCCGTAAATTCATGCGCGAGCAATTGGAGCAGTATTCGGATGAACTGATCCAGGATAAACTGGGCAGTGTATTCGGCGTTAAAAAGGGTGACCCAAACGGCCCGAAAATCATGGTCGCCGGACATATGGATGAAGTTGGCTTCATGGTCACATCAATTACGAAAAACGGGATGATCCGATTCCAGACCCTTGGCGGCTGGTGGAGCCAGGTTCTTTTGGCACAGCGCGTCCAGATCATCACGAAAAATGGACCGGTAACAGGTGTAATCGGTTCGATCCCGCCTCATCTGCTGGATGAGTCAAAGCGAAATAAACCGATGGAAATCAAGAACATGCTGATCGATATCGGTGCAGACGATAAAGAAGATGCCATCAACATCGGCATCAAACCAGGCCAGCAGATCGTGCCAATCTGTCCGTTCACACCAATGGCAAACGAGAAGAAGATTCTTGCTAAAGCCTGGGATAACCGCTATGGCTGCGGCCTGGCAATCGAGCTGTTAAAAGAAACAAAGGATATCCATCTGCCAAACATGCTGTATTCTGGCGCGACGGTCCAGGAAGAAGTCGGCTTAAGAGGCGCGCAAACTGCTGCCAACATGATCGACCCGGACATTTTCTTCGCACTGGATGCAAGCCCGGCTAATGATATGTCAGGTGATAAAAATGAGTTCGGCCAGCTTGGCAAGGGAACTCTGTTGAGGATCCTTGACCGCTCAATGGTCACGCACAGAGGCATGAGAGAGTTCATCCTTGATATGGCGGAAACTCATGATATTCCTTACCAGTACTTCGTTTCCCAGGGCGGAACGGATGCAGGAAGAGTGCATACTTCCAATCAGGGGATTCCGAGCGCCGTAATCGGCATCTGCTCACGCTACATCCATACCGCAGCATCCATGATCCATGTCGATGACTATGCGGCTGCAAAGGAACTTCTAGTCAAGCTTGTAAAAGCAGCAGATAAAACAACTGTGGAAACAATCAAGAATAATAGCTAATATAAACAGTAATGAGGGGCAGCTGAAAAACTGCTCCTTTTTCATGGCATGAAAGGTGGCACAAATGATGAGAATAGCAGTGGGTTCAAAAAATCCGGCTAAAATAAACGCGGTAAAGGGCGCGTTCATGGATGACTCATATGAAATCGTTTCTGTTGATGCTGAATCAGGCGTCAGCGAGCAGCCGATGTCTGATGAGGAAACCATCAAAGGGGCGGTCAACAGGGCCATACAGGCTGCCGAAAGAGCGGGAGCTGATATCGGGATTGGACTGGAAGGCGGCGTCCAGCAGACTCCATACGGACTGATGCTATGCAATTGGGGAGCTTTAGCTGTAAAAGGGATGGAGCCAATCATTGCCGGCGGCGCAAGAATTCCCCTCCCCGAAGAAATTGCCAGGCAGTTATTGAAGGGTGCCGAACTAGGCCCAGTAATGGACGAATATGCAAAAAAACAAAACGTCCGCAAAAACGAAGGAGCAGTCGGAATCTTCACGAATGGACAAATCAACAGAAGTGAAATGTTCACACATGTCATGAAACTGCTGGCCGGACAATATGAATATCAAATAGGA
>ENA-ORXC01001384-ORXC01001384.1-marine-metagenome-genome-assembly--contig:-NODE-1384-length-14355-cov-3.145539_pt1 | contig 14355 bp, 13 predicted proteins | sample MGYA00237865_ERZ511478 | MGnify/ENA metagenome assembly ERZ511478 | reverse complement strand
GAGCCTCCTCAGCGCTAAAGCGCCTGCGGGGTCTCACCTTTCCCGCTGATCCCGCAGGACATTGATTGAGCATCCTTGAGCCTGCCCACGCACGAGGGAAATGCGTTAGCATTTTCGGAGGAGTCTACGCACCTTCCGTTCCAATCAACCTAGTGCTATTAAACCTTTTAGAGAATAAATAAAACTAAATCAAGAAAAAAGCCGGAATAATTCCAAAAAAAATGGAATCATTCCGGCTTTTTCATAAACCGCATTCTTTAATTAAACCACATATTTATCTAACCTAATAATGCCCGGTCGCTTGCCATTTTTGTTCCGCGGATTCGCTGGAACTCATTTAGCAAGTCTTCGATTGTAAGCTTTGCTTTTTGTTCTTCGTTTACCTCGAGGATGATCTGGCCTTTGTCCATCATGATCAGTCTGTTGCCGAGGTCGAGAGCCTGCTGCATGTTATGCGTGACCATCAGTGTAGTGAGATGGTATTTATCGACGATTTCTTTTGTTAGATTGGTAATTAACTCGGCACGCGCAGGATCGAGTGCCGCGGTATGCTCATCCAGTAAAAGAATGGATGGCTCTGTGAATGTAGCCATCAACAAGGATAACGCCTGGCGTTCTCCTCCTGATAACAGGCCAACCTTCGCGTTCAGGCGATTTTCAAGACCCAGGTGAAGTGATTCAAGCACCTCCTGGAAAAGCTCACGGCGTTTTTTCGTGACGCCTATGCGGAGAGATCGGCGCTTGTTCCTTGAATAGGCAATGGCAAGGTTTTCTTCAATCGTCATGCTCGGAGCAGTGCCAGCCATTGGATCCTGGAATACACGGCCAATCAATTTTGACCGGTTATATTCGCTCATGTAGGTTACATCCTTACCGTCCAGTTCCACCTGACCATGATCTGGAAGCATTACACCAGAGATTACATTCATTAAAGTGGATTTTCCGGCTCCGTTGCTGCCGATGACTGTGACAAAGTCTCCCTTTTCCAGGGTGAGATTAATATTGTCCAGGGCGATCTTTTCATCTGGAGTACCTTCATTGAAGACTCTATGAATCTGATTTAAGTGCAGCACCAGCCTCACCCTTTCCTTCAGAAGGAATAGCTGCCATCTGCATGTGCTCAAGCTGCCTTTTTACCTTCCGTTTTTTCTCTTTATAGCTGTCTATCATTTTCGGAGCAGTCAATGCCAAGATTACGATAATTGCCGTAATCAGCTTCATGTCGCCTGGCTCGAGGAACTCTACCCTTAATGCCAGAGTGACAACAATTCGGTAGATGATAGCTCCACCAATCACAGCGAGTGTTGTTCTTGCAATCGACTTTGTACCAAACAGTGCTTCACCAATGATGACTGAAGCAAGACCGATGATAATCATTCCGATACCCATGCCGACATCTGCAAAACCACCCTGCTGGGCGATTAAGGCGCCGGAAAAAGCCACCATCGCATTCGAAAGGCCAAGGCCAAGGATTATCATCAGGTTTGTATTTGATGAGAAGCTGCGGATCATTCTCTTGTTATCGCCGGTTGCCCGGATTGCAAGTCCAAGTTCTGTTTTAAGGAATGCATCAGTAAGGAATTTAATTGCCAGCGTAACGACAATCATGAACAGGAGGATTCCCCATGTCCTTGGGAGACTGTCGCCAAGGCCGATTGCTGTCAAGATCCCATTGAAGAATCCATCAATTCCCGTCTTATCGAAAAAGTCCCTCACCGCTGTCATGGCAGTATCCGTGTTCAACAACGGGACATTCGATTTGCCCATGATTCTTAGATTGATAGAATATAAGGCAATCATCAGCAGGATTCCCGACAGAAGCGCATTAACCTTACCGACAGTATGGATGATGCCTGTCAAGCATCCAGCGATGAATCCGGCAACTAGGGCTACCATCGTAGCAGCAAATGGGTTTGCACCATTCACAATCATGATGGCGGCGACTGCAGCTCCAGTTACGAAGCTGCCGTCAACCGTCAAATCCGGAAAATCAAGTACCCGAAAGGATAAGTATACACCCAGAGCCATGATGGCATAGATGATGCCGGACTCAAATGCTCCAAATATTGAAGTAAACAAGTTGAATCATCCTTTCTCTTATTCTTCGTAAAACTCTGCGTCGTCTCCCCATTCTTCCTTAACTTCAACACCCTGCTCTTGAGCAGCTTTTTTGTTGATTGTCAGTGTTAATGATTTTGGAAGTTCAACAGGAATCTCAGAAGCTTTCTTATTACCAGATAGAATTTCAGCAGCCATCAAGCCTGACTGGTAACCAATGTCATAGTAATTGAAACCGCTGGCTGCAACGGCGCCGCGCTTCATGGAATCAAGCTCACCAACGAATAACGGGATCTTTTTGCCATTAGCTACAGAAATAACAGATTCAAGTGCAGATACAACCGTATTATCCGTAGGGACATAGATAGCATCAACACGTCCGACAAGAGATTCTGCAGCCTGCTTAACTTCAGCTGATGTAGAGATTGAGGCTTCAACAACCTTCGCTCCATTTGCTTCCGCAAGCTTCTTGACTTCCTTCAGTTGAACTTCAGAGTTCTGCTCGCCAGCGTTATAGATGACGCCGATTTTCTTGGCGCCTATTTCATTCGTCATGAAGTCAATTGTCTTTTTGGTAGCATCCGGATGGTTGTCAGTTGTACCAGTGATATTGTCGCCAGGCTTATCGAATGCTTCAACAAGTCCTGCCCCGACCGGATCTGTCACCGAGGTGAAGATGATCGGAATATCCTTTGTCGCATTAAGTGCGGCAACGGCGCTTGGTGTAGCATTAGCGAAGATGAGGTCGACTTTATCACCGACAAAATTATTCGCAATACTTGCCGTGTTATTCATGTCTGCTTGTGCGTTCTGAAAGTCATATGTTACATTGTCTCCCTCTTTAAATCCTTTGTCCTCAAGAGCTTTCTTAAAACCTTCCGTTGCGGCATCAAGCGATGGATGCTCCGCGAATTGCGTCAGGCCAATCTTGTACTGATCTTTGTCAGAAGACCCATTTGATGCTTCATTTCCTCCGCAGCCAGCCATGAACAAGGCACTGGCCAGAACAAGAGAAATAGCTTTTACTGATTTTTTCATATAAATCCCCCTTGTAATATTTATAAACCGGCAGTAAACTATGTAGCCTTAAACTTAAATGCAGCCGGAACGCACCAAATTTGAAAACATTAGGCAAAAATCTGGATGTCCATTTAAATCTTCAGGCAAATCTGGGTGTCTGTTTAAAACTTAGACAAGAATCTGGACGTTTATTTTGGAAGCGATTCCAAAAAGTATGATATCCACTATAGACACCGTAAATATAACGTTATATTAACACCAGATTTTAATTAAAGTCAATAAAATTCCGAAAATTTAGTATGTTATGATATTTAATTATTAAACCATCACTTTAATAAACTATCAAGATGTTTTTTAAAAATAATTTAACTTTTTCGCTTTTATGCACGAAAGCGATTGATAAACACTTGTTTTATAGGCTTTTGCAGACTTCACCATTTAAAAAGTTCAGGTATGGACATCAAATAAAAAAACATTTTTTACAAAAAAACATAAAAAAGTGTGCTCCTTGATTGAGCACACTAGTTAAAATTATAGTAAGAGTTCTGCAACCTTTAATCGATCTTTTGCTTCCTTTACCATTCGATCCAATAACTCCGCTACTGACGGGATATCAGAAACCAGTCCAGACACCTGGCCTCCATTCATGAACCCGTTTTCCTCGCTTCCTTCCAATGCACCTTTTTTATGTATCTCCTCAGTTGTCAGTTCGGCAAATTCTTCTGGAGTAAGGCCCTGTTTTTCTGCCTCCAGCAGTTTACCTGCATAAGAGGTATTCAGCAGCCTGCGAATTCTTCCGACAGACCTGCCGACTATGATTGTTTCATGATCACTTGCCTGCAAAAGCTTCTGCTTGTAATTTTCATGGAATGGAGCTTCCTTAGTGGCAATGAACCTTGTTCCCATCTGGACTCCGCTCGCTCCAAGTGCAAGCATGGCAGCAAGGCCCTTGCCGTCCCCGATTCCTCCCGCTGCAACAACCGGTATGTTCACCTGGGCAACAATTTGAGGAATCAATGCCAGCGTCGTGGTTTCGAGGTTCGAGTTAATACCCGCTGCTTCATATCCCTCAGCTACTAAAATATCAGCTCCAGCAGCTTCCGCCTTCTTTGCTTGCTTTACAGATGCGACGACGGTAATGATCTTGATTCCAGCCTCTTTCAGCTTAGGAATGAAAGGCGCAGGATTCCCTGCTGATAATGTTACTGCCTGCACTTTATGTTTGACAGCCAAGCGCAGGATTTCCACCACATTCGGCGAAACACTCAAGGCCACATTCACTGAAAAAGGCTTCGATGTCCTCGATTTCGTTTCAAGAATAATTTGCTCCACTTCTTCAGCTGGCATCGTACCGGCACCTATTGTTCCAAGGCCGCCGGCTTCGGAAACAGCAGCTGTCAGAATGGCATTGCTGATGTTCCCCATTCCACCCTGGATGATTGGATATTTTATGCCCAGAACAGAAGTAATTCCATTCACAAAAATTCCCCCTTCGTTAAATTAATGTTATACTAGTTCTAAAATTATGACAATTGAAAAAGGGGGATTTTTCATTGATTCTAAGTTATTCCGATAAAAAACCGGTCGTTGATGAAACAGTTTTCCAGGCACCCGGCAGTTTCATCATAGGTGATGTGAAAATCGGCAAGAATTCCAGCGTATGGTTCAATGCAGTTTTGCGCGGGGATGAAGATACGATCACTATAGGAGACAGCTGCAGCATCCAGGATAATGTCACGTGCCATCTTTATGAAGGCTCACCTCTAGTCATTGAAGATGAGGTCACGGTCGGCCACAATGCCATCCTTCATGGGTGCACCATCAAGAAACGATGCATTATCGGGATGGGCGCAACCATCCTTGATGGAGCAGAAATCGGTGAAGAATGCATCATCGGAGCCAATACTTTGATACCTGCGGGTAAAAAAATACCGCCGCGGTCTCTTGTTGTCGGATCACCAGGGAAAGTCGTCAGGGAGATTGGCGATAAAGATCTGGAGCTGATTCAACTATCGATCGATACATATGTTCAAAAGGGTAAGGAATATCGGGAAACTTTAAAAGAGTTTAAATAAAGGGTAAGAGCCTGGCAGACGCCAGGCTCTTTGTTTTGATAGCAGCTATACTATTATACCCATTTTACTATGTCATCCAATGGTCGTCTTGTCTTTGGATTCGGTTCTTTTACACGATAGCCAAACGCACACATGACGGAAATTCCGAAATGGCCATCATCCAGCAATCCTTCATCCGCGAGAAGTTTGTTCATATTTTCAACATTGAAGCCTTCAATCGGACAGGAATCAATGCCGATTTGCGCTGCCGCCGTCATCATATTGGCCAGGACGATATACGTTTGCCTGCACGCCCAATCAAACAGCGGGCGGTCTCCGTCGAGCAATTTAAAATCAGACTTCTGGAATTCCTCAATTCGCTTGAGGTAATTCGCCATGAATTCCTCAGGCATCTTTTTCTTGTTTCTAAAATGATCCTGAAGATATTCAGAATCATATTTAGTATCGACTTTTGTCCTCGCAAGGATAATCACAAAATGGCTTGCTTCCGGAAGCTTGCCATACGCTCCCCAGGCTGTATTCTTAACTTTCTCACGAAGCTCTTCACTTTGGACGACAAGGAAGCGCCACGGTTCAAAACCAAAAGAGCTTGGAGATAACTGGCCTGTCTCCAGGATAAAACGGAAGTCTTCTTCGGGAATCTTTTTGCTTGGATCAAATTCCTTTGTGGCATGCCTAAAATGGAAAGCATCAAGAATTTCCTGCTTCAAAGTTTCTTTGTCTCGCATATGTACCTCTCCTTCCAGGTTATGTTTTTTTAACTTATCACATTTCTCCTAATATTGCCTATAAAAAAGGTAACCCTCAACAACTCTGCCTTTTCTCCCTTTAGTCGTTTCAGCCTGTGATAAGGAATTCAGGATGGCTTCTTCTGTTGCTTCTGCTGCAGCTGTGAATAGCTCGTTCATCAATGGATGGTCATCCCTGATCTGGCTGCTTGATTGAATGCCTTCGTCTGAATCGTGCATTGTTTTATTGGCAGTTGAAAAAGCAATCACGATATCGCCGCTTCCATGACTGTAATGACTGCCGGTCCGGCCCAGGCCTATTCCACATCTCTTTGCCAGGCGCAACAGCTGCCGGTCGCTTAACGGGGCATTTGAGGCAAGAATGATCATGATGGAACCGTCTGCCGTTTCAGAAATTCCCGTTTTTATTGAGTCAATGCTATATTTCCCAGCCATGAACTCTTCTTTTTTGCCGAAATTGCTGAGCACCAGACAGCCAATCATATAAGAAGCATCAGCTTTTAGAATTCTCGATGCTGTGCCAATTCCTCCTTTATGACCGAAACAAACCATTCCTTTCCCCGCTCCGACGGCACCTTCTTCAGCCGGACTCGCTGAAGCATTCCTAATTGCTTGTATGGCATGTTCGGGTTTTACCGGAAAAAGGCGAATCGAGTTTAAATAGCTATCATTGCATTCACCGACGACTATATTAATGGTGCCTGTCGTTTCGCCAATCTCTTCACTTTGGGCCAGCATGTACTCCAGAGTCCCCTGGGTAACAGCCGGCACTCCAAAGGTATTTGTCAGCATAATGGGTGACTCGATTGTTCCGAGTTCATTCACCTGGACTAGCCCCGTCGTCTTTCCAAAACCGTTTAGTACGTAGCTGGCAGCGGTAACTTTTTCTTTGAACAAATTCCCTCCATGCGGCAGGATTGCCGTCACACCCGTACAGGCAAACTCCTCACCTTTGTCATCCAGTGGATAACCCAATGTTACATGGCCGACCATTACACCAGGTACATCAGTTATACAGTTATTGGTCCCGGGGGACATTCTGCCAACTATTATGCCTTTTTCTCGAACTTTCATATGATCCCTCCTAGAATCTTCGCGAGTATCCTTTTTCCTCTAAACCTGTCCAAACCTGGGGCTATTTCGGACAGCTTTTCTCCTTCTCTCTCCAAACCTGTCCGAACCTAAGGCTACTTCGGACAGCTTTTCCCTTACTTCCTCTATACCTGTCCGAACCTAAGGCTACTTCGGACAGCTTTTCTCCTTCTCTCTCCAAACCTGTCCGAACCTTGGGCTATTTCAGACAGCTCTTCCCTTACTTCGTCCAAACTTGTCCGAACTCGGGGCTTCTCAAGTAAGATTAAGTTGTCAGGCTACAGCGCCTTTGATGAAAGAAAGCCATCCTAGACAGTGCAAGGATGGCATAAAACTATTCTAGTATATACGGGTGGTCCATGACGTTATAGTCTACGTCTTTATGCTTGATTTCGTTTCCTTCTTTGAAAACGGACTCGAAGAAGCGGGATGCTGGTTCTGCAAGTTCTTTGTAGTATTCGCTGAACAATGCGGCGGCGTGGCTACCCAGCCATTTTTCCGGCAAAAGCTCTTCAGGAAGACCCGGGTCAAAAAAGAGGAACTTCCTGTATTCATGAACCAGCTTTGTGCGCTCCACGAAGCATTCGGCGTCAGACATGCTCCCTTTTTGGATTTTGTTTTTATCGATGATGTATTTCTGGCTATACTCACTGATGAAATCCTGGTATTTGGCGTTAATCTCCTTTAAATCCCAGCTTTTTTCAACAAGTCGAAGATTTTCATGCGGACCTTTATACTCGGCTACAAAGAAATCGACATATTGTTCGATTTCGTACTTCTCTATCAAGTCCCTGACCTGTCTCTCGAGATTATTGGCTGAAATCCAGAAGCTGTTCGACATTGATCCAAAGCCGCTCCAGATCAGTTCCTTGCGCAGTTCGTCGCGGACATTGCGGATTTCCTCGGGAATCGTGTACATGAGGATTCTCCATTTTCCGTCCCATTCTTCAGGCTTCAATTTGAAGATACGCTTGCCCGCCTCGTCAATCCTTTTCTGACCGCGCGGTGTGAGGGAGTAATAGCTCTTATTGCCAATTTTTTCAGCCTGGACCCAGCCCTGTTTGTTCATTCGTGAAATAGCCGCTCTCACCGACTGGTCATTATGTCCAAATTCATTCAGCAGCCGAATCAGGCTGCCGATCCAAATCTTACTCCCATAATGGGAGATATAGTCACCGTATAAGGTAAAAATCATTGATCTTGTATTCAAGCTTATGTCATCCTCATCCGTTTTTGATATACGTAATAAAACCGTTATAGAATATTTTACAGTATTATCATTATTTTGCAAAAACTTTTTGCTTAAAAAGCGAAAAACCATAGGGATTTCTCCCTATGGATTTACTGTGCCGTAAAAACAGGCTTGCGTTTTTCACTGAAGGCATTTAACGCTTCCACTCGATCCTTTGTAGGAATGGTTACTTCATAAGCTTTGGATTCGATTGCCAGACCTGTCTGCAGGTCGGTGCTGCTGCCATGCTGGATGGCATACTTCGCTTGTCTCACGGCAATCGGGGCATTCTGGAGGATTTCCTCAGCAAGCTCCTTGCAAGCTGCCATGACATTCTCTTTTGATTCCACCGCTGTAAGAATTCCCAGTTCATAAGCCTTCTCAGCGGAAATCTTTCTCGCTGTAAAAATCAGTTCCTTCGCCTTCATCTCACCAATCAGCCTTGACAGACGCTGAGTACCGCCTGCACCCGGAATAATGCCCCAGCTCACCTCTGTCATGCCCATCAAGGCACTGTCTGCAGCAATTTTAAAGTCACAGGCAAGCATCAGTTCGAACCCTCCGCCAAAAGCAAAGCCATTCACAGCGGCAATCGTAGGCTGCGGCAGCTCGGCAATCGCGCTAAAAACGTCGCGGATCTTCTTTACATTGCGGCGCACTTCTTCCTCAGTAAGGTGCTTCCTTTCTTTCAAGTCGGCACCGGCGCTGAAGGCTTTCTCCCCTGCTCCGGTAAAAATAACTACTCTGACGTCTGTATCAGTATGCAGTCTATCTACTAAATCGCCCAGCTCCTGGAGCGTTTCAAAATTGAAACAGTTCAGCGATTCCGGACGATCAATCGTCACATATGCGATATGCTGCTCTTTTTGGAATTTGATGTGGTTCATTTATCTCTCTCCTATATTCTCGATAATCGTGGCGATTCCCTGGCCTACGCCGACGCACATCGTCGCAAGTCCATACCTGGAGTCCCGCTTTTTCATTTCATATAAAAGGGTTGTCAAAATCCTCGCACCGCTTGCTCCCAGCGGATGGCCGAACGCAATTGCTCCGCCGTTTACGTTGACCTTAGACTGATCAAGTCCGAGCTCCTGGATGCAGCCGAGGGATTGGGCAGCAAACGCCTCGTTCAACTCAATCAAGTCCATATCTCTAACGGAGAGATTTGCACGCTTCATAGCCTTTTGTACTGCATAAACAGGGCCCATACCCATGATGGAAGGCTCCAATCCCGCTGTCGCAGACACAATGTATTTTGCCATTGGCTTCAAACCAAGTTGCTCTGCTTTCTCTCGGCTCATCACAAGCAGCGCAGACGCACCGTCATTCACTCCAGAAGCATTGCCTGCCGTTACCGTTCCATCCTTAAATAAAGGCTTCAGCTTTGCTAGTTTTTCAACGGTTGTTCCTGGCCGTGGATGTTCATCAGAGTCAATGACAGTCTTGTTCCCTTTTTTATCTACGTAAACAACAGGAACGATTTCGTTTTCAAATCGCCCGGCTTCCATAGCTTTTTGTGCGCGAAGCTGGCTTTCTGCTGCAAATTCGTCCTGGGCTTCCCTGGAAATGCCATACTTTTTCGCCACGTTTTCTGCTGTCTCCGGCATGCTGTCCGTTCCGTACATTTCCTTCAGCTTGGTGTTTACGAAACGCCATCCTATGGTCGTATCGAACATCTCCATATTGCCGCGAGGGAATTCTTTTTCAGGCTTTGCCATCACGTATGGCGCCCTTGTCATGCTTTCCGCTCCGCCTGCAATGAAAATGTCTCCTTCACCAGCCAAAATCGCTCTGGCCGCATAGTTGACAGCATCCAGGCCTGAACCGCATAATCGGTTGATGGTTGTCCCGGCAACCTCGACAGGCAGTCCAGCCAACAGCCCTGACATCCTTGCAACGTTGCGATTATCTTCGCCTGCCTGGTTGGCATTCCCAAAAACTACTTCTTCAATTTCAGCTGCAGGCACATCTGGATTACGGTCGACCAGCGCCTTGATCACAATTGCCCCTAAATCATCCGGGCGGATATGACGGAGACTTCCGTTGTACCTTCCAATCGGTGTTCTTACTGCATCAACAATCACAACTTCTCTCATCGCCATCCTCCTCTACTTCGTCGTCACAGATTCTCGATAGTCGTACACACCGCGTCCAGTCTTCCTGCCAAGACGGCCAGCTTTGACGTATTGCTCAAGCAATGGTGCCGGGCGGTATTTTTCACCGAGCTTTTCATGCAGGTATTTCAAATTGTTCAAGCGTGTATCCAGCCCAACAAGATCACCCAGCTCGAATGGCCCCATCGGATAATTCAAACCAAGCTTAATTGCCTTATCGATATCCTCCGGGCTGCCCAATCCTTCCTGCAGCATGTAAAAGGCTTCGTTGCCGACTAACGCGCTGATCCGGCTTGTCACGAAACCAGGAAATTCGTTGATGATGACAGTTTCTTTGCCCATCTGGATGGCCGCTTTCTGGATTGCTTCAGCTGTTTCATCGCTCGTTTCCAGACCCCGGATAATTTCTACAAGCGGCATTTTGTGGACCGGATTGAAGAAATGCATCGCGATGACCTTCTCAGGACGCTTCGTAAAAGAGGCAATTTCCGTAGGGCTCATTGTCGATGTATTGGACGCGAACAGGCAATGTTCAGGTGCATGCTGGTCAATCACTTCGAAAATCGTTTTCTTGATATCTATTTTTTCAGGCACGGCTTCGATGACAAGGTCAGCATCCTTCACATTATCAGCAAGGAAATTTGAATATTTAAGTTTTTCTTTAGCGGACTCTGCGTCTTCTAGTGTGATTTTCCCTCTGGCAATCCCCTTATCAAAGATGCAGTTGATTTCCTGTTCGGCGTTAAGAAGCTGTTTTTCATCAACATCAATCAGGACAGTATTAAAACCGCCCAGGCTGCTGACATAGGCAATTCCTCTTCCCATGACACCCGAACCGATTACGACGAGTTTCTTCATTATATATTCCTCCTGTTCACAAAAACTGAAAGGCGAGCACCCAGGTCGTAGAGTGCTCGCCTCATGATTAAACGTTAAACGGATTTAGCGGGCGGCTGCCGTAATAAGAGACGATACTCTTTGTTTCTGTATATAAATCAAGTGTTTCGATGCTCAGTTCGCGGCCGAATCCGGATTGCTTATATCCTCCGAATGGTGTGCCAGGGAATGCCGAGAATGGACAGTTGATCATGACGATTCCTGCCTGGATCAGCTTGGAAACTCTGGTCGCACGGCCGTAATCTTTCGTCCAGATGGCAGATCCAAGTCCATATTCACTGTCATTCGCGAGTTTGACAGCTTCTTTTTCATCCTTGAACTTCATGACGACAACAACCGGTCCGAAGATTTCTTCTTTAACAGCCTTCATGCTGTGATTCGTTTCAGCGATGATGGTAGGTTCATACCAGTATCCATTTTCATAGCCTTCGAGATTTGCAGCTTTTCCTCCTGCTAAAATTTCAGCTCCGTCTGCAACTGCAGATTTTACATATCCATCAATGACATCCATTTGGTCCTGGCTGATGACGGCCCCCACATGAGTTTCTTTTTCAAATGGATTTCCAAGCTTAAGCTGCTTTGTTTTTGCCACGAATTTTTCCATGAATTCATCATATACATCCTCATGGACATACAAACGAGAACGTGCTTCGCATGATTGGCCCGTATTGTAGAAGATTCCGAATAAAGAGCCCGCTACTGCAGCATCGATATCCGCATCTTCAAAAACAATGCTCGGTGACTTTCCGCCAAGTTCAAGAGTCACACGCTTTAGGGTTTGGGAAGCTCTTGCCATGATATCCTTGCCGATTGGCGTTGAACCTGTAAAGGCTACTTTGTCGACTTTATCGTGCTCGACCAGATAGTTCCCCACTACTGAACCAGATCCAGGAATGACGTTCACAACGCCTTCAGGTACACCTGCTTCGATACAGATTTCACCGAGGACGACTGCTGATAATGGTGTCAGTGATGCTGGCTTCACGACAACCGAGCAGCCAACTGCAATCGCGGGAGCAATCTTCCAAGCCGCCATCATCATTGGATAGTTCCAAGGAATGATCTGGGCACAAACGCCGACAGGCTCTTTTTCGGTAATATTCTGGAATGCACCAGGCATGCTGTTCACGGCACCGCGGTGGCTGACAATCGCACCTGCATAAAACTCGAAATCCTCGATTGCCTGCATCACCTGTCCCTGGGCTGCAGCCAGTGATTTACCTGTATCAAGAATCTCCAACTCTACCAGTTCATTGAAACGGGAGCGCATGATTGAAGCGATCTTATTCAGTGTGCGGGAGCGCTTGTTCACCGGGAAATGGCGCCACTTTCCGAAGTCGAATGCATTTCTTGCTGCTTGAACGGCAAGTTCTGCGTCTTCTTTTGAAGCCTTAGCCACAGTTGCAACTTCCTCGCCTGTCGCCGGATTGTAGACCCTGTAGGTTTCACCATTGACGCTGTCCTGGCGAACTCCATTGATGATTAGCTGATATGTCTCGCGTTTTACTGCCATTGCTTCGAATTTTTGCTCTTTTACTGTTGTCACGCGTAACATCTCCTTTTAGTAGATTAATTGATAAATTTATTCACCCTTGAAGACTGGTTTTCTTTTTTCCATGAATGCTGTGACGCCTTCCTTATGGTCAGCTGTCTGTCCGGCAATCCGCTGGCCCTGGGCATCTCTTTCCAGATACTCCTCAAAGCTTGAATGCCAGCTTGCCTTCAAGTTCCTTTTGATCAGGCCGATTGCCTTAGTAGGCATATTGGCAAGTCTTTCTGCAAATGCAGCGACATTGTCATTCCAGTTGTCCAATGAGTAGACTTCCGTAACCAGCCCCAGATCCTTTGCCTTGTCTGCCGGAATTTTTTCCCCAAATACAGCAAGCTCCATTGCTTTCGCGTGGCCGATGAGCCGTGGAAGATAATATAGATTACCCGCATCCGGAACAAGGCCGACATGGATGAACGCTTCTACGAAACTAGCTTTTTCAGAGGCGATCCGGAAATCACAGGCAAGCGCTAAGCTCATTCCAGCTCCTGCCGCCACCCCATTAACGGCGGCGATGACCGGTTTTTCACAGCGGTCAAGTTCCAAAAGCATCGGATTATAGCGTTTGCGAAGCACTTCGCCATGGTCCATTTCATCTGAAACTCCTGCCAAATCCTCGCCTGAACAAAACGCCCGCCCTGCTCCAGTGAGAACCAGCGCTCTAACGTCTTTATCCCGCGAAGCGGACTTGATTGCACTCTGGATTTCCTTGTTCAATTGCTCTGTGAAGGCATTCAATTTATCAGGACGGTTCAGGGTAATGTAGGCTACCTGATTCCGCACTTCATATAAAACGGTTTCAAACACAGCTATGTACCCCCTTATTTCCCTTTAAAATCTGGCTTCCGCTTCTCCTTGAAAGCCCTCATGCCTTCCTTCTGGTCTTCAGTCGCAAATAGGATGTAAAAGTTTTTGCGTTCATATTGCATTCCTTCATATAGAGGATAATCGACTGCTTTCAGCACCGACTCCTTAATCAGTCTAACGGCAACTGGAGCCTGCTTCGCGATTGTATCGGCGAATTTAAGCGTTTCTTCCATCAGGACTTCCTCTGCAAAAGTAGAGTTGATGATTCCATGGTGCAATGCTTCTTTGGCAGAGATGCGCTTGCCGCTGAGGATCCATTCCATTGCCTTCGTTTTGCCGACGAGTTTTGTAAGCCTCTGCGTACCGCCTGCTCCCGGCATGACGCCAAGATTGACTTCAGGGAATCCGAATTCCGCATTTTCTGCGGCGAACAGCATGTCGCAGCATAGCGCTAGTTCGAATGCACCGCCAAGTGCGAAACCATGGACTGCCCCAATGACAGGCTTCTTGATCCAGGCAAGCCGGTCCCAGTCTGTGAACTGGTTCAATGTTTCCATTGAGATTGCGTCCGCGTCCATCATTTCATCGATATCGGCACCTGCAGCAAATGCCCTTCCCTTGCCTGCGAGGACAATCACCCTAATCGAAGCATCCTCGTCGTATGCTTCCATTGCCGAAAGCACCTCAGAAACCATTTGCCTGTTTAAGGCATTCAGGACCTTCGGGCGGTTAAGCTCGATTAATCCAATTTGTCCTTTTACAG
>ENA-ORXC01001382-ORXC01001382.1-marine-metagenome-genome-assembly--contig:-NODE-1382-length-14362-cov-2.610711_pt1 | contig 14362 bp, 26 predicted proteins | sample MGYA00237865_ERZ511478 | MGnify/ENA metagenome assembly ERZ511478 | reverse complement strand
GGCGCAGTGTTCGAGATCGCACATGGAGTATTCCTGCTGGAGGCGAGTGACTGGCGGTGAAGCGTGACAATTGTGTACCATCGCTCGCCGATTGCCGAATTGAAACCTGTTCTGTTTCTTCACAGGTTACACTGCGCTATTCAAGTCTTTTGTTCAAACGGCCGAAATACGCGGGCTGCGGGCAAATTTCTACCCGGACTACCGTCTGCAGAAGCGCCTTGATCGACAATTCATGTCAACTCGATGAACAAAAGCTGCCGCAAGGGTAGTAATTGAAAGATTTGGGTGTTATTATGGTGCGCTAACCAACCCGGCGTGGACACCCCGTCGGGTTTTGTTTATTTCGGTTTTATTACTTCGTTCCGAGCTGCACTGCTCGGCTGCAAATCAACCTCCGATAAACAGTTCGCCGCCAAGCGTTCTGCACCACATGGGGGGATGGCAAGCGGTCCCACTGTGCGTGCTGTTCTGGGCGTGATTAGAGTGTGTGGGAGAAAACGATGACTCTTGGTGTAGTTGGCCGCAAACTGGGCATGACGCGCGTATTCGATGACGCGGGCGTTTCAACGCCTGTTACGGTTATCGAAGTAGCAAAGAACCGAATCACTGCCAGGAAGACCGTCGAGCGTGACGGTTATGTCAGCGTCCAGGTCACAACTGGTGACAAGAAAACCAATCAACTGAGCAAGGCTGAAGCCGGGCATTTCGCGAAAGCGGGTGTTGGCGCCGGTCGTGGTCTGTGGGAGTTCCGCCTCGAAGGTGAAGAGGGCAGCGAACTGGAAGTTGGTGGTGAATTCGGTATGGAATTGTTCGAAGCCGGCCAGAAGGTCGATGTCACCGGTACCAGTATCGGTAAAGGCTTCGCGGGTGGCGTCAAGCGCCACAACTTCCAGATGCAGGACGCGACTCACGGTAACTCGCTGTCTCACCGTGCGCCCGGTTCAATCGGTCAGAACCAGACGCCTGGGCGAGTATTCAAAGGCAAGAAAATGGCAGGTCACATGGGTGCTGTGAAGCGCACTACCCAGAACCTCCAGGTAGTTCGAATCGATGAGGGTCGCGAGGTCATTCTCATCAAGGGTGCAGTGCCCGGCGCCGATGGCAGCGACGTCATCATCAAGCCGGCCGTCAAGCAGAAGAACGCGAAGAGCTAAGACGATGGATTTGAAAACACATAGCGGCGGATCTGTATCCGTTGCAGACTCCGTTTTCGGAGTCGCTTATAACGAAGGTCTGGTTCACCAGATCGTGACTGCCTATCTGGCGGCGGCTCGTGCCGGCACTGCGGCGCAGAAACCGCGTTCCGAAGTGCGTGGCGGTGGTGCCAAGCCATGGCGGCAGAAGGGTACGGGTCGTGCTCGTGCCGGTACTTCACGCAGTCCCATCTGGACTGGCGGTGGCGTGACTTTCGCTGCAAAGACACGTGATTACTCCCAGAAAGTCAACAAGAAGATGTACCGCGGTGCCATCCGTTCCATCCTGTCTCACGCAGCGGCCGAAGGTCGTCTGATCGTGGTTGACAGTCTGGAGCTGGACGCGCCGAAGACCAAGGTAATGAAGGCGAAGATGGCCGAGCTGGGTGTCGAGAAGGTGCTGTTCCTGATGGACGACGTCACTGAGTCTGTCTACCTGGCCAGTCGCAACATTCCTTACGTCCAGGTTCTGGATGTCGAAGGTGTTGATCCTGTCAGTCTGGTGCGTTTTCCGCACATCGTCGCCACGGCTGCTGCCGTGAAGCAACTGGAGGAGCGCTTCGCATGAACGACCAACGTCTCTATCAGGTGATTCTGGCACCTCATATTTCCGAGAAAACTGCCACAGCCTCTGAAATGGAAGGTCGTCACACCTTTCGCGTTGCCAACAACGCAACAAAGCTGGAAGTTCGCAAGGCTGTCGAAAAGTTGTTTGACGTCAGTGTTCGAAGCGTCCAGATCGTCAACGTTCGCGGCAAGACCAAGCGTTTTGGTCAGAGCGAAGGTAAACGTTCCGATTGGAAAAAGGCCATCGTCCGCCTGGCTGAAGGGCAGGACATCGACTTCATGGGTATGGAGGGTTAGATCATGGCTCTGGTAAAGTCAAAACCGACATCGCCCGGAAAGCGATTTCAGGTCCGCGTTGTCAACAAGGAGCTTTCGAAAGAAGGCCCTTACGAGCCACTGGTCGAAAGTCTGTCCAAGTCAGGTGGTCGTAACAACAAGGGGCGCATCACGACTCGTCACGTAGGTGGTGGTCACAAGCGTCGCTATCGTGTCATCGATTTCAAGCGCAACAAGGACGGTGTACCTGCCGTTGTAGAGCGCGTTGAATACGATCCGAACCGAACGGCTCACATTGCACTGCTCAAGTATGCAGACGGTGAGCGTCGATATATTCTGGCTCCCAAGGGTGTTGCCGCAGGCACGCCGCTGATGTCGGGTCGTGAATCCCCGATCAAGGCTGGTAACTGCCTGCCACTGGCAAACATTCCGGTTGGTTCGACGGTTCACGCCATCGAACTCAAGCCTGGCCGCGGTGCTCAAGTAGCGCGAAGTGCCGGTGCTGCAGTACAGCTGGTTGCTCGCGAAGGCATGTACGCAACACTGCGTCTGCGCTCTGGCGAAATGCGTCGGGTTCAGAGTGATTGCCGAGCCACTATCGGTGAAGTCGGAAACGGCGAGCATTCACTGCAGAAGTTGGGTAAGGCTGGTGCGAAGCGCTGGCGCGGTGTTCGTCCTACCGTTCGCGGTGTGGCCATGAACCCGGTTGATCACCCGCATGGTGGTGGTGAAGGTCGTACATCGGGTGGTCGTCATCCGGTCAGTCCATGGGGTACCCCTACCAAGGGTTACAAGACTCGTTCAAACAAGCGCACCGATAACATGATCGTGCGTCGTCGCAGCAAGAAATAGGAGGTAGAGACTCGTGCCACGTTCCCTGAAAAAAGGCCCGTTCGTCGACTATCACCTCGTCAAGAAGGTCGATGAAGCTCGCGCCGCAAATAGCAAGCGTCCAATCAAGACATGGTCGCGTCGTTCAATGATCCTGCCAGATATGGTGGGTCTGACCATCGCCGTGCACAACGGTCGTGTACATGTGCCGGTTCTGGTTTCCGAAAACATGGTAGGGCACAAGCTGGGTGAGTTCGCGGCAACGCGTACTTACAAAGGCCACGTCGCTGACAAGAAATCGAGATAGTCATGCAAGTCGAATCTACATTGAAGATGGCCCGCATCTCTCCGCAGAAGGCGCGCCTGGTGGCTGATCAGATCCGTGGTCTGCCTGTTGAAGGTGCGTTGGAAGTCCTCACATTCAGTGAGAAGAAGGCAGGTGCGCTCATCAAGAAGCTGGTTGACAGCGCGATCGCCAATGCCGAGCACAACGAAGGCGCGGATATCGACGAGCTGAAGGTGTCAGCCGTGCAAGTCAATGCAGGACCGGTCATGAAGCGTCTGCGAGCCAGAGCCAAGGGCCGAGCCAACCGAATTCTCAAGCGTACAAGTCATATTACCGTGACCGTTTCGGACGGCAGGAGCTAAACGATGGGTCAAAAAGTACATCCTATTGGTATTCGTCTGGGCATCTCCCAGGACTGGAACTCCACCTGGTACGCCGGCAATGAAGATTATGCCGACTACCTGAACGACGACATCAAGATTCGCAAGTTCCTGAAAAAGGAGCTGTCTCATGCATCTGTCAGTCGTATCCAGATCCAGCGTCCTGCCAAGTCGATCATCATCACGATTCACTCGGCTCGTCCTGGCATTGTCATCGGCAAGAAAGGTGAAGATGTTGAACGTCTGCGTCGTGCTCTGGCACCGATGCTGGGTATCAACATCAACAATGTGAAGATCAACATTGCCGAGATCCGCAAGCCGGAACTCGATGCTCAACTGGTCGCTGAAGGTGTTGCTCAGCAGCTGGAGCGTCGTGTCATGTTCCGTCGAGCCATGAAGCGTGTATTGACCAACACCATGCGTCTGGGTGCACAGGGTGTGAAGATTGCCGTTTCCGGTCGTCTGAACGGGGCAGAGATTGCCCGTCGCGAGTGGTACCACGATGGTCGTGTGCCGTTGCACACACTGCGTGCCGACATCGATTACGGTGTTGCCGAAGCACATACAACCTACGGTGTCATCGGCATCAAGGTCTGGATCTGCCACGGCGAAGTGTTCGACCTCGAAGAAAAACGCTCTAAAAGCGTTGCTAACACCGCCAGCAAGTAACGCTGACGAATTCAATCAAGAGACCTGGCTGAGTTTGCATCCCGGGCGGATGCAAACCCTGCAAAACAACGAGTCTCGGTAGTAATCAGAGCAACGAGAAATGCTTCAACCAAAACGAACGAAATTCAGGAAACAGCACACGGGGCGCAACCGTGGTCTGGCCCAGAACGGCAACAAGGTGAGCTTTGGCGAGTACGGCCTCAAGGCAACCGGTCGCGGCCGTCTGACAGCTCGCCAGATCGAATCCGCACGTCGTGCCATGACGCGTCACATCAAGCGTGGCGGAAAGATCTGGATCCGGATCTTCCCCGATACGCCTGTTACCAAGAAGCCTATCGAAGTCCGTATGGGTAAGGGTAAGGGTAACGTTGAATACTGGGTAGCCAAGATTCAACCCGGCAAGATGCTCTATGAAATGGAAGGTGTTTCAGAAGAGATCGCGCGTGAGGCATTTGCACTCGCTGCTGCGAAGTTGCCGATTGCCACTAGTTTTGTTGTGAGGACTGCAGCGTAATGGCTGATTCAAATGCATCAGAGCTCAAGACCAAAACGGTCGATGAGCTGAACACAGAGCTTAGCGGCCTGTTCCGTGAACAATTCAATCTGCGCATGCAGCGTGGATCCGGCCAGGACGTGAAGCCACATAACTTCAAGCGAGTACGTCGTCAGATTGCGCGTATCAAGACCATCATCCACCAGAAGCAGTCTGCAGAGGCCTGATCATGAGTGAGCAGAACGAATCAGCCGCAGTAGGCACAAGTACACGTACCGTTACAGGTCGTGTCACCAGCAACAAGATGGAACAGACTGCAACAGTGCAGGTCGAGCGTCGCATCAAGCACCCCATCTACGGCAAGTACATGCGCCGTAGCAAGAAGTATCACGTGCATGATGAAAAGAACGAACTGAACGTTGGCGATACGGTTCAGATCAGAGAGTGCCGTCCCATGTCCAAGACCAAATCCTGGACTCTGGACAAGGTACTCGTCGAAGCGGCTGAATAAGGCCGTTGTCGACAATGAACATTAACAAGCGTGGCTGGAAAAAGAGTAGCGTCCGATGATTCAAATGCAAACTGTCCTGAATGTGGCAGATAACAGTGGCGCGCGCCGAGTACAGTGCATCAAGGTACTGGGCGGCTCGCACCGTCGATACGCTCGAGTAGGCGATGTCATCAAGGTCAGCGTCAAGGACGCTATCCCTCGAGGCAAGGTAAAGAAAGGCGAGGTCTACAACGCAGTGGTTGTTCGTACTGCAAAGGCCATTCGTCGCGGTGACGGATCTGCCATTCGTTTTGACGCCAATGCGGCGGTCATTCTGAATGCAAAACTGGAGCCGGTAGGTACACGTATCTTTGGCCCCGTGACGCGTGAGCTTCGAAACGAGAAGTTCATGAAGATCGTTTCTCTCGCACCTGAAGTGCTGTAGAGATCTGAAGGCCAATCGGCGAATAGGCAAGAATATGCAACGTATCAAGCAAGGCGACGATGTCATCGTACTCGTCGGTAAGGACAAAGGTCGACGCGGCAAGGTTGAAACCGTGCTGGGAGATCGTGTGATTGTTGACGGTATCAACCTGGTCAAGAAGCACGCCAAGGGCAACCCGCAGATGGGCGATCCGGGCGGCATCCAGGAAAAGGAACTGTCGATTCACATTTCGAATGTAGCGCTGTTCAATCCTTCCTCCAAGAAGGGTGAGCGCGTCGGTTTTCGCACAAACGACGAAGGTCAGAAGGAACGTTTTTTCCGTTCTGACGCTTCTTCAGTGGACGGTTGAAGGTCATGGCCAGGCTAATAGCAGAGTATCGCGAGAAGATCGTTCCTCAGATGATGGAGGAGCACAAGTACCAGAGCGTCATGCAGGTACCTCGCATCGAGAAGATCACCATCAACATGGGTCTGGGTGAGGCCATTGGTGACAAGAAGGTGCTGGAGCACGCTGTCAAGGACATGACTGCCATCAGCGGACAGAAGCCGGTTGTCACCGTAGCTCGAAAGTCCATCGCGGGTTTCAAGATTCGTGACGGCTATCCGATCGGTGCCAAGGTAACCCTGCGTCGTGAGCGCATGTACGAATTCCTGGATCGTCTGGTTGCGGTATCCATCCCGCGTATCCGTGACTTCCGTGGCATCAACGCGCGTTCATTCGACGGTCGTGGCAACTACAGCATGGGCGTGAAAGAGCAGATCATCTTCCCGGAAATCGATTACGACAAGATCGATGCTGTTCGCGGTATGGACATCACCATCACCACGTCGGCGAAGACAGACGCTGAAGCCTTGTCATTGTTGAAGAAATTCAACTTTCCTTTCCGCCAATAGGAGCGCGACACTCATGGCAAAGAAATCAATGATTGCTCGCGAGACAAAGCGCAGCAAACTGGTAAAGCAACACGCTGACAAGCGTGCAGCACTGAAGAAGACCATCGCTTCTGAAGAAGTGGGCTTCGACGAGAAAATGGAAGCGGTTACCGCTTTGCAGAAACTGCCGCGTGATTCATCACCGGCTCGTCAGCGTAATCGCTGCCGTATCACAGGTAGGCCTCACGGCTATTACCGTAAATTTGGCCTGAGCCGTAACAAGCTTCGTGAAGCAGCCATGCGCGGAGATGTTCCGGGTCTGGTCAAGGCGAGCTGGTAGGAGATCTAACTCATGAGTATGTCTGACCCCATAGCCGACATGCTGACCCGTATTCGTAACGGTCAGCAGGCACGTAAGGTATCGGTATCCATGCCCGCAGCGAAGCTGAAGTCCAGCGTCGCGCAGGTATTGCAGAACGAAGGCTACATTTCCGGCTTCAATACTGAAGTCGTTGATGGCAAGCCCACTCTGACCGTTACGTTGAAATATTTCGATGGCAAGCCTGTTATCGACAAGATCAAGCGAATCAGTCGCCCTGGTCTTCGTCAGTACTCAGGTGCCAACTCTATCCCTGAGGTACTCGGTGGACTGGGTATTGCCGTGGTCTCCACATCCCACGGTGTGATGACTGGCAAACAAGCCAGCGCTCAGGGATTTGGTGGCGAAATCATCTGCACCGTCAGTTAATCGGCGAGCCGGAGAATAAAATGTCACGCGTAGCAAAACAACCGATCGAGGTGCCTAAGGGCGTCGAGGTCACAATCAATGGTCAGGCCGTCAGTGCCAAGGGTCCTAAAGGGCAAGAGTCAATAACTCTGCACGAGGACGTAACCGCTTCTCTGGAAGATGGTGTCCTGGGTGTCAAGACCAACCGTAACGATCAGAAATCCGTTGCCATGACTGGCACCATGCGTTCACTGCTGAATAACCTGGTAACAGGTGTCAGCACAGGTTTCCAGAAGAAACTCGAACTTCGCGGTGTTGGTTATCGTGCGCAGGCTCAGGGAAGCAATCTGAACCTGACACTCGGTTTTTCACACCCGGTAGTCCACAAGGTGCCAGCCGGCATCACGGTGGAGACGCCGAGTCAGACCGAGATCGTCGTCAGTGGTACCAACAAGCAGGTCGTTGGTCAGGTAGCCGCTGACATTCGTGGTTATCGTCCACCAGAGCCTTACAAGGGCAAGGGTGTGCGGTATGTCGACGAATACGTCGCCATGAAAGAAGCCAAGAAGAAGTAGAGCAGCGCAGAAGAGCAATCGAGAATGGATAAGAAAACTAGTCGTCTGCGTCGTGCCAAGCGCACACGCGCCAAGATCCGCGAGCTCAGCGTGCCTCGCCTGACGGTTCATCGTACACCTCGGCATATCTATGCCCAGGTCATCGATGCCGATGGTGGTCGCGTACTGGCTTCTGCTTCATCTGTTGGCAAGGACCTGCGTGGTTCTGTGTCAAACGGTGGAAATGTCGATGCCGCAGTCACTGTCGGCAAGAGCATCGCCGAGAAAGCGACAGCAGCTGGCGTCAGCCAGGTCGCTTTTGACCGCGCTGGCTTCAAATACCATGGTCGTGTGAAAGCGCTGGCCGATGCAGCCCGTGAGAACGGTCTGAAATTCTGATTACGGCGCAGATTGCGGCAAGGCTGCCCAGGTGCAGCCAGAACCCCGGGACTCGGTAAAAAAGTATGGCACAGAACGATTACAATCAAAGCAGTGACGGCTACATTGAAAAGCTGGTCACCATCAACCGCGTGGCCAAAGTGGTCAAGGGCGGTCGTCAGTTCGGTTTCACCGCACTGACTGTTGTCGGCGACGGCAACGGAAGAGTCGGGCTTGGCTACGGCAAGGCACGAGAAGTACCTCTGGCTATCCAGAAGGCCATGGAGAAGGCACGTCGCGACATGAAGACGGTCTCCTTGAATGATGGCACGCTGCAGTATCCCCTGAAGGGCCGCCACGGCGCTGCACGGGTCTACATGCAACCAGCTTCTGAAGGTACCGGTATCATCGCAGGCGGCGCCATGCGCGCAGTCTTCGAAGCGGTCGGTGTGCGCAATGTTCTTGCAAAGATCATCGGCACCAACAATCCGATCAACGTTGTTCGCGCCACCATCAATGGCCTGAGCACAATGCAGAGCCCTGAGACTGTTGCTGCAAAGCGTGGCAAGACAGTCGCAGAGATCAAGGGAGAGTAAGATGAGCGACAAAACTCTCAAGGTCACGCTGGTCAAGAGCATGAACGGTCGTCTGAAGAATCATCAGGCAAGCGTTCGTGGTCTGGGACTGCGCCGTATGCACCAGACGGTCGAAGTCATCGATACGCCTGAAAACCGCGGCATGATCAACAAGGCGTACTACATGTTGCGCGTTGAAGAATCTGCCTGAGGCGGTTCTTCATATCAATTTTCCGGGTAGGCAGCTTGTTGTTGCCTGCCCTTATCGAAATGACAGACAAGAGCTTACGTCATGAGTCTCAATAATCTGAAACCAGCGGCTGGCAGCCGCAAGGTCGGTAACCGTGTAGGTCGCGGAATCGGATCTGGAAGCGGCAAGACCTGTGGTCGTGGCCACAAGGGTCAGAAGTCACGTTCCGGCGGCTGGCACAAGGTGGGTTTTGAAGGTGGACAGATGCCAATCCAGCGTCGTCTGCCGAAATTCGGCTTCACCTCTCGCATGGCTCGGCACTACGCCGAAGTGCGCTTGCATGAACTGGCGGCTGTCGAAGGCGGTAACGTCAATGTCGAGTCCTTGATTGCAGCTGGCCTGGTGCCATTGCAGACCAAGACCGTCAAGATCATCCTGTCCGGAGAAGTCAGCACGGCGTGCACCGTCAGCGGTTGTCGTGTAACCAAGGGTGCCAAGGCTGCTATCGAAGCTGCTGGCGGATCCGTTACGGAACCAGCAACACCGGCTGCCAGCTAAGATCATGGCCGCTGACAAGAACAAGCCTGCGTTGTCCGGACTCGGCGGTACTGCCGAGCTGCGCTCGCGCCTGTTGTTCGTCCTGTTCGCGATGATCATCTTCCGCACTGGCTCGCACATCACCATTCCAGGTGTTGACCCGCGAGTCATGGCGGATCTGTTCGATCAGCAGAGTGGTGGCATTCTGGGCATGTTGAACATGTTCGGAGGTGGCGCCCTGTCGCGTATGTCTCTGTTCGCGCTGGGTGTCATGCCTTATATCTCTGCATCGATCATCATGCAGTTGATGACTCACGTGATTCCTCAGCTGGAGCAGCTGCGCAAGGAAGGCGAGAGTGGTCGACGCGTCATCACCAAGTACACACGTTACGGCACGTTGGTACTGGCCTCGGTACAGGCGGTCGGTATTGCCATTGCCCTGCAGAACCAGGGTGCCAATGGACAGAGTGTTGTCTTTCTGTCCGGTCCGGGTTTCGTGTTGACTGCAGCCATCACGCTGGTAACAGGTACCATGTTCCTGATGTGGCTGGGTGAGCAGATTACCGAAAGGGGTATTGGTAACGGTATATCCATCATCATCTTCACCGGTATCGTCGCTGGCTTGCCTGCGGCCATTGGTGGAACCCTGCAATTGGCGCGAACTGGCGAACTCGGATACTTCGTGGTTATCCTGCTGTTCACGATGGTTGTTGCGGTTACCGCATTTGTCGTATTCGTGGAACGTGGACAGCGTCGTATTACTGTCAACTACGCGAAACGGCAGCAGGGGCGCAAGATGTACGCTGCCCAGACCAGCCATTTGCCATTGAAATTGAACATGGCCGGGGTAATTCCTCCCATTTTCGCCTCGAGCATCATCCTGTTCCCGGCGACACTGGGTGACATTGCCACGAGCAATTCGAATTCATTCCTCAACACTATCGTGTCGACGCTGCAGCCAGGCCAACCGGTCTATATACTCTTGTATGCATCGGCAATAATCTTTTTCTGTTTTTTCTACACTGCCCTGGTGTTCAACGCCAAGGAAACAGCGGATAATCTGAAGAAATCGGGTGCGTTCATTCCCGGTATCCGCCCAGGCGAAAAAACAGCTCGATACATCGATGGTGTGCTTACAAGGTTGACCTTTTACGGCGCTTTGTATATAACGCTCGTTTGCCTGCTGCCCGAGTTCCTGATTCTGTTCTGGAATGTACCGTTTTACTTCGGTGGTACATCTCTGCTGATCATTGTCGTGGTGGTCATGGATTTTGTTGGACAGGCACAAGCGCACATGATGAGCCATCAGTACGAAGGCTTGATGAAGAAGCAAGGTACCAAGGGAGTTCCGAAGGGAGCGCGCTGAGGCAGGCGTGCCCCTGTCAGCGTTGTCCATTCGGTATTTCCTTATCTGGAGAGAAGCACAATGAAAGTCAGAGCATCAGTGAAGAAGATCTGTCGCAACTGCAAGGTTGTCAAGCGCAAGGGCGTGATTCGCGTCATTTGTACTGACACCCGACACAAGCAGCGTCAGGGTTAGTTAAAAATACTTAGGCGGAGATAAGCATGGCACGTATTGCCGGCATTAACATTCCGGTCCAGAAGCATACCTGGATCGCATTGACATCGATTTACGGTATCGGAAGAACACGAGCGCGTCAGATTTGTGATGCTGCAAGTGTGGCGCCAGATGTCAAGGTTCGAAATCTCTCGGAAGTCGAGATCGAGAGCCTGCGTACGGAAGTAGGAAAATTTACAGTCGAAGGCGACCTGCGTCGCGATGTTTCGATGAACATAAAGCGTCTGATGGACCTCGGTTGTTACCGTGGAATTCGCCATCGTCGGGGCTTACCCCTTCGCGGTCAACGTACGAAGACTAATGCGCGCACGCGCAAAGGTCCGCGTCGGCCGCTCAAGCGTTAATAGAGAAAGTTATGGCAGCTAGTAGCACCAAGAAGAAGGTTCGCCGTACCGTCACTGACGGTATTGCCCACATTCATGCATCGTTCAACAACACGATTGTCATGATCACTGATCGACAGGGCAATGCTCTGTCATGGGCCACTGCTGGTGGTTCAGGTTTTCGTGGTTCACGCAAGAGCACACCCTTTGCCGCCCAGGTGGCTGCAGAGCGTGCTGGCGAAGCAGCCAAGGAATACGGTCTGAAGAACATCGACGTACACGTGAAGGGCCCAGGTCCTGGTCGTGATTCAGCGGTTCGCTCGCTGAACAACGTCGGCTTCAAGATCAGCAGCATCCTTGATGTGACGCCAATCCCACACAACGGCTGCCGTCCGCCGAAAAAGCGCCGTGTGTGAGATGACTCGCGTAATCCGTCGACAAGACTTGAAGAACAGCAGGAGTATGAACCGTGGCTAGATATATAGGCCCCAAGTGCAAGCTGAGCCGCCGAGAAGGTACGGATCTGTACCTGAAATCCGGTATTCGTCCGCTTGAATCCAAGTGTAACCTGGAGACACCTCCAGGCATGCAGGGCGCCAAGCGTGGCCGTCCTTCTGACTATGCAATCCAGTTGCGTGAAAAGCAGAAGGTTCGTCGCATGTACGGCGTACTGGAAAAGCAGTTCCGTAACTACTACAAATCTGCTGCAGCACGCAAAGGTTCAACGGGTGAAAACCTGTTGTCCCTGCTGGAACAACGGCTGGACAACGTCGTGTACCGCATGGGTTTCGGTTCGACACGTGCCGAAGCTCGACAGCTTGTTTCGCACAAGTCTGTGATGGTAGACGGAAAGATAGTCAATATCGCTTCTTACCAGGTTCAACCGAATCAGGTCATTACGATCCGCGAGAAAGCCCGTAAGCAAGCCCGTATCGCCGATGCACTTCAGTTGGCCCAGCAGCGTGGTCTGCCAGGCTGGATCGAAGTTGACGCGAAGAAATTCGAAGGCATGTTCAAGGCAGTCCCTGACCGTGCTGATCTGCCAGCCGAGATCAACGAATCTCTGGTTGTGGAGCTGTACTCGAAGTAAGCAATTCATTGCTTGCTTGTTACAGCTTTAGGGTGGAGCAGCGATTTGGCTGCTCCACTAACATATAGGGGTTGAATTACGTTGAATGCCATGCAAACTGAATTCTTGAAGCCACGTATCGTCGATGTGTCGGCGTCCAACGCGAATCATGCGAAGGTCACGCTCGAGCCATTGGAACGTGGGTTCGGCCATACGCTGGGAAATGCGTTGCGCCGTATCCTGTTGTCATCCATGCCCGGTGCTGCTTTCTATGAAGCAGAGATCGAAGGTGTACTGCATGAGTACACCACCATGGAAGGCGTTCAGGAAGATGTACTTGATATTCTGCTGAATCTGAAGGGCGTATCCATCGTGATGCATGCCAAGGATGAGGCGAACCTGAAACTGGTCAAGCAGGGTCCTTGTGTTGTTACTGCCGGTGACATCACGCTGGATCACGATATCGAGATCATCAATCCGGATCACGTCATCTGTCATCTGACAGGCGATGTCAATCTGAACATGACACTGCGTGCGCGCGTTGGACGAGGCTATGAGCCAGCATCGCATCGTACCCTGGAGGAAGGCGAGAGTCGTCCGATCGGTACCTTGCAGATCGATTCCTCATTCAGCCCGGTACACCGTGTTGCCTACAACGTGGAAAGTGCACGTGTTGAGCAGCGCACCGATCTGGACAAACTGATCGTTGATCTTGAAACCAACGGTACCATTGATCCTGAAGAAGCGATCCGCAAGGCGGCTACGATTCTGCAGGAGCAGCTTTCAGTCTTCGTTGACCTGAAAGCCGAAACACAGACTCCGGAAGAAGAGCAGGCGTCCGACATCGATCCGATTCTGCTGCGTCCAGTGGACGATCTGGAACTGACAGTACGTTCAGCCAACTGCCTGAAAGCAGAGAACATCTATTACATAGGTGATCTGATTCAGCGCACTGAGGTTGAGCTGCTGAAAACGCCAAATCTGGGCAAGAAATCCCTGACCGAGATCAAGGATGTACTGGCTCAGCAGGCATTATCATTGGGCATGCGCCTGGAAAACTGGCCACCACCCGAGTTGCAGAAGCAACGCGAGATGGTCAAGTAAGAACGAGACAAGAACATGAGACATCGTAAGAGCGGGCGCAAGCTCAACCGTAATTCCAGCCATCGCAAGGCCATGTTTCGCAACATGGCAGCGTCTTTGGTAGAGCACGAGTCGATCACGACTACCGTGCCCAAGGCCAAAGAGCTGCGCAAGGTCATCGAGCCGATGATCACCAGCGCCAAGCAGGACAACGTCGCCAAGCGTCGTCAGGCGTTTGATCGTCTTCGCGACAAGGCTGCTGTCGGCAAATTGTTCAGTGACCTGGGTCCACGCTTTGCCAACCGTCCAGGTGGCTACACGCGTATCCTCAAGTGCGGTATGCGTCCGGGTGACAATGCACCCATGGCCATCATCGAATTTGTCGAGCGTGGTGAAGCGTAGTATCTGACGGTATATCAAACCACTTTCGGGTGGTTCTCGATATCGAAGAGGGGTCCGCAGCTGTTACAGCGCGGACCCTTTTTGCGTTTGGGCACAGGACAATTCTGTAGAAAGCGAAAACAGGCGCAGCCAGAGGCGTTCAGCGGTACAGTCTGGGGCAGTGGGTGCGCAGGAGAGCCATAACATGAGCAATACAGAATCCGAGATCGAGGTAGAAACGTCGCAGAGGCAGGGTAGCTTGCGGCCGCCCATTACTGGCATTGGTGCAGGTTCATGGGGGACAGCGCTGGCGATTCAGTTGGCCAGAGCCGGGAGTCAGGTGACACTGTGGGGGCGTGATGAGGCCTTGATGAGGCAGTTGAAGAAGGATCGCAACAACGAGCGTTATCTGCCAGGAAGTGCCTTCCCCGACGAACTCACGGTGGAAAGCGACTGGGACAGT
>ENA-ORXC01001381-ORXC01001381.1-marine-metagenome-genome-assembly--contig:-NODE-1381-length-14374-cov-4.038120_pt1 | contig 14374 bp, 14 predicted proteins | sample MGYA00237865_ERZ511478 | MGnify/ENA metagenome assembly ERZ511478 | reverse complement strand
GGCCCTGGTTGATCTGCTGCGTCCCGTGGTACAGGCCCGTCGTATCGCCGAGGCCGACCGTGTTGGCGGTGGCGAAGAGGCGGAAGCCGGGGTTCGGGCGGATCACCTCGTTCTGGTCCAGAAGCGTGAGTTTTCCCTCCACCTCCAGCACGCGCTGGATGACGAACATCACGTCCGGGCGGCCCGCGTCGTATTCGTCGAAGACCAGCGCGACGGGGTTGCGCAGCGCCCAAGGGAGCACGCCCTCGCGGAAATCCGTAACCTGCTTGCCGTCCTTGATGACGATGGCGTCCTTGCCGATCAGGTCGATGCGGCTGATATGGCTGTCGAGGTTCACGCGCACGCAGGGCCAGTTCAGGCGCGCGGCCACCTGCTCGATATGGGTCGACTTGCCGGTGCCGTGATAGCCCTGCACCATGACGCGCCGATTATAAGCGAATCCGGCGAGGATGGCGCGCGTCGTCTCCGGATCGAAGCGGTAGCTGTCGTCGCGGTCGGGGGTGTGGGGGTTATGGGCCGAGAAGGCCGGAATCTGCATGTCCGTGTCGATGCCGAAGACCTCGCGCGCCGAAACGGTGGTGTCCGGTGCCGTCGGCATCGTGTCGAAATCCAGTGCGTCGGCCATGGGGTCTCCTCGGGAGGCGAAGGGTCTGTCATTCGGGGGGAAACTGGCGCGGAAAACCCGTTTCGGCAACCCGTAATCGCTCATCTAGAGCGGATGGGGCGCAAGTCGGACAAAAAGACGCCCTCCACGGGGGGAGGGCGCAAGGCGGAGTCGGGGCGAGGCGGTCGGATGTCGCCTAGCAGCGGCAACCGCCGTAGTAACTGCCGCTCGCATATCCCGAATACGGAACGGTCGAGACCGTGCCGGTGCGATAGGTGCTGGGGACGACGTAGCTCGACGACGAGGCATAGGGCCGCGCGTAGGTGTAGCTGGACGTGTGCGGCTGCGCGTAGGTGTAGGTCGGCGAGGCGTAGCTCTGGTAGGTGCGGGTCGGCAACGTGTAGGGCTGCGACACGTGGGTGATACGCGACCTGAGCGAGGCGGGCTGGACATAGCCGGACGAATACGACTGCGCGTAGCCGTAGGACTGGCTGCCGTAGCTCGAATGTCCGCCATGGCCATACCCGGAGCCGTAGCCGTAGCCGGACCCGTAGGTCGAGCCGGGAACCAGCGTGCCGATATTGACATAGCCGGGATGCCCGTAGCCGTGGGACCCGTGCGAACCCGACCAGGCCGATGCCTGGGTGGCGACCAGCGTCGCCGCCGCCGCAATGGCGGTAAAAGTAAACTTTTTCACAGTCGATACTCCCTGATTAACTGAATGTTAACTTTACAACTGTGCCGGGCGAATCGCCAGCGGGAAATCGGAATTCAATAATAGGGACAAGTATTTGAATTGATTACTTTGTAACAGAACATAACAGTTTCGTTTGCCGATCAACTGCGCAGCAGTTTTGCGATCCGATTCGGAACACGACTCATTTCGACGCCGGTGAAGACATGGAGCGTGTTCAGATCCTCGTCGATCACCGCATGGTCGCTGACCCACCCGCCCAGCGACAGATACCCGCGCAGCAGGGGGGGCATCCGCCGCATTCCCCGCTCCGGATCGGGGGGGCTGCGCCGGGACGGGGTGTCGAGTCGGACGATGTTCGGGGCCTTGGGCCGGGGCAGCCAGCGGCGGGGCGCGATGTGGCGCGCGCTCAGCAGGGCCAGCGCATCCGCATGCGCCGCCGCATCCGCCCCCTCGAAACTGGAGCAGCCGAACAGCATCTCGATCCCGCCCGAATCGACGTAGCGGGTCATCGCCTGCCAGGCCACGCGCAGCACATGGGGGGTGCGGTGCTCCGGATGGATGCAGAAGCGCCCCATCTCGACCATCCGCGCGGGGAAACCGGCCAGGGGGTCGAGGTCGTAGTACTGCGCCGAGTACGAGCGCGCGACCCCGCCGCCATTCTCGAACGGCATCAGGCGAAAGCAGCAGACGAGGGTGCCGGTCGCGGCCCGCTCGATCAGCACATGCGCGCAATCGGCGTCGAAGCGGTCGCGATCGTGCCCCGCGTCCCGGGGGGCCGCGCCGGTCTCGCGGATGAAGGCGCGGTAGCGCAACCGCTGGGCCGCCCGCACATCCCCGTCCGTGTCGGCGAGACGAACGCGGTACGGTCCCCGCTCGAATGGTTCCATCATGCGCTCTCGCCCCCTCGTGGCCGCATCCCCGGCGTATGACATGCGGCGTGCAGCCCGTGGGAGGCATTCTATCGCGGATGATGTCAACCTTGCGACGGATGCGCCCGTGCGCGATCTTGCGGCACGCGCGCTCCCCGTGATGATCGGCGAGAGAATCGATCGGAGCCTGCCCATGAACCGCCGTCACGCCCCCGCGCTGGCCACCGGGGCTGCGGTTGCGCGTGGCGGTGCTGGCCGATCTGCATGCCTGCGAGCCGTGGATGCCCCGGGACCGGATCGCGCGGATCGTGGCGGCGACCAATGCGCTGACGCCCGATATCACGCTGCTGCTGGGCGATTACGTGTCCGGCATACGCCTCGCCACGCACCATCCGCAGCCTGCCGAATGGGCCGGGGCGCTGGCCGGGTTGCAGGCTCCGCTGGGGGTCCATCATGGCAGGGCGCGGATGACCTGCTCGGCACCCTCGCGCAGATCACCGACGAGGCCCCCGTGCTGATCCTTGGAACCTCCCAGCGTCTCGTGGTGGATCGGAACGGGGAGTTCGTCCATGAGGACAAGGTCGCGAGCGAGCCGCAGGCGCTTGTGGAGTTCTGCGGGGCGCTTCTGGCTGGAGGCGGGTGCGCTGTCACAACGGCTTTATACAGGTCTGCGAGAGGCGGGGATCGAAGCGGTCCTGATGGATGCATACCCCGATCACGGCGCGGTATGACAGCCCCGACCCCTCAGCGCGGGATCAGGACCCAGAGGTCCAGATCCAGCAGCACGTTCGGCAGATACTTCCCGTCCTCGCCGCGCAGGCGGGGGGTATCGGCCCGGCCCTTCGTCGCGACGAGGCGCAGGCGCAGCGCGCCGACGCCGGGGATGTCCAGCGCCGCCTTGTCCAGCACTTCGGACCACGCATGGACCGTATCCCCGGCAAAGCACGGGTTCACGTGCGTCCCCGCATTGATCGCCGCGATGGCCTGCGCATTGGCCAGTCCGTTGAAGGACAGCGCCCGGGCGAGGCTGATGACATGCCCGCCATAGATCAGGCGCCTGCCGTCCTCGCGCGCGTCGGTGTTGAAATGCACCTTCGCGGTGTTCTGCCACAGGCGGGTGGCCATCATGTGCTCGGGGTCGGTGACCGTGACGCCGTCGACATGGTCGACGATCTCGCCCACCTCGTAATCGTCGAGGCGATACGGCTCGCCTGCCAGATCGAAATCGTAGTTCTGGAACCCGAATCCCTCGTCCGGCAGCACCAGTTCCTCCGGCGCGATGGCCTCGGCCAGGTCCGGCACCGTCTCGTCCGGGGCGGGGCTGTCGGCATCGCGCTTGCGCACCATGACCCAGCGCACCCAGGACAGCACGTCCTCGCCCGTCTGGTTGCGCGCGACCGAGTGGACCCAGACGATCCCGGTGCGCCCGCTGGAGTTCTGCTTCAGCCCGATGACCTGCGAAGTGGTCGCCAGCGTATCGCCCGGAAAGACCGGCGCGAGGAAGCGGCACTCCGCATAGCCCAGATTGGCGACCGCGTTCAGCGACACGTCCGGCACCGTCTTGCCGAACGCGACGTGGAACCCGACCAGTTCCTCCAGCGGGTTCTCCGGCAGGCCGCAGGCCCGCGCGAACGGGTCGGAGGAGTACAGCGCGAACCGCGTGGGGTAGAGCGCGGTATAGAGCGCGCGGTCCCCTTCCGTCAGGGTGCGCGGGGTCGCGTGGACGAGGGTTTCGCCCAGGGTGAAATCTTCGAAGAAGCGTCCGGGGTCGGTCTTGCTCAACGGTCTTCTCGCTTTTCGCAGGCGGATCGGATGCGCGATGCTATAGCGCGGTTCGCGCAGGCCCGCAAAGGGCGTTACGCGAAGGCGACCCCGGGAAAATACTGCGGGGCCTCGGCGCGCTCGACCATCGTGTAGTCGCGCACGATGCGATAGCGCCGGGCGCGGGTGTCGGGGGGCGTTTCCAGCGTGGTCGCCGCCGCCTCGTCGGGCCAGCCGGTCAGGGTCGCCGACCGGCCCGGGCGCGTGATGCTGTCGAAGGGGGCGGTGCTCAGCGCGCCGGGGGCCGGGGCCGGCGTGCCGGTCGCATGCTCGGCCATCACCATGAATTTCGCCGCCCCCGTCTCCGTCACGTCATAGCGGAACTGGGCGGGCGGGGCAGGGTCCGCGCTGTCGGCGGTCATCTCGCCGATGCGGATGCGGTATCCGGCAAAGATATCGCTGCGCCCGCGCGCCTGTACCACATGGTGCCTGGCATCGATGCGCCAGCGGATCAGCGCCTTTTCGTTCCGCCATGTCGAGAAGGACAGGAACGCCCCGGGCCGAGACAGGTCGCGGAACCGCTCGACCCCCAGAAACCCGTCGACCGCCTCGACCTGCCGCCGCATCGCGGCCGCGACCTCCAGATAGGCATCGCCCTGGCCGTCTTTCGGCTGGACCTCGAAGAATACGCAGAACATCGGCCACCCCGGTTGGAACCCCTGCGCCCAGGATACCGAAGAACCGGAATGGGGGGAAGTTTTCCTGCCGCCCCATACGCAGAGCATCCTGCGCCGGTGCCAGCGCCCGGCACGTCGAAAGGCCATGGAGTACCGGAAATGCCGGAAAAATGGCGGAAGAGGTGGGATTCGAACCCACGGATGCTTGCACATCGCCGGTTTTCAAGACCGGTGCATTCGACCACTCTGCCACTCTTCCGTCGCGGGGCGCGCGGCAGTCGTCTCGGGCCGCCCGCCTGTCCGGTCGCGCTTTTCCTAGCGATCTTCGCGATGCCCGTCTAGGTTCTCGCAGCGAATGATCATCAATGCGAGGGACCATGCTCGATCTGACACATTTCATCGGTGGCGAACACCGGGACGGAACCAGCGGACGGTTCGCGGATGTCTTCAACCCCGCCACCGGCGAGACGGAGAAGCGCACCCCCCTGGCCAGCCGCGCCGAACTGGACGAGGCGGTCGCGGTCGCCAAGGCGGCGCAACCCGCCTGGGCCGCGCAGAATCCGCAGAAGCGTGCGCGGGTGTTCATGCGCATGGCGGCCCTGCTGGAGCGGGACAAACGCTCGATGGCGGAGGAACTGTCGCGCGAGCACGGCAAGACGGTCGTGGATTCCGAAGGGGATATCCAGCGCGGGCTGGAGGTGGTGGAATTCGTCATCGCCGCGCCGCATCTGCTGAAGGGCGAGTTCACCGAGGGCGCGGGGCCGGGTATCGACATGTACTCGATGCGCCAGCCGGTCGGCATCGGGGCGGGCATCACGCCGTTCAACTTTCCGGCCATGATCCCGCTGTGGATGTGCGCCCCCGCCATCGCCTGCGGCAATGCCTTCATCCTGAAACCGTCCGAGCGCGACCCGTCGGTGCCGCTGCGCATCGCCGAACTGTTCAAGGAAGCGGGCCTGCCCGACGGCATCTTCCAGGTCGTGCAGGGCGACAAGGACACGGTCGAGGCGATCTGCGCGCATCCCGATATCGGCGCGGTCAGCTTCGTCGGCTCGACCCCCATCGCCGCCAGCGTCTATGCGCAGGCCACCGCCCACGGCAAGCGCGCGCAGTGCTTCGGCGGGGCGAAGAATCACATGATCATCATGCCCGATGCCGATCTGGATCAGGCGGCGGATGCGCTGATCGGGGCGGGCTACGGCTCGGCGGGGGAACGCTGCATGGCGATTTCGGTCGCGGTGCCGGTGGGCGACGAGACGGCGGACAAGCTGATCGCCAAGCTGAAACCCCGGGTCGAGGAGCTGAATGTCGGGCCGTATACCGACGAGAAGGCCGATTTCGGCCCCGTCGTCACGGCGGCGGCGAAGGAGAAGATCCTCGGCCTGATCGACAAGGGCGTGTCCGAAGGCGCGAAACTGGTCATCGACGGGCGCGGCTTCGCGCGGCAGGGTTACGAGGACGGGTTCTTCGTCGGGGGATGCCTGTTCGACGACGTGACGCCGGACATGGACATTTACAAGACCGAGATTTTCGGCCCCGTGCTGTCGGTCGTGCGCGCGCAGAACTACGAGGAGGCGCTGGCCCTGCCGATGAAGCACGAATACGGCAACGGCGTCTCGATCTATACCCGCGACGGCGATGCGGCGCGGGACTTCGCGGCGCGGATCAATATCGGGATGGTCGGCGTGAACGTGCCCATCCCCGTGCCGCTGGCCTACCATTCCTTCGGCGGGTGGAAGGCGTCCAGCTTCGGCGACCTGAACCAGCACGGCACCGATTCGATCCGCTTCTGGACGCGGGTGAAGACGGTGACGGCGCGCTGGCCCTCGGGCGTGAAGGAAGGCGCGGAATTCTCGATCCCCGTGATGGAGTGAGCGTGCCTGCCGCCGGAAACCGCGCATGACCGGCGGCATTTTCGCCATGGTGATCGGGGCGGCGCTGCTGCACGCGCTCTGGAATGCGCTGGTCAAGTCGGGGGCGGACAAGACGCTGGGCATCGCCGCCGTGGTGATGGGGCAGGGGATCATCGCGGTGCTCGTGATCCCCTTCGCCGCGATGCCGGACTGGGCGTGCTGGCCGTGGCTGGTGGCGAGTATCGTGCTGCATATCGGGTATCAGGTCTTCCTCGGCAATGCCTATCGCACCGGGGATCTGACCCAAGTTTATCCCATCGCCCGGGGGGTCGCGCCGCTGATCGTGGCGGCGGTGTCGGTCGTGGCGCTGGGCGTGGTGCTGGAGACGGCGGAACTGGTCGCCATCGGCATCATCGCGGCGGGGATCATGAGTCTCGGCCTCGTGCGCCAGCGCGACGGGCTGCGCAATCGCAAGGCGGCGGGGCTGGCCCTGGTGACCGGGTGCTTCATCGCCGGGTATTCGCTGGTCGACGGCACCGGCGCGCGGGTCGCGGGGACCGGGCTGGGGTTCTACGCCTGGTCGTCGCTGGCCAATACGGTGCTCTACGCGGCCATCGGGTCGGCGGTGCGGCCCGGGATGATGCGGGAGGTGTGCGGCATGGGCAGGGTGGTGCTGATCGGGGGCGGGGCGTCCTTCGCCGCCTATGCGATGGTCGTCAACGCCTTCATGCACGCGCCCATCGCGCTGGTGACGGCCTTGCGGGAAACCTCCATCGTCTTCGCCCTGCTGATCGGGGTGTTCTTCATGGGCGAGCGGCTGGATCTGCCGAAAGTCGCGTCGACGATGCTGACATTGTGCGGGGCCGCGCTATTGAGATTGTCCAGAAGCTAGGGAGAGAGACGATGAACCATATCGACGTGAAGGACCGCTGCGCCGTCGTCACCGGGGGCGCGCAGGGCATCGGGCGGGCCGTGGCCGAGCGCCTGGTCGCGGGCGGGGCCACCGTCACGCTGTGGGACCGGGATCGCGGACTGGTCGAGCGCACGGCGGAGGAGATCGGGGCCGGCTTCGTCGAGACGGACCAGTCCGACTGGGCCGCCATCCGCTCCGCCACCGCCCGGACCGAGGCGGAGATGGGGCGCATCGACATCCTCGTCAACAATGCGGGTGTCGCGGGGGCGAATGCGACGGTAGCCGAGTATTCGGTCGAGGAATGGCGCAAGGTGATGGCCATCAATCTGGATGGCCCGTTCCATTGCTGCAAGGCGGTGGTGCCGGGGATGGTGTCGCACGGCTACGGCCGCATCGTCAGCGTCGCGTCGGTCGCGGGCAAGGAGGGCAACCCCAATGCCTCGGCGTATTCCGTCTCGAAGGCCGGGGTCATCGCCCTGACCAAATCGCTGGGCAAGGAACTGGCGGACCACGACATCGCCGTCAACTGCGTCACCCCGGCGGCGGCGAAGACCGCCATCTTCGACCAGATGGAGCAATCCCATATCGACTACATGCTGTCGAAGATCCCGCGCGGGCGGTTCGTGACGGTCGACGAGGTGGCGGGCATGATCGCGTGGCTGTGCTCGGCGGAGAACAGCTTTACGACGGGCGGCGTGTTCGACCTCAGCGGCGGGCGCGCGACGTATTGAGAGGGGCGGAGATGCACGGAACGTGATCTCCCCTGACGTGATCCCCCGGTACGCCGCGCTATCGTCTCACCCGAACAGAAGGGGCAAGCGATGAAGACTCTTTACGCCGGGCTATGCATGGCCGCGCTCTTCCTCGCCCCCCTCCCCGCGCTGGCCTGCGGCGATGCGCAGACGCCCTGTACGATCGAGGGCGGCGTCTACCACGCCGAAGCCCCGTCCGGAGAGGGGCCGCACCCCGCGCTGGTCTTCCTGCACGGCTGGGGCGGGCGCGGGGCGGGGGTGCTGCGCAATCGGGGGTTGGTCACGGCACTGACGGCGCGCGGCTATGCCCTGCTCGCGCCCCAGGGGATGCCCCGGCGACCGGGCGACGAGGGCGGGTCGTGGAACACGCGGCAGAACCCCGGGGGGCGCGACGACATCGCCTTTCTGGCGGCGGTAGCGCGGGATGCGGCGGTGCGCTTCGATCTCGACCCCGCGCGCATCGTGCTGGCCGGATTCTCCGCCGGGGGGATGATGACGTGGCGGGTGGCGTGCTCGGCCCCCGGCACCTTCGCGGCCTATGCCCCCATCGCCGGAGTGCTGTGGCGGCCCCTGCCCGCGCGGTGCGAAGGACCGGTGAGGCTGCACCACACCCACGGCTGGTCCGATCCCGTCGTGCCGCTGGAGGGGCGCATCGTCGGCGGAGGCATCCGGCAGGGCGATGTCTTCGCGGGCCTGGCCCTCCTGCGCACCGCCGCCGGATGCGCGACCGATGCGCCCGACGGGTTCGCGCGCAGGGGCGACTACCAGATCCGCCGGTGGACCGGGTGCGGGGCGGGTGCCTCGCTGGAAATGGCCCTGCATCCCGGCGGCCACGTGATTCCGTCTGGATGGAGCGCGCTGGCGCTGGACTGGGTCGAGCGGGGGGCGTCTCAGACCGCCGAGTAGATCGCCTCCACGATTTCCTGATTGCGCAGGTAGCGTGCGGCGGAGGTTTCCGGCTCCTCGCCCCGCCGCCAGGCATCCAGCGTCGCGCGGTTGGTGAGGTAGACGCAGTCGCCGCCGAAATGCCGGTCCTGCCACGCGAAGTCCTGCGCGGTTTCCGCCACGTCGCCGAAGGCGCGCAGCCACAGCCGCCCGGTACCGTCCAGCCGCAGCGTGCCGCCCGACCCCTCGATCCACATCTCGCCCATGGTCAGGCGGGTGTTCGGGGCGGCGTGGTCGGCCAGGCGGTTGCCGTCGAACACCCCGCGCGTGCCGTTCTCGAACCCGAACAGGATCAGCGCCGCATCCTCGCCCGCGATGGCGGGGTTGAGGCGGCGCAGATGGGCGGTCACGTCGCGCACCTCGCCCATCAGATAGCGGAAGGTGTCGATCCAGTGGATCGCGGTTTCATGGACCAGAAAGCGCGGCATCGTCTGGAAATAGGGTTGCCGGTCCAGATACGCCTCCGGTCCCTGCCCGTCCCCCGTGCGCAGGCGAAAGGTGACCTGATACGGCTCGCCGACGGCCCCGGCCTCCATCAGGCGCTTGGCCGCACGGTACCACGGCTGATAGCGCACGTTCTCGTGTACCGCGAGGCGGCATCCGTGGGCCTCGGCGACCGCAATCGCCTCCCGCGCCCCCGCCACCCCGCCGCAGAAGGGTTTCTGGCACAGGATATGCGGGGCATGGGGGGCCAGCATGCGGATCAGGTCCAGATGCGCGGCGGGGGGCGCGGTGATGTCGACGATATCGGGGCGCACGGCCCGCACCATCGCCAGCGCGTCGTCGAAGACGGGAAAACCCCCGTATTCCGCACTCATCTCCGCCGCCCGCGCCCCGTCTCGCTCGCACAGGCCCGCCAGCGTCACATCCGCCATCCTGCTCCATGCGTCGAGGTGGAAGCGCCCGAAATATCCCGCGCCGACGACGGCGACCCTGGCCGGGGCCGCACCGTCACGCATCCACGCGCGCCAGCGTTTCGCGCACCGCCGCGAAGACCGCTTCGGTCCCCGCCTTGCCGCCCAGTTCGCAGGTGACGAGCTGTCCCCCGCCGAACGCCTCGTCCACCGCCCGGCGCATGGCGGAGGCGGCGACCCCCGCCTCGCGGCTGCCGTGCTTCGCGCCCAGCCAGTCCAGCATCATGGCGGCGGACAGGATCATCGCGGTCGGGTTCGCCAATCCCTTGCCTGCGATATCGGGGGCCGAGCCGTGGCAGGGCTGGAAGACCGCGTGCTCGTCCCCGATATCGGCCGACGGCGCATAGCCCATCCCGCCCATCAGCGCCGCCCCCAGATCGGAGAGGATATCCCCGAACATGTTCTCGGTGACGGCCACGTCGATGGTCCAGGGCTTCTGCACCATCGTCATGGCGAAGGCGTCGACATAGGCGTGATCCGCCGCCACGCCGCCGAAGCCCTTCGCCCGCTCGTAGAAGATCTCGCGCCAGAAGGCGAAGGCCTGGAAGACGTTCGCCTTGTCCACCGACGTCACTTTTTTGGCCCCGCCGCGCTCCTCGGCCAGCTTGAACGCGAAATCGAACAGCTTTTCGCAGACGGGGCGCGTGATCACCATCGTCTCGCGCGCCTCCGCGTCGCCGTCGCGGGTGCCGGGGGCATAGGGGGCGAACAGCCCCTCGATCGATTCGCGGATAATGACGTAGTCGATGTCATGCGCACGCGGATCGGCGAGGATGGCCCGCACCCCCGGCACCGGCTTGACCGGCCGCACGCCCGCATAGAGGCCGAATTCGAAACGCAGGTCGATCTGCGGCGTCATCTCGCGCCCGTCGGCCTGGCGTACGTCGGGCAGGCCCATCGCGGCCAGCAGGATCGCGTCGGATTCGCGCGCCGTCCTGATCGAGTGGTCGGGCAGGGCGGTGCCGTGCTTCTGGTAATACGCCGCCCCCGCCTCGCACGGCGCCCAGTCGAAGCCGAAGCCGCCGACCTTCGCGGCCACCTCGTCCAGCAGCAGGCGAGTCGGTTCGGTGATCTCCGCGCCGATGCCGTCACCGGGAAACAGGGCGATGCGGAAGGTGTTGTTGCTTTTCACGGCTATGCTCCGAAGCTGTCGAGAAGGGGGTCGATGGAATGGGTCCAGTGGGGCAATGCACGTCCTGCTACGGGACTGTCAAACGACACGATGCTGTCGCCGAGCAGGCAGCCCAGATACGCCGTCTTCAGATCCGCCCCGCCGAACGCGAGGTTCGAGATATTGCGCAGGACCCGTGAATGCGCGACATCCAGATGCGGGCGGCCCATGGTGCCAGCCTGGAACGCGGTTTCGACCTCGGCCAGATGCGCCGCCTCCGCGTCCTCGACCACGGTGTCGATGCGCCCGTCCGGCCACACGCGCAGCACCCGGTTCGACACGATGGAGACGATGAACAGCGATCCGTCCTGCGCCTGCGCGATTCCGTCGGGAAAGGTGCCGGGGCCGAATGTCGCCACCGTGCGCCGGTTCTCCAGCCCGTCCTCCGTCACGTCGAAGGCGGTCAGGCGGCGGGCGAACGTCTCGTTGACCCACAGCGTCTTCTCGTCCGCCGAGAGCAGGCATTCGTTGGTATAGCCGAGGCCGTCGGCCACGATGCGCGTCTCGCCGTTCTCGTGCAGGGCGATGTAGCCGGTGCAGGCATCGGGGCGATAATCGCGCGCCCGGGGGACCAGGGTGGTCGAGACGGTGATCCACAGCCGCCCGCGACTGTCCGGCATCACGAAGTTGGCGGGGGGCATCGGTGCGCCCCCGACCGTATCGGTGACCACGCTGGCGGTGCCGTCCGGCGTCAGGCGATAGATGCCGCCCGTGGTCTGCCCCAGATGCGCGATCAGGAAGTCGCCGCCATCCTCCAGCGCGATGCCGTTCGGGAACAGGGCCTGCGGCACACCGTCGCCCGGATTTCGCAACCTGTGGTGATATGCCACCCCCGAGGGCGCAACCGCGCTGACCCCCCCCGAATCTGCACAATACGGCGCGAAGAGCCAGCCGGAGCGGTGCGCGAGCACGCATTCCGGTCGTACCAGATTTTTACCGTTCGGTAAAAAGTTGTTGAGAGGGGCCATCATACGTGCAACCGATACCGGTACGGGGGCGAATAAACGAGTGAATTATCGCATTTCAAGATATTTAAGAGGCGCTGCCATGTTTGTTGTCACGGTCGTTTTCGAGGTCGATCGGGGGGAAGCGGAAGGTTTTCTGACCCGGGTTCGTCAGCAAGCCCGCGACTCGCTGGAAAGGGAACCGGGCTGTCACCGGTTCGACGTCTCCGTCTGCACGCGGTCCGCCGAACGGGTATTGCTGTACGAATTCTACGACGATGCCGACGCCTTCGCCGCCCATCTCGACACCGATCACTTCATCGCCTTCGACAAGGATGTCTCGCAGATCGTGCGGTCCAAGGAAATCCAGTCCTGGATGCTGGCCTGATCCTCACGCCTGCGCCTGCAACGTCCGCTCGCGCATCCAGATATACAGACCGCTGCACAGGATGATCGCCGCCCCGGCGATGTGCCGGCCCTCGGGCGGTTGATGAAAGATGATCCAGCTCGACGCGGTCATGTAGACGATCTGCACGTAGATGAACGGCGACAGGGTCGAGGCGGGCGCGCAGCGGTGCGCCACGACCAGCAGTTGATGCCCGCCCCATCCGAACACGCCGATCAGGCAGAACGCGGCCCACGATACCGCATCCACCGGCCACGACCAGTCCATCAGCGCGACGGGGGCCATCAGTACCGTGGCCAGGCCGGCGGAATAGACCTGCTGCGTCGCCGCCGAATCCACCCCCGCCAGCTTGCGCGTCAGCACGAAGTAGAAGGACGCCATCGTCACCGCGCCCAGCGAGAAGAAGATGGCCCAGTGCACATCCGCGCCCCAGGGCCGGATCGCGACCAGCACCCCGACCAACCCGACCACGATGGCGGCCCAGCGGCGCGGCCCGACCCTTTCGCCCAGCAGGGGGATCGACAGGGCGCAGACGACGAGGGGCGTGGTGAAGAAGATCGCGGTGGTGAAGGTCAGCGACAGATACTTGACGGCGGTGAAGTTGCAGATCGTCGAGCCGAGCAGAAAGAACCCGCGCAGCAGTTCCAGCTTCAGGTTCTGGGTATGGAACATCGCCCGCCCCTCGCGCGGAAACGCGAGCAGCAGGGACAGAACCGCATGACCCGCATAGCGCACGAACACCACCTGCAACGGGGCCATCCCGGCCAGTACCAGCCATTTCGCGCTCGTGTCGATGCCGGTGAAGACCAGAAACGCGAGCATCATCAGGACGATGCCCTTGAAGACGCGATCCTCGACCGGTTCGACGCTCATACCCGTGGCGCGCTCACGCCGTCAGCCCCTCCGGCTCCGGCAGGCCCGCCGCGCGCGAGGCGGCGGTGACGGTATTGGCCAGCAGGCACGCGATGGTCATCGGGCCGACGCCGCCCGGCACCGGGGTGATGGCCCCGGCCACCTCGACCGCGCTGGCAAAGTGAACGTCGCCGACGATCTTGTGCTTGCCCTCGCCCTTTTCGGGGGCGGGAACGCGGTTGATGCCGACATCGATGACGGTCGCGCCCGGCTTGATCCAGTCGCCCCGCACCATCTCGGGGCGGCCCACGGCGGCGACCACGATATCGGCGGCACGCACGACGTCGGCCAGATCGGCGGTGCGCGAATGGGCGATGGTCGGCGTGGCGTTCGCGCCCAGCAGCAGTTGCGCCATCGGCTTGCCCACGATGTTCGAGCGCCCGACGATCACCGCGCTCTTGCCCGACAGGTCGCCGTGATGATCCTTGAGCATCATCAGCGAGCCGAGCGGCGTGCAGGGGATCATCGCCTTCAGCCCCGCGCCCAGACGGCCCACATTGACGACGTGGAACCCGTCCACGTCCTTTTCCGGCGCGATGGTGTTGATGACGAGATCGGCGTTCAGGTGCGCGGGCAGGGGCAACTGCACGAGGATGCCGTGCACGGACGGGTCGCCGTTCAACTGCTCCACCAGTGCCAGCAGGGTCGCCTCGTCGGTATCGATGGGCAGCTTGTGCTCGAAGGAGGCCATGCCCGTCTCGACGGTCTGCTTGCCTTTATTGCGCACATAGACCTGGCTGGCGGGGTCCTCGCCCACCAGCACGACGGCCAGGCCCGGCGTGATCCCGTGTTCCTCGACCAGGCGCGAGACATGCCCGGCGACCTTCTGCCGGACGGTCGCGGCAAAGGCTTTTCCGTCGATGATATGCGCGCCCATGGCGTCTCTTCCCTCTGGTGTATCCGCCGGAACCGGAAATCCGTCCCCGCCCTCGATGACATCGCTCTACGCCCCCGCA
>ENA-ORXC01001378-ORXC01001378.1-marine-metagenome-genome-assembly--contig:-NODE-1378-length-14398-cov-6.457859_pt1 | contig 14398 bp, 23 predicted proteins | sample MGYA00237865_ERZ511478 | MGnify/ENA metagenome assembly ERZ511478 | reverse complement strand
CGGGCACCGCGTGCAGATGCACGCGGCAGGCAAGAGTATCCCCTGCTGCTCCACCAAATGTGGGATTAATGACGTTGCATAAATAACCGGTAGATAGCGACCGACTGTAGACGCACGATAAAGTGAACACTATCGCCTTAGAGGCGAAGAAGAAGAACCTTCGTTCATGCAACATCCGATGGGGGGCCAGGGACGCCGACGACGGCGAACCCCGGTCCCATGGTGCTTTTGTTTTCAGACGGTAAAGGGGCGGGGTCGATCGACCGAGCGATCATAACGATCGAATAAGCACCAAAATAGAGACGATAAAAAGAAAGGACAGATATACAAGACGGAAGTAACCTCGCAAAGAGCGAGCCACAAGTCAGTTCAATCCTCCACGTGATTACTGACCAGTCAGGGTGGCTACCGGGCACAAGATCCAAATATTAAGGAGATATGCTACAGGAACCTTCCACAAACTCCCAGGCCGTTCGGTGGCTCCGCGACCGACAGGGTGCTAGGCCCCTCGAGGGGCGCAAAAGGGCGAGCCGTCTATGCCACCGCCCCTTGAGGCGATACGTGTGTGGCTCGGACCGCGCCTCGGCCTAAGAAAGAGGAGTCGCGCTCTCACCGCGGGGGGCATCCCCCATACCTCCTCCAAGCCGGTGAGCGAGCGTTCGCTCGATTCTCAGTCCCCAGGGGCCCAGCTTGGCAGAAACTTCCGCCCTCCTTGTCTGCTGACAGCGCCCATATAATTTACCAGGTGCTGGTACCTGCTGTTTTTAGACAGTCTTTCCTTTTCAGGAAGCGCATGGCCGATGTGTCAAGCACAGGATGGTTTGCGCGTTTCGGGATGTGAGAAACACGAGTAGCCAGAGCAACTATGCAGGAGCCGTCTGCTGCTGGGGTCGTGGGGGACAAGACTGAGTGGCATGGAACGCTTTTACCTGTGGCACGCCTGATGCCAGACGATCCTTCTCCACGCCAGATTTCGTGCCGTCGTCGCTCGGATCACTTCCTTCTCGTTACCAGCGCTGACCGGTGTCCGGCGTGTGCCTTGTTCTTGGTGTCGGAAAGTCCAGGAACGGCGGGATGCACGGGGTCAGCGCAGGGAGGAACACGCGCGTCTCGGAGAGGGAGAGCCCGCGCGTGAGTCCCCCCTACCATGCCTGGGTTCACTAGTGCCCACCTTATCCTCGAGAGTCTCGGGGCCCCCCTCCAGTCCCTTCATGTCCAGCCCCGACCTTGTCCGCGGGAGGATGTCCGTTTGCGGCGGAAGCAGCGGATGTGGGAACAAGACGTCGCGGGACAAGACCAAGACGTCCCAACACAAGGACAACATGTCTTCGTCGCCTTCCGGGGGCTTGGCGCCTGCTTCGGGATCCTACCCTTGGTGCGCACGGTCCCACCACAGTTCCAGGCTCAAACCCAGGCGGTGGCGAAATCCCGGGCGTGTCACTGCCGGCTTCTGAGGCGGGCGACGCGGCCAAGCCAGAGTCCCCAGGCCACTTCCGTGTTGGCGCGTCTTTACCGGGTTGCCGTTGGCGTCGTTCCGGCGCCGCCCGAGGATGTGAACTCGATAGAGCGTTTCCAACAGTCCCTGGGGATGCGCGACGCCCTCGCTTCTGGATGAGTGCGGGAGCAGCGCCGGGGTGTCTTTATGAGCTTGGACACTGCGGCGCTGTTGTCCGCTGAACGTGGAACGGGGGAGGCCCTGCACATGACCCTTGGGACCACATCCGGGGCCGATCGGGCGCCTTGTTCCTCGAGTAGTGCTTGGGCGACTCGGCTGGCCGGCCTGCCCAACTGCTTGGTCCGGGATTCCGCCAAGACCTATAAAGCCATCGTTTCGGCGCCGGTCATTCGCGCACCGGTAGAGAATGAGTCCCCCCTGTGGTTGGCGTTGACCGTGTACCGGTTCAAGGCGACGGCCGCCCTGCACGCATACTAGAACGTGCTCTACATGCGCATCCCGGGTCCGTACCTGCGCCGGTTGCCCATCCTGCCGCCGTCATCGCACGCCAACTCTGAGCAGGGGGCGCTGTAGCGGATCCTTCCCTCGAAGCCGGAGGGGTATAGCCCCGTCGGAAAGCCCAGCACAGGATGCGGAGCGAAACACAGGAAAAACAACACGAACACTGGGATCACAGGGTGCGATGCGCACCAGAACGTCGGAAGTAGCGCAAGCGCAACGCTGATTCATTCGAATACGCACGATGGCCCCAAAGCATACACTCATGTACCCTCAGAAACAAGACGCAGGATGTGCACAATCCCAACCCCCGGGCGCCAGCACGGGGGAACCGGTGCCCAACGGGCCACGGTCTCAGGCCCGGGCCACCTGTGGCCCCCGTCCAGCAGCCTCCATTACCTTTCCACTGGAAGAGGACCCCCGCCCGTCTCAGGCGGAAGCAGGAAAGTCACCAAGACTTCCTAGATCTCAGGATTTACCCAAAATCAATACCTCGGGAGTTATCCCAGGATTATTCAATATTCCCGGATAGAATTCCGGTAGGACTTTATCCCTGGTCGAGATCAGATCACGGTCCGGCTTACGCTCGGATTACGGAAGCTTCTACAAGCTTCCCGGTTTCTCCAGAGGGCCTGGATTCGGAAGACGCGTGTCTCCCTCGGCTGTGTCAGACCCCTCCAGGGGGGCCCGATCGGGTGCTCATCACCCCGCGCCCCTGTGAAGGGGTCGTTTCGTGTGTGGCCCTTGGGCTCCCTGTCCACCTGCCCAAGGGGGGTTGTCCCACGCTACCCCGGTAGGGGGGTGCTACGTGAGTGGTCACGAACGGTCCACGGCTCATTCCGGGGCCGTGTCACCCCTGACAGGGGGTTTTTCCGACAGGCTCGTCTTCGGGGCTTCCTAATGAGCTGGGACCACCAGGAGGTTTGGTGCCGGCCGCCGGTGTCGCGGCCCCAGTGGTTAGCCGCGGCACTCACTTGATCTGACCAGATGGGGACCCCCATCTCGTTTACCACCGGTGGCTACATTGTGGCGTATTACGCACGGGGCGAGATCTACCGGTCCTGTCTGGACCCCCTCTCTGTCACGGGGGTCATCTGGATGACCGAGCACTTGGTGATGGCGTACAACCGCTCGTACAAGGAGGCCCTTAACGGCCGCTTCTGGTCGTTCTCGGACGCCTTGTTCGGCCGGGTCTAGCAGCTGAAGCCGAACGATCGCGCCGGAGATGATGTCGGGGCTTTGAACTTGTTCAAGGCCATATTGAACCTTCGGGCCGCTCTTCCGGTTCCCTACCCCGCCTTTCATGGCGCCTTTTGCCTGCTCGACACCTCTCGAGGTGAACGGGACGGATTGTTGAAGGTGGTGACCCGTCCGGACGCCAACGGGGTCCGCATAGGCATCCAGGATCCACTAGAAGACGCGGCTTGTTCGATCCCGGCTGTCGGCACGCATGCACCACAGGAGGAGCCCCGTACTTGGGCACAAGTGCCGATCCCATCTGTCGGGATCCCGTCGGGTTGGGCGTCCGCCGTTTCGCGGCGAAACCGGTGGTTCCGGCTCTTCTTCTCTGGGTGGCCTGCCTATTTCGGTTCATCAATGAGTCCCGCCTCACTGTTCATTTCTCGCCGCGAGCCCGGTCACCTTGGCGATGAGCGCCCCATCTTCCGGTGCCGGTCGTGAGACCCCTGGAGTGAGTGCTGTGGCCCTGGTTTCGACCGCCAACAGCATGCCGTTGCCCCCCCCCGTACCCGACTCTCTCTTTCTGGCTACCTCGGCGTCTCATGGGTCCGAGGGTGACGCGTAGCTGGAACCTCTTGTCGGGAGACTCTGTGGTCCTTCCGATGTGTTCCCCTCGAGAGAGCTCCTGGTGTCCGTTGTCAAATTACTTTACATCCTGGCGAGCGACATGCTCACCTGGGCGGAGGCACACTCTGTGAGTGACCCCAATGCCCTGGAACAGGTTCTACCTCGGTGGTCTCGCTCGGATGTGAACGGACAGCTTCGGACCGTCTTGAGCATGCACCATCAGCGGCAAAACAACTATCTACGTCGGTCTGAACCGGCCGGCACTTGGCGCACGCGTGGGTCGGGATCGGGTGACCGTCGGGAGGACGGCGCGGAAGCCGGTGAGACTTTGTACGGGGATGCCCCTGGGAAGCCCCAGCGCGGCACTGGCGGTGGCGGTACTCAGTACTGGGGCAGCGGTTACGACACCGGGTTGCGTCCGTAGGTGGGGACGCCGCCGAAGAGCACTCTCGGCTATGGCCGGGCGTACGGTAGCCATCTGGAACCGTCTGGTTCTGAAGGGCCGGCCCCCACCCGTCGTCGTCTGGACTCATGCGGGTTGTCTTTAGTGGGCACGGGTTGTCGAGAGCAGGGGCTTATGAATCTGCCGATTTTCGGTCCACTCCGATACACTCAACATTGGCATTTTTTGAATTAGATACGAGTTTTGACGCACTTTCTTGAGTACGGATAGGATATATATCCGAAACAAAGAAATGTAGGATATGAACAAGAATAGGCATTCTATTCGGAATATATAGGATTCTGCAACAGCTTCGTCAGAGAGGAGGTACTTGCGATGCTGACTGCCGAGAAATAGCGAAGAGCGGGTTGAGGTGGAACCTGTGAACAAGACCTATGCGAGACCATGTCACGCTCGCGACAGCGAATGCCACGCAAGATGCGCAAACATCGTTGCCCATCTCGCTACCTTGGTTAACATTTATGGCTGAGAAGTGTTCTGAGTCGTACAGGCCGCCCGTCAGCTGCCGCTCGCGACAAGAGACGAAAAATCGTCCAGTTTTCCAATGACTTTCGCCGTCGACGGTGTGACGTCAGTTCGCTCACTGTTATCCAGAGCGTGTCTAACATATTACTGCGTGTCTCGTGCCGGCTTCGCGCGCTCAGAGCCGCCTGGCGATTCAAGTTACTTGCGGTAGTAGGATGCCTTCGTTAGACGACTGTTAAGTCCTTGTACTTTCGCATATCCGCTTCAGAGCCTTAAAAAGGCGGTGCCATTTAGATAAGAGTACGCAGAGTCGGTCTTGTTTTCCTGGAATCTGAGTGTATCCGAGTGTATCTGCTCATTATATTAAAGTGCCATTTATTCATGTATGCCCTTGGTCGAGAGTGGCCAGAGCGCTTTGTAAGGGACGGGGTAAACCCCGGCCGCTTGGTGTGTGACGAGTAGTCATACGTAGTGCATGCATAAGCAAGGGTCTTCTTGTCTTGTGGATATCCCGTCACGCCTCATGGGCGTCGCGCCCATGCTCCGCCTTATCCGGACCTTGTGAGATAAGCCCCTAACGTCGACGATACCGGTGCACCACGCCAACCAGCAGGCGCTCCGAGTGTTGCCATTTGTCGTCGTCCGGTCCATACCCAAACCAGCGGACCAGCAGCCACTGGACCCCCTCCGCATCCCTTGTGTGCTCCACGAACCACTCGAACACGAACTATGACCCACCCAGATTGAGCGCGTCCGGGACCGCCCCTTGTGGTCATTCGGGCCTGTTCGTGGGGTCTACCGGTCCCACCGACACAACGTGGTCGCCGCTATCCCTGTAAGGTAGTCCGTCTTGGTCGATCAGGTAGATCCTCCTGTCGGTTTCGAGAACCTCGTTCGGTCATGTCACCTTCGGGTCGAGCTTGTGCTTCTGGGGGTTGTTGCGCAGGTAACTCCAGTCACCACTGGCCACCGACACCCGGAGAGGGCGGGCGTTCTTTTTATAGTCCCTCTTGTACCGGGCTTGCGTCTTGGCAATCGAGTCCCGCACCTGGGGGAGCACGGCCTTGAGCGACTTCAGAGACGAGTCCCTGGACTCGGCCACCGACTAGGCCGGTTCAGAAGTCAAGCCGTACCGCATCCGCCCCTTGGAGAAATTTATCAGCCGCCTCGTGGTGACCAAGTCCATGGGGGCCACGCCTGTCATACGGGGTGGCCTCGAATTGTACTTCAGCACCAACACAAAGACGAGCTCGTCCCAGTTGCCCTTTGATCCGCGATGTAGTGCATGAGCGTGTCCACAAGCGTCTTTCTGAAGCGCTCTACTTGTCCGTTCGTCTGAAGGTGGTACATAGTCGTGTACAGGTTCCGATCAGGGCCTTTCAGAATCCGTGGTTTTCAGCAGAGTCAGGGATATATCCAGATATATCTGGATATATCCGTTGGAATCTTCTCGCCATCCAATGTGAGAGCAAAACAGAAGACCCTGCTGTAAAGCTCACCTCACGCTCAGGCTCTTCGTGGAAAGACTGATGACCAAAAGATGTTGCTGCGAGGAGAATGCCGCTGCTTACAGAGTGGTGCTTTGTCTGAATCATTATTCCGAAGCCCCTTGTTCCGATGCCCATCAAACCACACACACTCTGGAAGATTAGGGAGGCGAACTGGGGTGCGTTGTCCGTCTGGATGGTGTGCGAAGGCTCGTACACGGACATCCAGTCCCGAATGAACGCCGACGACACGTCGTCACGGTATTTTCGTCCAGGGGGACGGATCGTACCATCTTCGAGAACCGGTCGACAATGATCAGTAGGAAGAAGACGTTCCCGGTCTTAGTCTGTGTCAGCGGCCCAAGGAGGTCCATGGACAGACTCCCTCAGGGTTCCGTCGACAAGAAGAACTTGAACATCGCCGTGCACTGCCTTTGTGCGATCCAGTTCCGGGCTATAGATGCACAGCTGTCCACCCATTCGTGCACATCCGCGGCCATGGACTCCCAGTCTTGCTTGCGCCGAATGGAGGCGTGCATCCGGTTGACGCCAGAATGACCGGCGTGCACGACTTCATGCTCCAGCCGGAGAAGGTCCCGACGCTACGCAAATCGGATGCACACGTGGGTTGCACCGTCCAGGTGGCCGGCACGCGCGAGGAGTCCCTCTTTGGACTCCGAGAAGCGCAAGTGCTCCCGTTGGTCCATCTTATCCTGTACGTCTGGCACTGCTGGTCATCGTTTTGCGCGACGAGCATGCGCGCGAGCGTTACCGGTTGTTCCTTGTCCGGCTGTTCGCAGTGCAGTGCGACCGAGCCAAGGGAAGATTCAGCCAGAGCAAGGCAGAGAATTTCTTCTGGGCTGACAAACCGGTGCGGCGCCAGCTTCGGGAGACGCGACATGGCGTCGGAACAGTGGGGCAGCCTTGCCGGTCTGGTGCACACCTTGCACCGAAGTTCCGACAAGCGAAGGCGCCAGCGCGCGACCCGTCTTCTTGAGACGTCCATGCTGAGCAGCCAGCATAAACTGGAGTGGTCCGTCTTGATCACGAACTCTTTCCCTTCAAGGTAGCGGCGCAGGAGAACGCAGGCCTAGACCACATCCAGGAATTCTCACTCAGTTGTCGAGACGTCGTGCAGGGACAAGTTGAGGCCCCGGCTGTAGTATCCGACCGAGAAGATGCTTTTGTGAGGTTGTTGCTGCAGCACGGTGCATCCTGCGTGGACGGTGCATGCGTCGGTGTCCAGGATGAAGAGGCCTTCGCTACGGGGGATCGCCAAGACTGGGGTCGACGTCACGAGCTCTTCCAGGTTATCGAAGGCAGTCCACTGTGCGGCTTCCAACGTTAGGAGAACGTGCGGGAGCTTCTTCATGGTGTGCTTGTTCAGGGGCTTGGCGATGTGTGCGTAATCGTTCTACAAAACCCTTGCACATGTCATGCATGCCCAGGAAGCCCTTGAGCTTCGTCTGCCTTCGCGGAGGAAGAGCTTGCGCCAGGCTCTTGGTGTTGCTATTGTGCATCAGTAGCTGCCCGCGGCGTACGACACGCCCCAGATACTCTCCTTCTTGCTGGAACAGGTGGCACGAGGATGGCTTGATCGAGACACCGGCCTTTCCGGACAGGAGTAGACGTCCCGCAGATGCCGTATGTGCTCGTCCACGGTCCGGGAGAACACAATGACGGCGTATGGGTGCACCAGGTTGGTCTGCTAGCGTAAGAAGGAGAGGATGATCTCCAGCGCACGTTGGAAGAAGGCCGGGGCGTTCACCAGGCTGAAAAGGAGCCGAGCATACGGAAAAAGCCCGTGTGGGACGTGAACGTCGTCTTGTCTCTGTCCTCGGCGGCCAAGGGGATCTACAAGGACCCATTGTTAATGTCCAGAGTAGAGAGCACCGTAGCGTCTCCCAGGGAACCCAGGCAAACGTACATCCTCGGGATAGCGTAAACGTTTTTGATTGTACTCTCGTTCAGCCGGCGGTAGTCCACGCAGAACCGGACGTGGTCACCTGGCTTCGGCACGAAGACCATCGGGAAAGACAACTAGGCCTCTGAGGTATCGATGATAACCAGGTCGAGAATGTTTTGACCTCCCTCTCTTGGCGCCGGTGCGGCCCAACCCTCTACGGAGCCCGGTAAGCTGGCTTGGCGTGGGGCTTCAGCTGGATCTGATGCGTTGCTGCCTTGAGCTCACCCAGTCTCCCTTTCCGCATGACCTTGACCGGGTCCAGGAGGCCATGCACCTTTCCATGGAGGTCCTTGGAAACGCCCGTCCTGTTAACCTTTGGCGTCTTCGGTGACTTGGCTGGGGGACCAATCGGTGGCTGAGGCAGGCCCTCCGCCTCGGTCATGGCTGCCTCTGTGTCCGGCTCTCTCCGCGCCTCTAGCCCCTGTTGGACAGCCAGAACGCCCCCCTGGAAGAGAGGTCGTCTCTCGCCCGTGTAGGGCTCTGCGAGCCCCACTCGGTTGCCGCTAGCAAACGTTTTGGTCTTACGACCCAGGTTGATCAGGAGGACGGAGAAGGGCTCGTGCCGGCGCACTTTCTTGTGATGCCCGTGGGCCAAGTTCAGCCCATGCTTGGCCAGTAATTCTGCCCGGCCCTTGAGTTAACCAGTCTTCGTCGACCGGGTCACCACTTGGGCCTCGGTTTGGGTGCCAGATGGGAAGACCGTTGCGCTCGCCAGCGTAAGATCGTTCGGGCGGACCCAGGGCTTTTCCAGTCCCGTGTACTGTCGCCCCCAGACACCGAGATGGTAGCCTAAGATGACCGAGGCGGCCTTCGTAGTCCACTCGATCTCTTCGTTCTGAGGCAGGATGGCCTTGGTGTACTGCGACTGGAAGTCACATCCGCCGATGAGCGGGACCGAGAGGCACTTCACAAAAAAAACCGCGAAATGATCCCTGTGCTTGTCGGTCGGACACGCTCACGGCCTCGGCAAAATGGATGCCTTTCCGGGATCGCTTGTCCTGGAGCTTCCTGGGCATTTGCGGACAGGCTGCCGCGATGTGGTCCTGCTTGTTGCACGACAAGCACGCCCGTACCCTGTTCGGACGTTCCCCGCCCGGGTTGACCTGTGCATGTACTCCCTGGGTGAAAGACGCGAGCTGCTGCACGGTGCGATCCGTAGACGGGAGGTTGTGCGGCTGGGCATGCACCTGCGGGTGCATGGGAAGGCCCTAGATGAATGCCATCTTGAGCCGTTCCTCGCCGTACAAATCGCCCCAGGCCTCCTTCAGGTCCCGTGAACGGGCCGCGAAGGCGTCGGGTACCTCATGAGCGCCCAGGAAAGCCCGGTTCACGTCCGACACGGGATGATTCACGGTGATCGAGTCCGCGTAATTCACCAGGGGCCAGTGCACCGCCTCAGGAAAGAATGCGACGGTCCGGCCCCGGATGTGGCCTGTCGTATCAAGAAGTATCTTGTTAAACTGGTGGCTGGTGCCCCGGTCAGGAAGGGGCCCACCATGTAGAGCGCCTTTCCCTCCGAGACATTTCTGGGGTTACAGGTCAGAAAGAAACTGCGCAAGAAGGACAAGAGCTCGGCCGGCATGCTTTCGTCGAAGCGAACACGGTCCATGAAGACCCGAAGTTTCGTCCGGTTTTGTGGAGTCCGTAGACGCTTCCGGATAGTGAAGGTCTGGTTCTGGTTGTCCTGAGGGAACGAGGGCCAGTCGTTCACCGTGATGAGCAGGTTGTCCCCGATCTTGTGGACAGGGATCTGTAAATCAAGCAGTGCCCGACGCGCCGTCTCACTGTCACTCCGGGAGCAAGAGTCACTCGAGGAGGACCGGGGGCGACGATGCCGATAACCGCGCCTGCGACGGCGCGACCGACGGTCCCGGAGAGAGTCACCACTGCTACTCATGTCCGGTTACTCGTCATCACCTCCGCCTCCACGTCGCACCACCCAACTCCGGGACGGCCCCAGAACAGCGCTTGGGAAAGCAAGCATGCCGTGTGTGCGCCCCGCGGCGAGATTCTCGCCTCTTTCAATGCGCCCCGACACAAGCTCCGCGTCTTTCGTGCAGCCGACGCGGCCGCGACGGCGGCAGCGTCACAAGTCTCCAGCGGTGCTTCCGCAGCCCGCGGTCGTGGGGTGCTCCACGCAGCGTGCCGCCGCCCTGCGCGGGCTGCCACCACCTTCCTCGACCGCGGCAGCGGCACGCCTCTCTGGCGGCAGCAGCTCGTGGCCACGCCAAGCCGCCGCTGCTACGGCTGCAGGTTCTGGGCGCATGGCGACAGCGGTGAGGGGCCCATGCTACGGCACTGCGTGCCACCACAACGGCACCATCCAACCTCCCCAAAGCACAGCAGAAGGCGCACCCGCCGGACGTCTCCGGCAGCTCGCAGCGGTCCGTTGGCTCCGGCCGCGGCGAGGTGGAGGCGGCCGGGACACCATCCGCTCCCCCGCTCCCTTCCCTCAGTCTCTCCCAAAGCTCGCCGGCAGCCCTCCGTCGTGGACAGTCCGCCCGACTGGAGCGCCGCCACGCACCATCTATCCGCCACGGCCGCTGCCTCCACAGTCTTAGCTAGACGAAGACGCCGCTCAGCGTCGCGAAATGAGGGGCGTTGTTACCGTGGGCACCGCGGAGATGAAGTTCCAGGCGCGTCCGCCGCGGCGGACGCCGCCGACGAGGCGCCGATTGGCCGCCGCGACGGAGCCACCCGACGGAAAGAGCCGCCGCCGGGCAGCGCGCCGGAAGTCATTTTCCGGGACGGACACGGTGCGAGGCCGCGACTAGCGGATGCTCAGATGTGTGCCGGTCGATCATCACATCTACACGCATGTAGAGGTCCGGTGCTGCCGTCACTACCGCCGCCGCTGCCGCCGCCGTCCCAGCTGCGCTCGCCGCTACCGCCGCTGCCGATGCCGCGGCGAACGCCGGCTGGTCCGCGACCGCCGCCGCCTGCCGGAACTGAATCGTGCCGTAGTATCATATCTCACGCGCAGACTGGGCGGATGCAGATTTCTGCAAAGTAGCCCCACGATTCAGATGAATGATTTTCAATCATTGCAAATATTTCTGCAAGTCTTTCCTGCTACCGTCTCTGCAGGCCCCTGTGGACGTTTACATGGTCGGGAATGCCACGCTCATAGGCCAGTAGGACTTGAAACAGTGTGGGACCTTCGGCTGGAGGTCAAATGCGCTGTTTGTGTTTTTACGATTGGGGTAGGGAAGGCAGAAGGCCCTTAGCGACAGGACGGTGTTGGCTTCAGGCACGAAACTTAGATGCTTGCTGAACGCCAGTGAGTCCCGATTTCGGTGACAGGGATGCTGAGTAAGTCTCTGTTTTCCAAGAGAAGCCCGCTTAAAAAGTGCTGTCGATGCGGCCGAGCTACAGCCGATCTTCCAAAAACCTCGCACGCTCATAAACAACACTCTGACATGAATATTGCGAACATTTTGACATGTCTATCGAATCAACAACTCGCAAATGCCACGGGTCACGAAAACTGCCGGTGACTCATTCTGACAGGGCCAGCGAGACTAGCAACGCCCTTCAAAGCCACAAATCAGGAGGGATCGTCGGCGGTTCTGCCCACGCGCTTGTTTGGTTACTTCAGTGTATTTCAAGAGTCCCACCGCGTGGTGCTCCCGGGGAATGTGCGATTCCAAACTGGAGAAGGACTGTCGAGAGACTGGTGCTCCACAGACTACGGCTCCATCGACCATTCCGAGGCAAAGGCAATGGGCAAGCGCTGTGTGCGGCCAAGTCCCTGCGTCCTGGGCTACTTTTCGTCCAATTTGGGATCAATCGGAGCATACAGTGCTCGGCGGTCCTGCCCGCGCGCTTTTTTGGCTACTTCGGGGCGATTCGTGTTCACTGTAAGACTCAATAACACCGTCTGTGGGAACGGGGTGCACCCCCAAGCTGCTCAGACGAGATCACTGTCAGATCGTGTTCTTGAGGAAAGCATCGGAAAGGGCTTTGAGGCCGTCTTTGATCCAGATGCAAGGCCTCGTGCGGATCGCCAGCAATCTTGCACTTTTATTCGGACTCTGATTGGCAAGCGTCGCTCCGGGGTGGCAGTAACAGAGGGACACTGAAGCTGACAGTGTTTCTGCCCTGCGGCGACGTGTTTTTAGACGATTTTCATTGGATACCAGCCGTGTCCACATTGTTCTGCTCGTGTAGCCGTATGCCTCCAGCACTATGATTGGTTGGCGGTGGCTTCTTCTCACAGAACTCGCACGGTTGGGCGGAGGATCCGCCACCTCCAGCGGCTTCAAAGAGCGCCGCAGGCGCCGTCGCCCGGCCCCCCCTCCCCCGCCGCCCGCACGTTCGTCAGCGGTAGCGGTGTCGTCGGCGGCGGCGACGGCAGCGGTGGCCGCGGCGGCGGCGGCGGCGACGATGGCGGAGCGCGGGTGGCCGTCGGCCGCGGGGATGGAGCTGCGGTGGTGGCGGCGGCAGCGGTGGTGGCGGCCGACCCGCCGACCCAGTCGGGCGGACCTCGCTGGTGGCGGGCGGACCCCCCCGGCGGGGGGGGAGGACGGGCACCAACAGCAGCGCCAGCGGCGGTGGCCGACCCGCCGGCCACGACGGGCGGCCGGCCGGCCGTCGGCTGGCCGCCGTGAGCGGCGCCGCCGCCGCCCGCGGCGGCGGGGGCGGCGGCGGCCCCCCCCGCGGCTGTGGCGGCCCGCCGCCGTGCCCCGCCGGCACGCGGGAGGGTGGCGGCGGTCACCGACCGCCGGGCGGGCGTCCCGCCGCGGCGGCGGCGCCAGCGTTGACGCCCGTGCGGCGGCGGCAGCCGCTGTCGACGGCGGCCGGGAGTGACCGCGTCGGTGTCGGCGGCGGCGGCGGCGGCGGCAGCGGCAGCGGTGGCGGGTGTGGCCGTCGCGCGACGGCGCCCCGCGGTCGGAGCCCAGGCGGCCGTGGCCGCCGCCCCCACCTGCGACGCGACCGCCCGCCGGTCTTGCGGGCGGCTGTCCCCGCCGGCTACTGGCCTCGGGATGTCGGTGAGTGGGGTCCGGGCGGTGCCCGCCGCGTGTTGGCGTCGGGCGCCGCCGGCGGGCCGGGCGCCATTGACGAGGCCGACAGGGAGGCCGACGACGGTGGGCGCGGCCGTCGCAGCGGCGGAAGCGGTAGCGGCTGCACCCCGGGGGACGGCGCCGAAGCGGCGGCCGCGTCGGCCAATGCGGCCGACGATCCAGAGGACGAGGCGCTGGCGCGCGGGTCGGCCGGGGCGGGGGGAGGGGGCGCGCCGCCCCCCGGGGGGGTGGTGGGTGGGGGGGGTATGCGGCAGCCGCGCGCGGGCGGGCTGCCACTGGGCGACGCCGGCAGCGGGGACGGGGGGAGCTCTGTCGGGATGGGGGGTGGGACGCGCCCGTATCTTGGCCCCGCGGCGCCCCGGCGGGCCTTGACGTCCGGCCCCGCGCGCCGCCTGTGTCCGGAGGAATGCCAGAGGGCGGCGGCGGCGGCGCGCCGGCCGGCCGGGTTGGGGCGCCCGCCGGCGGCGGCGGGGCGGTCGGCCCGCCGTCGGGCGGCCGGTTCGGGGGCGCACCCCCCGGCGGCGGCGGGCGCGTCTGGGGCGCCGGTGGTCCCCGCGGTGGCCCGTCGGCCGGCGCCCCTGGCGCCGGCTGTGGCGGCAGTGGTGGGGGTGGCGGCGGGAGCGCCGGCGGCGCCCGCGCCGGCACGGTCGGCGGCGGCGCGCGTGACGGCGGCGGTGGGTTTGGATCCCCTGGGGGGGGCGGCAGCGTCGGTTGCGGTTTGCGGGATAGCGGCAGTGGCGGTGGCGGTGGCGGTGCGGGGCGTGGCGGTGGGCGCGGGGGGGGTGACGGGAGGCCCTCGCAGCCGTGGAGTGGTGGCGGCGGCGGCGGCGGCCGCTTTGGCGGCAGCGTTGCGGCTGGCGGGCGGGGCAAGCGGCTACGCCGCGATGACGGGCGTGGCGGTGGCAATGTCGGGCGGCGCAACCACCCCCCAACCCCAGGACGCGCCGACCGAGGAAGCGCTAGCCGCGGGGGGGGGGGGTGGCGTCGCCGGCGCCGCGTCGACCCCGGGCGGCGGGCGGGCGCCAGCGGCGGCGAGGGGCGGCGCCGCGGCGGCGGCCGCGGTTTGCACGGCCGAAGGCGACAGGCGCCCCGCGAGGGGCGGCGCCGCGGCGGCCGACGGCGGCAGCGACTCGGCGGCGGTGCCTCGCCGCGGCCTGCCGCCGTCGGGCGACGGCGGGGCGACGGCGGCGGTGGCCGGCGGCAAGGTGGTGGGCTGCACCGGCGGCGCGGCGG
>ENA-ORXC01001376-ORXC01001376.1-marine-metagenome-genome-assembly--contig:-NODE-1376-length-14411-cov-4.516743_pt1 | contig 14411 bp, 3 predicted proteins | sample MGYA00237865_ERZ511478 | MGnify/ENA metagenome assembly ERZ511478 | reverse complement strand
TTTTTTTTAATGATACGGCGACCACCGAGATCTACACTCTTTCCCTACACGACGCTCTTCCGATCTCCCGCCGGGGTGTGCGCGCGCGGCGGAGAGCGGCGGCGGGCGGCAGGGCGGTGGCCGCCGGGTGGCGTGGCGGCGCCCCGGCGCCGCCCCGCGACGGCGCCGGCCGGGACGGTGGCGGCAGCGGCCGCGGCGGCGGCGGCGGCCCCCACTGCCGGACGTCCCCCCCCGCGCGGTGGCAGGCGGGGGGCGGCGCCATGATGGCGGGCGGCCCCGCGCACGCGGGCGCGCGGGCGTGGGCGGTCGGCAGCCGCCGCGTAGGGGCACCTCTCGCGCCGGCGGCCGGCCGGCAGCCGGCCGCGCGTCGGCGGCGGCGGCGCGCGCGCAGCGTGCCGCCGCCCGCCGCAGGGGGCAGCCCCCGCAGGGGGGAAACGCAGGCGCCCGGGCGCCCGCAGCAGCCGCGGCGGGCGGGGAGCGGGTCGCGGCGGGGGCGTCCACGCAGGCCGCTTCCAGGCGAGCGCCTGGCAAACAGACACCGGCGCGCCAGCCGAGCATCGTGGGCTGTCGGCGCCGCCAGGGAGGTGCGCCTCTGGCAGTCATGCTTTCACCTTTTTCAACTCAGGATTCCTTTTGAAAAGGGCATGCATCGCTGTGCTCCACGACCGCGTCTATTCCGGAACAGTTCGCCTGGGCAGATTCGGTTTTCTCTGAGCTGTTTTGGCTGTGGTCTGAAAAGTTCTGTTTGTTTTTTCACTGTTCTGACACTTTGGCGTGATCGGTTCGGGGTGGCTCTCCCTTCGGTGCTCTCCTCCCTCGAAAGTTGTGTTTCCCCGGTAACCGCAATCGCATGTCCGATTGGGGCCCCTCTTCGAGCTCCCGTCCGTCTCCTGGGCCCTCGTCGGGCTCACCCTCGCTGCCACTCACTACCCAGTTGACTTCGCTCCCACTGTTCCTTCGCCATAGGCCTTTCCAAAGTGCCAGTCATTTGCATTTGCCACCGTTGTCGACCTGCAGCCCGCCATCGCTCCTCCTGAACTATCGTGTGTCGTTCTGTCGCGCCTCCATCTATTGAGAACACAGCGAGTTTGCTGCTGTTGCTTCCTTGACACATTGCTGTCTGATGCACCGGATAGTACTTCTTCCCTCTTGTTGGTGGTGTCTTTTTATCGTCACTGCTTTTTGTACGTGTCATGTGCCCGGGAACGCATGGTTTATTGTACAACAACAATAGTACCTGCCAAGCGAACATTTATCGTGCGGACAGCGGACCTGTCCTGTTCACAGTTGGAGCCCAGATTGAAGAGTGTGATCTGGACCCAGATTTTCCTGGACCAAGATTTGATTGATATAGTCAAGAAAGAGAGAAAAGTAGGAAGCTTTCTGGAAGCGAGTGGCTCCCATGTTTGTGTGTTCAAGTGTTAGAAGAGTTTCGCAAGGAAAGTGTGGTCAGATGATACGACCATGTTTGCATCACTGAAAGTCCCGAGCCAAAGAGCGTAGTCGAGTGTCTTCCACTTGCTCGAGACATACACGACGAGATGCGAAAAGGACCCGACAACCCCCCCTCAGAAAGGCCCTCTGGAGGACCCCACTGATCCCGCGCTGTCGTCAGCGTGGTCAACGGTCCCTCCAACCAATGCAAGCTCTGGCTGCCGAGCTTCTGTCGGTCTGGCGATTTGGGTTTCCGCGCCACTTTGGCGGTCGAGGCGGGGCTCGCGTCGCCTCGGGCAGACACGCGCGGACCAGTGAGCGCCTCGCAGACAGCGTCGGCCAGGCCTGCACGGTGGAGGGGCCTTGATTACAGCTCGTCCAGGTCCGTGGCTCGACAGCTGAACGAAAACGGCGACCGTGGGCGAGCAAACGGGGGCGTTTGGGGGGCGTCATCAGCAATCCCGGTGCTTGGGAGTAGTAGCCCCACCCCCTCCGACGTACACCGAGCCACTGTTTCGTCGCGTCCACGGTCTGCACGAGGCGTGCTCGTGGCGCGGCCCGCCACCCAAGACACTGGCAGTTTTGCCCTCGCCGCACGACGTGCGTGACGCTTGCCGCCGCGGCGGTCCCCCCCCGCGCCCAGACGGCAAGGTGTGCCTGCAGCGGTCCGCTGCAGCTACCACCTGCGCCCCCGTGCGGCACAGACGCGCGCGGGGGGCGGGGACCTCCAGTCGCTGTGCAGCCGCCGCGCGCGGCTTCTGTCGGTTACCGTGGCGGGCGGGGCTGACGCGCCTACGGCCAACGCCTCCTCTGTACGCGGGCCCCCTTTCGCGCGTAATTTTTCGTGTTTGTCTCTTGGTGTGCGGGTGACGGGGGTTGCCCCGCCCCGCTCGCCCACGCGGCCGCCCCCCTGCCCCAACCCCCCCCCCCCCCTATCCATTGTTGGCAGCGGGGCGGACTGTGTCGGCAACGGGGGGTGGGAGTTGCCACGCTGCGGCACTAGGAGTGCGCGCGGCGCCCCGTGGCCGTGTGAGCGCGCCATCCCCGCGCCCCGGCAACCGCACCGCGCGGCCCTGGGGGCGGCACGCGTACCACGCGCGGGCTTGTGTGCAGCAGCGACGGGTGAGCGTCGTAGTGTCGGGGCTGCCCAACCGTGCGGTGGGGACGCCACCGCCGCCGGCCGCCGAGTGTGTTGTCTGCCAACAACGCGAGGGGCGTGGAGTGCCGGCACGCGCCGACCGACCGTCTCGCCCGCCACCACCACCGCCCGCACTCACCCCGCCTTGTTCCTGCGTGTAGCGCCCGCTCCAGTTAGGTCCGGTCTTGAGTGAGAACGAGAGGACGAGGGGCGGGCCGCGACATCACCCTCGCGTGGGCCCCGCCTACTGGCCGCGAGCGCACCTGGCACCATGATGGCTTCGGAGCTGCCCCCCGTGGAGCAACCCGAAGGTGGAACGGAGGGCGCCACGTCCCTGGATCTGGGGGAGCTTGAGGTTGTCCCCCTGCGGCCCGTGGCGGCCGATAACGTCCCCGCCGCTGCCCCAGTAGCCGCTACATCTGCAGTACCCACAGCGCCCGCGGGTACTTTTGTGCTCGCTGACGATGCGGAGGATGGGAGCCTCGCTGGGCCCAAGCAGCTTTCGGTACCCGTGATGGTCGCAGCGGTGAACGCCGCGTCGGGGGGACCGGCGACGTCACCGACGGACGTGGGCTACACGATGGTCGCCACCCAGACGTCTACGGAGGATGAGGACAGCTACGTCGTCGACGATGTTTCTGAGGGCCACGACTCGGTGCTCAAGGAGCTGCAAAAGGTCGACGACGGCACCGGTGGGACCCGGGGGAAGAAGCGGTACGCAACGTCCTCCTATCTGATCGGCAGCAAGCTACTGTCCAATGCCAAGAAGAAGGCTGAGGACATTGCATTTGGTGTCGTCTCCGTCACGTCGGATATCGGTGAGCTTGGCGGCAAGGACGGCGGCGCAGCCGTGTCTGGCGCCGGCGCCATTGGTGACAGCCTCACTGCGGGCTTTGAGGGCGGGCCGGGTGCGGACGAGCTAGCCCCGCTCGTCGCGCGCGAGGTGGACACGCTGCGGGAGGTCGACGTGCCGGGCACCGTCATCAATGACCTCAGCCGGCAGATCGAGGAGCAGCAGGCGGTCGGCGCTAACACTACCGACTCGCCGCTCAACCAGCCGTTTGTGCTGCTCATTGCGCCTATTGCGCCGCTGTCCATTATGTACGGGTGGACGGTCTTTGACATGATTGCACCGCCTCTGTGGAACGCGGCGGTGGCGGTTTGGACATTTTTTGGATGGCGGTTTTGGTACTGCCTCGCCGTCGGTGGGGTCGTTGGCATCGTGGCGGGCTGGGGCACCATCAAGCACATTGAGGCGCTACGGCCCATTACGATGCAGGTGGAGGTCCAACTCGTCCAGGCCATGCGTTCGTACCGCATCCAACGGGCGCGGCAGTTGCCCAAGGTCTACAAGGCCGTCGACCGCATTCTCCCCCCGATGCGGGCAGCTGTGTACGACCTGGACAAGACCGTGTTGACGCCACGCCTAGGCTACTCGCCGCTTCTGGCTCTGCGAGCCAAGGTGTATGGTTGGGTGTACGACGCGCGGATCTCGTCCTTTTCCCATCATGACGGTGACGCGCGGATCACGATATCCACCCCGGACGGCGTCAGCACTACCCGCACGGGGCCGGCGCAATTCCGGGCGGCGGGTAGTGGAGGCGACGCGGCGGATGCCGCGGCTGCTGCCGCGGCTGGGCCGGAGACGGTCGACCCACGGATCCACCCCGAGGCTGGCGGCATTGGTCTGTCAGCGGATGGCGCGGCGTCGGCAGGTGTTCCCTCGCCAACAAACAGGGAGGGGGCGGCGCCACCCAAGGCGCACAATGCGGCAGGCGATGCCGCGGACGACGCAGTCGAGGCGGCTGCTGCTGACGCGCGGGCGGCGCGGATACTCGAGCTGGCGCGCGCGCGCCCCGGGGCGGTCATCCCCGAGGCATACGAGAAGTTCTTTTCGGTAACTCTAACTCTAGTCAACGTTGGCGAGCTCCACCGCAAGTACCAGTCGGTGTGGCTCGAGTGGCACCAGGATGGCATGGTGATTGACCGGTCGGTGGTGGTGGATGTCAACGACTACACACCGGGTGAGTCGACGTGGCTCAAGGGTCCTGGCGCAGACTTCAAGCAATCGACGCTCTCCCACGAGGTGCGGTTGACGTACGACCCTAAGCGCGACGTGGGCGGCGCGTCAGTCAAGCATGCCCACGGGGATTACCCCATCATGCTCGTGCTCAAGGGCCGCGACGGCATGCCGTTGTATTCCAACGACGGCGCGCGGAGGTATCAGCGGCAGCACACGGCGACGGTGCGGATTGCTGAGATATGCCTGTCGGCCAAGAGTGCGGGCGTCGGCCACGTCAATGACGGACGGGTCGAGTCAGACCTGTGCATCCCAATGCACGCGCGCGGGGTGGAGCGCTACCGGTCGGCGGTGCTTGTCGCGCGGGCTACCATCGACACGGTCAATGCGAGCTCCTACTCATATCGGCAGAATTTGTCGCCGCTGCCGGCCGGCGAGTGGACCGTGCGGGCGACCGTGCACGAGCTCCGCAACCTGCGCGGCGTCGACCTGTCGGGCTCCTCCGACCCGTACGTGAGCATCACGGCGCTTGACAGCACCAAGTCTACCGACACACAGCGCAGGACGCTGACGTGTGTCGTCGACCAGCTGCTCTTCTTCTCCAAGGTGCTCACGGGCGTGCAGATGGAGCAGCAGCGGGTGAAGGTAGAGGTGATGGACTGGAATCGGTTCACCGCGTCAGTGGTCATTGGCACCTATACGCTTGACGCACGCAAGATCCTGGACGCGCCGGGTGGGGAAATTGCCGCGAAGTGGTTTGCGCTGAGCAACCCGATGGGCGGCAAGAGGCCAGCCGGCTTCATCAAACTTTCCGTCGCCGTGCAGCCACCCGGCGGGGAGCTGCCCGCGCACGACGGCGGGGAGGAACCTGACGAGCGCACCAACGCGTCACTGCTGAAGAATGCGCTTATCACCCCCCCTGTGATGGAGTACAAGACGTTTGCGGTGCACATTTGCGTCGGGTGGGCGGACATGCTGCCGCGGATGACCGACTCGGGCCGCGCGGGGGCATTGGCGAGCGCTGACGTCATCCGGGGATACATGGTGTTTGAGTACACTGGCTTCGCGCCCTCGCAGAGCCGCACCTTCCTGTGCGAGGCGCGTGATGTGACGGACCCCAACGTCGGCAGCGCGTGCCTTGTCGAGCCGCAGCGACGGCTGATTTGGAACGAGGAGTTCGTCCTGCCGCTCACGGTCGTCAATGGGCAGGTCTCCCAAGAGGGCGTAGTTGTCAAGCTCTTCCACGCGGACTCGGGCAGTACGAGCAAGTTCATCGGACAGGTGACTCTCTCATTTGCCGAGCTGTTTGCCAACCGTGGATCGGCCATTGTTCGCGGCCAGGCGGCGGACGGGGAGAAGCCAGGCGACCGCGTTACGGAGGCAGCCATGCTTCGGCCCCGGTACTACAACTTTTACGGCGTGCCGGAGGGCGCCGCTGATCGGTCGGACAAAGGCGTCGCCTTCCGGGGGCGGGTGCTGATGGGCGCCGCTGCGAAGGCGTGTGACTGGCCCGCCCCCGTGCTGCGCACCTGCCCGGCGCCGCCGCGACCCAAGCTCGAGTTTTACAGCCTGGACTTGGCCGTGCTGCGCGCGACGGAGCTGCCCCTGTCCGACGGTTGGCTGGTCACTGTCCATGGTCGGCTGGGATTGTTCACCTTTGGCCATACCATTCCGCCGGTCTCTGTGCGCAACACGTGCGCGACCTGGGATGGCTCGTCGGCGGTGCGCATTCCGAACATCCAATTCCCCGAGGACGTGGAGCAGATTCCGGACCTATTTATTACCCTTTGGGCGTGCAAGCCGAAGACTGTTGAACTGCTGGAGGACCAGTCCACGACGGACAACGCGCAGCTGGCGGCCACATCTACAACGAACAACACGCTCGAGCTCGACCCCAACCATCTGGACGCGGTTGGCGTCGTCGACGCCGACAGTAAGCCAGAAGACACCACCGCCTCGGTGGTGGTCGAGCCCGCCTCTGCTGAGCGCGCGTCAGACGGGAGCGATGTGGGGGGGGGCGCCGGTGCGAGCGGCAAGGTCGACAGCACGTATGAGTCGTCGTGGAACCCCTTTGCGTTCGTTCGCCTGTCGGCCAAGCACCTTGTGCTGACGCAGCCATCGCCCAAGTGGATGTTCATGGACTACCCCGGGAACGACGTGCTCACCGACAGCGTCAAGGTGCCCGGCTCGCTCCTGGCTATGGCGTCGCTGCGTCGCTTTGACCCTATGGATGCCGTGCCGTCGCTGGCGCCGGCGACCGTGAGCGGCACTGACCCGTCGGTGCTGGCACCCGCGCATGTCATCAGCGAGCCTGCTGCCGTGCCAGGGGAGCTCGAGGGCAAGCCGGAGAAGGACGCGGCGGCGGGCGAGGAGGCGACCGTATCCGCCCCGCCGACGGTGGGCCCGACCGGCGCTGTGCCGGCAGGCGCCACTCGCATCCCGCAGGAGCCCCTTGGTACCAATGACGCGGTCATCCAGCCCGTCGAGCCAGGCTCGGACGCTGTCAATGGGGATGGGGCGGGTCAACCGGAGATTGCCCCAGCATCGGCGACGCACCCGCGAGTGATGGCACCGACAACGACGGCGTCGGCGGCGGTGGGTGGTACCTTTTCGCTGCCCCATGGTATGGAGCGTGTGTACGAGTTGCGGGCGCTCATTTTGCAGGGCCGTGACCTGCCCGCGGCAGATGAAACGGGCCTGTCGGATCCGTTTGTGCACGTCTCGATGGGCGACCAGTTCAAGAAGGGCACCATCACCCGCTGCGACACAGTGGCGCCCCTGTGGGAGGAGCTCATTGAGCTGCCGGGCGTTACCATTCGCGATGGGGAGCGGCGTCCGAACGTCAACGTACTCGTGTATGATTGGGATGTAGTCGGCTCGTTCGACTACCTTGGCCGTGCCATCATCCCCTCTGCAGAGCTCGACGACATTGAGCCGTCGGTTGCGCATGCCAAGTGGTACCCGGTCTTCTCGGTCAACCCTGACGTCAAGGTCGGTGAGATCTTGGCGGACTTCCAGCTCATCGAGCAACACATGGCGCTGTCGCGCCCCATTACGGCGCCTGTGCCGGTGCGCACGCAGTCGGCTCTGCGGGTGTCGTTGCTCGGCCTGCGGGACGTGCACTTCTATGACTTTGCGTCTGGGCACCTGTTCGTCGAGTGCTCCGTGTCATCGTATGAGGTCAAGCCCATCCGATCCAAGCGCGGTGCCATCCTGCAGCAGCGCAACTACGAGGGAAACTGCAACATCCTGGACGTACTCGTGTTGGACATCGGCATCCCTGAGGACCTGCGTCTGGCCCCAGCGCTGAACGTGTACGTGTACACCGAGTTGGCGCACAAGTCAGGCTCGCAGCTGCTTGCCACGACGTGCATCCCGCTGCAGGGCTGGCTCAGTGCCCACGAGCGTAAGCTGCTCTCGGGCGTCGCTCTTATCGACGACTCGTTTGGCCTGGACGCGCCCATCCCCGAGTCCCTCGCCCACAAGTACCGCTTTCGGCGGCACACACACGTCATCAATGCCAAGGTCGGGACGGTCATGTCTCTGCACGAGATGCAGCTTGCGGACATCCCTGGCCAGGACGTGGTGCCGTACGCTCCGTCGTCGGAGCGGCCGGTGGACACGGAGGAGGAGGACAACAACATTGACGAAGACGGCACACGGCATCTGCGAATTGGCTTCCCCGAGCCGCCGCCGGAGCCGTCGGCGGCGGCCAAGGCGGCCGCTGCGGCAGCGGAGAAGGCGCAGGCTGCAGTCGGCGCGCTGGCTATGATCCCAAAGGTGCTGCGTGGCATTAAGTACACCGTCACCAATGCGGTTGCGAACATCATGCCGGACGTCGCCCTCGCTCTGGGTATTGATGCGGAGGAGGAAGTGCCTCTGGTCGTCGCGCGCCCTGGTCATGACAACGAGAGGGACACCCCGTACGACGGCACGGCCGTCTTCAAGGAGGCCCGCGGTTTTTGCGAGAACGAGCTGGAGGAAGACTTCAACGCCCCCTCCTACACCGAGTTCCCGCTCTTCCGTGGGGACAGCCGCTCGTTGGGGGCTGGTGGTGCTGCCCTGTCTAGGAACGTGCAGAATAATGCAGGCGGGCTTGGTGGTGTCGGTGGCGTCGCGTCGGACTGGTTCAAGCGGCTCATCCCGGTAGACGAGGTGAGCTCGGCGTCGACGCTCAAGGAGAAGGAGTCCACGCGGGCGGCTTTGGCGGGCACGCGGCCGCCGGTAGGACAAGTTAAGGCCCGTCTCGACCTGGTGGAGGTCGATACGGAGGACGAGACGGAGCTGCAGAAGACACGCCTCACTTCGCTTCGCTCCTTTGGCCGCGTCTTTGTGCCAACCGAGGTGCTGGTGCGGGTGTACGTGCTGCGCGGCTGCCATCTGCAGCAGGTGGGCTCCACGTGCAACCCGTATCTGACGGCGCGCTTTTTTGGCGGCTACCCCGACTTCTTCTCCCGCAAGCAGTCGCCAGTCCATGACACGGAGAACCCTGACTTCTATGACATGTTTGAGGCGCGCGTCAAGATGCCCGGTGGCAGCGTACGGATCCAGGTCAAGGACCGAGTTCTCCCCGAGCTCAACCTCCCCATCGCCATCCCCGACCGCCCAGACGAGGGCGGCTGGATCCCCGCCCTTCGCCACAGCGAGCTGCCCATCAATGCCGGCAAACTGGGATTGGGCTGGAGCGAGGACATCGGCGAGACAACCATTGACCTCGACTCGCGGTGGTACAATGCGGGGTGGCGGGCACTCGACAAGTCGCCCGTTGAGTCGCGGTCACTTTACAAGGAGGGCTCCCTCAACGCGCGTGGCTCGGTGGAGCTGTGGGTTGACATCTTTGACGCCAAAGAGGTGGACAAGCGGCCCCGGCTGTACCGGCCAATCCCCGTTGCGCCGCCAGTCACTCGCAAGTACTATTTGCGGTTGGTCATCTTCAAGGTCGCGGATGTCATGCTGCCGTACAAGCTGGCCAACTATGACCCCAACAAGCTGGCGGCGCTCAAGGTGGAAGCCCGCTTGGGCAACCGGGTGGTCGACCAGCGTCAGACGGACACGTGCAAGTACGTCGGTGACGGTATCGGGCCGTACAACTGGCGGATGCAGTGGGAGCTCAACCTCCCGTCGGTGGAAATCAAGCCCCGCCTCAAGCTGCAGGTTTTCGACGGCACCACACTGTGTGGCGTCGGGGACGTCAAGCTTCGGACAATGTTTGACGACATGATTGCCAACCCCCGGACGATCATTAAGAACAAGCAGTACGTCATGCTGTACCACCCCAACCACCCCGAGGTGGAAGTGCGCGCGCAGATTGCGCTCGAGTTTCTGCCCGCGGACGAGGCGGCTAAGAAGAAATGCAAGCTCGGCAAGCTGGCGTGGAGCCCACGTGGTCAGCATATCGACTACGTGCTGCCCGAGCCGTTCCGGCCAGCGGCCTTCTCCCTCTTCAACCCCGTGCCCTTCTTCACCTACATGATCTTCTCGACGCTGCAAAACATTGTGTGGCAGGTGGTGTACGTGCTGCTGCTCTTCCCCTTCATCCCGTTTGCTATGCAGATGGCAGCCTACACACCATGGCAGTGGTACCTGGCGGCTGGCATGTGCGGGCTAGTCGTCTTCATCCGCGTCATGCTCGTGCAGGCCGCGCGGACCGCGCGGTTGACGCAAGACAGAGACGAGGAGGAGTACGAGCGGGAGCAGTACTTGCTCATCGAGCGGCAAACGAGGCTGCCGCTTGGTGATGATGCTCGGTCAGTCGGGGCGGTGCCGCCACCCGGGCAGCGGCCAAACTAGACCGGCGCAGCAGCTGCCGCCGCGGCGCGCTATCGGTCGGCTTTCGCTTCTGTTGTCCTATGTGTGTGTGCCTTGCACGCAGCTGTCTAGTTTTTATTCTTTTTATTTCTTCTTGTTTGGTGTTGTAACGTTTATTGCCTGCGTCGCCTCATCTCGTCCACACGTTGCCGCACACCTGCATACCCTGAGCCAAACCGGCACCACAGTACCTCAACACCGCTGGTGCTGCGGAGACAACGTCGTCGCCACACAGCGGTAGAGGAAGACAAAATACCCAGCAATTGCGTTGCTTGCCCACAAGACGGGTTCAGGCGAGCGCCCTTCCGCCACCACCTGGTACGTACACGCACGTTGCAGAGCACCTAGGTCACCTTCTCCCCATCGGGCCCGGCCTGCCCGCCAGCTGATGGGGCGACGCCCGAGCGCCCCCCTCCCCGCCCGAAGCGCCCTCCCCCTCGCCGCCTCCGCGCCGATCGCGGCACCGCCGACGTCAAGCGCGCGAGCGCCGCTTGCACCAACGCCGGGTCGTCGTACGCGCGCCGCCGAGGGCGCGCCAGGTGGTAGGTTAGGAACGCGGTGCCGCCTGCCAGGCACAACAGCCCGACAACGACGTACGTGACACCCAAAAAGACATTGCGGCCGCCAAACCAGGTTGTGTTGGCCACAAATACGCTTTTCGTGCCGCCAAAGGGTGCAACGGGAAAGTGCGAGCCGACCCCTACGTAGTAGGTGCCGGCGGGCAGGTCCGACCGGATGATGCCGTACAGTTTGTCAAAGTCGGCAAACGCGGACAAGCGCATCCAGACCATGAATCGCTCAGAAGTGATGCGCCTGTTGATGGTAGGTGTCCATGGGGGGGCCACGGGCACACGGGGGCGGAAGGCGACCTCCGTGTCGGCGTCCCACGCGATGCCGTCGGTCGACAAGAGGATGGGGGAAGCACACCTCCTGTCGGCGCACAGCATAAGGGTGTCGTTGAATTCGCTGGCGGCAGTCAGGCCGCACGGTACGAGCACCTGCCGTTGAGACCGGCTGCCACCGCCGGCCGCCACCGCCGCGGGTGTCGCACTGGTGTTGGACACCGACGTCGCGTCCTCGTCGAGCTCTTCTTCATCCACGACCGATCCACCGTTCACGAGCGTGTCGCCGACGTACGTCAACGGGGCGCACTGACGCAGCTCATCCGCGTTTAGCGGCCACTCCCCGCGAAGCTGCTTGTGGGAGCGGGACTTGACGTACCGCCGCGCGTTCTGTTGCATCCCCGTCACGCGATAGTAAAAGTATGAGGGCGCCGTGATACGGGAGTGCACGACTAGTGGCTGCACACAACGGGTGCTAGCGCCCACCGCCGCCGCTTCCTCGGCTGTGACGGATACGTTGGATGGGCAGAGTGTGTCGTAACGGAGGGTGTCTGACCGCCCAATGCGAGCCGAACCGACGAGCACCGCGATGCCAATAGGCACAAACAGCAGGCCGAGGCCATAGTAGAGGAACACCATTGTCCGCACGGAAAGCGTCGGAGTGAAGGACGGCAGCGTCTGTTGGCGCACCCGCCGCAGGGATGTGGCGACCGACGGCGGGCGACGCCGCCGAGCACGGGTGGCCGTCATCTCATCACCGTCTCTGCTTCCGCCGCCGCCACCGTCCGTGCGGCTGCTCTCCGGGTCCATGTCGGACGTAGTGGGCGTTACTGACGCCGCCGTGCCGGCCCCGCCAACACCACCGTTAGCGGCGGCGGCAGAGAAAGTGCGAACCGGGGGGGAGGCCGCGAGGCCACGAGGCGGGACGTCCATGGCATGGACCCCCACGGACGGGCTACAGCGACGGGACAGGCAGGGCGAGACGAGGGGCGGGGGGAGACTACGGGCAAGCAAGAGCAGAGAAAAGAGACAAGGAAGGAAAGACTAGAAACAAGGTGGGGGGGGAAGGCGGCTCCACCGCAACTGCCACCCAGTCCAACTGGCACCGACGCGACCGACCCGCACAACCGAGGTGGAGCGCGCGGCGGCAGCAGCCACCAAGGCCGTCGCGCTCCAAGCTGCCACCCCCAGCAAGCTGCCGCGGCTGCCCGTCGCGAACACTCGCTCCACTGCCTCGTCTGGCACGAACGGCCCGACACGGCCCTGGATGAGAGTCACAGGGTCTTTGGCATGGCTTGACGAGCGAGTCAATCGGTGGTTAAGACCAACTTGCCTTCCGCATGGTGGTATTTGCGTCTCTTTTGGCAGGCATTTTCGGTCTTCTCGTTTGAATACGTCATGTAGGACCCTGAATTTATCAACATATTAAATGGGGTGAAAGAATAAGTTTAATATAGAAATATTCGCACTGAGTGATGGCTTGGAGCAGGGATGGCCAAAATTAAATATATCCGTCCAGGCGCTTTTGATTAATCAATAGATTAATCAATAAAATGTGTACTTTATTCATTAATCTCACGTTTTTATGCAATTTTTGGTCGACCAATGCACGCGGGCACCGCCGTCCGGATGCCGACGCCGCTTCGTCGTGTTTCTTGACTGTCACACGGCGTCGGATGGGCAGCCCCCCCCTCCCATTCGGCGTGAGATACTTACCACTGCCCTCTTCCGCCCCCAACTCTCCCCGAGCGCCTCTGTGTCAACACTTCTCTGCTCCGTCGCGGCGCTAGGTCGGCCTTCAGCTGACTGCGACACAGCACCATGTCAACCGATGGGGGCAGCCCTCCGCCAGGCTCTGGAAGGCCAATCCACTACGAGACTGCGGCTGGGCAGGCCTCAAGCCGTGGCCGTGGGACCGCGCGTGTGTGCGAGTGGCGAGGGAGGAAAGGCTGCACCCCGCAGGCGGCGCGCAGACAACGACATGGAAAATAGGGTACGCGCTTGTCCGATGCACAGGCGGGGGGGACCCGCCACCGCCATGGTACCAGGGGGGGGGCGGGGGGACAGCCGACTCGTTTCTGGTGGGCCCCACAAAAGCGCGCCGCCGTCTGTACCCCCGGCAGCACGAGTGGACGAGGTAGCCTTGGACGTTGGACGTGGCGCCGCAACCACCGACGCCACGTCCAACGGCGGCGGCAGACGAGGCCGCGCGGGCTGTTGGGGCCGCGCGGCGCCGCGACGATAAACTGGAGACACCGTCGCGTACGGTCGAAGCCCGCGGCACCTCATCCGTCCATGGCCGCTGCCCCCTTTCTCCGCCAACATGCGGCCGACAAAGGCACTGCAGTCGTGGGGGGGAGCAACCAGAATCACCGACTAGAGGGAGGGGAGGGAGGCACAGCACCACCGTGCCTGGTGCTTGACCAACCTGGCCAACGAGGCCACCAGCTTCACCGGGTGAAGGTACCATAAAAAACACCAATAAAGTGCACAGGATTGTCTTTAATCAAAATAATTAAATTGTTCGTTAATTATATAATTATACTGCATTCATTTCATCCATGCCAACCATGGCTTGGAGACTTGTTGAAGAAGTGAACTTAAAACCATGAACCCTTTCCATGAGCTTGACAGTCAGAATCTTGTCTTGAGACCAAGGCGGCCAAAGCTTTCTTCCACGAAAAACACGTGAAAAACCTCTGATTGGTTGACCAGACCGGCGCAGGCGCGCCCCCGCTCGGAGCTTGTCGTCGCTCGTCTGGCGTCTCATTCGCCGCCAGCCCGGCAACCCCGCGCGCGTCTGCGGACCTCCTTCCTTCCCACCCCGGACCTCAGTATCTCCCCCCCCAACCAAGTTGGTTGCCATCTACCGCACCTACACGCCCGTCATGGTGCGCTGCAAGGTGGCGGTGGCAGCGGCGGCGGCGGCGCTTGTCCCCGTCGCCGTCGCCGTTGCGGTCACTGCGGTGGATCCGGCAGCGGGGGCGTCGGCGGCGGTCGACCCCACCGCCGGTGCCCCCCTGGTCGTCCCAGTGACCGTGACGGCAGCGGCGGATGTCAGCGGCGGCACGCTCATCGCCGAGTCGTCTGAGGAGGCGGGCACGCTCCTGTCGGCGCTTCCCCGGTGGGCGCTGTGGTCCCTCGCGGCCGCGTGCCTCGTCCTCGCCGC
>ENA-ORXC01001374-ORXC01001374.1-marine-metagenome-genome-assembly--contig:-NODE-1374-length-14444-cov-9.216956_pt1 | contig 14444 bp, 13 predicted proteins | sample MGYA00237865_ERZ511478 | MGnify/ENA metagenome assembly ERZ511478 | reverse complement strand
CAGGGGCAGGGGCAGGGGCAGCTGCAGCTGCAGCTGCAGCTGCAGCTGCAGGGGCAGGGGCAGGGGCAGGGGTAGGGGCAGGGACAGGGACAAGGGCTGGGATAGGGTTGTCCCCATCGTCCTCGCTGGACAAACCGTCTGACGGCGGCGCGGGAGACGAAGACATAGAGCCATTGGACGTCCCGGGCCCTGGCATAGGTGGCGACGAAGGACGTCCACGCCGCCGCGTCCGCTTCGTGACGGCCGCCGGCTTGTAGTCCACTTCAAACCAGGGGTGCGTACGGACCTCGTCAAACGTGATCCGCTCCTTTGGGTTCTTGGTCAGCAGCCGGCGAATCAGGTCGTCGGCGCCGACAGGAAAGCCTGGAGGGAACCGCACCGGCATTTCGGAAATGGCCTGGTAGAGCAGCTTGGTGTCGGGGTTGTGGAAGGGCAGCCGCCCCGCCAGCATCGCATAAAGGATGACACCACACGACCACACGTCAACGGCAAAGCCGTTGTAGCCCTTTTGCGTGGAGGCCGCTACGAGGATCTCGGGGGCGCAGTAGTTGGGGCTGCCGCATTGGGTGTGCAGCAACAGGTCCCCAGAGGTAGCACCGCACAGCGCCGACAGACCGAAGTCAGCAATCTTGATGCAGCCCGTGTCCGCATCGAGCAACACGTTCTCAGGCTGCGCCAGGGTAAGGAACAGGGAGACAAGCCGAGAGAACAGCAGACAGGAAAAAAAGAACAGCACACAGAGCAACCAGGCCACCGTGACGGAGGAGCAAAAGCCGCACGTCAGAATCGGAGCGACACTCAGGGACGAGGAGATTTCCAACAGATGCGATCGCTCTCGAGAACTCCACCCAGAACGTACCTTGAGATCCCTGTGACAGACGTCCTTCGAGTGGCAGTACGACACACCGTCGACCAGCTGCTGGAAGTGCCTCCTCCCCTCAGTTTCACTGAGGGCGCCCTCCCGCACAATCTTGTGGAAGAGTTCCCCGCCCCGCACCAGGTCCATGACCAGGTACAACTTGGACGACGAGTTGAGCACCGCGTGCAGGCGGATGACGTATGGGTGGCGGAGAGTCTTCATGATGGCAATTTCCCTCCGCACATGGAGAGTCATAGCCGAAGCGTGGATCTTGGACTTGTCCATGACCTTGATGGCACACTCCTCGCCCGTCGTCTCGTGGACGGCGAGCTTCACCCTGCGCTCACACACGAGCAGCACGAAATTGCACGAACACGAAAGCCAGATGACACGCATCGACGATGGACATCAACGCATGGAGAAAGGCAAACGAGCAGCCAAGACAAGTAGTCAGTTAGGTGTCCTTGCAGACGTAAAAGACACACAAGCCAATCGACCCCACAGAATACATCAGCCGGCCGCCAGCCCGCAGCTACCAGCGAAAACAAACCGGGCGCTCCTCTCGTCACACACCAAACCGCACACTCAGTCACCACGAGCACCCACTGGGCTCCCTCCCCCACCACCCCATCCCCAACACGCAGTCGCAGGTACTCGCTACACCTGCCCCACGGCCACACGTACTTTGCAAAGGAGCCCTGCCCCAGCGTATCAAAGAGTAGGTACTCGCCCACACGGGACGCCATGTCGGCTCGTGACATCGTGCTGGCCTCCCAGACGCGGGAGCACCGCTGCAACACCACCGGCAGCGACGGTCGGACAGCAGGCCAACTCCCCCCTCCCGCAGTTCAACGGCGGAGACCAACAAGGAGCAGCAACTGTCGCCGCAGCAGGCCGAGAGTAAGGGCCCCCCTCTTCCCACGCCTCACGACTGCCCCCCACCCCCACACACGCGCGTGTCGCGTTACAAGCAGGCCCCACGGGCCGGCGGTACAGACGCGGGACACCACTCCGGGGCGCACCCACATCGACGGGCCCGCCGGCCCTTTGCGGGCAGTGGCACACGCGCCCGCAGCGGGCGGTGGCACCCGACCGCACTGGAGGGGAGGCGCGTCGGGGGCGGACGCCTCCCGCCTCCAGTTGCCGTGGGGGACACACACGGACACGGGGACACGGAGTCGGCGGGCGTGGTGGGTGGCCAGCTTGCTCGGCGCCCCCCTGCTGGCCGTCCCCTCGCGGCGCCGAGGCGTGGCGGCGAGGCGGCGTCACGCCCTTGCTGCCAGACCGTCCGTGGCCCGCTGTTGACGCGCCGCTGCCAACAAAGGTGCTTGGCAAGATGCACAGCAACAGGGTGTCCCGTGGCCACACAGGAAGACCTCGCTTCTGTCGGCACGGAGTAACCACCGGCTCATATGGTCTCCAACAGGGCCGTTTAGAGGCCGGAATCGACCCTCGGCACGGCACGCAAACGCCATGCGGATCGTGCCTGGCCGACAGCCAATAGGATCCGTAGAAGTCCCCCCCTGAATGGGCTTATGGGCGCATTGGGAATTGCTCCCAGCCCTATTCTGGGCTGCTCGGCTGAATTTTTGCAGGCCCTTTCCGCGAAATTGCGGGCGCCCCAGGGGCTCATCTGGGGCGGGTCGCTTGTCGTGGACCGGCGGTCGTTCATTGGTCAAAAACTGCTGTCAGCCAGTCATATAGGCGCATGCACTTTGGGGCCCAGCGATCACCCACCAATGAGATATGACCCCGGGACCACTGGTGGCCAACTGGTGGTCCGTTCCTCGTTGAAAGCGCGCCCTCCGGAATCGGACACCGGGCGAACACCGTTGGCCCAGCCAGCGTGGCGCCCAGCGCGGCGCGCACGCGACCCGCCTCCGCCGGGGCCCACGCCGCCGCCGCGCCCGCGCCCGCCACCGTGCCTGCGCCCGCCACCGCGCCCGCGCCCGCCACCGCGCCCGCGCCCGCTGCTGCGCCCGCGCCCGCGGCCGCCACCGCCGCGGCGGCTCGCTACCCCCGGCCGCTCCCCGCCCGCCGCTCGTTGCCGCCGCTGTTACCGCCATCGCTGCGTGTCGGGGCCGCCTCGTCCTCCCACCGCCACCGACTGCGACTGCTTCTTCCGCTTTCGGTGGCAACCGCCTCCCAGCCGGCGATTGTCACGGCCCGCGTGGTGTCCCCCCACCTCCCCCCTTCCCTTGACCCCCCCTTTCTCCTGCTCCCCCCCTTTCTCCTGCTCCCCCCCCTTCTCCTGCCCCCCGCCGCCTTCTCCTGTTCGCCCTGTTGCATGGTCTGCGTTTGCGCACTTTGCCCTGGATGACGGTGGCGGCTGCACGACCGCCAGGCCCGACCTCGATTGTGGCAACATGCCGCGGCCACGGCTTCGGGGGGGCTTCTTGTCGCGCCCGCCTGTCATTTACGATCGGGTCGACACGGGCATGATGGTGGTTGGATCATCCTCCTTCGGTGTGCGTGTCGTCCTGGAGGACGTGAGGCAGATTGAGAACCGACAAGAACGCGAAGAGGGGACTGGAGGAGGTGCCGATGGGGAAGAGGGAGAGGGAGGCGATGGGGCTGGTGGGGACGAGCTCCGCGCGGGGGTGGAGGAGCTTGTGAGAGGGGGGGAGGGAGAGAGTGTCCATCACGATGGGGCAACTGGGGCAGCTGCCGCGGCCGATGGTGCAGCCGACGGCGGCGACGGAGCTCCTGAGGGCGGGGCGATTGATGCCAGTGGGGACCTTGGCGACGGGGCGGCAGCGGCAGCTACCGCGGCGGACGACGCCATCTCTTCACCCCGCGCTTCTGCTTCGGTCGGCTCTTCCCTTGTCCCTGATCCCACTGTGGAAACAGCTTCTCCCGCACGCCATCGCCTGCTCCACCCGGCTCTTGCCGCTGCACCCGGGGCTGCCACGCCCCTCGTGTCCCGACCGGCCCGCCTCGCCGCGCAACCTCCTGGTGTCGACCGCCAACCCGTCGACGAGGAAACCCTGCTTGGAGTCTACCTGCGGGAGTTACGCGCGGCGGTGGATCTGACGGCAAGGATGGCGAGCGTACAGGCCGTGCAGACGGCGTGCGTACACGGCGCACAAGTACTGGTCACGGTCGAGGCGTACGACCCCATTGCCACCTGGACGCAGTACAAGGACGGCATGTTGTTGGCCCTCTGCAGCTGCGCCGGCGTGCTTGGGCTCGGGCGGGCGTCGCTCCGCGGTCTCCCAATGGAGTTTGCGCAGATGGAGGCGGCGCTCGGCCGCAGCTGCACCTGCCGACACGCGTTGGCACTGCTGCGGGCGTACGACGAGATTGGCCATGACGTCAGCGCGCTCAACCACGACGACCTCTTTCGTGCGTGCCCGGCGCTGCTCGGGCCGCTCGCTGACAATGCCGACGACACGCCGGTTGGCACGATCACGTACCTGGTCCTGCACTCGGGCAAGCGGCGTAACATCCCCGTGTACGCGGTGTACTACAACGACGCGTGGGCGCCGGTCGTCGTCCGACCAACGGCCAACAAGTTTAGGTTGGCAACCTGCTGCCAAATGCCCTGCCAGACGAGACCGTGGGGCTGTATACACGCCAAGGCTGTCAACAAGGTCACGCGGGCGGACGCGTCGTCGGCGGCGGCGTGCGCAGAGATGGAGCGGGAGGAGGCCCTGCAGTTTGGGCCTGACGGCTTGCTGAACGAGACGGAGCCGGCGCCTGAGCCGCCACCACGCGCGGCGCGGATGCCCGCCCTGCCGATGCCTGTTGTTGCGCCCGCTCCGCAGCACAAGCGCCGCGCCAGGAACATGTTTCCATGCGCGTCGGAAGTCGCCATGTGCGACTCGTACAGCGCCGCGCTTGACGCGCTGCGGGACGACAACAAGGTGCGCGAGCTCCTGCCTGTCCACGCGGAGGAGTCTTGCCTGGATTGCGGCGAGGAGAGGAACGGCAAGATGCTGACGGCGTGGTCGGCGCTGCTTTACACGATGCGCGGGCGATTGCAGATCAACATTGGCGTTTGGACGTGCAGCAAGGGGCATGTGGTGCACTACGACGGCGCAGAGGACGGTCTGTTCGCTGCTTCCCCCGAGACGGTGTACGTGCGCGTCTTCTTGGACGCGGTGCTGGGTATTTGTGTCATTGGGCGGTCAACGATGGCGGCGGCGGCTGAGTACCTGACGAGCTTGCTCCGCAACACCGGGGCGTACGCGGAGGGAGAGTTTGGCCAAGCAAGGCAGCTCCTATCGGACGCGTGTGGCGACTTCTCGGAGACGCTTGTGATCCCCGACGCGGCGTTCAAGTGCACCAACTGCGGGGAAGACGAGGAGCACGGCGGGCGCTTCGAGTGCGTCCTCATGGACGGCCAGGTCCTGGCCGTCTTACAAGAGCACATCCTCCCCATGGTGCGGCCAGGAATGGACGCTCCAAGGGTGGCCTTGGCCATCACCTACGCCTGCGCCGTGCGCAACGCCACCGTGCGGGCAGTGATGCGCCACCGCGTCCGCTCCGGCGCCGACGACCCCGTGGCACTCACCACAGAGGAGGCCCGGAAGTACCGGGCCTTTGCAATGGAGCCTTTTGCGGAGCGACCGGCGCCGCCACCGCCGCCGTCTGAGACGAGTCGCGGGCTGCGGTCGCTGCCCGAGTCGGAGCATGCCCTGCGCTGGGCGGCGCACAAGCTGTTCTCCACCTTCTTCATCGTGCCCAACATTGGCGCGGTCGGCTCTCTTCCCACTGGCGCTGCTGCCGTTTCTGGCCGCGCCGGTGCTGCGGCGGAAGAGCACTCGGGGGGCAGCGATGACGACAGCCTGGTCGACTTGATGAGCGCCGCCGGCAGCGCAGACGGCAGCTCATCCGAGTACTCCAGCGACGAGATCAACATGGCCAGGGGGGAGGACAGCAGCGCCGACTCGGTCGTCGGCGACGACAACAACGACGCCAGCCACCCGACGGTCTCGGCTGCCACCTTGGCTTCGTCGGCGGTGGGCGCGGTAGCAGACGGCGGTGAACGCGGGTCTGCCGGTGCCCCCGACGAGACCGGATTGGATGAGGAACTCCAAGGTCTTGGGCTCGACGAAAGGCCGCCGACAACCTCCATTTCACCTGCCGCATCGGCGCCTTCCACACCGCCGCCGGCCAGTGATGGTACCGAGTTTCTGTTGTCGGCGCCCGCGGGAGAAGTGGACGAGGACCTGCCGGACTCTGTCGAGTCCGTCCGGGCGCGCGTGCCCAAGACGAAGTGCCTGTGGAAGGTGCCGCTGTTGTCGGTCGTGCCGCCGTCTGATCCGCCAGCCGAGGAGGACGACCCCGTCGCCGTCAACCCGGCGGACCCCAACTCCTTGCTGACGCAAAGGGCAATGAAGGCGGTCAACGAGATCTTCAAGAAGAAGCGGACGGGCGAACTGCTGCCCATCGTCAAGCACGGCGCAATCCCCCTCTACTCTGCCAACTTCCACAACTTGCTGCCTGGCAAGTGGTTGGACGACGAGGGCATCAACGCGTACTCCCTGCTGTTGGAGTGGCGGCACAAGAAGACCCTTCTGCTCATCCCGACGGCGCCAAAGCTGTACTTTTTTAGCACCTTCCTCTACAAGCAGCTGTGGTTCATGCATGAGTACTCCTACGACATTGTGCGGCGGTGGACTAAAAACGTCGACATCTTCTCCATGGACAAGATCTTCATACCAATCAACTGGGGCGACTCCCACTGGATCCTTGTGGTCGTGCGGGTTGGCGCCAAAACGGGCACCGTCTCCATGTACGACTCCCTCGGCGGGCAGATGTCGCTCGTCACCTCCTCCATCACGCAGTGGCTCATCGACGAGGCGAACGACAAAGGCAAGCCCCAGCGCGAGTGGACACACCACTACCCCAAGTGCCGGCAGCAGGAGAACTCAGACGACTGCGGGGTGTTCGCTCTGAGGACGATGGACCTCCTTGCCCGCGGCTTGCCCCTTTCCTTCAACACTAGGAGCACCGCCTATTACCGCTGCCGCATTGCCGCCGAGCTGTTGTCGGGGTGTGTTGGTGGGACGGGTTGACGTGGTGAGTGAGGCGCTGGAGAGGGGCGTGCTACTGACCGCGGTGGACCGTCAGCAACTTGTAGAACCTTGGGTGCGGGGGGGGGGGGGGGGGGGGGGGGTGTGGGGGTTCTGTATCATCTTTTTATGTGCATGGGTGCATGAGTTTTGTTGGTTTCTTCGTTGGTTGGCACTTGAAACAGGCCAGGAACAAAGTGCATGCCCTTGCGTACCCGCCAATGCCCGTTCTTTGTTGTCTGTCTCGGCCGTGGTGGCCGTTCAGGGACTTGGTCGGATCGTAGGTCACCTTCATCGAGCCCACCGCGTCCAAGAAGCTGCAGCTGTGTCAGGTAAGAAGTCATAGGGGGGCAACCTTTGTCCTGATCGATGCAGTTAGAATACAAATCCACAATTACGCATGTTTCACATGTACAGCGCATCACCAGCCCCATCACAGAGGGTCTGTTGACGCGTATACTTGAATCTCTCGGAGGGCCTGAATGCAAATCTCACGGAATGGATAGAGGTAGCGCTCCCGTGTGGCACGAAATCGGTCCAATGCGCTCTGCGGCTCCGCGGGCGGTCCTTCCCGCGTGGCGTTACAGCGAGCCCTGTACAGGCACCTGTCCGTCAACCGCCAGCGTGCAGCATGACGGCGCTTCGGCGCCCCTCTCGAGCGCGGCAAGCGTGTCAGGTGGCCCTGTTACAACGGCTCCCTTTGCTGCGGCGGGTTGCCAACGACCCAGCTTTGGCCGCTCTCGGCTGCCCCGGTGCTTTCGCCAGATGGCGCTCGCCGCTGCGCCCGGTGTCTGGGGCCCACAATGCTCGCTCTGCAACCCCCGTTTCGCATGTGCATCCCCGCTTTTGGGGTCTGCATCAGGCACGTCGTCTCCGCAATGCTGTGGCCCGCTTTCCCCCGTGTCCAGGCGTCCATGGGTGCGGCCTCCACGGGGGCCTTTCCCGGCCGTCTCGACCCTCCTGTCCTCCCCAGGCCATGAGGAGAGGCTGCTCACCACCGGTATGTCCCACGTGGCCCTCTGAGGGCCTTGCCCCGCCACCCCGTCCGAGAGACTGCCGAGCCGAGAGAAGCGCTACCCACCACCGGCATCTGGCGCGTGCCCCCCGCACTTCTCTCCCCCACCACCCCCTCCCCGAGACCGCCGAGCAGAGAGCAGCGCCACCCACCACCGGCATCTTCCCCGTGCCCCCCGCACTGCTCTCCCCCACCACCCCCTCCCCGAGACAGCCGAGCTGAGAGCAGCGCCGCCCACCACCGGCATCTTCCGAGCTCCCCCCGCACTGCTCTCCACCACCACTCCCTTCCCGACACCGCGGGCGTCGGCGCGCGTCGCTGTCTGCAGTTGTTCTCTTCCTCTTCCCGACTAGTTCATCACTGCTCCGCCATGGCCGGTGGTGATGGTGGAGCCGCGGCGCGTGCTCGCGCCGGCGCCGCAGCAGCTGTCGCCCCCGAGGACGCCGACGCACAAGATGCTGGCCTCCGCGACATGGCCGTCAACGCGGTATGGAGCGCGGTGGTGCACGACGCGGTAGCGGGCACGACCCCCGAGTCGCTGGTGGCGGGCGCGCCGGCGCTGGCAGCCGACCCACTGCTGCTCAACACCCCCACACTGGCGTTAGAGTCGCACATGGCGGCTGATCCGTCAAGAGCGATTGACAACCACCCGTCAGAGGGGTCGGCCACGTCGTGTGAGATTGAGCCGCTACGGACGGCTGAAGACGTGCCCGCCGTGCTGGAGTTGCAGACGGAGTACTCGCTGCAGACGGACGACTTGCTGCAAGCAGAGTCGCTGCCGCCCACCGAGCCGCCGCCCTCAGCCCAGTCGTCACCGTCGACCGAGCCGCCACCGTCGACGGGGGTGCCGCCGTTGACCGAGCCGCAGCAGTCAACCGAGCCGCAGCCGGCAGCGGCCGCTGCCCCGGCCGCCACCGAGATTGTGTGCATCTGCACTGACTTCTTCCCTCCGACGGACGACCCCGACGTAGACAAGGACCGCTGGATGACGGTGCGCACCTTCATCTCAGCGATGCTGGCGGAGCCCGTGTTGGACGTGTTCGGCGGATGCGACGCCATTGACGTCGAGGTGTTGGCGCGGGCGCTCATCGATGCGGTGCCCAGCGCCGTGTGGATACAGCTGGCGCCGGCGGTGACGCCCGTCGTTTTCGTTTGGCAGTTCCTGCTTCTGTTGCGCGACGCCATGGACGCGTCCCCCTCCTTGTGCCAGGCCGTCGGTGAGCTGATACTTTTTTGCATCATAGCGGAGGAGGAGACGATGCCGCGCTGGGAGGCCAAGGCGGGGCGGGCTGCCAAGGACTACCGGGAGCGGTGGCAGGACGGCGACGCGGCCGTGTACAAGGAGTGGCTGCAGTCGCTCGGCATTGAGCCGGCGGTCAGCCACGTCGTCGCTGGCGCCGCCTCCAAGCCGCGCGTCGTCGAGCAGGCCAACGAGGAGCGGACCGGCCAGGCGTGGCCGGGCCGGGAGGTCCTCCGCGCCTTCCCCGAGGACTCGACGGCTGAGCGGCAGCGGGCCAAGGCGGCGGACAAGCGCAAGGACGACAAGCCCAAGGCTAAGGACGACAAGAAGGCGTGGGACGCCGACGACTGCCGGCACGACTACCCAGTGAGCGTGCTGCGGGCGCCGGGTGTCATCACCTTCATGTGCGGGTGCGGCTACATTATCGGCTTTGAGCTCCTAAGAGAGACCGAGAGCCCTGCCCATGCGGTGGCCGCTTTGGTGCAGAGGTTTAAAAAACTGCCCCGTGTCGTATACTTTGACACTGCTTGCCAAGCCCAGCGAAACGCTCTGAGACGGGTGCCGTGGCTGATGGACGGCTACTGCACGGCGTGGTTCATCGACAGGTTCCATCGCTGCAACCACAAGTGCAGCCCCGTCTTCAACGCGGACCAGTTCCCACAGCTCACCCGCGGACACGACACGTCGGGGGCCGAGCGCCAGCACTCGATCAAAAAGCGCTCCAAGAATAGCTTGTCCTACATGACGCAGCGTCGATTTATTGTTCGCTCCCGGTTCATTGCGGCTCACAACAACATCCGCGTGTCGCAGCGGCGCCAGGCGACCGCAATGGCTGCCGCGACGCGCGCCAAGGGGGAGCCTAAGACGGCCGTGGAGATTCAGCACAAGCCCGTCGAGGCATACTACCATCACTTCATTGTGAGCCATTGCGAGTTGGGGGACGCGTGCCCGTGCCGCCAAGAGGTGAAGCGGGTGGGGCCAGCAGGTTTGGAGAGAAAGGGGTGAATAGGAAGGGCATTGCTAGTTAGGATTTCCATCATCGCCGAGGCATAATACAAAGCAGGAGGCGGCCGAGCAACCAAACGGGTGGAAGACGGGAAGGCAAGCACACAACCACAAAAAACGACGTACCATAGGCCATCAACAGTGCTAAATCCGCCTGTAACCGTGTCGGCAACGGCAAGCCACTGGCTTCATCGTCACGACTGCAAACATAGAAGAGCTTCAAGGAATGGTTACAGCACAAACAGCCAGAGAGGCAGAGTGGGCGATGCGTCAGCGAACTGCTTGTCACGAGGGCACTGGCAGGGCTCCCGTCCACAGCAAACAAAGAAGGACAAACACACTTACCGGACGATGTGACAGCGCGGGCACCAAGCGGCGGCACCCCGGTGCGTGAAGCTTCGAAAGCGGGGCGGCGGACGGGAGCGAAGGCCTACCACCCGAACGGTTCGTATGGAAGAAACGGTCGAGGGGATGCCAGCAGCCCAAGTCGGCGAAGAAGAGCAGGCTGTGACCGAGCGCCCACCTCAACCAGCAGCAAGCCGCAGGCTCCCCAACCAGGCAGCCGCCGTCAATGGGCGCCTCCATCAACCAAGCAAAGAAAAACAGAGCCGAGCCGTCGTGCAACCAGTGAGAGCTGTGCTACACTGCGAGCTGGAGGCGGAGAGGTCGGCGTCCCACCGCTGCGGCCGGCGGGTGGCAGTCGATCATCCCTACGGCAGGTGTCGAAAGGTCCCCGCTGGCACTGGCCGTGGGGCAGTGCACACAGCGCATCGAGACTCGCGCGGCACTCGAGTCATTACGTGTCGGCGATCGGAGCGTTTACACGCTGTACAACCATGCGCAGCCAGCGAGCTGCCGCGTGTGGCCACCGACAGTGCCTGTAGGGTCAGCGGGCATGAGGGCGGATCACCGCTGATATCTAGCACCAAAGGGGACTCCCTGATAGATGACAAAATCAGGCAAGGAAATCCAGTACAAGTCCGTCAAGTGTTCTTAGTAGCCTCCCTGAATGTCGGTATGTGCTCGATTTTTGTTCAAAATTTGAACAGCACTGTTCGAATGACGCGCTGGGGTGGGGACGGCAAGCAGCTCCCCAACCGCCCGCAGCTCCGTGAGGCCATGTATAGCAGACGCCGCTCGTCGTCGCCGGCGGGTGGAAGACTGTCAGCCTTTACGCCAGCTACAGCAGCGGCTACGGTCGGCGGCCGGGCATTTCCACGTGGAGACACGGGTCCGTCCAGCGCAAACTGCCCCCACCGTGTTTCCGGGATCTGTTTTGGCCCCTGGCATACCCTCCTTCCCGGGCGGGCGCGTTTCTGCTCGCCGCCTGCACTCTCTGCCCTGTCCTCCGCCACCATGGAGGGAAAACTCGCATCTCATGCACACTGCGTCAGGGGTTTCCTGAACCGCGGCGGTGACCCCCCGCGCCAGCGCTCAGTACCTTCCAGGTCCTGTAGTCGCGCATTCATATAGCGGGGGGGTGCGGCCAAGAGCCGATTTCCAGTTCGACAGTCCCACGTACGTAGCCTCTGACCGTGCACGCGCAGAGTGCTCCTAGGCGCGCCAATTGCGTGCCCAGCCGCCGCATAAGGTGATTGAGCCCTGCATGCCACACACGTGCCTGAGACTTGTTCAAGAAATGGGAAGGTAGCAGTCGACCTCGGCGCACAGACCAAAGCACAGCGAGGAGCATCCTGACCCAACTCGCCGCAATCCGACAGCATTCTCCATTGGTCGGGCACCGTGGCTGTGGTCCATGAGCCAGCCGCGAAATGTACACGGAGAGGGCGGGACAGAGTGAACTGATGGTAGCTGTGGAGGGGGCGTCTCTACCGTGGTGCCATCCATACTGCCATGGTACAGCGGCACGGAACCATACTGTGCACCAACCGGGCACACTTGCGCTGAGCACTCCCATCGTGACGGTGGCACACTTTCGCTAAGCACTCCCATCACGTCTGCGGCACACGTTTTCTGAGCTCTCCCATCGCATCGGTGGCGCCGCGCCGGCCACGCTTGGCGGCTGGGCCGAGTCAATAGCTATTCATGGCGACTGCTGGATGCAGGCAGCAGCGAGTTGGTTTGAGTCGGGACGCCCGTTTCTAGGTAGTCGGTGAAAGAAAAGAGTCGTTGTCTTGTTGCCAGGCGTGGCTGGGCTAATCCCAGCCAAGCTCCTCTCTTTATAAGCCCAACTGGGCGGCCCATCCCGGGCGCGCCCCGCTGCCCGGCACCCATCACAAACCCGGACAGTGCCCGCCCTGGATGGTCCTCGCGCCCGTCCTCGCGCCCGTCCTCGCGCCCGTCCGCGCGTCCATCTGACACACCGTCAGGTGGACACGGTCAGCGCGTTGACAAGTCTCACGCGCGCACGCTGGCAACGTGTCCACGGCGCCACCGCTGCTCGTGAGCATCTTGCTCATTCACAGTCGGTGCTCACAGGATTCCAGGTACGCTCCTCGAAGAAGTGGAAAAGCACGCCTGCTAGGGCTGCCCTCCCCACACCATACCCTGCACGGGTCTGCCTGATGGGAACCAGAAAAACCAGACGACATGCTTCTCAGATGTATATGGGAACCAGATATCACAACACACACGCAACACAACAACACAGACGACATGCTTTTCTATTGTATATCCCAAGGACCTCCATTCCATTCCTTTGACCCGCTCCCGTTCTACGCGCACCCCCAACAGTCGCCTGAGCCTGACCGCTCACGCCCCCCTCCATACTCACTGCCGCAGCGCGACAGCGCCATAGTCATGTGAAACAAACAACTGATACATGTAGGTCGATACATGAGTCGGGATGCGGGCGCAACCGGGGGGCGGCGTGAGACTCGCCAACAGCGCCTTGCCCTCCTCGGGTGTAGACGTCGCGCGGTAGGCCGCCGCTAACGCGGCGGGCACCTTGAAATCTCCCTGCACAATGGTGTTGGCCCGCGCCGGGCCGATGCCAGGAATCACGAGCAGCTGCAGCGCCCACATCTGCTGCAGCGTCGCGGAGCCCCGCATCTCCACCATCTCGGTCTCCCAGAGGGAGTAAGTGAGCACGCCGTCCGCGCCGGGGACGCCGCCGTCAGTGGCCCGGTTGGACGACAGCCACCCCTCCAAGCCATCGGCGCTGCCCAGCCGACGGCCGAGGTGACGCACCAGAGACGCGAAGTAGGCGGCCGTCTCTTCGAGGTTGCCCGTGTACTTGATGAAGAACGGCGTGGAGACGGTGAGCGTCGCCAAGAAGGTCTCGGCCGCCGCGCACATGTTGGCGTCGTTCTGCGTCGCGGCTTCCAAGTCCCCCTCCACGATGCAGATCAAAGACGAGCGGCCCGACGCGGCCATGTAGTACGTTTGCTCGTCGAGCCGGCCGTCACGCAGGGAGGCGACTACGTCCGACGCCGTCTTGCGCTCGACCAGCTGGTCGAGCATAATCTCTGTCCCCGCAGGCGGCGCGCCCGCAACAGCCGCCGCTCCGGCCGTCGTCACGCGCGCCACGAGAAGCGCGTCCCCAATCGGCAACCTCCGCTGCACGACCCTGTCCGCGAGGCCAGGGTTGACGCGGAGGCGGGCAAGGAAGGCCGCGCGCGACGGCTCGACGCCGGCCGTCTCGCGGTCGTCGACGACGAGGTAGACCTCTGCAGCCGACGGGCCCGAGGTGGAGGGGGGAAGGGAGTACGTCAGCTCCAGCGGCACACGCGCTAGCGCCATGCCACCGACTGGGGAGGGGGTACGCCCAGCAGAAGCAGCGAGAGCGGAGGCGCCAAGAAGATCCGCTGCTGTTTGGAGGTGCGCTCCGGCGCCGCCGCCGTCGTCAGTGGCACGCGAGCCGGCGCGTGTTGGCGCTCTCGTAGCCGCGCCAGCCTCCTGCACGCCAGCGCCAGAGAGGACAGCTACCGTTGCGGCCGTGGCGTCCGCCGCGTCTGTTGTTGCTGAGCGGGAGGCGGCGTCAGCCACGAGGGTGTCGGAGTCGCCGTCCGAGATGACAATGTGCCCCACGAGAGCGTCGGCGTCGGCGTCCGAGATGAAACCGACGTCATTGTCGTTGCCGACGACCGTCGGCACCGCCGCGGCGACGCCCCCTTGAGCAGCGTCCCGTCCCCGCTTTCGCCCAACACCCAGCCCAGCACTATGCGACGGTGGTAGCGGAGGGCCGCTCCCGCTGCCCGCGTCACCGCCGCCGCCGCCAGGGGCGCAAGATGCCATCGCCGGTGCACAATTGCACCTACTCCGGTGAAGAGTGTAGATGGGTGACGGAGGGGGGGGCAGGGGAGAAGTGGAGCCAAGAAAAAGAGGGTGAGAAGGTCCCGCGTG
>ENA-ORXC01001373-ORXC01001373.1-marine-metagenome-genome-assembly--contig:-NODE-1373-length-14451-cov-4.116808_pt1 | contig 14451 bp, 9 predicted proteins | sample MGYA00237865_ERZ511478 | MGnify/ENA metagenome assembly ERZ511478 | reverse complement strand
CCCCTCCGCCAGGGGCCGGTACCCCCGCACCCGCACCGTCCGCGCGCCCACGCTGTCATGCACCACCTGTCCGTCCGCCCCGGGCGCGGCCTCGCGGGGGCGGCGGATCAGGAACAGGCGGTTGATGCCGGTGCGCGAGCCGACCATGGGGGCGGTCGGGTCGGTGGGAAAGGCGGCGCGCCACCCCTCCGGCAGGATCAGGCCCTGGGCCTCGGCCCGCTCCAGCATCCACACGAAGCCCAGATTGGTCAGCGGGATCGGCGGGGTCAGGCAGTTGCGCTCGCCCCCGATATCGCCATGGGCGCCGGGGAACCACATTTGCGCCAGATGCCCCGTCCAGACGCCCCGTTCCCACAGGATGGGGGCATAGGCGGTGCGATCCTCGTCGGAGGCCAGCGCATGATAGGCGGCGCGGACGGAGGGGCCGAGTTCGTGGTCGTGGAACTCGGCGGCCATGGGGAAGATGCGGGACAGCAGCGGATAGGGCAGGCCCAGCGCCTTGACCGTATCCCACGCGCCGATACAGGCGATATCGACCGCCGGGTGGCACGAATCGCGGGCGAAAGCCTGCGTCGCCGCCGTCCTCTCGGCCCGCCGGTAGTAGCGGAAGGCGCGCTGCACGTTGCGCTCGGTCGCCTCGCCCCGCCGCAGCAGCCCGACCCGGTCGATCAGCCCCGCGATCGAGCGCACGGCATAGGCCCCCCGGCTGAACCCGAACAGGAAGATGCGGTCCCCGGGCCTGTAGCGGCTGGCCAGCGCCGCATACCCCGCGATCACGCTGTCGTTGAAGCCCCGCCCGATGGCCGCGTCGATCCATTTCGACAGGCCCGTCCCCTGAACGCCCCGGTCATAGCCCAGGGTCTGGCGCAACCCCGCTCCGCCCCCGGCCAGTATCGCATGCAGCCGCCCGGGATGGGTCAGGCAGGTGTCGTCGTCGACCCGGCTGAGGGTGCCGTCGATGATGAAGACGTGATTGCGCGGGGCCTCGCGGGTCTCAGCCATCGCCGCGAAAGGCATGGCGGGGATAGACGCCCAGAATCCGGATATGGTCGGTGAAGTGGTCCAGTTCCGCCATCGCCGCCGCGACCCCCGGCTGGTCGGGATGCCCCTCGATATCCGCGATGAACTGCGTGGCGGTGAACGACCCGTCGAGCATGTAGCTCTCCAGCCGCACCATGTTCACGCCGTTGGTGGCGAACCCGCCCAGTGCCTTGTACAGCGCCGCCGACATGTTCCTGACGCGAAACACGAAGCTGGTGATCGTCCGCGCATCGGGCGCGGGGGAAAGCGGGCGGGGGGCGCAGACCATGAAGCGGGTGGTATTGTGCGCCGCATCCTCGATATTCGGGGCCAGCACCTCCAGCCCGTAAATCTCGCCCGCCAGTTCGGAGGCGACGGCGGCGGCGGTCGGATCGCCCCGCTCCTGCACGATTCGCGCGGAGCCTGCGGTATCCGGCCCCGCGACCGGCAGGATGGCGTGCGCGTTCAGGAACCGGCGCACCTGTCCCAGCGCGACGTTCAGGCTCTGCGCCGTGGCGATGCCGTCCAGCGGCGCGCCGGGCAGGCCCAGCAACTGCATGCGGATGGGCAGGAAATGCTCGGCGACGATGTGCAGGCCCGAATCGGGCAGCAGGTGATGGATATCGGCCACACGCCCGTACAGCGAATTTTCGACCGGCAGCATCGCCAGCGCCGCCTTCCCGTCGCGCACGGCGGCGATCGCTTCCTCGAAGGTAGGGCAGGGCAGGGTTTCGCGGCCCGGAAACACCTCGTGGCAGGCCTGGTGCGAGAAGGCCCCCGGCTCGCCCTGGAACGAAATCGCGTCGCCGTCCTTGAGCAGTGTATCGAGATTCGACGCGGTTTCTTGACGCATTTTCGGCCCCTTCGGTTGCGCGGACCCCATATAGACTTGCGAGCGCGGATACGAAACCGCTAAAAGCGGGCTGTATGTCATGGGACCGATGCGTCCCGCCCTTTTGTCGACCCGATACCCGACCGAGATAAGGAACTCCCTGCATGGCGATGGATGAACTCGAAATCAGCAAGATTGTCGGCGCGGGGTGCGCGGCACTTCTGGCGTTCGTCGGTTTCGGACAGCTTGGCTCCGCCGTCGTCGGCGTCGACCAGCTCGACGAACCGGCCTATATCGTCGAAGTCCCCGATGCCGAGACCGGCACCGAGATGGCCGAGGTCGAGGAGGCGATGCCCATCGGCCAGTTGATGGCCATGGCCGTCGTCGATGACGGGCCGAAGATCTTCAAGAAATGCTCCGCCTGCCACAATGTCGAGGATGGCGGCGGCAACGGTGTCGGCCCCAACCTGCACGGCATCGTGGGCCGCGATATCGGCGGCATGGACGGGTACGCCTATTCGAACGTACTGGCCGGGATGGACGGCCCGTGGGACTTCGCGGCGCTCGACGGCTTTCTGGAATCGCCCAAGAACTGGGCGCCGGGGACCAAGATGGGCTTTGCGGGCCTGCGCAAGCCCGAGGACCGCGCCTCCGTCATCGCCTGGCTGAACGAGCAGAGCGCCGCGCCCCTGCCGCTGCCCGCCGTGGAGACGGCCGAGGCCGAAGCGCCCGCCGAGACCGAGATGGCCGCAGTCGATGCCGAGGAAACCCCGGTCGAACCGACCGCCGAAATCTCGCCCGGTGACGTGGTCGACGGCGAAACCACCGAGGTCGATGCGGGCGAAGGCGATGCCGAGGTCGCCGTCGTGAACCCCGAAGCGCCCCGGGAAGCCGAGGTGAAGCGCGAGGAGATCGAGACCGCCGAGGCGGTGGAAGCCGAGGAACCCGCCAAGGTCGAGGAAGAAGTCGCCGAGGCCGCCGAGGAGCCTGCCGAGGTCGAGACCGCCGAAGTCGCGGCTCCCGAGGCCGAAGTCGTCGTGGAAGAGCCTGCGGCGGTCGAGGAGGAAGCGGTCGAGACGGTCGAGGCCCCTGCCGCGACCGAAACGACCGAAACCGCCGAAGCAGCCGCCCCTGAAGCGGTTGCCGAAGAACCTGCCAGGGCCGAAGAACCCGCCGAGATCGTCGTCGCGGAGGCCGAGGCCCCCGAAGCCGCCCCGGCACCCGCCGCCGCCCCTGCCGCCGCCGTCGCGACCGCCGCCGCCTTCATGATCGGTGCCGATGCCGAGAAGGGCGCGAAAGTGTTCCGCAAGTGCAAGGCGTGCCACAAGGTCGATCCGGATGCGGGCAACGGCGTCGGCCCGAACCTGCACGGCGTCGTGGGCCGCGACATCGCCGCGCTCGACGGGTTCAAGTATTCCGACGCCCTGACGGGCAAGGACGGGGCCTGGACCTTCGAAGCCCTCAACGGCTTCCTGACCAAGCCGAAGGAATGGGCCAAGGGCACGAAGATGGCCTATCCCGGCCTGCGCAAGGAAGCGGACCGCGCCGCCGTCATCGCCTGGTTGAACGAGCAGGGCGACGCGCCCCTGCCCCTGCCGGAATGATCGGTTCGGCGACCCCCCGCCATTAATCGGCGGTTAAGGTTAATCCGTCAGCACTCGAAGCCGTACCCCGTCACGGGGTGCGGCTTTTTCTTTCGTGGCCGTCCCGCCGCCACGCTTTCGTCCGCTTGCCGCCGCGCCGGTCCCCGACAAGGAACCATCGTCGCATCGGCCCGCGCGGATATTGGCACGGGCCGGGCGACAGGGTATGCAGAGAAAACCTTGGAGGTACGGCGTATGATTATCGACCGGCGACAGACGACCCGCATGCTTCTCGGACTGGCCGGAGGATCCGCCCTCGGCCCGGCCCTCTCCCCCCTCGCCGCCCGCGCGCAGGACGGCGCACGGGAGGGCGTTACCCGCGCCTTCGGTTCCTCGCTCGTCGGCACGCCGCGCCATGACGCCACGATGACCCATTTCGATTACGCCAACCCCGATGCCCCCAAGGGCGGGCGGGCGCGGCTGGCCACCATCGGCGCGTTCGACAGCTTCAACCCCTTCATCGTCAAGGGCAATGTCGGGGCCGGGTTCAACCTGTTCGGCGGCCTGATCTACGACGAGTTGATGACCAACCCGCTGGACGAGGATTCCACCTCCTACGGGTCGCTGGTCGAATGGATCGAGTGGCCGAAGGACTATTCCTCCGTCGTCTTCAAGATTCGCGACGAGGCGCGCTGGCATGATGGCGAGCCGATCACGCCCGAAGACGTGATCTTTGCGTATCAGCAGATCACCACCGTGGGCCGCCCGTTCTACCGCGCCTATTACGAGAACGTCGAGAAGGCCGAGGCGCTGCCCGGGAACCTGCTGCGTTTTGCCTTCGACCAGACCGACAACCGCGAATTGCCGCATATCATGGCGCAGGTTCCCGTCCTGCCGAAACACTGGTGGCAGGACCGCGCGTTCGACGAATCGAGCCTGGAGGCCCCCCTCGGCTCCGGCCCCTACAAGGTCGGCCGGTTCGAGGCGAATACCTTCTGCGAGTTCGAGCGGGTCGAGGATTGGTGGGGCAAGGATCTGCCGGTCAATCGCGGCGCGCATAATTTCGACACCCTGCGCTTCGAATACTTCAAGGACCCGAACGCCGCCTTCGACGCCTTCAAGGCGGGCCAGGTCGATTTCCGCGCCGAGAATTCCTCGCTCAACTGGGGTACCCGCTACGACTTTCCGGCCCTGGAGCGGGGCGACGTGGTCAAGCGCGCGGTCGAACTGGACGGACCCAAGACGACCCAGAGTTTCGCCTTCAACACCCGCCGCCCGTTGTTCCAAGACCGCCGCGTGCGCGAGGCGCTGGGCATGGCCTTCGACTTCGAGTGGCTGAACAAGGCGATCTTCTTCGATTCCTACGCCCGCCCGTCCAGCTATTTCCAGGGGACCGACGACCTGATGGCCAAGGGCCTGCCCGAGGGCCGCGAGCTGGAACTGCTGGAGGAACACCGCGACGCCCTGCCCCCCGAACTGTTCACCGAACCCTACACCCTGCCCGTCACCGACGGGTCGGGCCGCCCCGACCGCCGCGCCCTGCGCAAGGCCAAGAAGCTGCTCGCGGATGCGGGCTGGACCGTGAAGCAGGGCAAGCTGGTGAACAAGGCGGGCGAGCCGTTCGTCTTCGAATTCATGATCGGGTCGGGCGCGCAGGAGCGCGTGGTCGCCCCCTTCGTCAAGAATCTCGAACGCCTCGGCATCGATGCGACGATCCGGCTGGTGGACTCGTCGCAATATGCCAGCCGCTACCGCGCATTCGATTTCGACATGGTCGTCGGGCAGGTCGCCAACTCCGCCTCCCCCGGCAACGAACAGCGCGATTTCTGGGGCAGTGCGGTGGCCGAGCAGGTCGGCGGGCGCAATACCAACGGCGTCTCGGACCCCGTGGTCGATGCCCTGATCGAGAGCATCGTGTTCTCGGAGGACCGCGCGGATCTGGCCGCCGCCAGCCGCGCCCTCGACCGGGTGCTGCTGTGGGGGCATTACAATATCCTGCAACTCTACACCCCGACCGCCCGCATCGCCTGGTGGCAGGGCGAGGTCACGCCCCCCGATCCGCTGCCGTCCCACGCCGTGGGCTTTCCGACCGTGTGGTGGGACCCGGAGGCGGAAGCATGAGAGCCGTATTCGCCGCCGTCCTCGCCCTGTGCATGGCCGTCACCGGCCCCGATGCCCGCGCCGATGCGGTGCAGACGAGTCACGGCCTCTCGGCCTTCGGCGACCTGAAATACCCGCCCGATTTCGAGCATTTCGACTACGTGAACCCCGATGCGCCCAAGGGTGGCGACCTCGTCACCGTCAGCACGATGGCGACGGGCACCTTCGACAGCCTGAATGCCTATATCGTCAAGGGCGATTCGGCGGCGGGGCTGGCGGCGTGGGAGAACCTGATCTTCGACAGCCTGATGGCCCGGGCCTATGACGAGCCGGATGCCGTCTACGGCCTCGTCGCCGAGCATGCCGAACTGCTGCCCGGCCAGTGGGTGACGTTCGGGATGCGCGAGAATGCGGCATTCTCGGACGGATCCCCCCTGACGGCGGAGGACGTGAAGGCCAGTTTCGACCTGCTGAAGGAAAAGGGCCACCCCGCCTATCGCCTGTCCCTCGCCGATGTCGACAATGCCGAGGTTCTCGGCCCGCACCGCATCCGCTACAATTTCGTGGAGGGGGCGCCGACCCGCCTGCTGCCGATGCTGGTCGCAACGTTGCCGATCTTCTCGAAGGCGTATTACGAGGCGAACGATTTTACCGAAAGTTCCCTCGACCCGCCGCTCGCCTCCGGTCCCTACAAGATCGGAAAGGTCGTGCGCAACCGGTCGATCACCTATGAACGGCGCGAGGATTACTGGGGCAAGGACCTGCCGGTCAATCGCGGGCGCTGGAACTTCGATACCATCCGCTTCGAGTATTTCAAGGATCGCGGGTCGTCGCTGGAGGCGCTGATGGCCGGGGAGATCGACCTGCACGAGGATTTCTCGTCCAAGCAATGGGCGACCGCCTACGACACTCCCGCCGTCGAGGAGGGCCGCGTGATCCGTGCCGTCATCCCCGACGACACCCCCTCGGGTACCCAGGGCTACTGGATCAATACCCGCCGCGACAAGTTCAGCGACCCCCGCGTGCGCGAGGCCATCGGCCTGGCCTTCGATTTCGAATGGTCCAACCAGACGCTGTTCTACGGCCTTTATACCCGCACCAACAGCTTCTTCGAGAATTCGCCCTTCGAGGCGTCGGGCAAGCCGGACGAGGCGGAATTCGCGCTGCTCAAGCCCTTCGGTGACACGATACCCCAGACCGTCTTCGCCGAGGTGTACGAGCCGCCCGTCACCGACGGATCGGGCCGCGCGCGCAAGAACATCCGCGCGGCGCAGAAGCTGCTGGACGATGCGGGCTGGAAACTGGTCGAGGGCAAGCGGGTGAATGCCGACGGAGAGCCGCTGACCATCGAGTTCCTGGACGATTCCGCCACCTTCGCGCGGATCACGGGGCCGTTCATCCAGAACCTCAAGCGTCTGGGCATCGATGCCGCCCTGCGTCAGGTCGACCGCCCGCAATATCAGCGCCGGGTCAAGGAATTCGACTTCGACGTGATCAGTACCCGGTTGTCCTTCACCATGACCCCCGGGCCGACCCTGCCCAATATCTTCAGCAGCGAGGCGGCGGACGAGCCGGGCAGCTTCAACCTGTCGGGTATCCGGGACGAGGCCGTCGATGCCCTGATCGTGAAGGCGCAGGAGGCGGACAACCGCAACGACCTGTACACCGCCCTGCGCGCCATCGACCGCATCCTGCGCGGTGGCCACTACTGGGTGCCGCAATGGTCGAAGGGGAGCCATACCATCGCCTACAAGGACAGGTTCGGCTTTCCGACGCGCAAGCCCCCCCTGTCGCGCGGTATTCTGGACACCTGGTGGGTCGACCCTGCCAAGGACGATGCAAAAGCCGAGGCAGACTGACCCATGGGTGCCTATATCCTCCGCCGTCTGCTGCTGATCATACCCACATTGCTGGGGATCATGCTGCTGAACTTCACGATCATCCAGTTCGCCCCCGGCGGGCCGGTCGAACAGCAGATCGCGGAGCTGCAGGGCATCGGCGGCAGCGCGACCGACCGCTTCAGCGGCGGCGGGGCCGAGACGAGCACCGGCTCTCAGGGCGGGGGCGAGTCCAGCTATCGCGGCGCGCAGGGACTGGACCCCGAATTCGTCGCGGAACTGGAGGCGCAGTTCGGCTTCGTCGAACTGGTCTGCGAGCCGGGCTATGACGGTCCCGAAAAAGTCTCCGCCGCCGAATGCGCCGTGCGCGTCGTCTGCGAGCCGGGCTATACGGGCGAGCGGACCGCCTCCGCCGCCGAATGCGAGCCGGTGCGCATCCCGTGGTACAAGCGGTTCGCGAACATGGTGTGGGATTACATCCGCTTCGATTTCGGCGAGAGCTATTTCCGCTCGATCTCGGTCATCGACCTGATTCTGGAGAAGATGCCGGTTTCCGTGTCGCTGGGCCTGTGGACGACCCTGATCGCCTATCTCATCTCGATCCCCATGGGCGTGCAGAAGGCGGTGCGCGACGGTTCCGGCTTCGATACCTGGACCTCGGCGGTGGTGATCGTCGGCTACGCGATCCCGGCCTTCCTGTTCGCGGTGATGCTGCGGGTGTTCTTCGCCGGCGGCTCCTTCGTGCAGTGGTTCCCGCTGCGGGGGCTGGAATCCGAGCAATGGGCGGGGGTCGATTTCTGGACCAAGGCCGCCGAACTGGCCTGGTGGGGCGATTACCTGTGGCACCTCGTGCTGCCCGTCGCCGCCATGGTCATCGGCAGTTTCGCGACCATGACCCTGCTGACGAAGAACTCGTTCCTCGACGAGATCCGCAAGCAATACGTGCTGACCGCCCGGGCCAAGGGATTGTCGGAAAACGGCGTCCTGTTCGGCCATGTCTTCCGCAATGCGATGCTGATCATCGTCGCGGGGTTCCCGGCGGCGTTCGTCGGGGTGTTCTTCACCGGCTCGCTGCTGATCGAGAATATCTTCAGTCTCGACGGCATCGGGCTGCTGGGCTTCAACGCCATCGTCGAGCGCGATTATCCGGTGGTGTTCGGCACGCTGTACATGTTTTCGCTGCTCGGCCTGATCCTCGGTCTGATATCCGATCTGATCTATGTCTGGATCGACCCGCGCATCGATTTCGAGTCGAGGGGATGACGATGTCGAGGATATCTCCTGCCCCGCACTTGATGCGGGGTCTGTCTGAACGATGCGCTGCTCCAACAGGCCCCGGATCAAGCCCGGGGCAGGCAACTATGCGGGGTGGCCGCTGATGTTCAATCTCGACCCCATCCAGCGCCGGCGGCTGGAGAACTTCAAGTCCAACAGGCGGGCCTTCTGGTCCCTGTGGATCTTCCTTGCCCTGTTCGCGATTTCGCTGCTGGCCGACCTGATCGCCAACGACAAGCCGCTGCTGATCAAGTACAATGGCGAATTCTACGCCCCCATCGCGAAATTCTACCCCGAGACGACCTTCGGCGGGGATTTCGAGACGGAGGCCGACTACACCGACCCCTTCATCCACGAGTTGATCCGCGAGGAGGGCGATGGCTGGATGATCTGGCCGCTGATTCCCTACAGCTTCGATACCATCGTCTACGAGGCGCAGCCCTCGCCGTCGCCCCCCGGCACCCGCAACTGGCTGGGGACGGACGACCAGGCGCGGGACGTGACGGCGCGGCTGATCCACGGGTTCCGCACCTCGGTCGCCTTCGGCCTGATCCTGACCTTCCTGTCCAGCATCATCGGCATCTTCGCCGGGGCCATCCAGGGGTATTTCGGCGGCTGGACCGATCTCATCTTCCAGCGCGTGATCGAGATTTGGAGCGCGACGCCGCTGCTCTACGTCGTGCTGATCATCGCCTCGATCATCACGCCGTCCTTCTGGATGCTGCTGGGCATCCTGCTGCTGCTGACATGGACGTCATTGGTGGGCGTGGTGCGGGCCGAGTTCCTGCGCGCGCGCAACTTCGAGTATGTACAGGCGGCCCGGGCGCTGGGCGTGTCGAACGGCAAGATCATGTTCCGGCACCTGCTGCCGAACGCGATGGTGGCCACGCTGACCATGCTGCCCTTCGTGCTGACCGGGGCCATCGGGTCGCTGGCGATGCTCGACTTCCTCGGCTTCGGCCTGCCGCCGGGGTCCGCCTCGCTGGGCGAGTTGACGTTGCAGGGGCAGAACAACCTCCAGGCCCCGTGGCTCGGCATCACCGGTTTCCTCGCCTTCGCGATCATGCTGTCGCTGCTCGTCTTCATCTTCGAGGGTATCCGCGACGCCTTCGACCCCAGAAAGACATTCCGATGAGTGATGCCCCGGATTCCCCCCTGCTGGAAATCGACAACCTGAATATCGGCTTCCGGTCCCGCGCGGGGCTGGCCCCTGCCGTGCGCGGCGTGTCGCTGCATGTGGAAAAGGGCGAGACGGTCGCGCTGGTGGGCGAATCCGGGTCCGGCAAATCCGTCACCGCCCTGTCCATCCTGCAACTGCTGGCCGATTCGGCGGAGGCGTCGGGGTCGATCCGCTACCGGGGCCGCGAACTGATGAACGCGGGAAAGCGCACCATGCGCGACGTGCGCGGCGATGATATCTCGATGATCTTCCAGGAGCCGATGACGGCCCTGAACCCCCTGCACACCATCGAACGCCAGATCGCCGAGAGCCTGACCCTGCACCGGGGCGTCAGGGGCCGCGATGCCCGGGCGCGGGTGCTGGAGCTGATGCACAAGGTCGGCATCCGCGAGCCGGAATCGCGCCTCGGTGCCTATCCGCACCAGTTGTCCGGCGGCCAGCGCCAGCGCGTGATGATCGCCATGGCGCTCGCCAACGGCCCCGACCTGCTGGTCGCCGACGAGCCGACCACTGCCCTCGACGTGACCGTGCAGGCGCAGATCCTGACGCTGCTGGATGAGTTGAAGGCCGATTTCGGGATGGGGATGCTGTTCATCACCCACGATCTCGGCATCGTGCGCCGCTTCGCGAACCGCACCTATGTCATGCAGGGGGGCGAGGTCGTCGAATCCGGGCCGACCTGGAAGATCTTCGCCTCGCCCGAGCACCCCTATACCCAGCGCCTGCTCAGCGCCGAACCGACCGGCACCCCCGACCCGATCCCCGCACCCGACACCGCCCCCGTCGTGGTGGGCGAGAATGTCCGGGTGTGGTTCCCCATCCGCAAGGGCTTCCTGCGCAAGACGGTCGGGCATGTGAAGGCGGTCGACGATATCTCCCTGTCGATCCGCCCCGGCGAGACGGTGGGTGTGGTGGGCGAATCGGGGTCCGGCAAGACGACGCTGGGGCTGGCATTGCTGCGCCTGATCCGGTCCGAGGGGCGCATCGCCTTTCTCGGCAACGAGTTGCAGGGGCTGAGCCAGCGCCAGTTGCGCCCCTTTCGCCGCGACATGCAGGTGGTGTTCCAGGACCCCTACGGCTCCCTCAGCCCGCGCATGTCCATCGCGCAGATCATCGACGAGGGGCTGAGCGTCCACAAGATCGGGGACCGAAAGGGCGACCGCCGCGCCGTCATCGCCGATGCCCTGACCGAAGTGGGGCTGGAACCGGACATGATGGACCGCTATCCGCACGAATTTTCCGGCGGTCAGCGCCAGCGCATCTCGATCGCCCGGGCCATGGCGCTGAAGCCCGATCTGGTGGTGCTGGACGAGCCGACCTCGGCGCTGGACATGTCGGTGCAGGTGCAGATCGTGGATCTGCTGCGCGATTTGCAGAAACGCTACAACCTCGCCTACATGTTCATCAGCCACGACCTGAAGGTCGTGCGCGCGATGGCGCACCGGGTGATCGTGATGCGGCAGGGTGTGGTCGTGGAGCAGGGCGAGGGCGATGCGGTGTTCGACAATCCGCAGACCGAATACGCCCGCGCGCTGATGTCCGCCGCCTTCCGCATCGAGGCGGAGAGCGCGTAGGTCCCGGTCAGCCGAGTTGTGCGACCAGCGCCTCGAACAGCGGGCTTTCGTTGAAGGCGACCAGCGTGCCGACGCAGATGGCGACGCCGTAGGGTGCCTTCAGCTTCTCGGTCGCCGCAAGAACGCCGAGCGCCGGTATCCGCAGTGAGGCCGCCGGAAAGGCCCGGGCCAGCATGCGCCCGATCAGGATGCCGACCGACAGCACGCCGCCGAAGAAGGCGATGTAGATGAGGCAGGGCAGAAAGCTGGGCCAGCCGAACCACAGCGCGATGGCCGTCAGGATCTTGGCATCCCCGGCCCCGAAGATGCGCATGCAGTTGAGACCGAAGCCGACGACGAGCATGATCACCGATGTCAGGAGGTGGTTGCCCAGCGTGGCGAGATCCATGCCCGCGATGACGGCCGCGACGGCGAAGCCGGCGATCAGGATGACGCTCAGCATATTGGGAATCTTGAACGTGCGGATATCGTTCAGGGCGGCGGCGATCAGGCAGAACGGGAACAGTACGAGCGGTAGGGCAGCAACCATTCTGACAAGTCCTTCGTATCGGTTTTGGCGAGCCGCATCTCATACGGTCGGGTCGTCATACGGGAAGGATTCCGGGGTCGCCGAGGCCGCTATTCGACCGGGAAACCGCGTTACAACCGGAAAAGGGAGAACCCCGCACGATTCTGTATCGTTCGGGAGGCTCCGGGTCTTTGAACTGCGCGGGCCACGGCGTATTCCGTAGCCCGCGCGTTCCTTGCGGCGAAGAAGTCTACGCCGCTGCTTATTGCGCTGCTGCGACGTTGTTTTCCTTGAGCTTGCCCGAGACCGACTCGAAGGTCGTGTTCAGCTCGTCGCGGACGCCGCCGACGGCGGTCACGATGGCGACGCTGAGGATGGCTGCGATCAGGCCGTATTCGATTGCCGTCGCGCCGTCTTCGTCTTTGGCAAAGCGCTTGATGAGGTTGGTCATGTGTCTCTCCGGTTTTTTTTGCCCGCCTTGACTGGCTGGGATGACTAGAAATTACCCGGACTGTTTTAATAAATGTCTGCGAGAGATGATTAATATCCATTAATTCTTGGGGTACGAAGTACAGGCTATATATTCATCTTCTATTATAGCCTATTTATTCTTTATACGGAGTAACGCGGTCGGGTGCAAAGACGATCCTTGCAATCGTGCCGAGACCCTTCTCGCTCGTCAGTTCGAAGCGCGCCTTGTTGGCCTCCACGAATCCCTTCGCCAGCGGCACGCCCATGCCCGCCCCGCCGAAATTCTGCTGGCTGCCCGGCATCTGGCCGAAGGGTTCCAGCGCGATGGACAGTTCGTGGGGCGTCATGCCGGTGCCGTTGTCGATCACCTCGACCTGGACGGCCCCGGACGCGCGCCGGACGGCGGAAACGCGCACCCAGCCCGAGGCGGCGGTGAACTTGACCGCATTGCCGATGATGTTCGTCAGGGCCTGGCGCATGGTGTGCCGGTCGGCGAGCACGGGGGGCAGGTCCGCCTCGACCGATACCACGATCTCGACCCCGCGCTTGTCGGCGGCGAACCGGGCTTCCTTGGCCACGACGCGCAGCAGGTTGCCCAGATCGATGGGCGAGGAATCGAGCCGCAGCGACTCGCTCTCGATCCGGCGCATGTCCAGCATGTCCTGCAACAGGGCCAGCATGTAGGCCCCGCTGTCGTTGATGTCCTTGAGATAGCCGACATAGGCCTCGCTGCGCACCGGTCCCGGCTCCTCCAGCATCAGTTGCGTGAACCCGATGATGGCGTTGAGGGGCGTGCGCAATTCGTGGCTGGCCCGGGCGACGGCCTCGCGCCGCTCGAACAGGCCGGGCTTGTCGGCGGGGGCGCGCTCGACCGCGCGCAGGGTCACGGTGCGGTAGTTGCGGTTGATGCGGTCCTTCGGGCCGATGCCGACCAGCACCTGCACGCCGGTTTCCTCCAGCGTGATTGTCAGGCTCTCGCCGTGGAACTGTTCCTCGAACGCCGCTGCGAAGGCCGCCGTGCCGGTCGCGTCGAAGGCGGTGTCGAGGGGGCGCGGGTCGTCCTGCGCCCGCCCGATCAGGCTGGCAGCGGTGGCGTTCATCTCGGCGACCGAGCCGTCGCCGCGCAGGATGGCGATGCCGACGCCGATCGTCTCCAGCGCCGCATTGCGGTCGTCGGTGGCGCGCTGCATGGCGATGGCGGTGCGGCGGGTGCGGGTGGAATCGGTGATCGTCGCGATCCAGGCGCTCGCGCCCTGCCAGTCGCCCTTGCGCAGGCGCATCTGTATCCAGCGCGCGCTCTCGTCCCGGGGAACGGTCAGGTCCAGGGTCGCGACATCGGTGCGCCCGTCGCGCACCTCCAGCAGCGCGGCGGCGATCCGCTCGCGGTCCCGGGGGAAGAGGGTGGTGAGTTGCGGCGCGGGGTCGTTCGCGGGCACGCCCGTCATCTCGCGGGCCTGCTCGCTCATGTACAGCGGCTTCAGCGCGTCGTCATAGACGGCGACCCCCGCCTCGACCGAAGCGAGAAGCGACCGTTCCCGGGCCGCCGACGGTCCCGCCGTGGCGGCGGGCAGGGCCGCATCGCCCCGCTCGACGATATCGGTGAAGCTGGCGAGGGCGGCGAACGCGCCGGTCACCGGGTCGAGCATCCGCCGCATCGTTACCCGGTGCCGCCGCCGCCCGGCGCGGGTCTCCAGCATCGTCGCATGGCTGAACGATCCCGAGACGAGCAGCGCGCGCAGGGCATCGCGGGCCGTCCGGCGCGTGCCGTAGCGGGCCGCGAGACCGGCGAGGCGACCGCTGCCGAAGATCAGTTCCGCCGCATCGTTCTGCACCAGCAGCCCGCCATCCTCCGCGAAGAGGGCCATGGCCTGGGGTGCGGTCGCGAAGATCTCGCGCATCCGCTCCGGCTCGCTCGCCATGCCGACCGGCAGGGGGACGGCACTGATTCGCAGGCCCGTGCGCCCGTCGGACAGGGTGAAGCGCGTGGCGGTGGCATCCACCTGGCGCGGGCCGCCGGCGGGGGTCAGGGTCAGGCGCGCGCGCACTCGTTCAGTGCTGTTGGCGGCCCCG
>ENA-ORXC01001372-ORXC01001372.1-marine-metagenome-genome-assembly--contig:-NODE-1372-length-14454-cov-3.353133_pt1 | contig 14454 bp, 15 predicted proteins | sample MGYA00237865_ERZ511478 | MGnify/ENA metagenome assembly ERZ511478 | reverse complement strand
TTGTTTTGAATCAATCAATGGAGTTATCTGGTGGAAGCTGGATTTGGAGTGCATCACTGAGATACATATTCATGGTTCCATTCCTTTTGGCTATAGTGGCAGCCAGGAAAAACCTGAAGCCATTATTAATGAATATTAAACAAAATCCATTACCATGGTTTCTTTGGAGTTTCGTTGGCTTTGTCTTGTTCTACGCACCACTTACATATGCAGCAGCCTTTTCTCCTGGCTGGCTGATTGCTGGTACATGGCAAGTTACAATCATATCCGGCGCATTGCTCAGTCCCTTGTTTTATGAAAGAACTTTGACTAGTCAAGGGCTAGTATCTGTCAGGGCAAAAATACCTTTTAAGGGACTCGGGATGTCAGTCATCATTTTAGCCGGAATATTGCTGATGCAATTTGAACACGCAAAGCATATACCAATCGAAATGGTCATGCTCGGAGTCATCCCAGTATTAATCGCATCTTTCGCCTATCCATTGGGAAATAGAAAAATGATGGAAGTCACAAGCGAGAAGTTAGATGCATATCAACGGGTCCTAGGAATGACGCTGGCCAGTCTGCCATTCTGGCTTCTCTTAGCTATATATGGTCTTCTGACAGAGGGAGTTCCAACAGGGAACCAAAGCTTCCAGTCCCTTTTAGTGGCCATGACTTCGGGAGTGATTGCGACTGTTTTGTTCTTTAAGGCTACAGATTTAGTAAGTGGTAATATGCAGAAACTAGCTGCAGTAGAAGCAACACAGTCAATGGAGGTGCTTTTTGCCTTGGCAGGTGAATTTTTTATCCTGTCATTGCCGCTGCCTTCACCATTATCCTGGGTCGGAATTATTCTCGTTATGCTTGGCATGGCACTTCATAGTTACTCTACATTCAGGAGCAAAAAGGGAGAAATGAAAATCAGTGCATAAGTCATGTTTCCTCCATCCTTAATGCCTTAATGACATATTGGAAGGGAAATGCAATCTTCTGTACAACAGAAAGCTTCCTCTCCGTAAAGGGAATGGCAGAAACAGGCTCTCACGAATGAAATATTATTAATTTTTGAAGTTTTTCAGGGGGGGAAGATAAATGGAGCTAACGAATATAAAACTAACGACACAGATGGCAAAAGTTTTTAGAATTGCAGAACAGGAATGCAAAATGTCACAAACACCCTGTCTGATGCCCGGACATCTTTTGATCGGCTGCATGGATGATGGTTCCTTCCCCATCAAGGAGGGGAAACAAAAAAGTGGGATCGATATCGATGCTCTAAGAGATTCATTAGGGCATAGTGCTGATGGCCCTTCTTATGAATTCCAGAAATATTTTAAACTTCCGGTTTGTCGATCAACGAAACTGGTGATTGAACAGGCGATCTTCTATATGAGGAACTATAATCAAATTTATCTAAACGAAGGGCATGTCCTGAAGGCTTTAATTAAGACTGGCCAAACTGAAAAAATGTTGACTCAAGAACAGAATAACACCCTTCTCATTATAGCTACAGTATCCCGGAACATGTGTCTGGATGTAACAGACTATAAAAAGCCACATACACTCAGCAGGGAAGTCATAATGGCTAGCAAAAAAGATGCTGAAAGGTTGATTCAGTTCATAAACGAAGAGTTTGGTACCCGCTGGACTGAGTCGATCCAACATGAGTTTAAGAAGCCCCATCCGTCTATTTTTATCGCGGAAGATCAAAAGGGGGATATCGTTGGCTTTGCTGCCTTTGATATTCATGAACCCCGTTTTTTTGGGCCGATGGGTGTCGCAAAGAATAAGAGAGCTGAAGGTATTGGGGAATCTCTGTTGCATATTTGCCTTGAAGCCATGCAAGAAAAGGGTTATAAAGAAATCATTATCGATCATGCCGGACCAATCGAATTTTACGAAAAGACATGTAACGCAAAAGTCATTCCTTTAAACTAATGGAGCTGTTTTCGCAATAAAGTTGACACCATTTAGGTTCCTTTATCCTTTATTAAAGCCCCGACGCTTTTTATAGTGCGATTTAAGAATATGCAGGAAAAGTCAAAATTAAGGCGTAATTACCTTTCATAAAGAAGTGTTGAAGGCTTTCTTTCAGGGAAGCCTACTATTAGATATTAGTGTAACTATAAAGCATTTAGTTGGAAAATTAATTGAGGAGTACTTACACTTGTACTAAGCTTATTTACATAGAATAATTGCTGAAAAAATATTATTTGATATGCTTATCATTTCACAAACTAGGTACTTTTATGATATATTAATATTTAAAATATTCTTACAAGTTTTAGGAAGGTGACAAAATGACATCAGGAATCGAAGTGAATGACAGCAGTATGCCATTGCGCCGGGATGTGAAGATGCTTGGAAACATCCTTGGAGATATTCTTGTGTATCATGGCGGAGTGGAGTTGTTTGAAAAAGTAGAAAAAATTCGAGCTATGTGCAAAACGCTCAGAAATGAACATGAACGTGATACATATCCTGCTTTAAAAGAGGAGATTGCAGGTTTGTCTGTTCCAATGAGAAAAAATATCATCAGAGCTTTTTCAGTATATTTTCATTTAATCAATGCAGCAGAACAAAATCATCGGATCCGCAGGCGCCGCGACTATCTGCTCAAGTCTGAGATCAGCGCACAGCCAGACTCTATTGAAGCAGCCATCCTTTCATTGAAAGACAATTATATAACCTCTGAAATCATCCAAAATGTACTAAATACCATTTCTTTAGAATTGATTATTACAGCCCATCCTACGGAAGCCACAAAGCGTTCAATCCTCGAGATCCAAAAAAGGATTGCAGATATCCTTAAAAGTTTGGACAATCCAATCTTATCCAGGAAAGAACGTGAAAGGATAGAGGAAAGCCTGTTTAATGAGGTTTCTGTCCTGTGGCAGACTGATGAATTAAGAGACCGTAAACCTACTGTCATTGATGAAGTCAGGAACGGACTATATTATTTTGACCAGACCCTATTCGATGTCCTGCCTGAAATCCATCAAGAGGTAGAAACCAGCCTTAAGGATCATTATCCAGAACATGAGTGGAAAGTACCTCACTTCCTTCGTTTTGGATCATGGATAGGAGGCGACAGGGATGGAAATCCAAATGTTACTCCGGATATTACATGGGAGACATTGCAAAGACAGAGACGTCTGGTGCTTAAAAAATATAAAGCTGTTTTGGTTGATTTGATGAAGCGCTTCAGCCATTCAACAACAAGAGCAGCTGTCAGTGAAGAGTTAATGGCATCGGTCATTAAAGATGAGGAAAAATATTTAACAGGTGATCAAAAGTGGAATATTGAAGGCGAGGTGTATCGCCGTAAATTTGCTGTTATCATTCAAAGGCTTAAGGAAGCTGGAAAATCAGATATCGGCTATAAATCATCAGAGGAAATGCTTGAAGACCTTCTTATCATAAAACGAAGCATCTATCAGCATCATCCAGTGCACCATGAACTTAAAACACTGCAAAAGTTGATACGCCAAGTACAGCTGTTCGGATTCCATCTTGCTACATTGGATATCCGCAATCACAGCGGTGAACATGAAGCAGCAATCGCTGAAATACTTAAAAAGGTCGGAATTACTCAGGATTACCCATCACTATCTGAAGATGAGAAACAGGAATTACTTGTCAAAATTCTTGAAGACCCACGTTCATTGCTCCTTCTCCATGAGGATTATTCAAAAGAGACGCAGGAAATGCTTCATGCTTTTGAGATGATCAAACGTGCGCACAATGAATTCGGGAAGCGTTCGATCTCTGTTTATCTAGTGAGTATGACTCAATCAGCGAGCGACTTGCTGGAAGTGCTCGTCCTTGCAAAGGAGGCTGGTATTTACAGGCTTCATGCAGATGGGACCTTCGAGACAGACCTTAACGTCGCCCCATTGCTTGAAACAATCGATGATTTGACAGCTGGGCCGAAAATTATGGAAACATTATTCAAGCTTCCAATTTACCGCAATCATCTAAAAACAATGGGAGATCAGCAGGAAATCATGCTAGGATACTCAGATGGAAGCAAAGATGGCGGTACATTGACAGCCAACTGGAAGCTTTATAAAGCTCAGCTGGAGATCAATGAAATGGCGAAGAAATATCAAATTGGCCTGAAGTTCTTCCATGGCAGAGGGGGTTCACTAGGCCGTGGAGGCGGTCCTTTGAACAGGAGCCTGCTCTCCCAACCAGTCGAGACACTTGGACAGGGAGTCAAAATTACCGAGCAGGGTGAAGTTTTATCTTCTCGCTACTTGTTGAAGGATATTGCCTACAGAAGTCTCGAACAGGCAACATCTACAATGATGAAGGCAGCGGCGAATGTATTGAAGGAATCGGAGCAGGGCCATTTGCGTGACCAAAGATGGGTTGAAGCCATCGAGCAGATTTCTGCCGTTTCCTTAAAGAAATATCAGTCGTTAGTATTCGAGGATCCTGATTTCATCACATATTTCAACCAGGCTACACCGTTGAAAGAACTTGCTGAATTGAATATCGGTTCACGTCCGATGAGCCGTAAAAACAGTGCCAAATTCGAGAACCTTCGTGCGATTCCATGGGTATTTGCCTGGACACAAAGCAGACAGCTCTTCCCTGCTTGGTATGCGGCGGGAACTGGCTTGCAGAGCTTCGCACAGGAAAGCCCCGATAATTTAAAGGTCTTACAGGAAATGTATGAAGAATGGCCATTCTTCCGAAGTACTGTTGATAATCTGCAAATGGCCTTGATGAAAGCGGATATTACCACTGCACAGGAATATACGTCTCTAGTGGAAGATAAAGGAATTGCTGACCGTATATTTGGCAACATTTTAGAAGAATATGAACGGACCAAGAATATTCTTCTGCAAATTACAGAGGATGAAGAACTTCTTGACCATACACCAAATATCAAAGACTCAGTCCATAGACGAAATCCATATGTCGATCCGCTAAACTTCATTCAAGTGGAATTGATTAAAGAGCTTCGCAAGGATGAAGATCCGGATGATGAATTATTGACTCAGGTTTTATTAACAATCAGCGGCGTTGCTGCCGGGCTAAGGAATACTGGTTGATGTAAAGAGGATGTCCCAAAAGTTTTTTTGGGACTTCTTTTTCTTTGTTTGATGGACAAATTGTGAAATGCCAAGGGAAAGAGGTGTATCCTGCTAAAATCAGGGTGTCATTAGAAATAATGAAGAAATTTTTAGCGTACAAGCATGAAATATAAATTTTTATTTAACTTTAGATTATTTTTCAGCCATGCAGTTTCATTTGCCTCTCGAAAGTAACATGAGTTAAAATTTCATGGTTAAGTGTTTTAGCCATTTTCATAGTAAGGGTCAGTATTTTACGAATGCCTTCCTGGTACCCATTTTTGATAGCAAGCCCGTCACATTGAATTTCACTTTCAATATTCATTTGGTGTTCGAGTACCGGGTATTCAATATGACCAAGTTCATGCCAGATAATCGCTTCTTTTATATCTTTGTCGGCGCAGAAGGTTGGATAGTCATATACAACGATGAACCAATCGAATTCAGCTTCATAAGATTTATAAAACAGGGTCAGAATCCGGGAATCGATATCCCATAAATCAAGCCACTTTTCATTCCTGAACCCAAATACCTTTAATACGGCTGCCTTATTTTCAATAATCGCAATTCTCCCATTGACCGAGTACTTCTCCTGATCCAATAGTTCACCGATGCATTTCAAAAAATTCCTCCTCAATATGAAAACCTGTTATTATTGTTAAATATATTTGGTATTGTTAAACAACATGAGTAAAATAAAAAGGAAAGAAATGATCAGAAGGGAGGAAGCTGTGAATGCTTTGTTCGCATAGTTACTGGAAAGTGGATCGGAAGATTGAGGATAATGAACAAGTTTATGAGGAAAATGAGCAATTCATAAAAATGTATCATGACAGGATAACCACAGCTTCTGACATTTTTCATCTGCGTGACATATTAGATATTACATTTAAGAAAATGTCTGGAAGGACAGGCTTTCTTTATCTGCATACAACAAGAGGAGTATATTCCTTCTGTACGGATGCAAAGCCGGATAAGCTAATCGAGATTTATAAAAAAATCAAACATCAAAATTAGCTGAATTTACATATTTAGCAGCAAAAATCACACTCTATATACAAAGGGTGTGATTTTATGCTTTTTTCAACGTTTGGTGCAATTGGATCCCAATTGAATGAGTATATGATGATTTTAAACTCCATCTCGCTCCAGGAACTATTAGATGCTGAGGCGAAATATCATAGGGTATTAAGGACATATTGGCATGAAAATAACTTCCTTACTTACAAATGGTGGTTTCTGGTGGCTCTTTCCATCGTTCCGGCCATTGTCTGGTGGGTACAGGTTGATAAAACAAAGCTTATTGAAAATACAGCATTTGGTTTATTTTATGGCGTAACAGCCATCTTCCTGGATTCAATCGGCAGCAACGCTATGGTATGGACATATCCAGTCAGGCTCACGCCAAATTTAAATCCTCAGCTGTATCCATATGATGTGGGAGTCGTGATAATCCCTTTTATGATGGTCTATCAAAAATTCAGTATGGCATTTAAAAAGTTTTTTATTGCTACAGGTGTATTATCCCTTTTCCTCGCTTTTGTTGCAGAACCATTCATGGTCTACATGGGGATTTATAAAGAAATTACCTGGAAACACATATATTCATTTCCGATTTACTGGTTAATAGGACTAATGTGCTGGGCAATCATTAAAAAATTCAAATCTTATTCTTCTTAGTGATAAAAATCCCTGGCCTTAGGTCAGGGATTTTTATGATATATTTGCTTTGTAGAGGCTCTTTTCTCAAACTTTGCTGTTAATGAATACAAAATTGTATTGGATTACCTATATTCCTTCGTAAAGTTGACGCTTCTTATGAGAAAAGAGCATGCAAATTTAATACCGACCTGCAAAATGTGTATATATTACGTTAAAATCGGCCTTAGGATTTTAATAACAACCTTTACGAAACAGTCTTTGTAGGAAAGGAAGTGGAATCATGACCGATTTTACTAATAAAGTAATTAGAATCATCCAAGGCATCCCAAATGGGAAAGTGATGACATATGGACAAATAGCAAAAGCGGCTGGAAGCCCAAGATCAGCAAGACAAGTTGTCCGAATACTCCATTCGACGTCAGAAAAATATGGTCTTCCGTGGCATAGGGTGATCAATTCAAAAGGAGAAATTGGCTTCCGGGATGAAGAGATGTTCATTACACAGAAACTGCTGCTGGAATCTGAAGGAATCCAATTCAATACAGAAAAATCCCTGCCACTTAAGAGTTATTTATGGCATATTGAAGCTGAGCATTATTAACGGTAAGAATCGGATAGGTCATTCAATAAATATGCAGACAAAAACACCCATTGGGTGCTTTTGTCTGCATTTATTTTTTTGAAAGTTTTTGTCTGTCAACTGATAAAGGCGGTTGTTCAAGCCATTCATTCGCAACCAAGATATTGATCCCGTCTTCGGAATATTTAAGGATCTCTGCGTTCAATCGCGAATAATCAATCACAAGGTCGCTTCTTTGACTCTCTGAAATGGCAACTCCATAATTGCCTATTCCAGCATAAATCATAACGCTGAAATGAAACATCATTAATTTATCAGAGAAAACTGGTACGGTCGATTCAGTTACTTCTGGTTCAATTCCGGCAGGTGCCGGAAGGGAATGCTTTTCTAAATAATCCCTAAATACCTTTGTGTGTTTTAGAGCAATTTCCTTTCCTCTAATAAAATAATTCCGCGCTTGCTTGTTTTGGGCTGTCTGACTGAAACCTGTTGACAACGCGGCTCCTAACTGATTTGTTTCAATATTAAAGTGGAGATGAGTCACTTCAGTGCCAGATAATGCTCCTCTTCGGCCCAGACCCTCAAGAAAAAAGGATTGTTTTTGGATGAATTCCACCTTATCCGGATAAGGAATGAAGGGGGGACGTGTAGCCAGCCCCTTTTCCAGAAGGATCAATGCAGACTTATTTTCCAGCTCCATTGAAGAGGTCAATGCCTTCGAGTAAAAGCTCTTTATATCTTTACGATATATATTTGGCAGCATCCTGCTGTAACCAGATAGACCGCCGCCAGCCATGTTTTTTATGTATTTTAAGTAAAGAATATCAGAAAACAATCTCTCAGCTTTAAGATTTACATCCTGATCAGTAAATCCTTGAGGAACCGCTATTTGCTCATGAACAAATAATTCTTTAATAATCTCCACATGCTGATACGACAAATCAAGCGCATGGTTTACCAGTGCTTTTATATCAGAATCGTCTATATGCTGCAGGAAATACTTTAAAACGCAAATAGACATCGTATCTGATAGATAGGTTGTCCAAAGGTATGAAATCTCTGCAGCTGTCATCTTAATGGAATTATGAGTGCTACCCAAGATGATGTCCCCCTTTACTTAAAAATAATATGCCCGAAGCCAACTTCAAATATAACGATAAACCTTTATTGATTTATACATAAATCTGCAGTTTAGTTCTAAATTAAGTACGACGTATTCATGGTTTTGTCAGTAGTGGATTAGGGAAGAGATAAAGAGGAGTAAATTACATAGCGAGGTATAATATGGAAATAGCAATGCTTGAAAAAGAAATCAATGGATATATAGGGAAGATGTTAAGAGAGAATTTTGGCCGCGGGCCAGGTAATGTGTTTTGTACCATCTCGAAGCCGTTCGTATCCATCTATATTACCAATTTTTTGTCCCCGATGGAGAATACTCTCCTAACAAATCACCAAAGTGTATATGTGCAAAAGACAAGAGATTTGATGATGGAAACTCTTGAAGAAGAAATCAAATCCTATATTGAATTGAATACAAAAGATAAGATAAAAGAATTTTACTATGACTGGAATCTAGATGAAAAATCAGGAATGTTACTATTCATTTTTGAAAAAGACCAGCCATATAATTTCGATGTTTATGACAATAAAAACCTGGTTGAGGAAGAAACAATCGAATTAAGCATGGAAATTCAGAAAGCTCCTGAAGAAACCCACTCTAAGCTGCTTAACGAGCGAACGCTGATTATTGCACGCCACGGCATACTAATAAGCCTGGAAAAAGAATTTATTCAATTAGGGTTTCAAGAAACACTGAAGATTGCAAAAAGGAAGCTGGAAAAGAAAGTAATTACCCAGCATCAAAGTTCGTATGAAAGGTACCTAAACGCAAAAATAACAGATTACTTTGTTGACTGGAATTTTGATAAGGACAAAAGCTACACTTTGTTTATACTTAAACCTGAATGATTAGCCTATTGATTTACTGATGATAAGATGCTATCATACTCAATAGGGTAAAGGTTAAAATTCTTAACCTTGCTTATTTGAAACTAGAACGTGCTTTATAATGAATAACTAAATATATTGATCTGATAGCAATGAATGGGCATAGAACCAAATCATAAGTCAGAAAAGGATTAATGTGGATTGATCCTTTTCTGACTTTTTTTATTGCCAATTATTGGATAATTTGATTGGAAAGGATGATCATTCATTAATATGAGTATAAGCAAACATGAAATAGGTCCATATATTGATACATTTGTTCAAAAAAAGCAACAATTACTCTCGGAAACTCCTAATACTATTAAGAAAAAAGAAATCGAGTCGTATTTAGAAGAATATGCCGCAGAACATGGAATAGATTTCGATAAAAAGTCGGAGTCTACCAAAACTATTTACACCCTTAACGTGGAAGGAAGAGAGACAATTGTAGAATTTTTCTATAGGTATAGCCATTACTATACTAGACATTCCATCACTCTTAAATAATTCTGCTGTTCCTTGGGGAGCAGCTTTTTTAGTTCTATTCAAACGGAGGTCTTGCTTTCATCATAATATTATAGGATAATTTTGTCATTGTTGTTAAAGGGGTCGGGAAATGGAAGAGACATTTAATCGTTTTCTTGATGAATATCTAACTGTTTGGAAAAATTCTTCCTTGCCAGAATTAAAGATGATGATTTCAGGTGAATATCAGGCAAGGGAAATTACAAATGGTAAAATATCTGATTTTGGGTATGATGAATCGATCAGAGGGTGGGAGCAGGGTTTTAATTTTGTCAAAGGAAATAAGGGAAGTTGGGAATTAACAGTTATAGACAGGATAAAGATAAGGGAGCATGAGGTAATGGCAATTATCCTTGCCAGGCTGGTCCTCGACGGGAAAATCTTGGAGACTAGTAATCTCTTTTTTCAGACATTTACGTATGACTTTGGCTGGAAGCTTATCAGAAGTTATATAGAGGCTGGAATTCCTGTCAGCCAGTTTGAGTAGACAACATCTTGTAAAATGCTTGTAAAAACTCTAGGGGGGATACACGGTGAACATCGCAGTAAAGGCTATATTAATCACCATAGGGACACTTTCAATAACCCTGGGAGTGATCGGAATCGTGGTTCCACTCTTGCCTACCACACCGCTGATCCTGCTTGGTGCAGCCTGTTATGTAAAGGCGTCAGATGAACTTTACCAAAAGCTAATTAGAAATAAGTGGTTAGGGAGTTATATAAAGGATTTTCGTGAGAAAAACGGAATTACCTTAAAAAATAAGGTGTTAAGCCTTAGCTTGATGTGGATTTCAATATTGGGAACGATATTAATTTTTGAGGTCAATTTTTGGCTTGCTGCTGTCCTGATAGTTATTGCTGTTACGGTAAGCGCCTATATTTTATCCTTTGATACTATTTGAAGCAGATAGAAACCACCTTTTTACATAAGAAATTCGAGGAATAAATTTTTATTTGCTTCAATTGTATGGATAAACAAAGTAAAATCTGTATCCTTTGGCAAGCATACTTAATATCCGGTTCTTGACATAGACGGCTTTAATTTATACAATTATCTTGAATTCGAGATATATTTAAATAAAGATTAGTGGATTATACAGAAGGCAGGTGCACAACATGATGAAGAAAAAAACAGCTGGTATCCATCATATTTCGGCAATCGTAGGGAATCCACAAGAAAATGTTGATTTTTATGCAGGTGTTCTGGGCCTGCGTTTAGTGAAGAAAACAGTTAATTTTGATGACCCTGAGACCTATCATTTATATTTTGGAAATGAGGACGGAACACCAGGCACTATCATTACGTTCTTCCCATGGTCAGGTTCATATAAAGGGAGAATCGGTGATGGCCAGGTTGGGATCACGACGTATGTAGTTCCAGAAGGATCCTTTAGTTTCTGGGAAAACAGGTTGACGGTCTTCGGTATTGATTGGGTAAAACTGGACCGTTTTGGCGAACAATACTTGCGATTCGAGGATCCGCACGGCCTTAAGCTGGAGCTTGTTGAACGCGATGGCGGACACGTGAATACCTGGGAGTTTAACGGAGTTTCAAGAAATGAAGCGATTAAGGGATTTGGAGGAGCTGTACTTTTTTCTTCAAATCCACAGCAAACAGCAACATTGCTGGGAGATGTAATGTGCTTCGAACGTGTAAGTGAAGAAGGGGACTTCATCCGGTTTAAGTCTACAGGAGAACTTGGGAATATCATTGACTTAAGATCAAGTAAGGGCGTCCGTGGATTGATGGGAATCGGTACAGTTCACCATATTGCCTGGAGAGCTGCTGACGATAAAGATCAGCTTGTTTGGAAAGAGCTTATAGAGACCCATGGTTATAGAGTAACACCAGTCCAGGACAGGAATTATTTCAATGCGATCTATTTCAGGGAGCACGGCGAAATCCTATTCGAGATAGCCACTGACCCTCCAGGCTTTGCCATTGATGAACCTCATGATAGGATGGGTGAAAGGCTCATGCTCCCGCAACAGTATGAGAAACATCGTGCAAAGCTGGAAGAATCATTAGATCCAATTGAAGTAAAAGAGTTAGATATATAGTAATGTACACTTAAGTGACTTTTGGCCATTTTAATATGTAAGGAGAGTTGATATGAAACATATTTATAAAAAAGGAAGCAATACATCCAAACCAACTTTATTATTGCTGCATGGAACAGGTGGTAATGAAAATGATCTGCTCCCTTTGGCGAATATGATTGACCCGGAAGCATCTGTGTTGAGTGTTCGCGGGAATATTCTGGAAAATGGGATGCCGCGTTTTTTCAGGAGGCTTGCTGAAGGGGTCTTTGATGAAGAGGACTTGATCTTCCGAACGCAGGAATTGAATGAATTTTTGGATGAAGCATCGGAAAAACACGGATTCGACCGAGGCAACATTGTGGCAGTCGGTTATTCAAATGGTGCCAATATAGCAGCAAGTTTACTGTTCCATTATGAGAATGCCCTTAAAGGAGCAATCCTCCACCACCCAATGGTTCCTAGAAGAGGGATTGAGCTTCCCGAATTGTCTGGAACTGAGGTGTTTTTAGCTGCAGGCAAAAATGATCCAATTTGTCCCGCTCAGGAGTCAGAGGAACTGAATGCAATCTTGTCTGCTGCTAATGCAATTGTAGAAATGCATTGGGAGAACAGCGGGCATCAATTGACATTGAGTGAGGTTGAGGCTGCCAGAGACTGGTATACAGGCAGATTTTAATTTTAGACATAAAACGTAAATATCATTAGACTGTAAATAAACTCTTCAGATTGGAGTTTGTTTACAGTCTTTTGTTTTTCTGTCACTTTTAAAAAAGTCTTTTTCATATGTTCATGGAACTATTAGCATAAGGGAAAATAAAATTAAAGGAGAGGTCAATATGAAAACGATTGGAATGATTGGCGGTATGAGCTGGGAATCCTCTGCGGAGTATTACCGGATGGTCAATGAGGAAGTAAAGCGGCAGCTTGGAGGATTGCATTCTGCCAAAATTATTCTTTTCAGTGTTGATTTTAATGAGGTCGAAAGGTGCCAGTCAGAGGGCAGGTGGGATGACGCGGGGGAGATATTAGGCGAAGCGGCTTATTCACTGGAAAAGGCAGGAGCGGACTTCATCGTGATCTGCACCAATACGATGCATAAAGTGATTGACCAAGTATACCAGAAGACAAGCCTGCCAATTCTTCATATAGCAGATGAGACTGCAGCACAAATCAAAAAGCTCGGGATTAAAAAAGTCGGCTTGCTTGGGACCAAGTATACGATGGAGCAGGATTTCTACAAATCAAGAATACAATCAGAAAATATTGAGGTGCTGATCCCGGACGAAAAGGATCGGGACCTAATTAATAAAACGATTTTTAATGAATTATGTCTAGGAACGATTCTGCCTTCTTCAAAGGACTACTTTAAAAGGGTAATTGAAGGCCTCTCTGCAGAAGGAGCAGAAGGAATTATACTGGGCTGTACAGAAATCGGTCTATTGATAAAGCAGGAGGATACAGCAATTCCACTGTTTGACACCACTTTTATACATGCACATGGGGCTGTAGAAAAGGCGCTCGATTCCAGTACATGAATTCTTCCCCCTGATTCCCGTGATTTAAAGACAAATTATCCAGATGGGCAATTTATTTATTATAAATCGAAAGCATTCGTGAAGTAAAAGGACGTAAGGGCAGAGGACGTAAATAAATATTAATAGACTGAGGCATAAGGTAGTCAAGCTGCGCTTGTTTTAAAGAATTATACATAGCCTTGCCGCCAGTAGAATTTGCAGAGTGAATTGTGATCCGTCTGGCATACAGTTGTTTATTGATCATTATTTCGACAAGCATTAAGCCATTTCTTACATGGCTGGTGAGGTCGTGATCCAGTGAAAGATGGTCAATATCATAATTATATAGAAAGAATAGACATTCATCGATAGTTTCTGCCAAAACATAACCTTCTGGCGGTTTACGGTAATCATCCAGGAAAACATTGATTTTCTCCATTTCTTGCACTCCTTTCAAAAAGAGGGTGACTAAGAAAAGTCGAATAGCCCAAATTAAGTTTCCACTATCTAGAGCCTAACACACATTATGACCTAAAGGGATAATTTCAGCTTGGGAAATTCTTCAAGTATCTGCCGGGAGTAGCGATGAAACGTATTGGGACATATAAAAAACACCCCGAACATTAGTTGTTTGGGGTTTGACTTTGGGTCAATCGGAAGATTTAAGTACTTTAGCAAGAATACCGGGACGGGCTAGGCTGATTGGATGCGCTTTTAGATGAAGGACCTGAATGAACTGGGAGTAAACACTTTCATCATGTGAGCAAGCCGACACGACTTTCTTTACGTACCATTGCAAAATGGGAAGAACTATTGGTTTCCTCCCGCTTGTGGTGCGAAAACGAAAGTCTTCGATTAAGGCTATCAGCCAGGGAATATCGATAATCCTGCTGATATTTTTATAATAGCTATTTGTTAACTGTTTCTTGTTTAACCCCTTCTTTAATAGGTCCCTTAATGCCTTGGCTTCCATTGCAGCAAGGCTCATCCCCTGTGCAAAAACAGGATCAATCCGGCAAAAAGCATCTCCAATTACCAGCAATCCGGAGGGGAGGTCTTTTAGTTTCTCAAAGTG
>ENA-ORXC01001371-ORXC01001371.1-marine-metagenome-genome-assembly--contig:-NODE-1371-length-14456-cov-3.532582_pt1 | contig 14456 bp, 13 predicted proteins | sample MGYA00237865_ERZ511478 | MGnify/ENA metagenome assembly ERZ511478 | reverse complement strand
ACCCAGTGCTTTGGTGCAGGCATAGCCGCTTTTTTCTGTGGTCCTGGATGTTTTGTTTTACCCAATTTGAAACACTCCCATTTATAACAATCTTTAAGTCTATAAAAAAAACCACCGTAAACCCGAAGCCGATTCTCCAGGTTCTAACGGTGGTTAGTCTTTAGCAGGGTCGCTGCCAAGTGCCATACCTTATAAGTTACAGAATTTTTCTTGAATGTCCTCATCAAAAACAAAGATGGACATTCCAAAATCACGATCGATATCTATATCTACAAAAAGTTCTATCAACTTGCAGCCGAGAAACTCTTCCATTTCCTCTGGAGGATTCTTTCGGTACATTTCTTTAACCATTTCTGTTCTGGCCGCCCTAAGTGCCTGTTTTCCTTCATTGGCTGATGCAATGAATTTTTCTACAGGTGAAAGGTTTCCTTCCATTTCGCAGATGGCCCATTTCTTACAGAAGGTAGTGGTTATTTTGCTTGGCCCTTTGCCCATATGCTTTTTGCGAAAGGATCGGACCAGATTGCTGAATTCTGCCTCGTATTTATTCATAGTATCCTCCTGTTATCCATACAGGTTATAAGACGATAGGTATTTTACCATATTAGGAGGCAATTACAAAGCATTAACCAGCTAGTCTTTCATTAGCTTCATTTTGTTTTTGCAGCTTATTGATGTCACGGCGGATTAGAATGGACACTGCCAGCGCAACAACGAACAGTCCGCTAAAGAACGTTAAGCTTGTTGCATAGCTTCCTGTAGTGTCTTTCATCCAGGCTGCGAACATTGGCCCAGCCAAACCTGCAGCTGCCCATGCAGTCAGGATATAGCCGTGTATCGCACCGAGCTGTTTTGTTCCAAATATGTCACCGATGAATGCTGGAATGGCCGCAAAACCACCGCCATACATTGTGTAAACTACCGCAAGCATTACCTGGAATAGAAAGGCTTCCTTTGTATGCGGCAGCAGCATGAACAAGACAATCTGTGTTGCAAAGAAAATTGTGTATGTGTTGGGGCGGCCGATATAGTCAGAAATTGAAGCCCATGCAATTCGTCCAAAGCCGTTGAATAGACCCAAAACTCCTACTAGTGCAGCTGCCTCTGCTGTCGATAGACCAATACTTTCTTCCGCTAACGGTTTTGCAGCTGAAAGGATGGCGATTCCGCAAGTAACATTGATGAACAGCATCACCCAAAGATAGTAAAAACGTGAAGTTTTTATTGCTTCATTTGCTGTCAGCTGGGAAAGGTCTTTCTTGACTTTCACTTTTCCTGATTCAGCTTTTTCCCTAAACCCTTTTGGAGCCCAATCAACAGGAGGCCTTTCGAGGTACAGGGATGACAGTGTCATGATAATAAAATAAGCTGCACCGAGAATGTAAAATGTATTGGCAGTACCTACAGATTTAATCAGAGAATCCATGATTGGGCTGCTGATCGCTGCTGCAAATCCAAATCCCATGATGGCAAGTCCTGTGGCAAGTCCACGTCTGTCAGGGAACCATTTTACCAAAGTGGAAACCGGGGCTATATAACCGACTCCCAGGCCAATTCCGCCTAAAACACCATAAGTAACATACAATAATGGCAATGAACCGAGATTGACCGCCAGTCCTGAGCCTAAAATACCTACTCCGAAAAAGGCTGCTGCCAGGAGTCCAGCTTTTCTTGGACCGTGTTTTTCAACAAAATGCCCGAGGAACGCTGCGGATAATCCTAAAAATAAAATGGCAAGGCTGAATGTAAATTGTACTTGCTTGGAAGTCCAGCCGAACTCCTCGATTAATGGGTTCGTAAAGTTGCTCCAGGCATATACAGACCCAATGGAAATATGAATTCCCACTGCTGAGGCTGCAATAAGCCATCGATTCTTCGTTTTTTTCATGCTCTTTCCCCTTTACTTTGTTTGTTTTTGCCTATGACCAATGACTGCAACAATGAAGTGGATGGAATCTCTTAAACTGCAAAGATCTTGATTCCAAGTTCGATATGTATACTATTGCCGTTCTCTTACAGAGCGAGCACCTTGAAAACAGAAAACCGTCAATCTTTCCAAGCCCGCCATAAAGAAGCGGACATTGACAGAAAAATTGACGGTTAGTACTAAGCAGGTATCGCTACTTACGGACCAACAGTTAATCGCTTACATTTCCATTACACCTTAACCGACGACAGGGTCGCTATCTCGAATCAAAATGTGACAGAATAGTGAACTTCGGGAAAATTTTATCATCTTAGAACTTCAGATGCAATACATTTTAGGTTGCTAAATCAATTTTACACTATGAGTGTGTTGTAAATTTTTCTTGTGAAAAAGAAAAGATTGTGTTTAGATTTTAAGTATTCTCAAATTCTTAAAGTTTAGGTGACGACTATGTTAGAAAATATGAGTGATAAATATACCATAACAAAATATCAGGATGGACAATTCCTGGATGTAGAGGATGTCATCGTAAATGAATTCCCATTGACGATCTATGTAAATGACATGGAGTTTGCAACAATGGTTTGCACTCCTACACATTTTGAGGAAATGGTTGTCGGTTTTCTGGCATCTGAAGGGGTTATCCGTTCCTACAATGACATCCATTCACTTAGCATCGATGAAAGCAGAGGGTATGCCTACGTTATGCTAAAAGTGACTATGACGACAAACCAGGAGTATTATTCAAAACGCTTTATTGGATCCTGCTGCGGGAAGAGCCGTCAATTTTATTTTCACAATGATGCCAGGACTGCAAAAACCTCGATGTCCAATACAACCATTTCAGCGACTCAAAGTATTGCACTGATGAACCAGATGCAGAACAGCTCCCAGGTTTTTATGGAAACTGGTGGAGTACATAATGCAGCTCTTTGTTCACCTGATGAAATGATTGCAGTGCGCACGGATATTGGACGGCATAACGCACTGGATAAATTATATGGATATAGTATTCTGAATAGGGTGCCAGTACGAAATAAAATCATTGTGTTTAGTGGCAGGATTTCTTCAGAAGTACTATTGAAGGCTGCGAAGATCGGAGTAGGAATCGTTCTGTCTAAATCAGCGCCAACAGATCTTGCTATCAAATTGGCTAAAGATTTAAATATCACTGCTGTAGGGTTTATCCGTGGAAAATCCTTTAATCTGTATTCCTGTCCTGAAAGAATTATTGATTAAATTCTCCTTTAGTGGAATATTGATATCTTAAAAACATAGTATATTTTTTTATAAGTTTTCTATAGAACAAAAGGACTAAAAGCTAGGGACCATATTCGGTGCCTGGCTTTTCTTAGTATAATGAATTTTTTTCGCGTACAATGTCGGACCAGCAAGAATACGGAGTATACCAGAGGATATGGCGGGAAAAGGGAGGCTCGCTTAGCTGAGTTGGCGAGAGCCTTGTAAATAGAAGTATTTCGTGAATTATCAGATAATTTACGTTTTGATTGAATATTACAATATTGTTACAATTATCTTCATAAACATATATTCACATCCGAGAGCAATATTCAGAGGAATAGGAAATATGAATGAATTCCGAAATTAATAGTTTAAATGTTTGGAAAGTGGGTATTAAAGCTTTAGGGAATGTTGCGGTTTTTTTATACATAGGTTATAAGGGCCGTTTAACAGAATAAATATTAAAGAAGTAAAGATTATGAGGGGGAGTTTTAAACAGTGAAGAAAATTTTATCATTATTCATTATTATGGTGACCATTGCAGGTCTCCTGGCTGCTTGTGGCAGCGATGAAAAAGCATCCGGTGACGGAGGCATGAAGTTGGCTGAGGATGGCAAGTTCACTTTCGCGTCTTCTGGTGAATTCAAGCCATTCAGCGTAACAGACGGGTCAGGCAAGATGAGTGGTTTTGACATCGATGTTGCCGAAGCAGTGGCGAAAGAAATTGGTTTGGAACCAAACCAGAAAAAGTTCAAGTTTGCTAGTATCGTAGAAGGTGTTAAGTCAGGCCGATTCGATGCGGCTGTTGCGAGCCATACCATTAATGATGATCGCAAGAAGCATGTAGATTTTTCTACTCCATACTACTATTCTGGACCGCAAATTTTTGTTCGACCTGACAGCGATATAGAGAAACTTGCCGATTTAGACGGACTGGAAATTGCCGTTTCAAAAGGTTCTACTTATGCAAAGACTGCTGAAGAAGTGACAGATAATATTGTGCTTTATGACAGTGACGTAACTGCTTTAGAAGCGTTAGCAAACGGAAGACACGACGCTGTTATAACGGACTTTATTACAGGGAAAGAAGCGATTGGTGCTGGTCTTGAAATTGAAGGCAAAGAGCTTCTTGGCCGAAGCGAGCAGGCAATTGCGATAGCCCAAGACAACGAAGAATTACTGGAGAACGTCAACGAGGCATTGGAAACTTTAAGAGAAAATGGGACGTTGAAAAAAATCAGTGAAGAATATTTCGGTGAAGACATCACAGTTAAACCGGAGTAATAAGTTGTCATCTGAAGCGAATGTGCGGTATAACTGCACATTCGTTTCTGTTTAAAAATGATGTTTACCAAGAACGATAATAGAGCCCACAGGGAGTTGAATGAATTTTGCCAAGTCTATCGCATGTTATAGAAGTCTTTTTTGACACGTATGATATATTCCTCAAAGGCATGCTGCTCACATTGCAAGTTACAGCAGTATCAATTTTGATTGCTATTTTCATAGGATTGTTTTTTGCCTTTCTTAAAATCTCTGGCGTTAGAGTATTGGAATGGATCGCCAATGCCTATATCTATTTGGTCAGAGGAACCCCATTGATCGTCCAGATCTTTATTTTCTACTTTGGAATGACCAATTTAAACATCTCCGCTTTCTGGTCCGTTGCCCTTGGACTAGCATTCCATAACGGTGCCTATATCGCAGAAATTTTCAGGGGAACAATCCAGTCTATTGACAAGGGACAAATGGAAGCTGGCCGTTCACTGGGAATGAGCAGAGTTCTGACAATGAGGAGAATCATCCTTCCACAAGCATTCCGCCGTGCCCTGCCGCCGCTTGGGAATCAGTTCATCATTGGCCTCAAGGATTCATCATTAGCAGCTTTTATCGGAATGTATGAATTATTCAATGTTGCAACAACAAAAGGTGCAAACGACTTTGACAATATGACGTACTTGCTTATTGTTGCAGTATACTATCTATTCCTTGTTTACTTGATATCTGCATTGGTTGGACTGCTTGAGAAGAAACTTTCGGTAAGTGATTAAGGGGGAATTTGTTTTGGACGGAAGAGATATGATCAATGTAAAGAAACTGAATAAATCATTTGGCGACCTTCATGTATTGAAGGATGTTGATATAACGGTAAAAGAAAGTGATGTTGTGTGCTTGATTGGTGCCAGTGGATCTGGAAAAAGTACCTTGCTGCGCTGCCTGAACTTCCTGGAAATCAAGGACAATGGACAAATCATCGTTGAAGGTGAAGAAATTAACGCAGAATCTCATGACCTGAACGAAGTGCGCCAAAAAATCGGAATGGTTTTTCAGCACTTTAACCTTTTTCCGCATAAAAATGTGATTGAAAATATTATTGAGGCACCAGTCCATGTAAAGGGCATCAGCAGGTCGCAGGCGATCAAGGAAGCAAGAGAGCTGCTAGGAAAAGTTGGCCTCGCAGATAAAGAAAAGGTCTATCCATCCAAGCTTTCCGGCGGTCAGAAGCAGCGGGTGGCGATTGCAAGAGCACTGGCGATGAAGCCTGATATCATGCTGTTCGATGAACCTACATCCGCACTTGATCCTGAACTAGTCGGGGAAGTACTGGCGACCATGAAGGAACTTGCAGAAGAAGGCATGACAATGGTAGTTGTTACACATGAAATGGGCTTCGCGCGCGAGGTAGCTGATTGGGTTGTCTATATGCACGGAGGACGGATCGTTGAAGTTGGTCATCCTGAAGAAATATTTGAAAATCCAGTCGAAGAACGTACACGTGAGTTTTTAAGCAAAACATTTTAATGAGTGGACGCTTAGGTTCTCTAAGCGTTCATTTTTAACTTATTAGGAGATTAGTTTTGCGGTGAAAAAAAGGTAAACGTGTTTCGCGATGGATAATTGAGGGAAAAAGATTGCAGAATAATTACATGGCAATATGTCATGATATCTTCCTCCTCTTCCAATTTAATTCCTTAGACTGAAGGTACATAAAATTTGTCTACATATCTGAAAAAATGCATATTTATTGGAGGCTGACATGATCAAGAATATTTTATCAAACTTTGTTTTTTCTGTGTCAGCTGCGGTGATTTTGTTGTTCGTCGTAGTTGGGGCTATTGTGCCAAAGAAGTTTGGTGCAGTGGCTGGAGAGTTGTTTAGTTTTACAACTGTTAATTTTGGCTGGTTCTACTTGCTAGCAGTATTTATAATTGTGTTGTTCTTAATAGGACTGGCAGTAAGTAAATATGGTGCCATAAGGCTTGGCGGTGAAGGGGAACGGCCTGAGTTTTCTTTCTTTACGTGGATAGGCATGCTTTTCTCAGCCGGCTTTGGAGCCGGTCTCGTTTTCTGGGGAATTGCTGAACCAATGAGCCACTTTTTTAACACTCCATTTGCCGATATTGAAGGAGAATCAAGGAATGCAGCCAGAGTCGCAATGGGCTATTCATTCTTCCATTGGGGTGTCAGCCAATGGTCGGTTTTTGCAATTGTGGGGTTAGTAATCGGATTCCTTCAGTTCCGCAAACAAAGAAACGGATTGGTATCTACAGCTCTTGAGCCAATTACCGGCACAAAACCCGCAGTCAAAAATACAATTGATACACTTGCCGTAGTGGCAACTGTTATGGGGATCGCAACGTCTGTCGGGCTTGGAGTCCTGCAGATGAATGGCGGTTTGAACGCTGTGTTCGATACTGGAAACTCGATTGGCATTCAAATGATCATTATTTTAGTGATTTTCATTGCCTATATGATTTCGTCTTCAACTGGGCTTGATAAAGGGATTGCAATGCTCAGCAACTTGAATCTCGGGATTGCGATTGTGCTTTTGTTATTCGTATTGATAGCTGGTCCTACCGTTTTTATCATGGAAAGCTTTACACTTGCCATTGGTGACTATTTTGCGAATTTCATCCAATACAGCCTGAGGCTTCAGCCATATCAGGAAGGAACCTGGACAAGGGATTGGACAATCTTTTACTGGGCTTGGGCGATTGCGTGGTCTCCATTTGTTGGAGCGTTTGTTGCCCGTGTCTCAAAGGGAAGGACAATCAGGGAATATATTTTTGGCGTCATGGTGATCCCGCCTGTTATTGCCTGCCTCTGGATTGCAGCCTTCGGTGGAACAGCTTTATGGAATGACCTGAATTACGATACAGGAATAGCTGCAGCAGTAAACGAAGATTTAACATCAGCTTTATTCAAAACTTTTGAAGTTCTGCCAATGACGTCAGTTTTATCAATATTATCGATCATTTTGATTTTCACCTTCCTGGTCACATCTGCAGACTCAGCTACCTATATTCTTGCAAGTATGACGACATCCGGAAGTTTGAACCCTCCAAGATTCGCAAAAATCGTCTGGGGTTCACTTATGGCGGCCATATCTGCCGTGTTGCTATACGCTGGCGGGCTCGAAGCATTGCAGACCGCTTCATTGATTGCCGCCCTTCCGTTTACAGTCTTGCTCCTGCTGCTGATGTTTGCGATTCTTAAGCTCCTGAAAAAAGAACCACTGCCAATAAGGCCGGCAGATTTAAGAAGATTCAGGAGATTGGAGAAAGCGGCGAGCAAGGAGCCGGAGAAAAATAAAAAATGACGTTAACATATCTTAACTAACAGCATATATACAGGTTCAGACTGTAGACAGACCCAGGTGAGAAGTGGGAATGTCTGCAGTCTGTTTTATTTTGGAGAGCGTTCGGTCATTTAAAGGAATGACCGAGTGATTTAAACACTTATGAAGGGTTATCTTTATTAGAAAAAAATTAAATAAACTTCCCGCTAGCCGATATAATTACCATATAACCATCATGAAAAAACAACTAAGGGATGTTTGCCAAACATGTTTATAACTCAAAAACCAGAAGATATTGTTATTTTTCAAGGAGAATATTCACTGTCGATCGTATTTCTTTCGATAGTCATTGCGTTTCTCGCATCTTTTACTGCCCTTTCACTGAACGAAAGGATTAGAAAGAATGGCTTTTTTGGGCGGAATTTTTGGCTGATCCTTGCTTCTATTGCAATGGGAATGGGGATTTGGGCTATGCATTTCATCGGTATGAGTGCTTTTAGACTCCCGGTGTCCATGCAATATAATCTTACAGCAACCGTTTTATCTGTTTTTCCAGCGGTAATGGCGTCATATCTGGCGTTTTATATTTCAAATCGGACGAATTCAACTCGCTGGCCGCAAGTAATTGCTGGCATTACGATGGGGATTGGAATTGCTTTGATGCATTATATCGGCATGTCTGCAATGGAAATGGATATTAAATATGCTTATCGTCCATTCCTTTTTATCCTATCGATCATGATTGCCATACTGGTTTCCTATGTTGCGTTATACATATTTACCAGCCTGCAAAAATTCATGGGAAACTTTTTTGTTAAGCTGATCACGTCCTTACTGATGGGAATAGCTGTCGCCAGCATGCATTATACAGGCATGGAGGCAGTTGTTTTTTACACGGAAGGAGAGGTGTTTCCGGCTCCTTCGCAAGAACATCATCTGAATTATCGAATGCTCATCGTATCCGTGACTTTGGGAATTGGAGTGATTTTGGGGCTTTCGGGTTTATCTAGCCTGCTGGACCGTTATGTCGATTTTCGTTTGAATCACTTCGACTCTTTAACCGGACTGCCAAATAGACGCCAGTTTGAAAAAATGCTCTCTGTCTCTTCACCAGGCAGCCTGGCAATCATCCATATACATGGACTTGAAAAGTGGAATAGACGATATGGATATGAAGTGGGTGATGAAGTCATAAAGGCAGTAAGTGAAATTCTTATCAAGCTGAAGCCGGCGTTCTGTATGCTTTACAGAATAGAAGGCAATCGGTTTGCCGTGGTCTTAGAAGATGAACGGGATAATGAAACACTGAAAATTTCCCTGGAAAGAATCATGGCTATGATGAAAAAACCATTGGTCATTAATGAAAAGAAATTAGTCATTGAAATGGTTTGTGCCGTAGCCTCTTCGGAAGGGAATGACCGCGCTGAACTATTTGCAAATACAATGGCAGTGATTCAGCATTCTAACACAGCTTTTAATCATGCAGTGATTGAATATGATCCAAAAATCCATACCTTGGCATTTGAACGGAATCTGATTCAGGATATTGACAGGGCGATGCAAGAAAATGAACTTTATGTTCTTTACCAGCCGAAAGTATGTTCCAGTACGCGGATAGTATCTGGAGTTGAAGCGTTGCTGCGATGGAAGCATCCGGTGCATGGTGTGATTTCACCAGGCATTTTCATACCGATTCTTGAAGAAAACGGGAAAATGCATGAAGTGACAGATTGGCTCATTGACCATGTGTGCCAGCAAATCAAGTCCTGGAAGTCTCGAGATCTGCCAATTTTCAAAGTAGCAATCAATATACCAGGGTCATATTTCACTTCCCCACACTTAATGGAAACATTGAAAGAAAGCGTGTCAAAATATGAAATTCACAGCAAGTATCTCGAACTTGAAATTACAGAGACTAGTGTAATTGACCAGATAGAGGATGCAATAAGAGCAGTAGGTGCTTTCAAGGAATTTGGTTTCACTGTTGCCCTGGATGATTTCGGGACGGGGGTATCATCCTTATCTTATTTAAAACGGCTGCCGATTTCGACTATGAAAATCGACAAGTCCTTTGTCGACGATGTACCTCAATCAGAAAAGGATTCCGCAATTATGAAAGCAATCATTAGCCTGGGACATTCGTTGAAACTGAAAGTGGTAATTGAGGGAGTAGAAAACGAAGAACAGATGAAATTCCTATCCTCAAATTCCGATAATCCAATTATCCAGGGTTATTATTACTCTAAACCGCTAGATGCCAGAGAGCTTGTTGATTGGGTGAATGGCTTTAACGAACTTGCTGTCTGAGTAAATATTCCATGAATTTGTTAATAATTTCAAAATATAAATGAGGTATCTTCATTTTTATGGCGATAAAACTAAAACAGAGGAGAAAAGTAAATGAATTTATCCATTTCACAAATTAAAAAGAAGTCTCTAGCTTCGTTGAAAGGAAAGTGGGGCATCGGTGTCGCTCTTACTTTTATTGTCTTTTTGGTCACTTCGATTGTGCCGTCGATTGTAGAAATAATATTAAGCGGCGGATTTTCTCAGTGGGCCAACCAAACTGAGACCCCTTTAATTGCCGATACTGTTAATCTATTTATCTCGTTTTTATTCATCCCGCTGACCGTAGCCAGCTACTGGTTTTACCTGGTCATTGCGAGATGGAATGACCCGAAGATTTCTGATGTCTTTCTGGTGTATAAAGATTGGGTGCTTTCACTTAAGGTGATCGGTACTTCAATCCTCGTCGGCATCTTTACGCTCTTATGGTCATTATTATTAATTATTCCTGGAATCATAAAAGGAATCTCCTATTCTCAAGTATTTTTCCTGCTAAGGGATAACCCGGAGCTCTCTGCACTTGAAGCAATCACAGAAAGTAAGATCAGGATGAAGGGCTATAAATGGAAGTACTTCCTGCTGAATCTCAGTTTTATAGGGTGGGCATTCATTGCAATCTTTACACTCGGAATCGGTTTCTTGTGGCTGACTCCGTACATCAGTACAGCAAATGCTACTTTTTATAATGAATTAATTGCGCCGCAAGACCATGAAGAGGCAATGCCTGCTGACATGGAAAGTTAATGGATTATAGTCCCAGCTAATATTCAGCTGGGATTTTATATTGTCGAAGAATACTTCTCTTCCATTTCCAGGCAGGGCGATTGGTCAAGTTCTTAATCATGCCATTTCATAACATTTGTAAAAGATTACAGGATAATTGTGGAAAACGCCGAATACTATTAGTTCATGAAAGATAGGAAATGAGGGGAAATATGGGAATAGACAGATCTACGTTATTTTTGGTCGATCAGAAAGAAGGGTTCAGTCCAACTTTCGGTCACCTGGTATCGATGATGGATTATGCGCGTGTTACAACCCTGGAAGAAGTGGAAGGACTCTCAATTGAGGAAGTGGATTTCCTCGTTCATGATGAAGCAAACTCGATCGGCATGCTGCTTGCACACATGGCTGCCGTTGAAAGAATCTATCAGATAGTTACTTTTGAGAGAAGGGATCCAACTGTGGAAGAGGAAGAAGCCCTGGCAGCAGGTCTTGAACTTGGTGAAAAAGGAAGGGCAGCATTCAAAGGATTTCCTCTCGAACATTACCTTGCCGGCCTACAGGCTGCAAGAGAAGATACGTATTGTAAATTCCGGACACTTTCTGATGAATGGTTGTTTGAGCAAACCAACTGGTGGTGGAACGAGCCGGGAAACAATTATTTTAAATGGTTCCATGTCCTGGAGGATGAATTGAACCATCGAGGACAAATCAGGATGATCAAGAAGTTATACAGTAAAGAAAAAGTGCGTGTCGTGAAATAAATTACCAGAAGCCTGCGGAGCAATCTGCAGGTTTTTGTGTTAATTGAATAGTCAGATAATATATAATTAGTTAAACGACCTATAAGGGGGCTGTAAAATGAATAAACTATATAAGGATTTTCTGTTCTTTCCTGATATTAGTATCTTAATTGTTTTAATATTATCAGGAGTCGGAACATCTCTATTCATGGGTGTTACATGGTTCATGTTTTTACTTTTCATTATTGGGATGGTTACCTTTGCTTTCAGCGAATACTTTACTCACCGATTCTTTTTCCATATAAAAGCTCCGAAAAATCCTTTATTCCTAAGGTTCATGAAAAGAATCCACTATGATCATCACACAGACCCTAATAACTTAAAACTTCTATTCCTGCCTCTGTGGTACAGCCTTCCTGGTTTTTTCGTCCTGTCTTACCTTTTTTATCTTGTTTCTAATAGTGTCAACCTGACAATTGCTTTCGGAACAGGTCTCATGACGATGCTATTGGTCTATGAATGGAAGCATTATGTTGCCCATCGGCCAATTAAACCAAAGACCAAATTCGGACGCTGGGTGAAAAAAGTTCATATTCTCCATCACTATAAAAATGAAAATTTCTGGTATGGAGTCAGCACTCCGCTTGCCGACTTTCTATTTGGGACATTTAAAGATGAAAAAAATGTAGAAACAAGCAGAACAGCTAAGGCGTTGGAAAAACGTATGTAATCAGTTACTGGCCTGATTCCTTTCAATGCAATCAGGCTATTTATTTGATATTTAGATGAAAAAAACGAAATTTCTACAATTTTTTGAAACCTATTCACATGACAATCGTATTACATATCAAGAAATAAATGGAATAAGGGAGGGTGCTTGGTACATCTTAGCAAGGGGTGAGTAAAAATGGAGCTGTTTGGCATGCCATTAGAAACGATTTACTTTTACGGGTTGGTCATTTCAGGTGGTGTTACGATTATTTATTTGTTTTTCGGTGATGCCCTTGAGGGATTGACAGAAGCTATTCCTTTTGTGAATCCAACATTAATTTTTTCCTTTGTTGCGATTTTTACAGCAGGCGGGTATTTAGGTGAAGTGTTTACAAAGCTGCACAGTGTTCTGATTGCTGCTGCTTCTGCAATTATTGCTCTTATTCTAGTAACTTTGTTGAATGTATTTGTGTTGATTCCACTTTCCAATGCCGAGGAATCTCTCGTGTATAAAGAGAGCGACTTAAGGGGGAGGGTCGGAACTGTCATTACCGGTATTCCGGTCGACGGCTATGGTGAGGTCATGATTGAGAATATCAGCGGCCGCATCTCTAAGCCGGCAGTCAGTTTTACAAAAACAGAAATACCTTATGGAAAAAAAGTACTGATCATCGATATTGAAAATGGTGTTCTGCAGGTCAAGTTGTATGAAGAATTAGAGACTTATATTTAGGGGGAAAAGGTATGGATCTTATGTTTATAGTTATTGGTTTTGTTGTCTTCCTTGTCATCGCTATGATAGCCGTTTTCATCACCAAGTACAAAACGGCTGGACCTGACGAAGCCCTGATCGTAACGGGAAGCTTTTTGGGAAGCCGCAATGTGCACACGGATGAATCGAATAATAAAATAAAAATCATCAGAGGCGGCGGTACGTTCATCTTCCCTGTATTCCAGCAATCCCGTCCTTTAAGCCTGCTTTCAAGTAAACTCGAGGTAACCACTCCGGAAGTATACACAGAGCAGGGAGTGCCAGTAATGGCTGACGGAACGGCAATCATCAAAATTGGCGGCTCTATCAGTGAAATCGCAACTGCAGCCGAGCAATTCCTTGGAAAAACGAAAGAAGATCGGGAGAATGAAGCGAAAGAAGTTTTAGAAGGGCATTTGCGTTCGATTCTAGGGTCGATGACTGTAGAAGAAATCTATAAGAACCGTGATAAGTTTTCGCAGGAAGTTCAGCGTGTTGCATCACAGGACCTTGCAAAAATGGGACTTGTCATTGTGTCGTTCACGATCAAGGATGTCCGCGATAAAAACGGTTACCTTGATTCCCTTGGTAAACCTCGTATTGCCCAGGTAAAGCGTGACGCTGACATCGCGACAGCTGACGCGGAAAAAGAAACACGCATCAAGAAAGCGGAAGCAGATAAAGAAGCGAAAAAGGCTGAGTTTGAACGAGCAACTGAGATTGCCGAAGCTGAAAAAATCAACGGCTTGAAAATGGCGGAATTCCGCCGCGAGCAGGATATTGCCAAAGCACGTGCCGACCAGGCATACGATTTGGAAAATGCCCGTGCTCAGCAAGAGGTAACAGAGCAGGAAATGCAGGTCAAAATCATCGAGCGCCAAAAGCAAATCGAGCTCGAGGAAAAAGAAATCCTGCGACGTGAGCGCCAGTATGATTCCGAGGTCAAGAAGAAGGCTGATGCTGACCGCTATGCTGTCGAGCAATCCGCAGCAGCAGATAAGGCGAAGCAATTCGCTGAAGCAGATGCAAATAAATACCGTATTGAAGCAATGGCTAAAGCCGAGGCAGAAAAAGTCCGTATGGATGGTCTTGCGAAAGCGGAAGCAGAAAAGGCGAAGGGTGAATCCGAAGCTGAAATCATCCGTCTGAAAGGTCTTGCAGAAGCAGAAGCAAAAGAAAAAATCGCCGAAGCATTCGAACAGTTCGGCCAGGCCGCAATCCTCGACATGATCTTGAAAATGCTTCCTGAATACGCGAAGCAAGTTGCCGCGCCACTTGGCAACATTGATAAAATCACCGTTGTCGATACTGGCGGCAGTGACTCCAATGGCGGAGCAAACAAGGTAACCGGCTATGCGACGAATCTAATGTCGACGCTCCAGGAATCCCTAAAAGCCTCATCAGGAATTGATGTAAAAGAGCTGATTGAGAATT
>ENA-ORXC01001370-ORXC01001370.1-marine-metagenome-genome-assembly--contig:-NODE-1370-length-14465-cov-3.198777_pt1 | contig 14465 bp, 15 predicted proteins | sample MGYA00237865_ERZ511478 | MGnify/ENA metagenome assembly ERZ511478 | reverse complement strand
CCCCTTTTTCGACATATGGAATCAATAGATCGATTATTTGTTTTTGCTTTTGCGGAGTGAACATGCAGGCAACTTCCTGAGTGAAGTTAGTTTCCAACGAAATCTTCTCCTGTAAGGTTTCAATTCTCCTTGCTAGATCAACGGACCGGTAACATGCCCATACACCTTTGCCTTCTCGTTGTATCACAACTCCAGTGATGAATCGCGTGTACGAACTATGTACTTGAGAGTCCGTGCCAATGATCAATCTGTGATTGCCATTTGGCTGCACTTTGATGAATGACAGGATATGCTGGAAGACCTCCTCAAAATTCATATTCCGCTTTGACAAATTCTGAAAACCTTTTTGAAGTTTCATTTCATTCACCTGCCATATGCAGAATAGTTGTACTCATTTATATGCTACAACAGAGGTGGTTATCAGCATTTCTGCTTCTTTCTAACGTGATTCCATAATCAAGCATGTCGTTCGAGAAATAATTTACCTTTCAGGATTAAAATTGTGTATTATAAATATAAAAGAGCTTCCGGCTCCTACCGGAAACTCAGTGTACAGCAAGCTGCTTGAAGTGAAGCGGCCATCTTGTAGAATAAGAAGTGACCTACTCAAACATTTGGCGTTGCAGGGTAGGTCATTTCTTTTTGTTTGCAGAAATACCCGAACTGATAGCGAAAATGATTATCTTCTCGCGGCAGCTTAAGGCCATAATATTTACTTTTCGCTTTAAAAATGTTTATAATATAACTATATAGTCCATATATTAAAAAAGAGCTTCCGGCGGCAACCGGAAACTCAATGTACAACAAGCTGCTTGAAGTGCAGCGACCATAGGTTGAATAAGAAATGATCTACTCAAACATTTGGTGGTGCAGGGTAGGTCATTTCTTTTTGTTTGCAGAAATACCTAATGCGATTACGGCAATGATTAATGTTGCAAAACTAATCATCATGTTCATTGCTTCGTACGTAACCATCAGCGGCACCCCCTTCCCTAAGAAAGTGAGGAATGACCGCTGCCCACCCCGCATTTGCTGTACAAATACAAGTATATCACGAGAATGTATGTTCGTATATCTATTAGTACGCTTTTGGCAGAGGTTGTGAAAGATTTGATATCTGCTGATCTCATTTGAAGCTTCATCTACTTCGGATAATTTCTAACACTCATACCTTCCTGTCTCCTACACCCTGCTGCTCAACTGCTTCCCAATAAACTCCTTAAATGCCTTTATCGGTTTTCTTTGCAAAGCACTCCTCCACTTTACAAATTCCAGAGCAAGAATGCAGAGGATGAGCCAAATGCCTCCTGCCAGGTAGCCGGCGATGACGTCGCTTGGATAGTGGGCTCCTAGATAAATCCTGCTGACCCCGATGAACATGATTAGCACACCACCTATATACACCGCCATCCACTTGATTCTCTTCCGGAGGCTGGAACGGAACAGTAAATAACTCAGGAATCCGTAAAATATCAAAGACCCCATGGAATGGCCGCTTGGAAAACTGTAGCCGATAGCGTCAATAGTTTCATCGATTGAAGGGCGTTCCCTTCCATAATAGTATTTCAACAGTTTGGTCAGGAGGCCTCCACCGCCTATGCCGATAATGAAAAAGAGGATGCTCCATTTGTCTTTCTTTTTAATCCATAGGAATGAAATGATTATGATTGAGAAAATGCTTAGGAACCAGACGGAACCCAACTCGGTGAAAATAAACAAGATCATATCTAACACATCATTTTCTATATGATAAAAGAATTGAATAATGCTTTCATCAAACCTTTTAACCTCGGATTCCAGCATTTCTTCCGCCAGCTCGGCAAATAAGTAGAGAAAGGCAATCGATGTTCCTAAGCCCGCAGCAACCAAAAGGATTGGAAGGACCACGTTTTTCGCCTTTGTTTTGTTTACCATCATATAACCTGAGTCCCTCCCATTACTACCTACTTAATAGAAGTTCCCTTCTTGAAAATGTGGCAAACACAAAAAACTAATCGTAATTGGTTTTAAAGTATAATTTGAAGTACCCTCCGTACATACTTGCAAAATCCTGAAAAACACAAAAAAAGTCCTTATGCAAACAACAGAAGGACTTTGAATCGTTCTACAATTAATTTTTTTCCCTTACTAATTCGTCTCGATCAGATGCCATTGGAGGCTGTTCCAACCAGCCATTTTTAATCATAATATTAGCTCCGTCTTCAGAATACATCTGAACTTCCATTGATAGCCTGTTATACATCGCCCCAATATCACCTCTGGGACTTTGACTGGTGGCTGTACCGTAAAAGCCCACGCTCAAAGATATCAAACCAGATGTAAAGAACATCATAAGTTTATCAGAAAATGTATACGATGTACTATTTGTTATTTCTGAATCCCAACCCATAGGAGCAGGGAGTTTACTTTCCTCTAACTTAGCCCTGAATAATTTTATATGTTTATTCCCAATTTCTAATCCTTTTAAAAAGAATTGCTTCACATCTTTATTTTGTGCAACCTGACTAAATCCAGTAAGTGTAGCAACTCCCAATGCGTTTCTTTGGAGGTTAGCAAATAAATGATCTACTTCAGCTGCTATCAATGGTCTTTTCTCACCAAACACATCTAAAATAAACCATTGCTTTTTTATAAATTCAACCTTTTCTAAATTAGGCAAACTGGGAGACCTGATAAACAATCCTTTTGACAATAATAAATCAGTTGATTTTTTATATAAATTCATCGTTTCGGTAAGGCAGTCCATATAATAGGTCTTTATATCGTCTCTTACAGATGCTGATACACTGCCAGCATAAGATGTAAGTCCAACCTTAGCCATCTGGTTTAGAAAATTAAGTACAAAGCCGTCTGAATAAAGCCTGGGAGCAGTTAAGTCAACATCCTCTTTAATACTAAAACCATAAGGAACGACATTTTTTTCCTCTGTTAAAATCGTCGTGATTTTTTGAATATGTGATTGAGATAACTCTAAGGCAAATTGAATTAAAGGCTTAATTTCTTCATCCTCAGCTTTTTCTAAAAAATAAGAAAGAACGCATATGCTGGCGCTATCATTTAAGTATTGAATCCAAAGTTGAGCAATCTCACCTGCTGTCAGCCTGATCTGGTTTCCTTTTCCCTCCATAAGTAACCTCCACGAAAAGATATACTAAAAATACTTTCCCCATGAATTACCTTTAGTATGTATTCGTTACATTAATGACCAACAGTTATAAGGAGCAGCAGTCTCTATAGTTCGTATTCTTAAGAAATTTAATCAAAACAAAAGATGCACTCACTTACAGCGCACCATACGTTTTAATTCATATTACAGACTTCCTTCTTTAGTTACTCAACTTTTCAGACAATCCATCATTCAAGTATTGAATACTAGTGATTTTCCCTTCATTGTTGAATTTAGCTCTGCCTGTAACCTCAGCAGAATTTTGACTGCTATCTCCCTTGCCGTACAATACGGTCACTTTAAAGGTGTAAGTATCTTCATCCTTTTCAACCTTTACTTTATCCATCTTTATTTCCTTATCATTATTAAGAGCAACAAGGACATATTGGTAATCTGAGGTAGAAATGAAGCTATCGTACCTTTCTTCTGTAAAATAAGGCTTATACCTTTTTTCATAATATTGTTCAAGTTTTTCGATATTGTCCGATCCCTCAATAAATTCGGGATCCGGTCCCGTGAACTGATGCTCTAAAACTGTCTGAAGGGCCGTGATATTCGGATCCTTAGATAATGGCTTATCAGATGCAGAGCAGCCAGCGGTGAACAAAAGAACGCATGATAAAAGCAGTGACAATGTTAGTCTATAAATCATAATAGTTTTCCACCTCCACATTCCTAATACGAACAAATATGTAAAAAAGTTCCGATTAAGTGAAAGTTATTTTTCTGAAAAGTAAAAAAGACCAAATCTTTGTGAGAAATGGTCTTTTAACAAGGCTAAGCTTTGTTGCTTCCGCTACCAAAGTAAAAACTTGCAATTGGGCTTTTAAGAGTTTTATTACATTTCAGAAGAGTGCCGACACCTTAAATGCGAATTCAAGAGCATTTCCGAAAGCAATAATTCATACGCAAACACCCTTTAACAAACTTACATCAGTCTTTTTAGTAATCCATTCAAACTAATTTCTATTCGCTAATATCGCCTGCTGCACGGTTCCATAGGTATTCAATTTAGAGAAATCGACACCTGTGTTGATGACATCGACTGCGAGTTCAGGCCGAATGCCTGTCAGCATCGTCTCGATCCCGATCAATCTCAGGACTTTATTGATATTGAAAATCCGCGCGGCAATTTCTGCATCGATCATAGCGATACCTGAGAAATCAATGATCAGATTTTTGATTCGATGTTCACTGATCTTTGGGATTACATGAGTCATGATATGGTCGCTGCGTTCGTAATCGAATTCGCCGATCAATGGCAGGATGGCCATGTCCTCTGCGAGCGGAACGATTGGGGATGACAGCTCTGTAATCATTTTTTGATTCCTTTTGTTCTCTTCATTAGCAAGCATTTCCCGTTCCATCATTGTTTCCGTAATGCTCAAATCCAGCAGGTAGCTGATTCGGTTATTGACGAACACCACTTCTTCGGTGGAAAGCCCTTCTTCCATTGAAAATTTCGTCATCATTTCAATTAGCTGCAGGCGAGTTTCTGCATATGGCTTGAGGATACTCGCGAGTTCTTCATGGCTGAATTGATATTCGCGTCTGTTTGCTTGTCGAACTTTATACCACTCAATGAATTTCTCAGCCACTGTCTCTTTTGAAAGATTCAGTGTTCCACCGAGAAACTCCAGAAAGGCTTTGTTTGTTTTTATTGATTGCTGGATGATTTCTTCTGGCAAATTGATTTCAAGCTTTTTCAGATTATAGTCTGTAATTTCCTTACTGATCGTCTCTGCATGATCGATGAGGTATTTAGAAAATCTTTCGATGGAATTCACAAATTCAGCTCCTATAAATTGTTCCTTTTTTGTTTTTTAGATTATACCACGTTTAGGTGGTTATATATAATTTCAACCACACCAACATAAAAAAACGGCAGTTAGCGAGCTGCCGTGAAAGATTTTTCCTTATGATACTTCTGCTTTTTGATTCAGCTTGGAAGCGACAGCATCAACCTTTTCTTCGCTGCCTTCGCTCCATTTAAAGACGATCACTCCTGCTGTTATAACAAGTACTCCCAGGAATTGCTGCCATGTAAAAGGCACCTTCTCCAATCCCATCCAGCCTAATGAATCCAATAATAATGCGAACCCAAGCTGTGAAGTCAATACAATGGATATTGCAAAGGTCGGTCCAAGGTATCTTATCGCCTGTACAATGCCAGTAATGACCCCAATTCCTAGCAAGCCACTGAACCAATACCAACCTTTCATTTGCTGCAGATCGAACATTCCACCACCTTCAAAAAACAAGCCAAGTACGAAGGATGCCAGGGAACCCAGCCCCAATACTAATGTCGTGGTCGTCCACGAGCCCGCTTTTTCATTGACCTTGCTGTTAAAAATATTCTGCATGCCAACAAGAGTGCCGGCAATTATCGCGAATAGTAAGCCTACTAGCATAGTTTCTCCTCCAAATTCTTACTCATAAAGATCTTCCTTAGCCAGGGACTTTAATCCCTCCAGATCTTTAATTACTATTGCACCGTTATCCCGCTCCACCAGGCCTTTTATACAGAAATCCTTTATGACTCTATTAAGATGCCGGTAGCTGGTTCCAATTAAATTGGCAATGTCGGTCAGATTCGATGTACTGACCTTTCCATTGACGAGCGCTTCGTTTTCATCATAGGCGACAGACACGAGATAGCTTGCCAGCCGGGTCTCAACAGGATATAGGATGTTATGGCGCATGAACTGGGATTTAATATAGAATTTCCTCGTGATGATTTTCAACAAAAATTGCAGAAATGGTGAGTGGTCTTTTAAGTATCTTCTCACCACCGTTTGGCAGACTCCGATCATGACGACCGAAGAAACAGCCTCAACCGTATTGATCGTGTCGATTTCCTGTACATATTCAATATCACCGATTACTTCAAGCGGAGTCTTAAAGGAAAGAATCAATGTCTTGCCATCTTCTGAAGTGGTAAAAATCTTCACTTTCCCCTTAACCAGTATATATAGATACTCAACAGGTTCACCCTGTGAACAAATCAGTTCCCCTTTTTCAAATTCGAATAAGTTTAAGTAAGGGATGATTTCGTCGGTAAATAATGTTTCAACCTTGTGTGACCGCAAATACCTTTCTATCTGTTCAGTTGCATTGTTTTCTTTCATACAGCTTTCCCTGCCTTTTTTCGATTACCAGCCGAGGATAACCACGCCGACTACCATCATTGTAATACCAAGCAGCTGAGGCATTCTCATTTTTTGTTTCTTCACCTCGAACCATCCGTTGCGGTCAATCAGGAAGGTCATTCCTAGCTGGGCAATCAACATGGCTGATACCGTTAATGTGACGCCAATGTAATGGATCGCCGTCACGTTTCCAAAGACAACTATTGCTCCAAACATCCCGCCAATCAAGTAAAGAGGCTTCACTTTTCTTAATCCCTGCCACTGCCCCTTTGTAAAAAAGATCAAGACGAACAATGCAGTCAAAAATCCGGTAAGCTGTGTAAGCGAAGCTGTCTGCCATGTACCAATATCCTGGCTAATTCTCGCATTGGCTACACCCTGCAGCGTAATAAAAGCTCCCCCTAATAGAGCAAAAATCAAACCTTTCATATCTCTCTCCCCAAACCTTATGTTTGTATTAATTAAATGACAGAACGAGCCAGCTCGGGAAGGACATATGTCCTGAAATTATAACATTATGATAAAAGTACTATCACAATTACAAAAGGCAAAAAAAGAGATTTCAAGAAATCACAGCAAAGTCTATTCTAAGATGATTCCGTAAAGCACTCAACACAAAGAAAAACGCCCTAATATTACAGGCGTTTTCTCATTACTAATTGTTATTTTCTTCACTAGGCTCTTCATCTAAATCAGGTTCTTCTTCATCAGGGTTTTCTTCACTAGGCTCTTCGGTTACATCGGGTTCTTGGTTATCTTCTTGCTCTTCTATATTTTCCATGTTGTTTTCATCCTCCGGTGGCGGCTCTTCATCCGCAGCACAACCGGCCAATATGATTCCTGCACCTAGTGGGATAGACAATAGCGCATTTTTGAATTTCATTTTCTATCATCTCCTTTTCTGGTGTAGTTGTTCCTTCATTTCTTTCCCTTTACGAACGAACATAAACTTGCATTAATAGACAGTGCTATTTTTGAAATGGTGATTACAAGTATATAGCAAGAAAAAAGCTGAACCAGATTCCCAAGGTTCAGCCTCTTGATTATAGCTTTTTAACCAATTCATATCCATTCTGCTGGATGGCATATTCGACGCCCTGCTGCAGACTCGAAAAGGATTGGATGTGCTCAAGATTCACGCTTGAACTTAATATTTGGATGCTCAGTTCCGCGGATACTCCGACGATAAAGCATTGGCCACCAATCAATCGAACGGATTGGATCAGCTTTTGAATACCATGAATGGTGTATGGATCAACATGCTTTATACCAGTTAAATCGATTAATAAGTATTTGGCCTTCAGCTTCGTGAGTTCTACTAAGGCTTTTTCCATCATGCTGCTGATCCGCTCTTCGTTATATTGTCCAATCAGCGGGATGACCAGAATCCCATTCAAGACTGGGATGACTGGAGAGCTGAGCTCCTGAACGAGAGAGTTAAGCTCTTTCGTACGTGCTTCTACTTTCTGCTCCAATTCCATGATGCTTTCCTGTTCTTTTTTTCGGGCTAGCTCATGGATGTTTTGTGAAATGGTCACGGATGATGGGAAAATCTCCACCTCATCATATTCATGGCCTTCCTGCTGGCTTTTCACCATTTTATACCACATATCCTGCTTGAAAAGCCCGCTGAAAATGCCTGCCCAGTGGCTCGGAAGCAAAACTCCGGCTTTATTTTCTCCAGCCATCTTGAAAATTCGATGTTCCCAGCTGTTCCGAATTCTTACGACAGCCCGTTTATCTTCATAAGAGTACTCTTGGATCTCAGCTAGTCCCCAGCCTGCGCTTTTGTATATACCACTGTATTCACTCAAAAGCTGCACCACGTCCGTCCTGCCTTCGTAATAGGAGCTTACAAGCTTCCCCATGCGGAACCCGGTCACTTCATAGACAGTCTTCGATACATCACTCCCGGAAATTTCCTCAATCGTATTTAAAAACAGCTCGATCGCTGAATCCCAGAAAAGCAAAGCAGGAGCACCATCAAATGTTAGCTCCCCTTCCTGGCTGTTCCAAACAAACTCATTTTTGTTCACTTTTATCTGATGGTTAGAATTGACCATTATAAGACTCCCTTAATATTGTGAATTAGTTCAATTCTATCTGAAAGAAATATGAAATTCCAATGTAATGGTCTTAAAATCTGGGACAAAGGAACTTTTCTTTTGAATTTGAACTTTAGTCTTCTCATTCACCCCTATTGCCAAAGAACTCCTCTGGAAAAGTTACCAAATCTTTTACATTTAATACTTTAAGAATTAGGCTCTCTTAAACCTTAATGTTGATTTTAACTAAAAAGAATGGAAACCCATCTATTCATATGGGCTTCCATTCTCTCTGACTAAAACCATGTTGCTTGAATATCCAACACAATTATTTCTTTCTCAACTCATTTAGGGCTTCTTTAATTTCATCATCAAATTCAACTTTCATATTCATGTCGTGTTCATACACATAGAAGATTAATACATTTTCTACTTCATAAACATTATAAGAAACAATATCCATGGTCGCTGTTTTATTACGAAAATCCTCTAAGCCCTTTTGTCGTTCTTCTGCTGAGTCATAGATATACACCGATAACATCTTTCCATCTAATTCATACGAAGAAGGTTTGACTCCATTAAGTTTAATTCCAAAAATGTTATTTTTGCTTACTTCTTTACTTTTTTTAACTAACAATTGCTGTTCTTCAAAAGAAAATATCACTTCATCCAATGTAATCACATCAAGGGTTGTTTTTTGGCAAGCTGTCATTAAGAAAACTATTGATATAAGAATTAGAGCTAACTTATTCAATTAATCACCTCCTGAATTATTTGACGAATTAATAGATTATATGTTTCAAATAGGGTTGAATTAATCGACTACGATTTCAGCCGATTTTCGCAGGGAATAGCCTTTGAACATACAGTCAACAAATATTATCCATTCGTTTCATTTTTGAGTACGGTAAAGAACCGTATTGGTTGTATCGGTGAAGGTCTTACTACAACACTTACAACGAAAAAGCGGTATCCTTAAGGATAACCGCTTTTTTGCAGAATAACATTTGGAAAACCTCTAATTAATAAACTCCTGGAAAAGCACTGCACCGCTATTCAAGGTTTTTACTTAGAGTTAATCTTGTCTCCTTCCGTTTGCAGTTTCATCATAGCTCCGAAATATTGTGAAGCTGTAGTAAAGGAAATAAAGGCCACGAGTTCGCTAATTTCTTCCTCGGACAAGCTTTCCTGCAATACACTAAAGATAGAATCCGGTATATCACCTTTCTGCATTAAAAAAACTTCAGCAAAACCAACAGCGATCGATGTTTTTTCATCGAACTTTTCCGGATCCGGTTTGCCTTTCGCTTTACAATACTCACATCCATTGCGCTGAGCCAGTGTTCTTCTCACCTGTTCTTTTAATTCAGCAGTAATGTGTCCATCTTTCTCCAATACAGTCCCAAGCTGCACCCAGCCAAGCATTACCTCGTGGTTGTGCCCTAAAAGCCGTTGAAATGGTGTGTCTCCGATACTTGATTCCTTTACTCTTGCCATTTAAATTCCCCCTTTGCTATATTTAATAATAGAAAACTAAATTCGCCATTCCCATTAAATCAGGAATATAAAACAAAGATATTCTTACTATTTTTAATTATTTAAAGGGGGAATTCATTAAATATGAAAATTGATGATACTGACAGAAAAATTTTAGATGAATTGAGCAAAAATAGCCGACTTTCCATGAGTGAACTGGGCAGAAGAGTGAATTTATCTTCTCCATCGGTAACAGAACGGGTCAGGCAAATGGAGTCTTTTGGAATTATTAAAAACTATACAGTAGAAATCGATTTTGAAAAATTAGGACTGCCAATCCAATGTATTGTTGAAGCTACCGTTAAAAACGGCGATTACAAGTCATTTAAGAATTACATCCAAACCCTTCCTAATGTCCAGTTTTGTTATCGAATAGCAGGTAATGCCTGCTTTATGCTTAAGCTACATTTCGAAACGTTCTCACAAGCTGAGAAATTCATAGAAGAAGTTAATCCTTATGCCCAGACGGTTACACATTTTATCTTCTCACAAGTACCAACACTCCCAAGAAATTATACTCCTTAGATTAATACTTATTGCATTCGAACCTTTCCAAAACTTGCGGACAATAAAAAAGCTGCCGGCAGAATTAAATTGCCCGACAGCTTTTTTATCTATTTTCGTAAAAGCAAATACACAAAATAAGGTGCCCCAATTAATGCTGTCATGATTCCAGCCGGAATTCCTTCTGGTTCAAGGACATTGCGGCCAATGGTGTCAGCGAACAGCAATAGCCAGCCCCCGATCAATATTGCAATTGGCAAAAACAATTGGTTTCTAGGACCGATCAGCGCTTTTGCGAGGTGAGGAGCCATCAAACCGATAAAGGCGATTCCGCCTGTTACTGACACAGCAGAAGCTGCCAGGGCTACGGCTGTCAAAAGCAGGATGACCCTTTCCTTTTCAATTGATACACCTACACCGATCGCGACAGGATCGCTTAAGTTCAAAAGGTTCAAGCGATTGGCTTTATACAAGGAGAATGGAATCAAGATTAATAACCATGGCAAAAGCGCCCAAATAAACGGCCAGTCTGTTCCCCAGATATTCCCGGCAAGCCAGCGGGCGATGAAATCAACTTTTTGTCTTTCTGCTGCAGAAATAATGACTATCATGGCCCCGGATAGTGCCATCGAAAACCCGATTCCTACAAGAATCAGTCTTACAGGCTGAAGTCCGATTCCCTTTTTATAAGAAAATAAATAAATGAGAACAGCCGTCAGCAAAGCGCCAGCAAACGCAACCAGTGGCAGCATATAGGCAAACGAAGCAGCATCAATCGGGAAGAAGAGAAAGAACACGGCAATTCCCAGGCCTGCTCCGGAATTGATGCCGATGATTCCCGGATCTGCCAGATCATTGCGGGTCAATCCTTGTAAAATCGCCCCCGAAATTGCCAGCGCCATCCCGGCAAGGAGCGTTACTATGATCCTCGGAAGTCTGATCTCAAACAAGACAAACTCTTCTTTAAAAGTGCCATGTCCGAATATCGTTGGCAAAATCCGGTCATACGAAACGGAAGAATAACCAAGGCCAAGACTCGCAATCATGGTTAATACGATTAAAACGAATAAAGTCGAAACTATGATTCTTTGTTTCTTAATAATGGATGGGTGGATCATGTGAAGCTCTTCCCTCCTTTACGGACGATGAACAGGAAGAATGGCAGTCCGAGCATAGAAATGATTGCATAGATTGGTGTTTCATAAGGAGCGTTGATTGTCCGGCCGAGTGTATCTGCAATCAGCATGAACGAAGCTCCGAATAAGGCAGACATCGGCAGGACAAATCGATAATCTGTGCCGACAATCATCCTGACAATATGCGGGACCATCAGTCCGATAAAGGCCATATTCCCAACTAGAGCCACAGCTGACCCTGCCAGCAAGACAATAACAATGAATAATACCAATTTAATTAAGTTAGTCTTTTGCCCAAGTCCCACTGCTACTTCTTCACTCAAGCTCAAAATCGTCAATTGCCTCGACAGGTAAAAAGCAACCAGCATACCAATCAGGATGAAAGGCACGATGATTTTCAACTGCGTCCATGAAGTTCCCATCAGGCCCCCGGCTGTCCACATCGAGACATCTTTTGAAATTTTAAAATAGAGTCCGATTCCTTCGGCTACCGCGAACAAAAAAGCCGAGACCGCAGCTCCGGCCAAAACGATCCGTAATGGAGAGAATCCGCCTTTTTTTAACGCGCCAATCCCAAAAACAAGGATGACACCAACTGATGCCCCGATAAAACAAGCAATCGTGATGGCAAGATAACCAGCTCCAGGACTGAGCGCCATAATCAAAGCAAGTGCAGCATTGGCACCAGCCGTGAGCCCAAGCAGTCCCGGATCAGCGAGCGGGTTTCTCGTCAAGCCTTGCATGATTGCACCCGCTACTGAAAGGGCAGCCCCGACGAAAATGGCGCCAACCTCCCTAGGCAGGCGGATTTCCCTGATCATGGTGATGGTATCTGTTTTAACTGTCGAAGTAAGCGCCAGCCAAATCTCTTTGATGGTCGTGTCAGCCGCCCCGAAAACCATGGCCGTCATAAAACTGGCAGCCAGGACGAGTACACCTGCAACGAACTTTATGAGCATGGGAAGCGATCTGTTTGGGTTCTTCATATGCATCTCATCTTTCTGATAGTAGTAAGAAGCGTATGCGCCTCGTTCAGTCCCGACAAGCGCTGGAGGGCCGACCAGTGAAGTCGCTCTTTGACTTCATTGGGCGGACCGAAGCGACTCGAGGGACTTGGCGCTGTAGCTGGATTAAGAGACCCAAATTGGTTTCTCCAACTGAATTATTCTACTTTTTTTTATCCAGCAAGAAGAGGAATTCCTTAAAAGAATTCCTCCTGCTGCTTTATTATTGTTCCAAGAATGATTTTTTAAAGAATTCCAGCTGATATTCAAGTGTTAGAGGATCGTTGAAATAGAATTCCTTAGCATTTACTTCGAATACACGGTCATTCTTTACAGCAGGAATATTTTTATAAGTCTCTGTTTGCTGGAAAGAAGTATCTCCCTCAGCATTCTTGCTGAAGACCACATAATCACCAGCATATTCAGACAGTACTTCAGGCGAAATCGCATAGTAACCAGGCTCAAGTGCTGCTTCTTTTACTTTTTCCGGCATGTTCAAGCCCATTTCCTGATACAGGATTTCTGTTCCTCGCGCCCAGTTATCACCGAATACATACAGTTCTTTATCGAAGTTCTCAATGACAGAAACCGTCGCATCTGCTCCAATTTTCGCCTTGATTTCTTCTCCGGCAGCTTTTGAGTCGGCCTTGAAGTTATCGATCCACTCCTGGGCTTCTTTTTCTTTATTTAAAACCTTGCCGATTTCCAAATGCTGCTCAAGATAACCTAGCTTTCCGTATGTAAAAGTAACAGTAGGCGCAATTTCTTTCAGCTTATCGACATTTTTGATGTTAGATAGACCAATGATCAGATCAGGATTTAGTTCTATAATCTTCTCTAGGTTTTCATCTGTCACTTCTTCGACGCCTTGCAATTTTTCAAAACGAGGATTCATTTTTGACCAGGAGTCAACTCCCACGATTGGCACATCTAGTGCCATGACATTTCCGGCAAAGGAAGAAAGAACGATGACTCTTTCTGGATCCGCAGGTACTTCTACTGGGCCATTTTCAGATTCATAAGTAATGGTTTGAGGCTTATCTTCTTCCTTTTTCTCACCTGTATTTTCTTGCTTTTCTTCTCCTCCGCAAGCACTAAGAACAAGCACCAGCATAAGCAGGAATGGCATAAGTAATTTCTTCATTGTCTTCTTCTCCTTTTAGTAAGTTGTACGTGATGCAGATTGGTTTATTCGTGCGCGGATCTCTGCCGATTTCAGCGTCAATCTGGAAAACTTCCCTGAGTACTTCCTTTTTGATAACCTCTTCACTTGACCCCGTTTTCACGATGCTTCCGGCTTTCAAGGCAACAAGGTGATCTGCAAATCTTGCTGCATGGTTTAAGTCATGAAGTACCATCACAATTGTCCGGCCCTGCTCTTTGTTCAGCTTTTGCAGGAGCTCAAGGATTTCAAGCTGATGTGCCATATCAAGATAGGTGGTCGGTTCATCAAGGAAAATCATCTCTGTTTCCTGTGCGAGGGCGAGTGCGATCCAGACACGCTGTCGCTGACCGCCGGATAACGAATCGACAGGCTCGTATTTGTAACTAGCCGTTCCCGTCACCTCAAGGGCCCAATCAATGGTCTCGATATCCTTTTTCGTCAGCCTTCCGAATCCTTTTTGATAAGGAAAGCGTCCATATGAGACTAATTCCCCGACCGTCAGACCTGCAGCACTTTCCGGTGTCTGGGGAAGTATCGCCATCTTACGTGCAAGGGTTTTTGTATCTTCTTTTGAAATACTCGACCCATCCAGGAATATAGAGCCAGACTGATGGGGAATGATTCGTGACATCGATTTCAACAAAGTCGATTTTCCGCACCCATTAGGGCCGATGATAATCGTGATTTGCTGATCGGGGATTTCTAAAGTCAGGTCATTCACGATTGTCCGTTCCCCATATCCCACTTTTAATTGGTCTGT
>ENA-ORXC01001368-ORXC01001368.1-marine-metagenome-genome-assembly--contig:-NODE-1368-length-14491-cov-3.626821_pt1 | contig 14491 bp, 6 predicted proteins | sample MGYA00237865_ERZ511478 | MGnify/ENA metagenome assembly ERZ511478 | reverse complement strand
GTGGTCGGCGGCGACGGCCCCTTGTCCCCGGCGGGGTTTCTTGGGGAGGAGTGGACACCCCCCGCGCACACTAGCGGCGTCGGCTGCCCGGTGGGGGCAACCGATGGGCCGCCGCTTGGGGACGCGTCCGAGTCTGTGGAGCTACTCCAACTCGACCGGGCGCCTCACCGACCAGCTCGTGACGAGAACACCAATGCCGCTGACGCGCGTGACAAGGTCGTTGACCCTGGTACATGCGCTTCCGCTCCCTCTGCTACCACTGCCTCCACAAGACAGCCGTCGCTCGACGACCTCCTCCCCCGCGCTAGTGACACGGTCGTCGTCTTTCTCTCTCCCCGCGCGGGCTCGGGTGCCACCCCTCTCGGCGGTCTGCCGCCGTCGGGGCTGTCGCGGGAGGACGCAGACTCGGACGGGGGCGCCGGTAGGGCAGGCGGCGAGCGGGGGCGGCCGTGCTCCCCGTCTCGATTCCTGTCACCCGTGTTTGCCGGTCGCTTCTCCTCATTTTCGGGGCTCCTCACGCTCGCCTCCCCGTCGGAGAAAGCGTGGACGACAAAAACGGAGTCAGCGACGGCGACACCCGCCGCACCACCCACCGCCGAAGCGCCAAGAAGAGTCGGCGCAACGGCGGCCGCCGACGGTGGCGGCGGCGACGCAGGGCGTGCGCTGAGCCGGGCGCCCGCCTTCCCCACCAGCGGGGGCGTCAAGTGGCCCCTCCTGGCGGTCATCCTGGCTGGCGACACGGCCGCCACAGCGCTGTATGCTGTACCCCGGGCGGTGGCGAGCCTCGGCTTGTTCGTCACGGCCTTGTTGCTGGTCGTCACGGCCTCCATCGCCGTCGGGGTGGGCTACCTCCTCGCAACACTCCTCGGCGCCCACCCGGCCACCCGCTCCCTTCCGGCGCTCCTGCGGTCGGCGCTCGGCCGGCGGGCGGGGGTGGCGGCGGCGGTCGTTGTCGGAACCGCCCTCGCCGCGTCGGTCACGGGGGGTGTCGTCGACCAGGCGGCCGCGTGGCAGGTACTCGTCGCCGGTGCCCCCGCGTCGGGATGCGGGGGGATGGTTGCACTGGCGGTGGCGGCAGCTGTAGCTGTTTTCACCGCCGCGCTCGCCACTGCTTTTTCGGGCTGCGTCATTCTTTCGACGGTGGTAGTCGCGACCACTGTCGGCCTGCTGCCCGTGGTGTGGATGGCGCTTGACGCGACCGCCCCGTCGACGTGGCTCGGGCCAGTGGCGCTCGCAGACCCGGGCGGACCGTCGCTTTTCAGCGCTCGCATGGACCGGGCAATCGCAGCCGCTGCGGCACTTGCCAGCCTCTTCACCCCGCATCTGGCCAGCGTGCAGCTCGGCGCCATTGCGCGCAGCCCAGCTTCCTGGTTCCGCGCCCTCGCCGCCTCCCAGGCGGTAGTGTTGGCCATTGGGTTGGCGCACGCCGCCGGATCGTCAGTGGCGCTGCCGCCTTGGGTGCCGGGAGCGGTGGTCGACGGAAGCCACACGCCGCTGGCGGGGCTCCTCGCGCCGCTGCTGGTCGACCACCGGGGCGCGCGAGTGGCCGTGGGGTTGGCGGCGGTGGTTGCGGCGGCGGCGGGCTCGACGCTCCGGTTGCTTCTGTTGGGGCGGCTGCTGTGGCAAGCAGTCGTTTCGGTGGGGGGGCTGATACGACAGCAACCAAAGGGGTTGTTATCGACGGACATCGTTGATACAGCGCCCTTCTCAGCCGCGCGGCGGGGCGTACCAGTTCCCGGATGCTGCGCGACACTACCCGCCCCGCAAATGGCACTATTTGTGTCTGTCCCGACGCCGCCACCGAAGGTGGCCAGCAATTTTGTCGGGGGCGACCGGGCGACCGACCTGGCGACTGCCCCTGCCGAGGCCAATCCCCACCGACGGGGCCTCGAGTTTGGGGACAACGCTGTCCCTGTGCTGCCCGGTAGCACGTGTGGTCTGCGGCTCGGCAAGTGGGATAGCATCGGCGACGGTGACAGCCGCTGCGAGATTTTGGACGGCTGTTGGGCGGTGGATAGCGACGGCGATGAGTACGACGCTCGTCCGCTTGGGTCGACATCTGCCAGTGGGGGTGCATCGAGAGACCGGGCTGGCGCCGTCTGCGCCGCCCGCCGGCGACAAGGCCACGGCGCGCGCCGAGGCAGCGGCGCACCTCGACTGCCGGTGCGCATCGGCTGCCTGGCAGGCGCAGTGGCGCCGCTCGCCGCCGTTGCGGCCACCGCCTTTGCGCCCGCTGCTGCCTCCCCGGCGGTGCTCTCGGCCGCCGCCATTGGCGCGTTTGCCTTTGTGACAGCTACGCTACCGTTGGCCGCCGACGAGGCGGCCTGGTTCGGCTGCAGTCGCGGCAGCGGCAGAGCGCGATCGTGTGGTGGCGGGTGGCGGTGGGCGACTGTGACGGTCGGTTCGGCTGTTGTGGTGGCGGTTGGGGGGGCGATGGCGGTGGCGACTGCGTTTGCTGGGCTGCGGGAAAGAGCGGCGGTTGTACCGGCGCTGGGCACGTGCGTGCGTTGATGACAGCCGAGGGGGGGTCCACCGAGGGCAGAGTGTGCCTCTTTGCCACGGGAGTGTCCCATCCTGGGCGGTGTACAGAAAAGGAGCACACCCAATCTTTACGCATCTCGGAGTGGACCACGCAGCTCCTACCCCCGATGCCGCCACGGCGCCGCCGCGTCGGAAAGTACCGCACCCACAGCGTCTCGGGGTTGCGGCCTCTGTGCCCGTCGTGCGGGTGTTGACGCGCGGGGTGGATGCAGACAGCGCCGTCACGTCGCGGTCGGGCATCTCAAACGTGAGAGCGGGGGCGCCCAGCCGATGCGGCGGGTGCCGGCAGGCAGCGACCGCCGCCCCCGCCACTTCCTGCGTTCCGCCGCCACAGCAACCGGCACGTGCTTGAGCGAGCCGGGTGTGCCACCCAAAGAGAGATGGCGCTGTATCGGCTTCGACGATCCCTCAGACGCATAATCCCACGTGCCGTTTCCATCTCCATGCCATAGTGGCCAATCAAAGGGGCGTTTGAGCACACCGTCTTGCTAGCGTGCACAATTCAACGTGAGCGAGCGAATCTGTCTCTTGGTTCTGGAGCTTGTGTGGTGATGTGCCCTACATGGTTTTGCAGGCACGGAGCGGATCAAGAAAGGCCCGGCTCAACGACACCCTGGACGAAGGGGGCCCGTTCGGCGCTGCCACGGTTGTCGCTGGTGTCAGACGGGTGCTCGAGCGGTTGCTCGGGCGGGGCTCTGCCTGACACGGCGCACGCGAGCTCTCTGGCCACCCTGATTCAGTGGATGGAGGCGGCACGGCAAGGATGGCCCCGCCTGGGATAGATCACGATGGTTGACGGCAACGTAGATTGCTGCCGAGTCTGGGATCATCCCAGTGGGATGGCTCCTCTGCCGCCCCCGAGGCAGGCCCCCAGCGACGTGCAAACACGGGGCTCTCTGGGGCGGTGCTGTGGGCCTTGGAGCGGGGGCAGGTCGAGCCGCGGGCATCGCCCGCGCCCCACCGTTGTGTGCCTCGAGGGGCGTTGCCAGGGGCCCCGCCGTGCGCGACTGCGGCGGGGACCGTGCCGCCCGACTTAGGCCCGCTGCCGCTACTGTACGTACCCCGACCCGCCGCCACCTCGAGCCGCCGGTGCGCCTGCCGGTACTGCATTGGCGCCAGGCGGGCATCGCCGACCCTCTATTTACCCGTGGCGGTTCGTCTACCGGTGGGGCGACCGGCACTGACGCACGGGGACTGTCGCCGTCGCGGCGGTACAGGGCGTGCGCGCTGCGCACCGCGCAGCGGCTGGCGGACCGTTCCTTCCCCCACGGCACCTACTCCCCCCCTATTCTCCGCCCCCGTTTGGTTGTTGCAGTCCTTCCTCCTGCTTTCCTGCCCCCTACCGCCCCCGTCCCCTCGTCCACCATGAAGCGGCCCGGCGCCAAGACGGCGAGCTACTGGCGCACCAAGGAGGAGGTTGAAGCAGAGTTTGGGGAGTGGTACAAGGAGCCCCGCTACGACCCCGAGTCGGACGAGTATGACGCTGCCGCCTACGAGACGCTCGTCAAGGAGATTGTCAGCAAGGCGGGGCTGACGCAACCTGAGGTTGGCGTGTCGTGGCGGGACCTGACCGCCCGCGTCGACGTGGCGTCGGGCCCCGTGCGTGACACGGTCGGCACGCAGGCGCTCGGCCTGTGGAAGGGCCTCTACCATACCGTCGTCAAGGCCGTGCGGTGGGGCAAGGCGACGCGCCTCCCCGAGGCGCACCGCTACCACACCATCCTGTCGTCTGTGTCGGGCTACGCCCGCCCGGGGGAAATGGTGTTGGTGTTGGCGCCGCCGGGCGGCGGCGCGTCGACGCTCCTCAACCTCCTCGCGCTGCGGCGGGCGGGGCTTGCTTCCACGTCTGGGCAGGTGCTCTACAATGGGGAGGAGATTGCGTGCGAGGACCGCGTGGCCGTCAACCACGTGCTCCGCCACATCGGGCAAAAGGACGAACACTTTGCGCAGCTGTCGGTGCGGCACACGCTCTCCTACGCGGCCGAGTTCAAGCTCCCCGATTTCTACCCGTACGCGCCGGTGCTGCGCCGCCACCGGGTGCTCCTTGTCGCCCGCACGCTCGGCATTGTCAACACCCTCGACACGCCGGTCGGGGATGCCATCCTCCGCGGCGTTAGCGGCGGGGAGAAGAAGCGTGTGACTGTCGGGGAGATGGCGGTGGCGGGCATTTCGGGGTCGGTCATCGCCATGGACAACTGGTCCAAGGGCCTCGACTCGGCGACAACGCTGGACATTACGCGGGTCATCCGCGGGTTCACCAGCCGCAGCCAGTCGGTGGTGATCAGCAGCATGCAGCAGCCACCCGAGGAGGTCTTCAATGAGTTTGACAAGGTACGTTGCGTGTCCTTGTGGCGGCGGGGTGGGGTGAAAGGGGATTCCCCGTGAAGCGTTGGGGTGCCCTCAAGAGTGCGCGTTTGTGTGGATGCCTGGTTGCCGTGCCCATTGCTACCAGACGACGTGCTAACCACCACCCGTTCCTTGCTCTTGCTTGCTCTGCACTTGTGTTTGTGTTCTGCTGTGTTGTGCTGGCTCCACCGCAATGCCTTTTTGATGCTCTGTTTGGCCCCCACAGCTATGCGTGCTCGACGCGGGCCGCTGCCTCTACTTTGGGCCGACCGACAAGGCGCTCGACTACTTCACGGGCCTCGGCTTTACCAAGCCATCCACCCGCTCCGTCCCCGAACTCATCACGACCGTCAGTGACCCAGCCTTTCAGGGCGCCCTCGTGACCCCCGGCTGTGAGGACACCGCCCCACGTACCGTTGGTGACTTTGTGGATGCTTTCGCGAAGTCGCCCTTTGCGCAAGATGTGACGGCGGCGCTCGACGAGGGTGTCAAAGGCACGCCCTTTCCCGACCTCACCCAAGACCTGCAACGCAAGGTGCACCGGCAGTCGCTCCAGAGCCCCTTCCGCCAGTTCATCATTCTCCTCCGTCGATCGGTGCAGCTTGTCGTGTCCCAGCCCGTGACGTTTGTCGTTACGGTCCTCGCCAATGTTGTGTTTGGGCTGGCCCTCGGCAGCATCTTCTTCAACGTCGACATGACCGAGGCGGGCGCCTTCAGCCGCGGTGGTTTGCTCTTCCTTGGTATGCTCTTCCTCGCGTTTGGTGAGTTGGGCGGGGTCCCGACCAAGTTTGCAGAACGGACGGTGTTCGCAAAGCAGAGCAGCGGGGCGGGCTTTTACAGCGTCATGCCGTTTGTTCTGTCTGCCTCGTTGGTGGACGCCTTCACCGTCTTTGTCAAGACCATGTGCTACGCGCTGGCCATCTACTTCCTGGCGGGGCTCAACCTCGGCAAGTTTGGCGAGCGGTTTGCCTACTACATCGTCGTCCTCTTCTTCCTGTCCCTGTTTATCTCCACCTACGCGCGGCTGCTGTCGACCATGGGGAACAAGGACTTGGCCAGCGCGCTCGGCGGGGTCGCGCTGATCGTCATGGTCATGTTTTCGGGCTTCCTCGTCCCGTACGACAGCATCCCCAACTTCCTCATCTGGCTGTACTGGATCTCGCCCGTGCAGTGGGCGTATCACGCGCTGCTCATCAACGAGTTCACGGGCCTCAACTTTACTTGCTCGCCAGATGGGTTGCTGCCGTTCAACACGGCCGTCCCCGACGCCTTCAAGTTTTGCACCCTGTCGACGGGCACCGAATACTTGAAGGCCAACTTTCAAGCACGTCTCGGCGGCTCGGCGGGTATGTGGCGGTTGTGGGACGTCCTCGTGCTGTTTGGGTTTTACGTGCTTTGCCTTGGCCTCACCATCTTCAAGATGTCTCGCCTCAAGCCGCAGGGCTACGCCTACCGCGCGCCTGCCGACGCCGTCGACCCGGACGAGCGGTCGGCACCGCGCATGTCCCTCGACGCGCACTTCAGCCGCAACTCGATGGCGAGCCTCACCGGCGCGACGGCGGTGACCATTGGGGCGCTGCGGGACAAGTATGGGGGCGGGACGGACGTGGTGAGCAAGTCTGTCAAGGCCAGCGCGTCGGGCGGCGACGTGGCGGTGGCGGCGACGACGTCTTCCAGCTCCTCCCACTCCTTGACGACCGACCCAGCGGGAGCGGGCAAGCTGTCAGCGACGGGCGGTCACGGGGCCGTGCTGACATGGCACAACCTCAACTACACGGTCGATGCCAACGGGGAGCCCAAGCAGTTGTTAAACAATGTGATGGGTTTTGCCGAGCATGGCCGCATGCTGGCGCTCATGGGGAGCTCGGGTGCCGGCAAGACGACGCTGCTTGACGTACTGGCCCAGCGTAAGACGGGGGGTGACGTGACCGGGGACGTGCTCGTGAACGGGGTCGAGCTGGTGCCGCTGTCCTTTGCCAAGATCTCTGGCTACGTCGAGCAGGCGGACCTCCACGTGCAGGAGGCGACGGTGCGGGAGGCGCTCCAGTTTTCGGCCGCTCTCCGCGGCGGCCGCGACGTATCTGAGGCCGACCAGGCCGCCCGCGTAGAGGACGCCATGGACAAGCTGCACCTGCGGTCGGTGCAAGACCAGCTCATCCTGTCGCTTGCGCCCTCGCAGCTCAAGAAGCTGACCATCGGCTGCGAGCTGGTCGGCATTGGCAGCGACGCCATCCTCTTTCTTGACGAGCCCACGTCGGGGCTGGACGCCCGCGACGCCCTGTCGGTCGTTGCCGGCCTGCGGCTCATTGCCGCCGACCGCGTGGCGGTTGTGTGCACCATCCACCAGCCGTCGCAGGAGCTGTTTGCGTCTTTTGATCGGCTGCTGCTGCTGTCCCGTGGCGGCAACATGGTCTACATGGGGGACCTCAACGCGGCAGAGGGTGAGCCACTCGAAGGTGTTGCGGGCGGAAAGCTCATGGCGTACTTTGAAGACCACGGGGCGGCGCCTCTACCAGGAGGCGGCAACCCGGCGGAGCACATGGTGCGTTTGGGGAGCCTAGCGGGGCGGGCGGGAGGGAGTTTGCCGTGCGCGCCGCCGTTGTGGACTGGCCTCGTGTGGGCGGGGATGTGTGGCGTCTGTTTGACATGTATGGCGGCGTGACCGCGTGTTGACTCCCATTGACTCGTCTTGCTGACCGCCCGCACGCTCCTTTTTTCCTGTTTTCGCTCTGTCTTTGTTTCTTTTGTTGGGCGTCACCTCTCTTCCTCTCTCGCAGTTGACGGTCATCGGCGCGGGAACGAGCGGCAGCTCGGATATCGACTGGAACCAGGTGTGGCTCGACTCTGACGAGTGCAAGGCCATTGAGGGGCGCATCAACGGCTCGGACGGCAAGCCACCGCTGGTGTCGGAGCAGCTATTCGGCCGTGTTCCCGAGGGTGGCAAGCGCGCCGCTACCCGCCGCCAGCAGCTGCACTACTGCATTGTGCGCATGTACCGCCGCTACTGGCGGCTGCCCGCCTACAACTTTACGCGCGTGATGACGATGCTCTTTTTGGCGTGCCTCCTCGGGCTGGCGCTGCTGCAGATTGCAAGCTTTTCCAACGACAACAACACGCAGCAAGCGGCGGCCCTCATCCCTGGCGCGGCCTTTCTCTCGATTCTTCCAGGCATCCTCTCCACCAACAACGCCGTGTCGCCGGCGATTTCCACTCGTGCGGCCATGTATCGTGAACTGGCCGCGGGGGAGTACGGCGTGTGGGCCTTCTTCGTCTCACAAGGGGCGGCCGAGGTGCCGTACGCGGTACTGACGACCGTTGCGTTTTTGGTTCCGTACAACGCACTCGTCGGCCTGCCCTGGTCGGCCTTTCCCTTCTACCTGCTCGCGTCCGTGCTCTTCTACTCCTTTGCCATCTTCGTCGGGCAGGCGATTGCGGCCGTGTCACCGACGGAGCAGATTGCGCTGACTCTCGCGCCGCTCTTCAACACACTCCTAAACGTCCTCTCCGGCTTCCTCATCAAGCGAGCGGATATCCCGTCCTACTGGTACGCGTCGTGTTGCTCACATGGTTACCTGCGCTCGCTCTTGGGGCGCGTGCTTCGATTGGAACGGTGTGCTCATCCGGTTTGTATTGCCTTGGCAGCTCTCTGACTCACCGCTCTCGTTTGTGTCTCGTGGCCATGCCTTGTCTTTCTGCTTGTACCCCCACATCTGCGGCCCCTTGCGCCATTGCCGCCCACTCGTACCTTTCATCTTGAACTCGCACGTGCCTCCCCGCCTGCCCCACTGCAGGACATGGCTGTACTGGGCCAACCCGTATGCGTATTTCAATGCCGCGGTACTCCGCAACCTCCTCCCCGACATGACATTCACGTGCACGGCCGAGGAACGCCTGACGTTCCGGCGCCCTGCCGAGTTTTCGACCTGCACCGCCATCCCCGACGGCGCTAGCTACGTGGATGTGATGGGGGATTCGGAGCAGCCCGCCTGTTCGGCGTGCCCCATCAACTCGGGCAACCAAGTGCTGGAGCGCTTCACGGTGATGGACGTGGACAAGTGGATCGGCATTGCCGCGCTGGTCGGCTTTATTGTGCTCGCGCGGGTGGCGACGGCCCTCGCCCTCAAGTTTACCCGCCACATGACGCGGTGAGGGTGGCGCGCGGGCCGCCGCGGGCCCAACGGGGTGTTGCGTTTTTCGGGCACCACCCCGGCCGCTTCTTCTTTCCTCCTGCTTGGTGGCTGTTGCCTTGCTTGCATTGTGTTTGCTTTTGGTGTATACATCTGTACGGTAGCGTCTTGTAGTGATAACCGTCTTTCTGTGTGGCGTTTGCTCTGTCCATGGCGGTGGGCTGCGCCAGAGTACCCACAGGGCGCCTCGACTCGCCGGTTTTTCATGGCGTCCGCAGCCGCTCACGGCTGTCCCCGTCGCGAGCCCAGGATCCCACGCATCCCAGTTCCAACCCCGTAACAGCGGACACAGTGTCTGGTTGTTCAAGTCTCCTGGCGGACAGCCACCCAGGTGGCGACGCCTCGGGCCCGTGCTCTGCGGGTGCCCGCGACTTCACCAGGTCCGCCCCCACCTGTGCGTGTCGCGACCGCGGCCGCGCCTGCGGCGGCCAGAGACCAAGGCGTCCCCGCTCTGGCGGCGGACGCGGCCGGGGCGGGGCCCCACCCGGGCGGCCGCCGTGGCGGTGGCCGCGCTCAACACTGGTCGGCGGCTCGTCGGGGTTTGCCGCCGCCCCCGCCGCGCGGGCGCCGCGCGGCGACCCCGCCGCCCGCGCCGGGGGGGCGCGGCGACGGACGCCGCGGTGGAGGGGGGTGGGGGGGCGTGGCGGCACAGGCGTGCGCGGCCGGGTCGGCGGGCGCGCCGGGGGGGAGGCGCGACCGCTCGGGCGGGGGGTGGGGGCGGCGGGCGGCAGCGGGCGGCGCTGCTGCAGCAGAGCCGGGCCGCGCACGCACGCGGCGCTGTGTGGCTGTGTCTGGTCCCGGGACGCGGGTCGACGCTGCTTGCCGGCCGTGCCGGCCAGCGCCGCGGGACGGCGACCGCGACGGCCACGCCGCCTCCGCCCGTGCCGGCGCAGCGCGCGCCGGCGCAGCGCCCCGCGCGGCGCCCCCGCCGGCGTCCGCCCCCACCACGGGCACGCACCCCAAAGCCGGGGAACCCCCCAGGGTCGAAAGAAGAACAAAAAAGCCAGCCCGAGCGCCCGGGCGCCGCGTCCCCTCCTCCTCTCCGCCAAACGGTGGCGGTACTGGCGCGCGCCCGACGCCAAAAAAGGAGCGCGCAAACGCCGGCCGCTACCGGCACGCGGCACCGAACCGCGGGGTGTGCGCGGCGGCGGTGCCCACACCCCCCGCGGGGGGGCACCAGAGCCACCACCGACGGCGCGCCCGCCCCCCCCCCCTTGCGCCCCTCCGCAGCCAGCGTGCCTCAGGACGGGGCGGAGTGCCGACGCGGCGCACCCCGCCGCCGGGCGGCGCGCCAGCACCGCCCGCGGCGGCGCGCGCGGCGGCGCGCGCGCGGCCGCCACACGCGCGCCGCCGCTACGGGCGCGCCGCCGCGGTGCCGACGGGGCGCAGCGGCGCGGCGGGTACCGCAAGACTGCGCTCGTGGGCGAGCTGCTGGCCGACGCGCGGGCCGCCGGTCGGCAGCGAAAGCAACAAATCTCGGCGGCCCCGGCATGGACTCGTGGTTCGACTCTGACGGTGCCGGTCAGAACCCGGATGGATCCGTTCCTGCGCGCGAACTCTTGATTGATGAACCACTGTGCGGCCGGGGCCGGGGACCAACGTGACAAGAGGTCAGCCGCCGCCGTCTGTCGCAAGTCCCTCAGCCCTTTGATCGCATCTCCAGCGCAGGTTGACTAGCAAGGACGAACACTCCAGAGGTGGCCCAAGAGGAAGGTGCCACGTAGCCGTGTTTAGCATCGCGTTGGGTTGTCCCTGCGCGTTGGTCTGCTGGCACAAAAACTGTAGGAAGATGACTACAGTACTGCCTGGTCACTGCTGTAAATTGTGGCCAATGAACGGTTCCAGGGGGCCCTCGCGGCAGCGCCGCAGAGGTCATGGAGCAGAGCGCCCTCCAGTAGGGATCGGCCAAGCCGTTTTTCCACAGCAGACCACAGAATCTTGGCCTGAAGAACAAGCCTTTGTGGCCCACGGGCGCTCGGCCGGGGTCGTCTGTCCGTCGGCCGACCCATCAAGTGTCCCCGTCGTGATTCACGTGCACCCATCTGACGGGCAGCCTGTCCCGCCCGCCCCGAGCATCGCGTGACGTTGGACCTGCCAACGGCGGGGGGCGGCGCCCCCGCCTCGGCCTGCTGGACGGACCTCACGCGCCAATGCCGCGCGGTGCTGCGCGGCCGCAGCGTCACGCCTCACGCGGGCCGTGGGGACCCGCGGTGACCCGACCACTTTTCTTTTTGTGCGACGTGCGCACCGCGTGAAGGGGAATGAGGCGAGGCGGCTTGGTGCGGTTGCGTGTGTTTGACGGCGTGGCCGCCGTCGGCCTTGCACCCCGCCGTGCTGTTTTCTTTTTCCACCACGTGTGCGGTGTGTCTCTTTGCTCGTCTGACCCAGAGGTGTGCGGTGTGTCTCTTTGCTCGTCGGACCCAGCCGTGGGTGGCCGGTGCTTGGCCGTTGTGCTGACGCACCCCCACGGCGGTGTCAGGTCGGCCGCCGTTTGCCCCGCGGTTCTGATAGTACGCTTGAGGTGCCCGACGGCTCCTGTCCAGAGCGGGCCTCGGTGGACCGCGCACCTCTTCTGACAAGGACGATCTGCCCTCAGCTGCTTGGCTGGGGCGAGCGCCCCCGCCCCACCTGGCGGCCGACCGAGCACCGGCGCGCAACGTGTCCACCCGTCTGACACACAAGTCGCGGCGCGAGCGCGGGCCGCTGACTTGTTCACGCCGCCACCCCCCGACGCGAGCGCCATTGGTCGGCGGTGGGTGGTGGTGCACACGCCGTTTGCCCCCCCACGGGTAGGCCCCGCCGGCGTGGCCGTCCCCGCCGTCGCGCCCGCCCGCCACGACGGCACCCCCGTGTGATCCCGACCGGACGGCGGGGCGGGCCGGGGGGAGAGAGCCGCGCGTCCCCCCGCCATGGGGATCAGTGCCAACCTGACCGTCCGCCTCGTCGGGCGCTTGCGCTTCAAGACGACGAGCGCGTGGCGGTCCAAGACGACGACCGACGATGCGCGCGTCGCGCGGTCGGCGTCGGCGCTCGCGATTCCGGGCCTGCGGTTGGTGACGTTGGGGGAGGATGGGCTTTTGCGGATAGAGGTACGCTGCGGGTCGGGTGACGGGACCGCTCCGCCGTTTGTGTCGTGGTGGGAGTGTTTGTGCTTTTGGACCGCCGACGGTCGCCGCAGTCGCCCAACTCTCTCCCGTTTCCGCGCGTGTGTTCTAATACGTGCCCGTGCCGTTTCCTTCTTTTCTTGCGTTACCCCAAACCTGCTCCGTCCTTGGTGGCCGCCCCCCCTACCCACCCCACAGATGGTTGACGGCGAGTTGCAGCTCGCCATCCGGGGCGGTTCGATCCAGGCGCCCGCGAGCAGCCGCCGCCGTCGGGTGACCGGCCGCACCGCCGCTCCCGCCGGCGATGGGGATGAGGCGGGCGGCGGTGGCGCCGCCCGTGAGGGACCGGCCGGGGAGCCCCTGTACGTGTACCCGGGGGAAAAGGGTCGCCGCGCCGGCGCCGACGGGCGCGTGCAGCTCTACTTTGCCAATCCCACGGAGCGGACCGTGTGGCGGATTGCGCTCGAGCGGGCTGTCAAGGTACGTTTTTCCACCTGTTTGGCGGTTACTGCGATGGTGGCTACGGATGAGGAGGTGTCCCCTCGTTTTTTGCCGGTGTTGTCGGTAGTCGTACCCTCTTTCCGCTCGCACACGTGCTGACTGTGATGTCTCCCTTCCGTGCGGCTGTTGGCCGTTTGCACGGGTGGGGTTGCTCTCCCCTTCTTGTTTTTTCCATGCCGTGCCGCCAGACGCTTGATGAGATGTACTCGGTGGTGCGGTCCCGCTGTTTGGGCAAAGGCGCCTTCTCGTCCGTCGTTCTCGCCTTCAACGCCACCAGCGGTGCGGCCTGCGCTGTCAAGACCATGGACTTACAGGAGCTGTCTCCTAGAGAGCAGGCCGCGATTGTGGCAGAGCCAGCGCTCCTCTCGCGGCTATCCCACCCCAACGTCTTGCGCCTCGTCGACGTTTTTATCGACCCGGACGCGGGCACGTTGGCCGTCATCACCGGGTTGGCGGCTGGGGGCTCCCTCGAGGCGGCTGCGGAGCGCTCGGCGCAAGCAACGGGGTCCCCCGCCTACTTTACTGAAGAGGCCGCGCGGATGATCATGGCCGACCTCCTCGACGGCCTCACCTACCTCCACAAAGAGGGGGTCGTCCACCGCGACATCAAGCCGTCCAACATCTTCCTCACGGGCGCGATAAACGTGGCGCCGGCGGGGGGTGGGCGTGGCGGGCCGCCCCGCCCCTCGCCCGCAACGCACGCACCAAAAAACGTTGGCTTTACGCCCTCCCTCATGACCCTCACGGCAGACGAGGTGGCCGGCGGGTCGGGCGCCACGGGCGCCGCCACGCCCGCCCGCCGGACCGTGAACGCGGTCATTGGGGACTTTGGGGTGGCGGCGCAAGCGTGGTCCCCAGACGCGGCCACGGACAGCGAGGCCGGCGCCGGCGACGGGGGCGACACCGTGTCCACGGGCGGCCGCTCCTCCCACTCGTCGTCGCGAGGACGGCGGGGGCGCGACGAGCGGATCAATACGCCGCCGCTGGGCTTGTTCCTGGGCGTCGACCGCAACGGGTCGTACGAGTCCAACGACAGTCCGGGTGGCGGCTGGCCACGCCAGCTGCCGCTGGGCAGGCCGGCGGGGCAGGCGCCGGGGCGGCCGTCCATCCCCCCACGATCGATTGGGAGCGTGGAGCTGCAGAGCGCGGGCTCCTCTGGCGGCGGCGGTGCGGGCTTCTCCCCCCCCCCGACGGTTTTGTACGAACTCATCGGCACGCCGTCGTACATGGCGCCCGAGATTACCGCTCGCCACCCGGCAACGGGCGAGCGCATCGGCTACGGGCGCCCCATTGACTTGTGGGCGGCGGGCGCGACGTTTGCGTGGATGCTCGTCGGCGACGAAGGCGTCGCGTCCATGTCCTTTTCCGACATGGCCGCCGCCCTGACCGACGTGTCTCCGGCCGCGGTGAGCCTCTTGCGGGGCTTGGTGCAGCCGCGCCCCGGGCGCCGCCTCACCGCCGCCGCCACAGCCGCAGCTGAACCGCCCGAGGAGCCGCCAGGCACCAAATCCTCATCCTTACGCCAAGGATTAATCACGGGGCCAAAAGCAGACGTCTCATTTGAGCTGCCCATCGCAAATTCATCAAGGTTAAGCTTGCCGAGCATGACCATGCCTGCCGCTTTCATATTGGCCGTGACGGTCGACTCATATGTAGGCGTGAACTCGCCGAGGATTTTACTGCCCGCCGTGGTCTTCACGCCCTCGGTACAGAATAAATCTTTTATCGCGAGCGGCGCGCCTTCGAGCTTACCGACTGTGCCTTTCGCGCGGCGCGCGTCAGAGGCCTTCGCCCCCTCCATCGCGTCCTCAA
>ENA-ORXC01001367-ORXC01001367.1-marine-metagenome-genome-assembly--contig:-NODE-1367-length-14491-cov-44.064798_pt1 | contig 14491 bp, 12 predicted proteins | sample MGYA00237865_ERZ511478 | MGnify/ENA metagenome assembly ERZ511478 | reverse complement strand
CTTTGTTTGGCGAGTTTCAAAAAACTACTATATTTGCACCCGCTTTAGGAAACTAAAACGGGTTATTTTCCTCCTTACCTGCCTGCCGGCAGGCAGGGCTCAGAACTGAGCTTCTCCTTACACCGGCAAAAAAGTAAAAAGGAAATGAGTCAAAAAAAGACTTAAAAATAAAACATATTCCTCCTTAGCTCAGTTGGTTAGAGCATCTGACTGTTAATCAGAGGGTCCTTGGTTCGAGCCCAAGAGGGGGAGCAGATAAAGCCCAGTAGACACTATGTTTACTGGGTTTTTTGTTTTTTGGATAGTATCTTATCCAACATTTTATCCAACAAGCATAATAGTTCTACTCTATTTAAGATGTTTTAAGGTTACAAAACCTAAAATCTCCTTGAGATTGACAAAAAATAAAAAGTTCATTATGAACTTATAGAGATATACAAGAGCAACTAAAAAGCATGTATATCCTAATATGTTACTGAACCCTTCTTGTAAGCCTATGTTTATTTGAGTAAAAATAATTCCCATAACATAAAGGAAAAATGCAATAAAAATTTTCAGTGGGTTACCTACATTGAAATATCTATTCAATGAATATCTTAGGTATTTTTTTCTATCATGATAAATTTTATACTTGAAAAGTCTTTTGACTTCTGTATGAAAAACATAATCTAAAATTCCTAAATCTTCGGGGTAAATGAAAATGGTTGGTTTTCTATTCTTAATGTAAAGATTACGTTTAAAAACATATCTCTCTCTGTCTTTTTTTGAGTTGTTGTACATGCCAAAATATTCTACATAAAAACCTAACTTAGGTAAATAGAAATCTGCGATTCTATAATTTGCAGTATCTCCTGCTAAGTCATTAATTCTGTATTCTGCTAAATAATCTATTCTGGAGTTTGCTAAATAATCTTCAATGAACAATTCACCTTTTGAGGGGTTCTTTTTGGTTTTCTCTTCCATTCAAATTATTTGGTGTTACTCAATATCAATTTTATCAATTTCTTTCATAAGCCTTTCTGTTTCCGTTAGAGACACTATTATCTTGTTGTAATGAAATATATCTTCAAAATCTAAAACTCTACCTCTACGGTCTTTTAACCATTTTTGTGCGGGTTGGTAACCACCTATATAAAACTCCCAAGCCAATAAGGGTACATTGTCAAAATATTGAGTGTCATTTATCCATACTTTACCATGAGTGGTTGAGGTTGCTTCATAGCCAATATCGTTTTTGGTTAATTTTCTGGTTATGGTGTTGTCTCCCTCTCCTGTATAATTGGTAATTGACTCATCTACTTTAGGATTTTCTAATAAATGTAATTGTCTAATTTCTGAACCTAATTTAACCAATTGCCAAAACGTATTGTCATCTTTTGGGTATGGCACTCTTGGAAAATCAATCTTTAAAAACTCTTTGTACTTGTCTCTATAAGTAGGTGAGTGTAAGACAGCATAGATATAGTCTAAAATATCTATAGGAGCAAAAGTGTTTTTAGTGGTTTCTTTTTCGTTGGTAAATGTTAATTTTAACTCCTTTACAATTTCGTTTATAATATCTAGGTTTAGGTTTGGTGTTCTTTCTGTGGTTTGTTTTATTGATGTTTGATTGTTTTCTTCTGGGTACAAGTAAAGAGGTGCTTGTACTGGAATCCCTTTATAACTAAAATGAAATCTGTTATCAACCATATTTTTGGTTAATTGAATAGCGGTCCAATTTTCGTCAGTTGCTTGTCTTGAAAAGATTAATCCAATATTATCAGGAATCAAGTGATTCATGACTTTTTCTCTTGCTCTATCTATTAAATTAAGATCATAATAAATAAACCTATTATCGAAAGGTCTATATGTGATACATTGTATTTTATCTTTTTTATAAGTACCCTTTCTTTTTGCATCTAACCAAATATGGTCAACTTTTAGTCTTGAATTTGAAAGAATATGTTCGTTGGGTTTTTGAATGTCAAAAAAATCAACTAATCTATTTTCCAGTTCTTTAAGTTTAATATCTATAATAAAATCATCTCTATGTGTTTTAACTCCACCAGAATTGATTTCAAATAATTCATTTAAATTAATTCCATTATCATAAATTTTTTTTCCTTCAAAATCTTTTGGCACCATAAAATAATTGGGTGCAATATTTGGCAGTTTTTTATATTCAATTGTTTGAAGGGAATTATTATTCAAAAAGTCATATTTAAACTCTCTTTTTCCAAATAAATCATATTGAAATACTTTTCCTAACTCATTTACCTTTTTTTTACCTGTTTTCACTAAAATATTAATGGATACACCTTGCTGGATATCAAATACATTTTGATCTATGCTTCCATCTGGTGCGGTTTCCTTTTTCTTGCTATTACCGTGTAAATCTAGGGTGTATATTTTATCGAAGGAATTTATTAAATTCCATCGCATACCTCTAAAAGTTGGGTTATCTAGAAAGCCATGTGGGTTTATAAATGCTAAAACGCCAAAACCATTTTTTTCTATGTAATGTTGACCATATCTTATAAACTTCACATAGTCGTCATTAATTACTTTAGGGTTTCGTTCCTTTAATTTTTCTTTGCCTCCGGGTTCTTTTTTATAATCTCGCATTAAATCCATTATCCAATCACCTTTATTAGAACTACTAACTGCGTACGGAGGGTTTCCAATTATACACATAATTGGCGCATCTCTTTTAATATGATTCGCTTCATTGGCTTCACTACTTAGCCAGTTGGCAAATAACGTTCCAGTATCTGGGTGGTACTCTTCTAAACTATTGGTTAAATAGATTTTGGTACGTTGGTTATTAGTGGGTTTAAAACCTGTTTCTTTTAGTAACAAGTCAATTTGTAAATGCGCCATAGCATAGGAGGCCATTAATAATTCAAAGCCATTTAAACGTGGTATTAAATTGTTTTCGGCATAACTACTCCAAATGCCAGTTTGCCCTTTGAATTTTTTATGTACATGTTTTATAACTTCTGCCAAAAATGTACCCGTACCAGTTGCGGGATCAAGAATTTGAACCTTATGCACTTCTTTTTCAACTGGTCGATAACCAGAATCATAACGTTTATCTGGTATTTGAGTATCTACGGTTACTTTGGTTTTAGAAGTATCTGCCAAACCTTGGGGTAAATCAAATTCAGTTTTTAGAATATTATCTACTGCTCTAACTATAAAATTAACTACTGGTGCGGGTGTGTACCAAACACCTCTTGATTTTCTTAATTTAGGGTCGTACTCTGCCAAAAAGGTTTCGTAAAAGTGTATAATTGGGTCTTCCATCTTGGTAGATTTCCCATAATTTTTTAATATGTCTTCTACGTTACAGGCTAAGAATATTTCTGATAAATTTTCTACAATCCATTTAATACGGTCATCTATATCAGGTCCCGCTATATAACCGAATAGCTTTCTTAGAAACGGATTTGATTTTGGTATTAATTCTGCGGCTTCTTGTCTGCTAAAGGTATCTAGTGTTGGGTCGTGTAAACGAGCAGCGAACATGCCATATGCAATAGTTTGGGCATAAACATCTGCAAATCCTTTTGGGGTTATGTCGTGTATGAGAATGTCTTTAAAAGCAATCATTTGCTCTTTAAGTGTGCTATCTTCTTGGTGGGTTTCATCACTTGTAAGAGCCTGTTCTATAACATCAGAAAGTAAACGTGCTTTGCCCGCCATCATTTCTGCCAGTCTCTTAGAACTCTTGATATTTTGCCCTATATGAACTGCAAAATCTTTGATAAGGTTGGTAAACTTCTCAAAGTTTTCTGAGATGGGTTTAATCTCATTATCTATAACCTCAGCAATAGCAATCTTTGTGATAAATTCGCCATCTTGATAAACATGAAAATCAATATAATCTGTAAAAATTAAATTACTTAAAGATGCTTTGTATCTATCGAACTGCTCTTTATTTCCTGATTTCTTTTTTCCCTCTAGGTCTTTGTCTCCTATGTCTTTGGCTTCAATAAAACCTATTGGAATGTCTTTTTTAGTAAGAATGTAATCAGGTGCGCCACAAGATTGTCTTTTGGGTTCATTTGTAGCCCTAATATCGGGAAGTATTGTTTCTAAAAGTTGTTGTAAGTCTCCTCTAAAAGTGTGCTCTGTAGCATTGCCTAATTTGAATCTCTGATTAAGATTATCAATGTAGTTCTGTATGTTCATTGGTCTGTTTGAACTCTAAAAATAGTATTAAAATTCTTACCATTAGAACGAGAAATAATGCAAACTGTTTTCTGCCTAAAAATGTCAATCAACTATTATTCAATTCAATTAATTCCTTGATCATATTAATTTCTAATCTGCATTTTTCATCAAAAGGGAGTTCCAAAACGTTTTCGAGGTTACGATTACATGTTTGTTCATAATGGGTTCTTACTCTAGTTAATCTTTCTAGTTGTTCTTTAAACTGTAAATTTTCAATTTCTTTTTTAAATTTTTCAAAATCTGGCAGTGGTGTTTTATTAAAGTTCATGTTAAGCTTTTTATAGTTGTAAACCTTGTAAAGTTAATTACTGTATTTAATTGTTGGTTTTTAGTAATATTCACTCAATAAGTTAAATATTCCCTTTGATTTTTTTTGGTTAGAATGGTAAGTAGTTCCCTTTTATCTAAAGGAGAATAGTTACCGTTCTCATTTCTATCAAGAGGTGGAGAATAGTTACCGTTTTCGATAAATAGGAAATTTAATTTTTGTGAAATGACTTGGTAAAATTTACTGTTGAGGTTGTGTCCTGTTTTATCTAAATATTTAAAATAGAGTTTTTTCTTTTCGTTAAATGAATGACTCCTTTTTTGGTTAATTACCTCGTACCAAAAACTATTGTTAGAATATTTTTTCAATTGATTCTGTTCTCTAATACTCAATAGATTTAAATTTGGTTTGAGATCAATTATAAGAACATTGTTAGCAATTTTTTTAATGTCATTTTTTAAATTATTATAGATTTTATGGTTGATTAAGTCTCCTATAGAATAAATACCTAAAGAGTTTACTTTTTTAGACTTCTTGGTGCTTACTTCAAATCTCAATGTTTCATTAGGGCAAAATTGAGGGAATTGAAACCCTTTGCTATAGAATTTAATTATTAAATATTTATCTGGTTGTCCAGTTGAAGGGCTATACCTAATCGCCTTTTTACTGTATCGTTGATTTAAATCTTGTAAAAATGGATTTCTTGAATGGTATGAGTCATAACTTATTAACTCTTTGCCGTAACAATCTAAAATAAAGTTCACGCCATATTCAAGGTTGTTAATAGGGTATTTTTCAAAATCTCTGATATCAAAAACGGAAATAAATCTCTTAATAGTTTTAATGCAATTAGAAACAGTGAAATCATTGGCATTATGTAAATTTCTATTATACCAGTAATGGGGCTTAAATCTTAATACGATACGCTCTTTACCTTCGTTATTGCTTCTAGGTGTGTGAGGTTCTTTTCTAAATGTTATGCCTTCAAATTCCTTAGTTTGCTTGGTGTAAATTTCACCGGTTTTATTATTGCATTTTATTATATCATTTCTAAAATATAATAAAGGATTCGTCCAAAGTTTTTGTACTTCGGTCTTATCTGTGATATATGATTGAATAAAGTCTATCAAAAGAAATATTATATTGGACAAAACGAAGCCTGTACTTATCCTATTATCGTTTTTAAAGAGGGTGCTAGAACCCTCTTTATATTTTGTAATTAATATTTTCAGCGATGTTAATCACTTAAAAATTTATTGATGTTATTGGTGTAGTAGTTTGGGTAATAGTCAATTGTTAATCTATTGCTGTTATCAGAAAACTTGAATATTAATAGATTTCTTTTTCTGTGAGTATCACCTTTAAAAACTCCTTTCTTTGAGGATTTGAATAATCCTGTAATGTATTTTGTCCATCTATTACCCTCTCTAACCCTTAACCAGTAATCAGGCATTGACTTTGCGCAATTTTGATTTTTGCTAATATTTATTAGGGTTGATAAAATAGGGTTTTTAGATCCTTTTATAAGTTCAAAATGTTTTACACTTTTATATTTACCTATATTAATTTCTTTATAAATATAGGTTTCTGGTTGAGGTATATGTATAGCCATTGCTTTACTTTTTTAGTTCTACAATTGCTGTTTCAATCTCAACACGTTTGTAATAAACCCGACCTGAAATTTGGTATGCTTTTAATACTCCTTGAACAGTCCAATTATGAACTGAACTAACGTTAATTTTGAGCATTTTGGCGACATCATTTCTGCTAAGAAATTCAGTTGGATTTTTAGGTTGATATTCTTTTTTAAGAATGTCAATCTCTTTTTTGACACCCTCTAAAATGTCTGATTTTAATTGCTCAGGGGTAATTTGAATAAATTGAATTGTTTCCATTGTAAACTCGTTATATGTTTCAATGGCTAAATTGATTATTATGCCTTTGCACTAAACTATTGCACTGGTGCAGATTTAGTGCTTTTGTTCTAAATCAATTAAATACTGTTCAAATTCCTTTTTTATATTGTAACCTTTGGATTTGCAAAAATTAACTATGTTTTTCATCATAGTTTTATTGGATGTGAAGTTTTTCTGACCGTGACCATTAATAGTGTCATTTACATATTGACGGACAGAATTTTCGGTATTCAAAACCTCATTTTTGATATATATTGAGAGTGCCGAGCAAGTGGTAAATTTTAAAGTTCTGTAAAAAAAGGTCTCTTTGTCCTTTAATATAAAACCTTGTGCGAATAAAGCCCCTACTTCGACATAAGATGGATATTCGCTTTTGACCTCTGGAATATAATTTTCCATTTCAGTGGAAAGATTTCTAAGAAATGTAATATACCTTCCAGTTGTATTTAAAAGTTTAATGTCTGTTTTTAAATAAGGGTTATTTGATATTACTTTTTCATAATCAATTTGTGCAGAAATCAATTCTTTAATTAATGTTGAAATGGCTGTTTGTTTTAAAGATGCTTCCTCGTTTGAAATATTATGCTTTTTAAGATATTCCTCTAAGTGATTGAGGAAATCTTGTTCATTTGTAATAATTATGCTGTTGCCTTCATCTATTGTAATTATTTCTTTCTCTAATTCCGATATTTTATACTTTTTTGTTTGTTCCGGTTCTAGGATAATACCATTCATTTTGTAGAAAGTATGAGTGGTTTCTTGATTGTTTTTTAATTTTACTTTCAACATGTTTTCCAATCTTAGTCTATGCAGGTTTTTAAGTGCCTTTTTTGATAAATTTTTTTCATTCATGTTTGTTTCGTTCTTGGTGAAAATGAATTGGTGTTAAGCATTTTTTACTAAGGATAAGTTTGTTTGTTTTATCTCTTTGTCAAAACGCTCCATTTCATCAAATTTATTACGTGCATTTCTGCTTAATGTTGGGTCAGATTTATCTATATAGGCTAAAAAGTTCTTTTCTGTTTCGTGGCCAGTAATATTCATTATTTCTTGTATTGACCAATTTGGCAAGTTGTAAAAATTACTTGCGAAAGATCTACGTCCAGTATGCGGACTTATTAGTTTATGTTTGGGATAATACCCCATTTTACCATTAAAACGACCGTAGACGCTTTCTTTTATTCTTGAGATTCGGCATACCTCTTTAAATAATAATGAGAGCATTGATCTTTGACTTTGTTCATTGTCAGTAAATTTTGGAGGGAAATTGTCATTATACTTCTTTAGTACCGCCTCAACTTTATAATGTATAGGTATTTCAATGCTTTTTTTAGTTTTAAATTGTTTGGCGGTTATATAGCGCCCCCCTTGAATTGTTTGAATATTATTACTGTTAAACCTATGTAAGTCTGAAATTCTTTGGGCAGTATAACATGCAATTATCAACCAATCTTTTGCTATAGCCAATCTTTCAGTGGGCATGTCTTTTTCTATAATTTTATCTATTTCCTCAAAAGTCAAAAAAGTAACAACTGTTTCGTCTTGAAACCCTTTTAATAGAATATATTCCGGATTAACATTCAACCCCTGTACTTGAGCGTCTTTTAAGATGGTTTTTAAGCGTTTTACATATCTACCTTTAGTGTTTATGGATAGTTCTTTAACCTCTGTTAGATAGGTTAAAAATTCGTTTACAAAACCTTCATCCACTTCGCTCAATTTAATTTCTTTTCCTAAATGATTTTGGTAGTTACTCAAAACCTTAGTGAAGTTTAAGTATTTATCAATAGTGTTCTGTTTTAATTTGTACTTAACCTCATTTTTTTTGTAATCCCTTTTTAATAGGTCTTTGCAGAACCATTCAGAAAAAGGAATTAATAAGTCCTTGTTGGTAATAGGGTCAAGATTATTAAAAGATTGGATTTGACTTTTGATATCACTGCTTTTAATATCTAAAATACTTTTGTTCTCATCTTTTTCGATTATATCGATGAAATTGGATATTTCTTTATATAGTGCGCCTAACCTGTTCTTTAAGTTTTTATTGTTTGCTGTTTTTTCTGTCGGTAGGTTGGTCTTATTGTTCCAGTTTTTAGCGTCTTGTATTGTTAAGCCTGTGGATAATCTAAAATCTTTATTTCTGCCAATGTTTAATCTTAAATATACTTTGCATTCTCCTTTTGCTTTTTGAGGGTAAAACTTGATGTTAGCCATGATTATAAATTTTGAACTCAACTAATATAGTTTTATCCAACATTTTATCCAACATTTATTGAAGTTGATTAGATGTATTTAAATCAAAATAGAGGTGTATGTACCGTTTTTAATGGATTTTTAGTTTTAGAATGATTTATGTTGAGGTAAGTGAATATAGTAAATACACCCCAAGAGGGGGAGCAAAAAACGAAATCCAATCTATTTATTTAGGTTGGATTTTTTGTTTTTGGTCAATAATGACCGTGGATAGGATTGTTCTGACCGAAGCTTCTACTTTTTTAAATAAAATCAATTTTTTGTGGTATCAACTGAGATTCGGTTTCCTATTCGGTACACCATTTTGAATAATAGGTGTTTCTATTATTTAAATAATCAACGGTACAGGTCTTTCATTAAAACTGTTTAAATTCCATGCCCAATCTTTTTCAATATCTTTGAGAAATACTCATATTGTTTTATTCGATTTTATATGTCAAACTATTTAATTACCGTAAACGAAGAAGAATTAGAATTCAATACCAGTGATGTTGATTCTTTAGATAGTATTTCTGTTAGCACACAGAAACTTCATGTTTTAGATAATCATACTGCTTTTGTGGTAGAAATTCTAAATACAGATTTTTTGAATAAGACGATGTCATTGTCGGTCAACGGAAATAGATATGACATAAAGATTGAAGATGAATATGATCAGCAGGTCAAAAAAATGGGATTGCTTGCGGTTACTACTCAGAAATTAAACGAAGTAAAAGCACCAATGCCAGGTTTAATTGTAGATGTAATGGTAGAGGTAGGACAAGAGATTGTTGAGGGTACTCCGTTATTGGTTTTGTCAGCAATGAAAATGGAAAATATTATACTTGCTCAAGGCGAGGGTGTCATAAAATCTATAGATGTTGAAAAAGACGATACCGTAGAAAAAGGACAGTTGATTATTGAAATGGAGTAGAAAAATACGATAGTGATAAGAGGTAACTCTTAAAATTTGGATGCTAAATCGTTATGTAGTTAAATCTCGATTACCGAGTAAATTAAGTTTTAATGAAGAAAATACTAATAGCCAATAGAGGTGAAATAGCTTTAAGAATAATGAAGACTGCCCAGAAAATGGGTATAAAAACAGTTGCCGTTTATTCAGAAGTTGACCGCCATTCACCACACGTAAAATTCGCTGATGAAGCGGTTTTATTAGGTCCAGCGCCATCATCGGAATCTTACCTGGTCATGGAGAAAGTTATAGATGCCGCAAGGGTGACCGGTGCAGAAGGTATTCACCCTGGTTACGGATTTTTAAGCGAGAATGCCATCTTCGCACAAATGGTTGAAGATAACGGTATCACGTTTATAGGTCCTAAGCCTCATGCGATTAAAGTGATGGGGAATAAACTAGCGGCAAAAGAAGCGGTTCGCGATTATGACATCCCCATGGTGCCAGGTATTGAAGAGGCAATAACTGACGTTGCTTTAGCTGAAAAGGTAGCTAAGCAAATTGGATTTCCTATTTTAATAAAGGCATCTGCAGGTGGTGGTGGTAAGGGAATGCGCGTTGTAGAGAACTTAAAAGATCTTCCAGAACAAATGGATAGAGCTATCGGCGAAGCACTAGCTGCTTTTGGTGATGGTTCCGTTTTTATAGAAAAGTACGTAGGCTCACCTAGGCATATAGAAATTCAAATTTTAGCCGATACGCATGGTAATATCGTTCATTTATTTGAACGGGAATGTAGTGTGCAAAGAAGACATCAAAAAGTAGTCGAAGAAGCCCCTTCAGCAGTTCTAACTCCGGAAATTAGAAAGCGTATGGGCGAAGCTGCCATCAAAGTAGCAAAAGCATGTGACTATGTAGGTGCAGGTACGGTAGAGTTCTTACTTGATGAAAATAAGAATTTCTACTTCTTGGAAATGAATACGAGGTTGCAGGTAGAACATCCGGTGTCTGAGTTGATATCTGGTATTGATTTGGTAGAGCAGCAAATAAAGGTAGCTCGTGGCGAAGCACTAACATTTACCCAAGACGATTTAAAAATAACAGGTCATGCGCTTGAAGTTCGTGTATATGCAGAAGATCCGTTATCTAATTTTATGCCGAGTATAGGAAAGCTGTCAACCTACAAAACACCTGTTGGTGAAGGTATACGTGTCGATGATGGTTTTGAAGAAGGTATGGAAGTACCCATTTATTATGACCCAATGATTTCTAAGTTGATTACTTATGGCAAGAATAGGGAAGAGGCTATACAATTAATGATCAAAGCTATTGATAATTATAATGTAGAAGGCGTTGCCACAACCTTGTCATTTGGCAAATTTGTGTGTGAGCACGAAGCTTTTACATCGGGGAATTTTGACACGCATTTTGTCAAAAACTACTATTCTACAGAGCATTTAGAAAAGCAATATGCAGAAGAAAGACGAATAGCAGCTTTAACAGCTCTAAAATTGTATTTGGATAACGATAAAGTATTAAAAATTCCGTCTGAGGTATCTTCTAACTGGCAGAAGAGTAGAATATAGAATGCAATTAAGATTTTTTGAACGATTAGAATGAAAGATAATAAAGAGATATTAGCAGAGAAACTGGCATTGGCGAAATTGGGTGGTGGTCAAGAACGTATTGACAAACAGCACGCTAAAGGAAAGTTAACTGCTTATGAACGTATTCATTTTTTGCTTGATGAAGGCTCATTTGAAGAAATGGGTGCTTTAGTTACCCACCGTACTAAAGATTTTGGTATGGAAAAACAAGTCTTTTATGGTGATGGGGTAGTAACGGGTTATGGTACAATCAACGGTAGGCAAGTTTGTGTTTTTGCACAGGATTTTACTGTTTTTGGCGGTGCTTTATCTGAAACCCATGCCGAAAAGATTTGTAAGATTATGGATATGGCCATGAAGATTGGTGTGCCAATGATCGGATTAAACGATAGTGGGGGAGCCCGAATTCAAGAGGGAGTACGTTCATTAGGTGGCTATGCCGATATTTTCCATAAAAATGTAATGGCCTCTGGGGTGATTCCTCAGATTTCTGCCATAATGGGTCCTTGTGCCGGTGGGGCGGTATATTCACCTGCCATGACCGATTTTACCTTAATGGTAGAGAATTCTAGTTATATGTTCGTTACAGGACCGAATGTGGTGAAGACGGTAACGAACGAAGAAGTAACATCAGAAGAATTGGGCGGTGCATTAACGCATGCTACTAAATCTGGTGTAACGCATCTTACGGCAGCTAACGATATTCAATGTATCAATCAGATTAAGCAGATGATTAGTTATATGCCTCAAAATTGCGAGGATAAACCAACCGATATGCCATTTGAATTAGGTAATGAAGTTCGTGATGTACTAGAGGATATTGTTCCTGAAAATGCAAATCAGCCTTATGATATGCGCAACGTTATCAACGGAATTATTGATCAAGATTCATTCTTTGAAATTCACGAAGCATATGCCGATAATATTGTTGTTGGTTTTGCAAGATTAGGTGGTAAAAGTATTGGTATTGTTGCCAATCAGCCCATTAGTCTTGCAGGGGTTCTTGATGTTGATAGCTCTAAAAAGGCAGCACGTTTTACACGTTTTTGCGATTGTTTTAATATTCCGCTATTGGTTTTGGTAGATGTACCAGGATTCTTGCCGGGCACCGATCAAGAATGGAACGGTATCATCACCAACGGAGCAAAGCTGTTATATGCTTTAAGTGAGGCAACAGTGCCTAAGGTAACCGTAATTACCAGAAAAGCATACGGCGGTGCGTATGATGTTATGAATTCTAAACATATTGGTGCCGATTTAAATTATGCTTGGCCAGGTGCAGAAATTGCGGTAATGGGAGCCAAAGGTGCAAGTGAGATCATTTTTAGAAAAGAAATAAGTGCTGCCGATGATCCAGAAGCGAAATTGGCAGAAAAAGAAGCAGAGTATGCAAAACTATTTGCAAACCCTTACAGTGCCGCCCAAAGAGGATTCATAGATGAGGTAATTCTACCTAAGGACACTAGGAGAAAACTTATAAAAGCCTATACTTTGCTTGAGAATAAAGTAGCGGCTTTGCCGAAGAAAAAACATGGTAATATCCCATTATAACATGTTGCAATAGGTTTAAGCATTTAATGACGAATCTCGTACAATTAAACTCGTTTTGATTTCTACGGTTTTTGTCATCACATCGCTAGTGGGGTTTTCAAGTTCTTGAATTAAGAAACGAACTGCAGTGCGTCCAATTTTGTCTCCTGGTTGATCAACTGTTGTTAATGCAGGGCTCACGATGGTGGAGTTTATGGAGTTGCTGAAACCTACTACGGCAATTTCTTCCGGTATTTTAATATTAAATTTATGTAGCGCTTTTATAGCTCCTATGGCAGCATTATCGGTAATGGCAAAAATGGCATCGGGTCGTTTTTTCATGCTTATTAGAATATTTGTCAATCGTCTGCCATTGCCCAATGAGATATCTTCTGTACTTAGAATCAACTTATCGCGTACCGGTATGTTATATTGATTTAATGCCCTTAAATAACCAGCGAATCTTTTTTCTGAATTGTATGAGTTTTCGGTTTCCTTAATAATAGCTATTCGTTTCTTACCAAGTTCTATTAAATGTTCTACAGCATTAAATGCAGCCTCTTCTTCATTGATAACTACTTGTGTGCAGGGTATTTTACTGGAAACCTTGTCGAATAAAACAATTGGGATACGATTTAAAACCTTTAAAACCTCTTCTACATCTTTTGTTTTTCGTGCCAATGACATTAATACGCCATCAACCCCAAACTGTGTCATGGTATTCAACATTTCTACTTGCTTGGTGTCGTCATTATTAGATTCTGATATAATCACACGATAACCGCGCAGTTCGGCTTCATCTAAAATTCCCTTCAAAATAGTTGAGGTAAATAAATGAGATATGTTGGGTACGATTACCCCAAGAATATGAGTTTCACGAGAGCGAAATCCTCTGGCAAATAAATTGGGAACATAATTCATTTGCTTTGCTAATTTTTTCACTTTCTTCTTAGTTTCAAGACTGATATCTGGGTGATCGTTAAGGGCTCTTGAAACTGTTGAAATGGATAAACCAAGTTCTTTAGAAAGTTCTTTTAAAGTGATATTTCTTTTTCTGCTCATGGTTGAAAATGAGTAATTTGTGATGATATTAAGCGTGTATCAATAATACAAAATAAATTGCAAACGTTTGCGGTATCGTTTGCATAAGTATTTGATTATTTTTTTGTGATTATAATAGCATATTCGCATAATTTGGTCTCACAATCAACGATTTGATAATTTTAAATCGACTCAACTTAAAAAATTCAAACATTATGAAGAAAATTATTTTTGCGGTAATCGGACTTCTTATCAGTGCAGGCTCCTTTGCACAGACCGATATTTCAGGAACCGTAACAGACAATTTAGGAGAACCAATTCCCGGTGCTAATATTTTAATTACAAATAGTACATCGGGTACAACATCAGATTTTGATGGTAATTTTTCTTTCTCAACAGATCTAACAGGTACTCAGGTTTTACGTGTATCATATATAGGGTTTACATCAGTTGATAAATCTTTGGACTTAAACGGTACAGCACAAACCGTTAATGTTGTGCTGCAAGAAGGTGGTCAGCAACTTGATGAAGTTGTATTAACAGCTTCTAGTACATTTCGTTCTCAAAAGCAAGCTCCATTATCTATTAGCTCTGTGAAGATGAAAGAAATTACTAAGCTTTCTGCAAATAGTCAAGCAGATATTCTTAGAAGTGTACCGGGTATTACCGCTGAAGGTGGTGGTGGTGAAACTGCAAGTAACATATTCGTTAGAGGTTTGCCCTCTGGTGGTCAGTATGTGTTCAACCCTTTGCAGTACGACGGTATGCC
>ENA-ORXC01001366-ORXC01001366.1-marine-metagenome-genome-assembly--contig:-NODE-1366-length-14494-cov-11.626205_pt1 | contig 14494 bp, 18 predicted proteins | sample MGYA00237865_ERZ511478 | MGnify/ENA metagenome assembly ERZ511478 | reverse complement strand
TGGATGCGCATTCCATGGGGATAGCTGGCTCAGTCGGCGCCCAGCCTCGGAGCTACAGCCGGTGGGCGATGCGGCCATTGCCCAAAATTGACATTGCAGCCCTCAGTTGCAGATTGAAACACCTGCGCAGTGCATTGGATGGTTCAGCCCCCACCCCGCCCCCTCCCAGATGCGCAATCCATGGTGATTTCTGGCTCAGTCGGCGCCCAGGCTCGGGGCGGCTGCGGTTGACCGCGACTGTCAGCACCCAAAATTCATTTGGTTCCACCTTGCTGCACATCGGAACTTCCGGACTGGGCACTGGTCCGGATCGTCCCCCCCCCCCCCCCCCCCCCCCCCAGCAGATGCGCGTTCAATGGCGATTTTAGGCTCAGTCTGCGACAAGGCCCGGGGGGATCACCGATGGGCGATGCCATCAATGGGGAAAAACGAATAAACAGGTTGATTTGCGTTCGACGTTGTTTGTTTTTTTTGCTATCCGATGTGCATATCATTTTCTGTGCGCACGTGCGCGCCCGCATTCGTCTCAAGGCCTGGACCGTCTGTGGGCGCCTCCTCGGGTCTCAGCTCGATTGCACTCCCTCCCGCGCAACGCGACGCGGGTCATGTGCGTCGTCGCGGCGGACCAGGCACAACCTTCCCCACCCCTGCTACTATTCTTCCCCAAGCACGGCAACGCCACAGGTGATGCGGCAGCAGATGCCCCAACCCCCCTGTGAAGACGACAGGGCTACGGCTTGAGCCATCTTTGCGTGCAAGCATGTTTCCTCTCGCGGTGCGCTGGCAGGTAATTCGCAACCGCCAGCGTGGCCTCAGTTGGGATTCGATCATCGAGCACTGCGGGTGCAGCAGGGCGGCAGCGATGGGATGGTGGAACAATTTCGTGCGCGGCGGGTCACCGTGGAGCGATCCCGTTCTGGAGAACAGGCACGTTGATGCGGCGCGTTTCCAAGTTCCCTTCTTACGCGCTTTGGAGAGCCTCGTGCGGTCACATCCCGAGAGTTTTCTTCGCGAGATGAAGTCGATTTTTTCCCGCTTGATGACCTTGCCAGATTTTGACGCGTCCTGGCCCCACAGCATCTCTTCCCTCTCCCGAATGCTCAATGCTATTGGGTTCTCTGTCAAAAAAGTCGAGCGACTGGCACAGGAGCGGTGCGCCCAAGCGGCCGAGCTCCACAGCCGGCGGTACAGCAATGTTCCAGATCGGTGCATCGTCGTCGCGGACGAGACGCACATTGACGGAGGGGCCATGGTGCGTCCTCGAGGTTGGGGTCCAGTGGGCGACAAGGTCGAGATCCTGGCCCCCGACCCCCGCCCGCGAACGCGGTTTTCATCCATTGTGGCTGTGTCGTACACGCGGGGGGTACTGGATTTGGCCATCCACGAGACCCCCCCTGCACAAGTTGGGGATGACTGGTTGGCTTTTCGTACAAGCCTTGCAATGCGGATGAACGCGTACGTTCCTGGTGTTCCATGGCACGTCCAACTTGATGATTGTGTTTTACTTTACGATAATGCAAGTGTGCATATCCAGGCGGCGAACCAACTTCTTGCGATGAACGGCGTCCGGCGGATGCGACTTCCTCCCTACTGCCCACATCTCTCGAGCATCGAACCAACTTTTGCGGACTACAAGGCCAAAGTTCGGGACCTGGCCTTTGGCCACCCAGATCTGCCCGACCGAATGCTTCACGTGTTGGCATGGGCGTCTGTGCCTCCAGCCGCAATCCGGGGGCATTATCACGAGGCGCGTCGGCAATCGTTGCGACACCTGCCCGAACTGACCGGGCCAGGTGGACCGTTGGAGGGTGTCTTCCGTCCCCTTCCTGTCGTGCGCACGGCGCCGTAACTTTTTGCTGTCTTGGACCCTCGACACGTCGACCGTTGGCTTCCAGGTGCGCTTCGTGTGTGGAGTTTTTTTGGGGTTACGTAAGTCGACCTTGGCCCGTCGATGCCACACGGTGTGGCATTCTCCAACACGGCCCCCGCGCCACTGGACCCGCGGTTTCGGTCGTGCACTTGTTACCCACCTCCTGTGAGGGCCCGGCCTTTGGGTACCGAGGACGATTGCGGGTGCTCTGTGAATCGGTATGCGCTTGCTTGGTGTCTCCCTGGTTCTCTTTCGGTATCGTGTGGATGCCTGGTATTTCAGCCTTTCCCCGCTATGCGCCATCTGCCATCGTCTGCCACATCCCCGCTTCATGTTCTGTTGCCTAACGTGCTTTCGACTCGCCGCCCCACTCCAATGTGGGACGTGTGCTGCGCTTCTACAGTTTGGTTTTCTGCGTTTTTTCTGATGGTTGTCGCATCTACGATGAGGGCCGAACCGGCAAGGGCTGGGTATGATTGTCGCCTTGCTCTCTTTCTCGAGGGGGGTGCAGCGGGAGCTATGCCAAAATATTCTCCGACGCATTGCATTCACTCTTCGACTGGCTCCGTCTTGTGTCTACACAGTCAGCATTCGCACAGACCGTTGCACCTGTCGCCTCTCCCCTTTTTGTTTGTATCTCTCGCTTGGGGCCGCCCTTGCTCTGACCGCCACATCTGGTCTTACTCACCTTAGCGCACGCTGACCGCTCCCAACTCACGCGCCGGCCCCGGCTTAGTACACCATTCAGCGTCAGATTCACTGACCATCTCAGCCAGACAAGACGTCCGGCATTCGCTCCTTCTGCTCGCCGTGCCATATCCATCTCGCTCCTCGCTGAGCAGTCCACTTCGTTTCGATTCCCATCTGTGCGGTGGAAAACTGCTTGCTCGCACCGTAGACTGTTTCTGATGTACTGCTGGCCTGTGCCTTGGCCAACCATCCGTGTTTACCTTTGGGCTCGGCTGTTCCCAGCGTTTGCAACCTGTGTTTCCCTCTCTCTCTTGGCGCCTTACTTTGGCCGCCACCACTTGTACAGAGCATCTGTCTCATCGCCGCTTGAATGCAAACAATAGCAGCTTGCTGGAATCGGTTTTCGCCCTCTCATCGCGTCGTTGCGAATGCGAGGCAATTCACTGCTCTCTGATGGCAAGATGACTGATGGACGCCTAGGCTTGCAGCACATACCCTCTCGTTGCTAATCATGCCACAGAGGAACGTGGAAAGTCCAGCGCCAATGACAACTGGGTGCGCTTATCGCCTGATGTTCTATCGTCCGAGGGGAAGGGTATAGATGCAAAAAGGACGCTCTAGGCTGACAATAAAGGTGTATACCCATCCAGCTCCTGTATGGCTCCTCTAGTCACCCCCAGCACATCTGTCCAATGAAACGTACACAACAAGAAGATGAATGCACCCGACTCAAAACGATGCGGCAAAGAGATGCAGGCCGGGTTGCGGGCGGCGACTTGGGCCTCAGCGCTGCGCAGGGCGCAGAGATGCAATCCAGTCCCGGCAGCTCGCTTTGTGGCAGCCAAGCGCCTTGTTGGTGGCTGCAAAGTGAGAAAAAAGATGAGTCACGAGCTCCTCGACGTCTGCTGACCCCCCCAGCGTGGAACCGCGGATGCCGAACTCAGTTGCAGCTGCCTCAACAAGAGACATAAACTCGGCCCTCTCAGAGCCAGTCTCGTCTGCAAATACCCACTCGGTCAACGAGCCCGCGACTTGAGACGGGGCCAATCGAGGAGGACTGAAAGGCCCAGTAACACCAGGGGTGCCGGCATCGTCCAAAAGGACGACCGGTGCGCCGTCAGAAATTCGCTGCGACCTGCAGGCACAAGCCAACGGGAACAGACGTAGAAAAAAAGAACACTGGTGCAAAAGGATGGAGCGAGTCAGTACCAAGTAACGCAATGAAGGCAGAATGGGAAACAGCGAGAAAGATGTGAACACAATGTGCGGCATAATGGACCTAAACAGAAAGACAACGTACAGGCGACGGGATCCCTGGGGGGCCTCAAGCCCAACAGCTGCATCCCGGAGCCGCTTGGCCGATCGTTTTTCAGCGTCGACGCGTCGGCCGCTCAGAACGGCTAGCGCCATGCCAGCGGCATCATTCGATGCCACCCCACTTGGTGCGCCCGTCACGTTGGTGACAGCGCCGGCCCAGGCGCTGGTTACAGCGTCCAGGCCAGCGTCAGCACAGCGTGCCTGCTCTTTGCTTGCCGCAACGTTAGCAGCAGACACAGTGGAGGCTGGCGACCCCAGCCCGACGAGCGTCTCGATAACGTCCGTCCGTGGTCTGGACGCGCTCGCAAGGTTGGCCACAAGCCCATTGCGTCGGCGCTGCTCCATCTCCAGCTTCTCGTCTTCTGCCTCACACGTGGCACGGCTGCGCTGCGCGGCGCTCTCCAGGATCCACGGCTGGCGCGATTGTGGGCACGCGTAGGAGAGATGCGAAAGTTTGGCACTGGGCTTCTTTGTGAAGGAAATGCCGCCCTTTGTGATGTTCTTTTTGAACAGCCGCGGGCTCAACGCGATAGTAATGGGCTGGTGTCCCTTCTTGTAGCACTTCGTGCATCTGTGGTGCGCGATTCAAACCCAGAGATGGCCGAGAAGAGTCAGGGCATCACAGGAAGTTAACAGCACGGTACAAAGCAATGATCTGAACAGCGTGGCGATGATAGATATAGAGGGCGTGAGATGGGGTACCGCACTGAAGAGCCATCGGAGGAGCAGCAGGTGACCATGTGGGCCCACGGGGAGCCGAAATGGGATGACAGATACGAGAAAATACCGTCCGATACCCACTCAGCAGCCGGGACAACGTACAATTTGAGGCAGTCACAGCCATCCTTGGTGCAAGGTACCGGGGAGTAGTACGCGTCTGTTGGTTCCAATGCCGACGGGCACTGGATGCGGTTCTTGACGATGATGCAGTCTTTGAAGTAGTGTACGCTTCCCGACGCGTATTTCTTACGGTACCCGCAAGCGCCACAGCTTGCAAACACAGGCGCGTCCGGGGATGTTGGGGATGAACTGGCACCGGCCGGGACGGCCGACTGGACCGGTGCACCTCCATGCGGGGAAATGGAGCCTGAAAGTAGGCAAACACGCGTGCAATGGCAGGCAGGAGTAGATCGGTCCGTATCAGCCGGAGGAATAAGCAAAAGGGAACAGAACTGGTGTCAGAAAGGTAATTGGATATGCCGTACTCCATGCGGTCCCGCAGCGCGCGGCGGGGTCTTCGTGTAGGTGTGTCACGCCCGGCCAGCCGCGTACGCGTACAAGCGTCCTCCCGCCGACGTACTCATGGCTGCTGTAGGGGATATGCAAGGACAAGCGCGACTCGCGTCGACGTAGCAGCGACGGGGACGGGTGGCGGGACAGTGATGGGCGTGACGTCGTGACGCCGCATGAGCGGTGGATGACGCAGCATCGGTGATGTCACGGCCCGCGGTCCGAACATTCCTCAAATACCGACAAAAGTTTTGCACGAAGACTGGAACAAATCTCAAAAGTGGAAAAGACGGATCGGAATATTTGTGAGGCTGGAACAATTCTCAAAACAGGAGAGGACGGATCGGAAGATTTGTGACGGGCAAACAATCTTGCGTATCAGATGTAATTGCATGGCATCAGTATCTGATCCGTTTCGACAGGCAGAAGAGTCAGATGCAGAAGGTGATCCACTTTTTCTGGCAAGCACAACATCTAGCTGAGAGCTGAATGATCCGTTCGGATGAGGAAGCGGCGGCCGTCGAGGAAATGACGGAGCCTGAGGACACTCCAAACAACTCCGAGGCATTCTCGTTCCGTAGTAGAATAGGTTTGCTCCGCGGAGCTCAGGCGTCGGCTCCAGTAGCCGACAGGCATGGTGTTGCCGTCGAGCTGCTCCTGCAGCAAGCTGCAACCGAGTTGGTTGGCACATGCGTCAATGTCTACGATCATCTTGCCTTTTGCCTTAGGCAATACTAAAAAGGGCGGCCCTAGGAGCGCTTGCCTTAGATCTTCGTAAGCCGCAAGTGCTGCGTCCGACGGCTTGGGTAGGTCTGGTGGGACCTCAGCGCGTGTCAAGGCTTTCAATGGCTTTGTGCGTTTGGCGAATTTTTTAACGAATCGTCGATAGACGTTGCGCATTCCCAAGAAGCTTTTGATCCGGGTCCTAGCTGTTAAGAACGTTGCACGTTTCAATGCGTCAACATTCTTGTTGTCGACATGAAGTTGTCCGAGTCGGACAATTTGACCAAGGTACTCGACTTCGTCGGAGAACCATGTACACTTCTCAATATTGAGAGTGACGCCGGCTTCTCGCAGCCGAGTAAGAACTGCGTCAACGTCTTTGACGTGTTGCTCTGGCGGGGCCTAGAAGATGATGACGTTGTCTAGATAGACGAGGCACAATTGCCACCTGAGGCCTCACAGGATAATATCAAGGGCAGGTTGGAACGTCGCGGGTGCGTTGGTCAAGCCGAACGGCATGGACAACCAGTGGTAAGTACCACAATGCTTTTTGAACGCAGTCGTCTCTTGTTCGGCCTTTCGCAGTGACACTTGCCAATATCCGGCTTTACAGTCAAGCGAGGTGAACAGTATGGCGTCGCCAAGGGAGTCGAGGCAATCCTCCATTCAAGGAAGTAGATAAGCATCCTTCTTGGTGATGTTGTTGAGGCGTCGGTAATCGACACAGAAGCGGGCCTTGCCATTCTTTCTTGCTACGATCACGACCGGACTAGCCCAAAGCACTACGGCTTGGCTCTATGACCTGCATATTAAACACACTGACGATTTAATTTTCAATGATCTGCCCTTTGAACGGTTCCGCTCGATACGGTTGCGCCCGAATGGGTAGTGCATCGGGCGGGGTGACGATGGCATGCTCAGTAGCACGTATCGTACCTACGGTACCGTCCCACATGGTGAATGCGTTCTTAGCATGTCCCCTTCTGGCGCTTTACTGAGATCAACGTCATCGACGGGGTTCCCGCAGGTGCCCAGCGCGCCAAGCCAGGCGGCTAGGAACACGTCACAGTTCCGCTTGGCGACAAACGACAGCCCTTGGTCACCGCGCGCAGGAGCACGCCGGGTGGCAAGAGTATCCCCTGCTGCTCCACCAAGTGTGGGATTAATGACGTGGGTTAGTTAACCAGTAGGTTACGACCGACCGTAGATACACAATAAAGAGAACCCTCTCGTCCAAGGACAAGGAAGAAGAACATTTGTTTGGATGACGTCAGATGGGGAGCCAGGAGTGCCGACGACGACGAGTCCCCGGCCCACGGTGCTTAAACATGATGAAAGATAGAGACGTGGGGTCGGTCGACCGGGCGATCCAAAGGATCGAAGCAAACCGCCAAAATGTGAAAAGAGAAACAAAGACAGATGTGCAAGACACAAGAAGCCCCCAAAGGGCGAGCCACAAGTTGGGTCATTCCTCCCCATGAACACCAACCAGTCAAGGGGGCCACAATTGGTATTATCTCAATTGACCGGGAGAAATGCTAGAGATACGGCAGGCGCCTCCACTGGCGCAAGGTCCGTTAACTTGCACCCCAGGCCCTGGTCCTCTCATGTGCTGCATTTTAGGATGGGTTTTATTGCATGCCATGCGTCTGAGTTGGGTATAACCATCTGAGGGCACTGTTCTCGGGCTTTTTTTATATCAAAATAAACAGGCATTGTGTTCGTGTTAGTGCTTGCGTCCCAGTGCGCTTCGCTCCCGGTACACATGTGTCTGCGTTGTATCCCTATGGCGGCGCTCCGCACGCCGAGCTAGGAATCCGATGGGGTTATTCCCCGTTTGTCTGTCGCCAACAAGAATCCATATCGATCGTTTCGTGCCTCGCAGCCTACCTCCCGCACAGGAACGAACTCAAAACAGCCACATCAGCTGCGCGATTGTGAAGCTTGAAGGTGAGGCCTAGAGCAGCCAGAAAGAGTGGCCGCTTCCTATCGTGGCGAATGAGATTGCTACGCCAAACAGATAACTGCTGCAGGTGCAATAATTCATGACGAGGTCATCGAGCTGTCGTGCACAACTCGTCGTCACGTTTTCTGTAACGTGTCACAATCGCAGTTCTCTTCAGTTCTGGGGTAAGTTTATGACTGAAATAGATTTTAGAATTGTGCATCCACCAATATGCCGTTGCTGGTGGCGGTGGTTGTCGTCGCAACCACCGCCGCCACCTTCGCGCTTCGTCTCGAAAGTGACCGACTCTGAGAGTATCCCCACTAATGGAGCTAACCCTCCAACCCAGCGGCCACGTGTACAATACATGCGAGCCACCCATTGGCTATCCAACCGCAGAGCCAAAACTAAGAGCGTCCCGTCTCGACCGCGGGTTGTCTCGCGCCCTCCACGCGCACCCGCTTCATTAGTTGCAGGCAAAAAAACCGCGCAGGAACTATGAACAATCCCATCTGGTTTGAGATTTTCTCACGAGTCCTTCATTGCCATGGATCACGAGTTCGATTGGAGTGAACCGGTTTGATATTGGCGCAGGTGTTGGAGAACGCGGGGGAGCGTTTACAACCGGGCTCTTTCGGAGATGCCGTGCAGTTTAAGCTCCAATACACAGGCGGTCGCGAAGTGGTGGCGCGAGACTCAATGTTTGAATTAACATAAGTGAGACGCGCTCTTGTTGTAGCGTCACACACCGGCACATGGTAATTTTGAAGCGCATCAACAGCCGCCAATGGTCCAACAGTCTAAACTGCCAAACAGTGCCACGTTTGGCTGTTCGGACGGTTGGAGCCGTTGCACTCCGGGTCGGTACTTCACCACCGGGATAGCTCCGAAAATGACGGCATGTGAGTCTATAACCGGTAGACGGTGAAGCTTTTCTTGCGATGGACTCGCAAACTCCAATGAGACGGCCGCAGCAGTGATCCGGACCATCGCATGCGCCACAGTCCAGTGGATCGGCAAGAGAGGAAACCATCGGGTTTCTAAAGGACCGACTCAGCTGTGTGATTGGATAATCCATCACTACAGAATTCTTGACACGTGACGAAGATCGTCTTCAAGATTGATTCCAGGATTGTTCCAGAGTCGGTTTCAATGTGACCATGCGATCGTCTGACAGACTGTCCTTCATGAACGAATGAGCGGACATGGTCTGCAGACTGTCTGTATGGGACACCACCAATAAAGATGAATGTCAAAACGACGGACGTCGTGTCCGTTCCGTCTCGTCCGGACGCCCTCAATGTGCGACGTGGACGGCGCAGTGGTCACTCCTAGCACAATTAACGCACGAATTCTCGAACCTGCGGTTTTTACGTTTCGGACGGAACATTTTCGGACAAGGATACCACTGAGCTGCGAAGGATTTCATGGAACAACGAAGGCGAACCAAAACCGTATTGATTATAGGCTGACTTCGTCTGGGACTTCGTGGTTTTCTCGATGTGCGAGTCCGCACTTGTTCAAGCAGCCCCCATTCGTACTGCGTCCAGCAACCGCACGTCAGTCGTAGAGGTGCCAAGTCGCACGGAGTCTCCCACTGTGAGCGTCCCGATTACAACGGGCAGCACCCCACGAGAAGCTGCTGCTCCGTTGTCCATTGTTTGGTCTCCACTTGCTAGTATGTTCGAGCTGCGCTTAATCGAACAACTAATTGATAGACCATCTTTTGTCATGGAGGGCAGCAGCCTCCACTCTTTTCACAGAGGAGCATCTCGGCGAAGAGAAGGTTCACGACCACAAGGCGGCTGGTGCGGCTGCAACGAGGTTATTCTCTGGACGAGCCATACCGACACTCCTCAATACGGTCCTCACAGAAATTTAGTCTATCATCTGAGATTTGGTCCGAAGGATACAACTCGGACGTTTCCCTTGCGCTCTCCTGCCCGTTCCGTGCGTAAAATCCGATGGAAGATCGTCCCCCGACTTCAGGACAGTCCTGGAAGTGATCAGCAGAACAATCCAGAGCAGCGAATCAGAATGATCCCGTTTGCGGATCGGGCAGCGACTTCACCAGGCCGTCTCTAATTCTGCAAGCGTTGGTGTGAGAATCTTTCCCACAAAATGTTTGTGAGGATAGCCTTCGCGCATCTTTCAAGTTCTCTGCTGATCCATTCTGAAAGACGAACAAAACGCGGACAAGATTTGATCCCCGGATCATTGCGCGACAGTTCTGAGAACCGACTGTGGGCGTGTTCGAATCTGGTACCGTCATTATTTAAGTATGTCCGGCCCCGTTATATCCACTGCGGATAAAACCGGGCCGAATACAAGCTCCCATCTCGTACTGCTGGCGTACTGGTTGGGTCGACTTGTTGCGATCACCCGATCCGACCCCTACGCATGGGCGCTGCCTGTCGTTTCTCGTCCACGGAGTCGCCCGCAAACGCACGCGCATGCAACCGTCGCTCGCAGCTCCAACCCACACGCTGTCCAAATTGATCATACTCGCACTGAGACCGTATTCAGAGGCTTCTTTACTCGTCCACGTCCTCTCCCGCTAGCAACATGTCTACCGTCTCGTCGACGGCCACGCTGTCATCCTCGGCCGCCAACCACAGCCCGGCGGCATGCTCACGGTCGCCGGTGCTCACGCCCGCAAACTCCTTGGACAAGGTCATGCAGGCCATCAGGGCGATAGTCTCGGAGACTTCAGTGTGCGCATTGTCGGTCAACGGCTGCAGGCCGTGCACTTACCGCCGCACCTCCGCCATGGCTTCCGTGGGCAGGACGTCCGCCTTAATGCAGCAATTGGCAAGCTGCTCAGCAGACATGCTCTGCCACTCGTCCAGGAGTATTTTGACAGCGTCCATTAGATGGGCTTGGCCTCCTTGATCAAGGCCACCGCCCCTGGGTATGCGCGGTGCCGGCCCACTAGTAGCTGCTAGGCGGTCCAGGCTACCCACGACGCGCACAAGTAGCCTCGGCTTGTATCGGCGCTGTAGCTCCGCTATTGCGCCGGCGTCGAGGGGTTGGTAAATGGCCGTCATGTTCGGGGGTAGCTCAACTATGGTGACCTGCAGGTTCGAAATGCCGGCGTGACATCTCAGGTTGTCCAAAATTAGGAAGACGTCGGAGCCCGTTCGGCTGCGGATGGCCTGTCCAAACACTTCCTCGAACCACATCTTAAAAACGGTCCCATCCGTCCACGCAGACCGCTGCGAAAAGTAGGGTAAGGAACAAGCGTTGCCCTGTCCCGTGAAGCACAAATGTTGAACGGCCTTGCCAATCATAGCTACCGGTAGTTTGTGGCTTTTCGTCGCGTTGCAGCACAAAGTAAGTGTTACTCGGTCTTTGCTCCTCATCACTTTGGACCCGCGCGCGGTCCGCCTCTCGTCGGCCTGCACGTAGGAGCGAGACGAAAGGCCGCGATACAGCAGCCCAGTTTCATCTATGTTGTAGATTAAATCGGGGTCGACACCGGCTAGCTGCTGCTTGATTTGCGCCATCCGGGCCGCCGCCTCAGCAACGTTAGCAGACACGCCGGAGCCGTGCAAAGCGACGTTGACCAAACCGTGCCGCCGTGTCTACCTTAGGAGGTAGCCATTGGAAGCCGAAAAGTTGGACACGCCGAGCGAAGCAGCAATCTGCAAGGCCTTGGCGCGCAGGATGGCGAGAGACATAGGTACTCTCTTGCGGCGGCGCGCGCGCACCGCGGGAACCAGGCCAGCAAGTGCGCGTCCAGTGCAGGAAACGCGCCAGTCTTGGCCGACATTGAATCATCACGCACCCCGGCCGCTGCTCGAGCCACGAACTCGTCTTTACGCTTGCAGGTCTTGTTTACTGCACTCTCGGAGTATTGACCATTGAGAGGGCACAGGATCCACACCCACGACTTGCCCTCGTCCCTCCAGGCGACAATCTGGAGGCGCACCTCGAGCCGCATTGCCGTCCGCTTGCGGCGTGCGCCACCGATCCGTCGGGCAGGAGCTCGAGCAGCAGGTGGGGACGTCAATATGTTGTTGGCGGTGGCTGCCGCTACACGGGCAGCAGTCCGCAGATCCTCGGTAATCGGTGGCGAGAGGTTAGGATGCGACAGCGCAAGCGCGGCCTCAGCGGCAGCGGCTGCTGCCTCCGACACGCCGGCAAGGTGCATGTCTCGAGGCACGGCCGACCTCCTAGCAGGGAATAAGTGACGAAGAGGGGGGGCGCCGTGTGACTGCAAAAAGGAGGGTTGATCGAGTGGCAGACCGTGGGGCGCGGAGAATGAGGACCGATGGAGCAAGACGGTGGCTTGCGGGCGGCGACTACGATCGTCACACGGTACTAGATGCGAGACCGCGCGAGAGGCGCTTGCTGGGACACTGCAAGGACACCAGTCTCAACCCAGCGGCCACTGCAGTCTGGTGCTTCTTCGCACAGTACACCGTAATCTGTGGTCTGGCTCGAAGTTTTTCCGTGGAAAACTTAAAGCCGCTGGGCAACCATGAAGTACATTCGGGAAAGCAGGCCACATTCTCGGATTGTGCCCTGATATAACCGAGTAACGACTGTAGTTCTCAGTGTTCGGGAATCGGGGACGAAGCGCTGTAAGGCAGAGATGCTCTGATCGCCTCTTGTGTCAGCAAGTACAACTTGCATCAAGAAACCAGATAATCAGCCACATCGCCTTGGACAGCCAATCAGGAGCGCTTCTACGACACATTTGTATGCGGAGGGCGCTTCTGAGGCCGTGTCTTAACGGCGCGAGTGGTGAACGTGATTGTCCAAATATGGATACAAGTCCGCCACACTCTCGAGATTCGACGGCGGCTTTCTTGACGGCCCGTCACAGCCATCGCAAAATGACTGCTCGAACACGGCATCTGGAATCGGCAGATCGTGTCATCTGTCGCAGGAAACTGTTTCGGAGACAGCCACGCCACCTATGTTGCTGCCGCCACGATCGCAGGAGCAGGCCCCGCGCAGCACGATCCCGCCGAAGGTGCTGTCGTCCAACCATGCGTGCGGGATCAAGGGCAGCCCAAGTGATATGTTCGTTTCCGAGCACGATTACGTGTGCGAGATTGTTAAAAACTCTCTCGCGCACGTGAACGTGTTCGGCTCGAATCGGCCCGAATCGGGAAACAGAGCCCGTTTTGGGCCGGAAGTCCCTTCGTGTGCGGATCTGCTGATCTCACGAATAGTGTCGGACCTGGCCGTCGTGATTGGGGTGTGATTGGAGGGTCGCGTTCCCATTGGCTAGCACTCTTTTGCACGCCATCCATGCGCCGTAAAGACAGAGATTGAGCCTGAGGCTCTGTCTTGACGGCGCATAAATGGCGTGCATAGTGGAGTGCTAGCTGATGGGAACGCGACGTTCCAATCACGCCCCAATCACGTCGTCCAGGTCTGACACTATTCGTGTGATCAGCAGATCCGCACACAAAGGGACTTGCGGCCCAAAACGGGCTCTCTTTCACGATTCGGGCCGATTCGAGCCGAGCACGTTCACGTGCGCGAGAGAGTTTTTAACAATCTCGCACACGTAATTGTGCTCGGAAACGAACATATCACTTGGGCTGCCCTTGATCCTGCACGCAAGATTGGACGACAGCACCTTGCATGGATCGTATCGCGCGGGGCCTGCTCCTGCGATCGTGGCGGCAGCAACGTAGGTGGCGTGGCTGTCTCCGGAACAAGTTCTTGCGACAGATGACACGATCTGCCGATTCCAGATGCCGTGTTCGAGCAGTCCTGTTGCGATAGCTGTGACGGGCCGTCAAGAAAGCCGTCGTCGAATCTCGACAGTGTGGCGGACTTATATCCATATTTGGACCCAATCACGTTCACAACTCGCGCCGTCAAGACACAGCCTGAGTAGGGTTGTGCAGCACGCCCGGGGCGTGTTAAAATACACGCCTAGGGCGTGCAATTTCGCGGGTGTTGGGCGTGTCATGCTTTGCACGCCCAGAAACTTAGGGGCGCGATTGGGGCGTGCTTTACGAAGAGTAAGTGCTTCTTTTGAAATGCGCTCTGGGGGCACCAGGCCACCGAATGATTGAGGCGCAGTTTCTTGCCACCTGCTTCATTGCCTTTTCCAGGCGCGGCGTCTTACTGCTCCATCGAGCAGGGAGGATGTAGAGGGCCCCCTCGACACGGGCGCCGATGAGGACGTTAACTGCGACGCCTAGCGCCCCGGCAGCGACCAGGTCGATGGCGATGATGAAGGGGGCGCCGGCAGCGACCTACAGCGCCTCGTTGACGAGGAGGTCGCTCGATTCGCCGCGGCCGGCGCCGGCGTCCCTGGCCAGGACGTTAGCCGTCCCGGCGTCGAGGACGCCCCCGCGGCCATGCCCGAGAATCATCTGATGATCATCTGCTCTGGCTCTGTGGGCGGCCGCATGGGTCGGACTGCGGCCGGTGGGGCGCTCGGTGGTGGCCAGGCGAGCCAACGTCCCGTGATGGTGCAAAGCATCTTTGACGCAGAGTGGTACCTCGCAGAGGCCAAGAGAGTGTGTCGCATGTATTGCTAACCTCCAAAAAATGGCGGTTGCAGAGAGAAGGGAGGCAGAGTCGACGACAGGGCGTAGAAATGAAGTTGGATTGGCTGTTCGACAAACCACGATCGAACTATTGGCTGAGAGTTGCCGCCAGTAATCTTGTAAGCCAATCACCGTGTCTTGCAGGAGTCACGCAGAGCCATTGCAACCCACAATGAGATTTCCTGAGATTTTTGGGCC